>OCTA010003711.1_pt1 | contig 13538 bp, 14 predicted proteins | sample 1538991 | NCBI WGS metagenome assembly OCTA01 (sample SAMEA3539302, study PRJEB22396) | soil metagenome | biome: tundra; feature: field; material: soil | place: USA | collected 2010-05 | depth 0.15 m
GGTTCGCGCCTCATTTGAAATCGCTGTGGTTAGGCGAGATCGCTGGTTTCCTGATCATTTTTTTCGCGGTCCTGATCATTGCCGGCTTGGCCGGGCGGATAGCGCGCGGGGCAATGAGAAGAGCCGGTCTGAGTTCGATTGACCGGGTAATGGGCGCGCTCCTCGGTTTGTTGCGGGGCGCCTTGGTGGTGGCGGTAGTGCTCACCGCCATGGCCTCTTTCGCGCCTGCGGCGAAGTGGCTGGATGGGTCCGAGTTGGCTCCATATTTCCTGGTAGGCGGAAGGGCAGCGATCTGGCTCGCACCGTCGGAATTGCGCCACCGTTTCTACCAGGGCTTGGATTACATGCGGCAGGTACATTCGATGAAGGACACAATTCAGCCGCCATCGTCCGGGCCGTCTAAGTAGTTCTTGTCAGTTGGTGAAGTTTCTTGTGAAGGTGTGGAAACGAGGCGGTAGGTGAAAGATCAACTGGAAGCACTCATTCTTCAGATGTGCAGAAGCAATATCCTCTATTCAGAAGCAGTCCGTGAGTTTAAGAAACGCTTTATCGTGACCGTGCTCGAAGAAAACCGGGGTAACCAGTGCAAGGCCGCGCGGCAATTAGGCATGCACCGGAACACGCTGAGCCGGACCATGCAGGAGCTCAAGATTGATGTTCGTCCGTTGCGCGCCGGCGCCAAACGTCCGCCACGGAGTGCGCGTCCCCTTGCGCTGGAAAGAAAACAGGTTCGCTAAACGACACTCGGCTCCAAGATTTTCCCAAGCCCGGATGTTCCCAAGCCAAGGTTTTCCCGAGACCTGCCCACTGAGACCTGACTTTCAGTGTGCAACCGGCTTCTTGCGGACGGGCGGCTTCGGCGCCGCTTTCACCAGCAGGGCTCCCTCATTCATCGTCATCACAAACGGCTTCGCCACGTAGGAGACCGGCGTTCCCTGGAACTGGAAGTCGGTATCCTCCTTCGGCATCTGCTTCGCCGGGATCGCTGCCGTCATCGTCAAATCGATGTCCGCACGCTTGGCGTCGACATCGTCCGAACTGCCGGCGAGTAGCAGTTTGGTTGCGGTCTTGCTTGAGGAGTCGATGCTGATAATGTGGGCCTGCATCTGCAACGGCTTCCCCTTCAGTACGCTCCACACCTTGAGGGCGTCTTCGGGCGTGCCGTCGGAAAGGACCATTTGCCACTCCGCGAAGTTCATCTCCTCAACTTTCTTGCTCTTGACCAAGGCCGCCGCCTGCTCGGCGGGAGTTGGCGGCACGTACTGTTTGATCGCGAAATTGGCCGGCGGCAGAGTTGTGGTGGCCGTCACCGCCAACAAATCGCTCCATCCTTCTTCGCTGCCGTGGTACTTGTTGTATCTGCTCTTGCCGAACTTGGCGATCTGATCCTTGCCCGCACCCTGCGCCAGATTGGAAGCGCGCGCGATGAAGAAAAGTCCGTCCACGTCGCTTTCACCCGCTCCCGGTTCCAAGTAAGCGCGCCCCAGGTCATAGACGTCGAGCAGGTTAGCCGGATCCGCTTCCACCGCAGCCCGCAGATACTTCACGGCCTTGGTGTAGTCGTTCCCCTTGGCTTGGAGGGTAGACTGGAAAGCGGCGACCCCAACCGCGCCGTTGAAGATGGTTGCCGTTCCATCTTTCAGTTTCTGAAAATCCGCGTCCGACGTGCCTTCCGGCTTGGTCGCGGTGGGCAAACACTGCAAGCCTTTTTCGCCGAATTGGCCCGCCTCCGCAAAATTCTGTTGCGCGTTCTTGGTGTAGGCCAGCAGTGCCAATGCCCGGAGATTGCATGGGTTCACCACTAGAACCTTCTGCGCCGTGTCCAGCGTCTTGGCCTGATCGAGCTTTTGCTCGTCGGGCGTCTTCGCCTGACCGAGCATCTGTTGATAGGCGCCCATCAAAAGTTCCAGCGCGTCTTCCTTCATCACGCTGTTGGGATACTGGGTCACAAACGCTTCCAAGCCGCTGACCTTGGCCGCGGCGTCGGTTTGCTGCGCGGCGCCCACGTAGGCGTTATACTCCGCCGGGTCTTTGATCTCTTTTTTCTGAGGAGGTTTCTGGGGCGCGGCCGGAGACTGCGCGGGTTGGGCGGGCGCGGGGTTCTGCTGCGGCGCAGCTTGGGCGGGCGCGGCGGTCTGCGGCGCAGGTTGGGCGGGCGCGGCAGCGGTTTGAGCGACGGCGGTAATCGCGGCTACCAGCAACATCGCGAGAACAAAGTTCTTCATTCCGGTGGCTCCTTGACTCTTCGGGAAAACTGGAGTTGACATCCTGCCCGATTCCATCCAAACCTAGTGTCGGGTTTGCACCATGAACCAGTCTTTCATTTACATACACGTTTACACTCGCACTGACTGCACATTCGCAACTGACTGGTCCCGAAAATCATGGGCCGCCTGTCGATATGCCGCGGCTTAACATTATTCCGGTGAGCGGATTATAAGGATGTAGTCCCGCTAAGGCAAGCGGCTTACCCGCCAAATCCCTCCTGCCCGGTTAGACGCGGAAAAGCACAGACCGGTATGGATTGCGCTCCAGCGTAGCCGTGAAGATTTGTTCCCGGCCATCAACGGGCACGATTTGTCCGAGTATCGAAACCTCTTGGACACTCCACCTTGAAATCCGCTTTTTTTATCACTTTCGTCCGGGCCACGCATCACAGACTTCCAATCGGCCGTTGGCGACAATGTTGCCTGATGTGTCGCAGCCGAGGTGCGCCACACCCTAATCAAGGCCGCCTTGGCTGCCACTCAGTGAAACCCGACTGCGCGGGGAGAATTCCCTGACGCGTCCTTGCTGAGCGAGAAGGTGGAGGGGTCCTTCGCTTCGCTCGGGATGACAAACTTCGATAGATGGGTAACAAACGATGGTTGCGAGCTGACAGCCGCACGAGACGTGGGATGTCTGCGCTGGCCACTTGCCGATTAAGTGCGCAGTGGATCGACCGCCTCATGGTCGAGGGCTGAAGTGAAAGTCGGAGTGAGGCGGCTGACCGTCGGCGGCTGGACCGTCGACTAAAGAAAAAATGGCTGGCAGCGCAGTGCTGCCAGCCGTTGAAACTTCTCTCTGTCTGGAGTTCTTACCGGTGTCCGCCACCGTGGGATCCGCCACTGTGACCTCCGCCACTGTGGCCTCCGCCACCGTGACCTCCGCTACCGTGACCTCCGCCACCTCCGCTACCGTGGAAACCGCCGCCGCGGGATTCGCCGCCATGGAAGCCACCTCCGCCTCCTCGGGCAAAGCCGCCGTGGGCATAGCCTCCGCGTCCGTAACCTCCGCGTCCGTAGGCACCGTGACCATAGCCCCAGCCTCCCCGGCCGCCGTAGCCCCAGCCTCCCCGGCCGTACCAGGGGCCGGCACCGATAAACACTCCGCCACTAAACCACTGCGGACCGTAGTAGCCGTAGGGTGCGCAGGCATACGGAGCATATCCGTAGTAGCCGTACTGACACGCCGGCGGCCCGCCCACGTAGCCCGGCCCGACTCCGATGGCAACTCCTACCTGCGCCTGCGCCAAGGCAAACGGCAACGTCAGGACTGCCAGCAACGCTAAATACCTCAGGTAACGCATATGGACCTCCTTTTCCCAGGTCCGCCTTAACTTTGACCGGATCCAGAAACTTTCTAGTGACTGTGGTCTTCGTGGTGGCCTTTTGCTCTCCAACCATGGACCAGGTCTCTACCTACTTTGAACACAGAAGGGGAAGAAAAGTTGCAAGAAGACGGGGGTGGCTGATTTCAACCATCCTGCTTAAATTCAACCACTTACGGGGAATGATTATCGCAGCGGTGAAGTGTGCGTGAGGACTTGGTCGTCCCTCCGGGACTTAGGTCATTCTTCCCACTTTCCCAGCGCTGAAAGCGCTGGGCTAAGTTGGTTTGCCCCTCCGGGGCTGGATTCTCGAGTTCTTCGTTCCACCGGATTGCCCAAAAGCCAGTTCTCACGCACACACTGAAAGGCTGGGCGAAGCTCGGACGCCCCTCCGGGGCTGGATTACCGGAGATTCGGAAGACTTCCGCTTTACCTGAGAGCTGAGAACTAACTTCAGTCCTTGAACAGATTGTCAAACGCCGCTCGTGCGTCATTCGGACGCTGACTGCCTTTGCTGGATGTTTCTTTTTCGACCATCACGCGGATGGAATAGAGCGAGCAGTCGTTGCGCTTGTCTTTGGGAGAGATTCTGGCGGGAATCGGCTGATTGCATTCGAAGCGGCTCGATGGATCAAAGTGTTCGCACTGTTTGCAGGCGTGCAGAGCGAAGCCGCACTTCGGGCATTGCCCGACCGGGTCGGTGAGATTCTGCAGCAGCGCGCCGCATTCCGCACAGCGCGAGACGGTCCGCGTTCCCGGCATGTTGATCGGGCGCGGCCCGAAGGTGTTTTCTTTTTTTGGGGCCGCTGGCTTCTCGAACTCTTTTTTCGGTCCCGCACCGGAATCCTGGTATCCGCGTTGCCGATACTTGCGGTCGGACAAAAAGCGCCTCCTGAAAACCGCATCATTGTCCGCCTTTGGCGCGTTTGGCACAAGAGTTTCTTTGCAATCACGCGTAAGCGACGGTGCCGCGGAAAATGTCCTTCAATATGCGAGCTATACGTCGAGGTGAGTAGCGAGCAAGGAAGCTACGGGCTACGAGCCACGAGCTACGGGCAACCGGTTTGCTCGGAGCTCGCGGCTCGAAGCTCGCAGCTCAGCAGCTTGGCCCACTATGCCGCAGCACTGGCGAATTGTCTTTCATATATCAGGGTGCTACCATCCGTTACATAAAGAAATGAGGAGGTAGTTATGGCGGATCATGATGGCAGTGGCTTCTTGTGGTTTCTGGCGGGACTCGGTGTCGGAGCGGTCGTCGGCGTGTTGTACGCGCCGCACTCGGGCGATGAAACGCGCGACGTAATTCGCTCCAAGGCGCAGGAAGGCGGCGAGCGCGTGCGTCAGCAGGCTCGTCGGGCGCGCGAACAGGCGGGTGACTGGGTGGATCGCGGACGCGATGTGCTCAACCAGCAGAAAGAGCAGTTCCGCAACGCTTACGAGGCGGGACGCCAGGCCTATAACGAGACAACCGCGACCGAGCCGCCCAAGAATATCTAGCGGCAACAGGAGCAGGAGCAGTCGTTGGCTACTATGCCTCAAGCTACTATGCCTGAAGCTACTATGATGGAGCAGCCATGGATGACAATCTCCTAAGAATTTTTATTGCGGTGACGACTTTCGCGGTCGTGGTGCAGGCGGGAATTATGGTGGGCCTTTACCTTGCGGTCCGCAAGAGCACGGCGAAGATGGATGCCCTCGCCACCGAAGTGAAGAGCAAGGCTCTGCCCACGATGGAAACGGTGCAGAGCATGCTGGTGGAGATGCGGCCGAAGATCGACGTCATGACGACCAACTTCTCGGAGTCGAGCGCCCTGGTGCGCAATCAACTGGGCCGCATCGATGCTGCGCTCACCGATGCGCTTGACCGCACCCGGCTGCAAGTCATCCGCGCCGATGAACTGCTGAATCGCACCATGGACAAGGTCGAAGAGACCAGCGAAATCGTGCACAAAACCGTGATCTCTCCATTGCGCCAGGTCAACGGACTGATGGCCGCGATCAGCACCGGAGTGGAAGTCTTTCTCGGCCAGAAAAGGCGCCATCCGAAAAACGGCGCGGGCGTGCCGCAGGACGAGATGTTCATCTAGAATTCGTGTGTGGGGACGGGCTCTGCGCCGTCCAAGCGGGGCGGAGCCCCGCTTCCACACTGTTTTTCATTCTTCTCCGGCGCCGCGCACTCGCTCACTTCTTATATCGGGCACGAAGATCGAGTGGAGGTTTTGTTCCGCGGCCAGTTTCTGAAAGCTGGCGATATCCGCATTCCGTACTTGTTCCCAGCTTGCCAGTAATTCATCGGTCCGCTTTTTCAGCTTGTCGAATTCCTGGTACTGGGATTCGGTGGGAGCAGAGTCGGCAAAACCGGCCACTGCCATGGCAAGAAACGCCAGCTTCGCGTCGATTCCCGGCGCGTAAGCAAGAGAATCTTCGCTGGCGCTGATTTTGAAATTGATTAACGGATCGCGAACTGCAATCAGCCTGGCGTCAAGCGCCTTCGCGCCATCGAACAGGGCTTTCGTGGAATCGCCCGCTACCAGGCGCTTCTTAAGCCCGTCCAACTGCTCACGGACATCCTGTATTTGGTTCACCGCGTCGTAGACGCGATTCAACTGGTCGCGCACGTCCATCTCGAGCTTGAACTGCTTCTCCAGATCGCTCTCGGAAGTGGTGACTCGGGGATCAATTTTCACTTCGAAGGGAGCGGTTGCGCTCTTGCGATTGGCGGTTAAGCGCACTTGATAGTTGCCCGGCAGCGCCAGTGGGCCGCGCGCGCCGTCATTGTATTCCCACAGAAAATAGCCGGGGACGCGGTTCGCCTCCTCGTAATGCAGATCCCAGACGAAACGATTCAAACCGTCTTCCAACTTGATTTGCTTCTCCGGCTTCTTGTCGTCGGGGTCGAGCGGTTCGTCGAGCGGTTCGGCTTTATTGCTGGAATATTTTCGGATTACGCTGCCCGCCGCGTCCAGGATTTCGATTTTTACTTCCTGCTTCAGTTCCGGCTTCGGTGCTTGCTTCAGATAGAAATAAATCACCGCGCCGTTGGGCGGATTTTTCCCGGCAAAGGCCATGCGTGGGGACGTATCTCCGGCATCTTCGGTATGAGTGCGCACGTGATACGCGGTCGCGGGCTGGTAGAGATGCATGTCTTCGCCGGCAACTGAATCGGCGAACTGGCGTAGCGGCGAGACGTCGTCAAGGATCCAAAACGAGCGGCCGTGCGTCGCCAATACCAGATCGTCGTTCTTAATCACCAGGTCGTGGACCGGCGTAATCGGCAGGTTGATTTGCAGCGAGCGCCAATGCGCGCCATCGTCGAACGAGACAAAGACGCCGCGCTCTGTGCCCGCATAGAGCAAACCTTTCTTTTTCGGGTCTTCTCGGACAGCGCGCACAAAAACTCCGTCCGGAATGCCGGTTGTGATCCGGTTCCAGGTTGCTCCGTAATCGCTGGTCTTGTAGATGTAGGGCGCGAGATCGTCATTCTGATGGCGGTCAACCGCGACGTAGGCCGTGTCGGCATCATGCGGAGACGCTTCAATCAAACTGATGCGGCTCCATTCCGCAAGGTCGACGTTCTTGGGCGTTACGTTGGTCCAATTTTTCCCTTCATCGCGGGTGACCTGGATCAAGCCGTCGTCCGTGCCTACCCAGATCAGTCCTTTCGCCAGGGGCGAGGGAGCAATGGAAAAAACGGTGTCGTAATATTCGGTGCCGGTATCGTCAACCGTGATCGGGCCGCCCGAAGGCTGCTGCTTCGATTTGTCATTGCGCGTCAGATCGCCGCTGATCGCTTCCCAGTGCGTTCCGCCGTCGGTGGTTTTGAAAACGCGCTCGCCTCCGTAGTAAATCGTGTTCGGGTCGTGCGGAGATATCACGATGGGCGCGGTCCACTGAAAACGGTGATCGAGTGGGGCCGCGCCGCTCCCATCGCTAAGTTCGGGCGAGACGGCGATGTTCTTGACCTGGTTGGTGCGGCGGTCGAAGCGCGTGATGTTGCCCTGATAGTCGCCGGCATACACAATGTTCGGGTCGGGAGGATAGGGCGCGATATATCCCGCTTCCCCGCCTCCGACCTCATACCAATTGTCGCGGCCAATCGCGGCGTCATCGCTGCGGCTGGCAATCGCCACGGTGGAATTATCCTGCTGCGCTCCGTATACGTAGTAGGGCGTCCGGGTGTCGGTGATGACGTGGTAAAACTGCGCGGTCGGCTGATTGTCCTCGCGGGTCCACGACTTGCCGCCATCGAGGCTGACGGTAACGCCGCCGTCGTCCGAGGCGATCATGCGCTTGGTATTCTTCGGATCGATCCACAGACCGTGATTGTCGCCGTGGGGAACCTTCACTTTATTGAAGTTGCGCCCGCCGTCGGTGGACTTTAAGAACTCCACATCCAACACGTACACCGTATTCGGATCCAGCGGATCGGCGATCACGTGCATGTAGTACCAAGCGCGCTGAAACAGCGAGTGGCTGCCGTTTACCAGATCCCAAGTGCCGCCGCCGTCGTCGGAGCGGTAAAGTCCACCACCTTCCTTGGCCTCGATAAGCGCGTAGACGCGCTCGGAGTTCGCTGCCATCGCCAGCCCTATGCGACCGTAGGGCCCCTTGGGAAGGCCGTGCTCTTGCTCCTGCAGCCGTTTCCAGGTGGCGCCGCCATCGGTCGAGCGATACACGCCGCTGCCCGGCCCACCGCTGGAGAGCGACCAGGGAGAGCGTCGAGTCTCCCATAGCGAGGCAAATAAAATGTTGGCATTCTGCGGATCGAAAACCACATCGATCGCTCCCGTGTTCTCGTCTTTGTAGAGAACCTTGTCCCAGGTCTTGCCGCCGTCAGTGGTCCGGAAAACGCCTCGTTCCGTGTTCGGACCAAAGGGGTGACCGAGCGCCGCGACAAAAACGATATCGGGATTGCGCGGGTTCACGATCACTTTGCCAATCGCGCGCGAATCCTTGAGGCCAACGTTCTTCCAGGATTTTCCGGCGTCCACCGACTTCCAGACGCCATCACCTTGGCCGATGTTGCCGCGAATGCAAGCTTCGCCGGTCCCCACATAAACGATGTTTGGATCGGACGCAGCGACCGCGATACTGCCGATTGAAGGAGATCCGTCCTTGTCAAAAATCGGGGCCCAGGTGTTCGCGCCGTCGGTGGATTTCCAGACGCCGCCTCCGGTCGCGCCGAAATAGTAGGTGGTCGGGTCGCCGGGAATTCCAGCCGCGGTCAGCGAGCGGCCGCCGCGAAAAGGGCCGATCACACGGTACTTCATGCCCTTGAACAGCGGGTCGCCTTCTTTCTTTTCGTCCTTGTCGTCTCTCATCGAAGGCGCGGACGCGGCGGGCGCGCCTTTTTGCGCGGTGTCCCACTTGCGGCTCCGCTCCTTTTGCTGGGAAAAGGTTAGCGTGGCTGGAAACAGGGTGAGCAAGGCAAGCAAGGCAACGCGCACATGCACTTTTTGGATCGTGAACTGGATCATGAATTCAATGGCCCCGGGAAAAGAATTGGCTGTTGCTCATGTTAAAGGCAGGCGCGCGAAGGCACAAACGGACGCTCCTTCGGAATTCCGTGCAGCCTCTACAGCTTTGCTCTCAATCGCGCGTTACAGTGGTAGGGGACAAAAAGGTTCTGTACCAACAGCCTGCAACTTCGGATCGCTCATGATCGCTTTCCTTACTCTCGAACTTCGCATCGAAGCCGCTCACTCGCTCAAAGACAAACGCCAGGTCACGCGCAGCCTCAAAGATCGTCTCCGCTCCTCTTTCAACGTTGCCGTCGCCGAACTTGACCCTAGCCTGCTCTGGAATCAGGCGACCATCGGCGTCGTCAGTGTCTCCCACTCGCGCGATTACCTGGATGGCCTCATGAAAAACGTCGAACGCCAGGCTACTCGCATGGCCAACAACGCTGGCGCTGAAGTCACTGATTCGTTCGTGGAGTTCCTGTGAGGGCGGGGCTCGCAGCCCGCGGGAAAACTCAAGCTTCCCTGCGAAAAGGGGAGAGCGCAGCCGCCGAGCTGCGCTCGGCTTGGACGGGCGGGGCGTCCGTCCCCACACTAGCCCTCGCCTCTATGTCAGGTAACTGAAGAGATTATTTTGCGCGAGCTTGCTGATGGCGGCCAGCGCGGCTTGGTTATCGGTCTGGGCTTGGGAGAGATTGGTGGCGGCCGCAGCCATGTTCGCCCCGCCAAGCGTGTTCTGCTGCTGGCTAATTTGCAGTTGGGCGGCATTCAGGTAGGTGGTTTCGGACTGCGTCTGGTCGGTGGCGTTGCCATAGAGCACGGTCTGCGCCGAAAGATAGCTGGAAGCTGCGCTTACTGCGTTGACGGCGGTACCAATGCCACTATTGTTTTGCACGGCCTGGATGAGGTTGTTGATGGCAAGAAAAACGTCATTGCCTGGAGCGGAAAACAGTTGCGATCCGGGCTGGTTGACGGCGAGCTTGTATCCATTGCCGATCGATACCGTATTGACATCGGTGTTGCCGTTATAGTAGACGCCGGAAGGCGCGTAAGCGTCCACCACGAACGGCGCCGTATTCGTAGCGGTGCCGGCGAATATGTAGTTGCCCTCGTACGTCGTGTTAGCCAAGGACACAAGTTGGCTCTGAATGCCTTGCAGCTGATTGGCAATTGCGGCTCGTTCGCTCGCGGAGAGCGTGCCGCCGCCGGCCTCGACGCCGAGGCTGAGGGCTTGTTGCAGCGCGGTGGTGACCGAACTCAGCGTCGCACTGGCGGTCGAGAGCTGGCCCTGCACTGCGCTGATACTCTGCAGATAGCCGCTGTTGAAAGTAGCCTGATCGTTGTTCTCGACCAGCAGGGCGGCGGCGGTCGGATTGTCGGAGGGCTCGTTCACGCTTTTGCCGGTCGAAATCTGGAGCTCAGCCTGTTGCGCTTCCAGTTGTGTCTGGTTGAGCGCCGCCAGCAAATCGGGCATGGGATTCGGATTGACGCGCATCGATGCTTACCTCACAGAATTTGCTCAGCAACGCTTACTGCACCGCCGCGCCCAGGCCAAGATTTACGGCATCGGAGAGCAGAGAGTCGATGGTGGAGACGATCCGCGCCGCAGCCTGATAAGCGGTCTGATACTGGATGAGGTTGGATGCTTCTTCGTTTAGCGACACGCCGGAGACGCTTCCGTTCTGGTCCTGCAACTGTTGCAGGATCAGGTTGGAGGAGTCGGCATCGGCCGAAGTATTGGACGTCGTGCTGCCGACTTGGCCTACCAGGGTGGAATAGGCATCGATCGGCGTCTGCCCATTGGCCACGTCCTGATTGGCGACGGCCGTGAGGTTGGCCAGATTTCCATTGCTGCCGGGAGTGCCGTCGGAACTGGCGGCAATCAGCGCCGGGTTGGTGATATTGACGGTCAACGTAGCCGCCGCGCCTACCCCGCCTGCGGGCGGAGGCACGAAGATGTCGCCGCCGAGGTAGCCATTCAGAGCGGTGCCCTGTGCATTGGCGGTGTTGAGGGCATTGGCAAGACCGGCTGCCAACTGATCGAGACTCGTCCCAATGCTCGGAATTTCCTGGTCGCGAATCTGAATCAAACCGGCCAGGCTCCCACCCGTCAGCGAGTTGGTGATGTCCTCGGTCCCGGCCATGATGTGCTGCGCGCCATCGCCGGCCTGGGTGGTCAGCGCGAAACTCTGCGATCCGGATACCAACGTCGTCCCATTCGAAGTCGCCACCGTGATTCCCTGATCGGTTGGAATGACCTGCACATCGATCAGCCCGGAAAGCTGCTGGATGAGATTGTTCTGCGTGTCCACCAGGGCGCCGGGGTCCTGGTTGATGCTTTTAAGGTTGCCGATCTGCTGGTCGACACTGGCAATCTGCGAGGTCAGGCTGTTCACCTGGGTGACCGTCTGCACGACGTTCTGGTCAACATTGGTGCGCTGCGTCTGAAGGTTCTGGGCGGCGTTGTTGAAGTCGGTGGCCAGGGTGTTGGCCGCGGTCAGCACGCCTTGCCGCAATGTCAGATTCGAGGGATCGGGGGAAAGCTGCTGCAGACTCTTAAAGAAATTGCTGATGTCGGCGCCGATGCCGGAACTGGCGCTCGCGAACTGGGTCTGAATCTGTTGCAGTTGGGTCAACGAGGCGTTGAGCGCGCTGTTCTGCTGCGTTGCCTGATTGATTTGGATTTGGAGCATGGGGTCGCGCAGGCTCTCGATTTTTTCGAGGACCACTCCGGTGCCAACGCTGAGCGATCCTATCTCCACCGGATCCGCTGCCGTTACATCCGAAACCTCGCGGGTGTATCCGGGAGTATTCGCGTTGGCCACGTTGTTGGAGGTGGTTTCCATCTCCTGCTGGCTGACCGAGAGCCCGCTCAGGGCAACCGAAAGAGATCCGAATAAACCCGACATAGTTATTCTCCAGCACATTCTCCGGATGCGAGCCGGACTTCCGTCCGAAGCAAGCCGGGATCGGGCGTGTAGGTGGGCGCGCAACTGTCGACCACGCGATTCAGGACGGCCAAACTGCGTTCGAGGTGCCGCAACAGCGACCAGTGCACGCGCGTGAGATAACGGATCCGAGTTCCGAGCGTCTCCCATTCGGCTTGCAGCCGCGCGGAGTGCCCGGTTTCCGGAGAATTGCCGGATGCGCCAACTGGGGGGGGCGCCGAACGCCGGCCTGCCTCGCGACGAAGCTCGTCTTCGAGACGGCTCCATTGGCGGCAGAGCTCGGCCTGGTGCGCCGCACCGCGCGCAATCGCTTCCGCATCGTTTCGCACCAGCGCCAGGGTGCTGCCCTCGAGACTCTCCGCCAAGCTGCGCAAAAGCGCGAGCCGCTGCTCGATCAGCTTGCTAAGTTCGGGAAGCGACGTGCCGATATCATCCATAGCGGGACAGCTCTTTGTTCGGAGTTCAGATCAGGTTGTCAGATCAGGTTGTCAGCTTCACGCTCACGATCACGCCAGGTCATCCAGCGTGTGCTTCGGAGTGTCGGGATCCGGCTCCTGTTTATTTTCTTCTTCTGCGGCCGGTTTCTCGGGTACCGGCGGACGCCTGCGGCGGGCCGCCGGGTCGCGCTCCTGGCCTCGCTTCTCCAGCACGCGCAGCAGCGCCGGATCGATTGCGTTTGTGATCAACGGATCCATAATTCACTCCGTGGCTCACTCCCGCTAGCCCTGGGCTCCGGCACCCAGATCGCTCGCCATGGCAGCGGCAACCTGGCCGGCAGAAACCGAATATTCGCCGTTGCCGATCGCCTGCTGCAGCGATTGAACCTTGGCCTGGCGAATTTCAGGCTGCGCCAGAACCTGGGCTTCGAGCGACTGCACCCGTATGTGATCGAAGGAAAGGCGAGTTTGGTCCAGGCCCAAAGTGCTGCTGGACGGACTGCTGGACAAGTTGCTCGACGCACTGCTCCCCGAGGTTCCCGAGGCCGCAGTCTGGCCGCCGCGGCCGGTCTTGCCATTTTCCGGTGGCTCCACTCCACGCGATGTGAAATCGACTCTCATAGAATTTCTCCGATCCCGTTCTGCCTTTTCCATCCTGCCTTTTGTATCGGCAGATTCTTAACAAGCCTTAATGTGGCGGCGGCTTTTCCGCAGACGCATCCAGGCTCAAATCTAAGATCGGCAGAGTTCGGAAAAACTTTAGCGCTTGAAATGAAACCCCCGTTCAGCCCCCACCCGATACCTTTGGTGGCTGCAAATGGCGCAAGACGAGCTGCGCGATGCCAATCCCACCTCGGGCGGCGATCGCCTGCGCCAGCGCCTGGCTTCCCATCTGGCGATAATCGCTTGCCCCCGTGGTTTTCGAATCCCCGGAGTCGCCGGCAAACGTCTTCTGCAAGGAGTCGAGCACCGGGGTGAGCAGCAGGGCTTCAAAATCCCGCGCCGCCTTTTCATTTTTCAAGACCGATTTCACGGCCGCAGGATTGGCTGCGGGCGTTGGGATGGAAGTCGAAGCGAGTGTGATGTTCATGAGAATTGTCTCCAG
>OCTA010003712.1_pt1 | contig 13538 bp, 9 predicted proteins | sample 1538991 | NCBI WGS metagenome assembly OCTA01 (sample SAMEA3539302, study PRJEB22396) | soil metagenome | biome: tundra; feature: field; material: soil | place: USA | collected 2010-05 | depth 0.15 m
CCCCCGCCGGTCCCGGACAGCCCCCCCGCCCCACCGCCGCCGGTGGAGGTCATGCCCCCCGCCCCACCGCTTCCCATCCCGGCCGCGCCGCCTCGCCCGGAAGCGCCCCCGGAACCGCCACCTCCGGTTCCAGTCACGCCTCCGGTCCCGGTCACGCCTCCGGTTGTCACGCCTCCGGTCCCGGTCACGCCTCCGGTCCCGGTCGCACCTCCCGTTACGCTGCCACCCGAGCCGCCCTTTCCGGTGACACCTTGGCCGCCAGTCGAGGTGCCAGCGGTGCCGCCGGTCGCCGCTGCACCGCTGGTCCCCCCCGACGAGCTCGAGCTGCCGGTCCCGCCACATCCAGCCAGCAACAGGATCAGCATGACGCCGAGCGCCAGCGTTTTCGCGCCGCTCATCATTGCGACCTCCAAGGAGAGAGAACACCGATCGATCTTCACCTCCTCAACTGCCGCGAAGGCGGCGGTTGTTACCTGGAGAATTGCGTGAGCCGTCATCGATCGGCTGATCCTCTTCTACACACAAGGTCGAACCGCGACAGTAGGAGGATGGGTGAAGCACTAGCTTCTACGAAGGGGGCCTCGCATGCGTTGTCCATACTCGAATCGTCTCTTGCGACCGATGGCTGGCCTTGCTTTGGCGAGCTGGCTTTTCGCGGCTTGCGCGAACGACGGTATGCCGGAGAACGGGACCGGGGGGGGCGGCAGCGGGGGGGCCAGCACCGGGGGAGACAAAGGAAGCGGCGGATCGGCTAGCGGGAGCGGCGGCAGCGGCGGTGTCCTGGGGAGCGGGGGTCGCGGTTCGGGGGGGGCCGCCCCCGCGGGAGGCACAACCGGAACGGGCGCTATCACTGGCTCGGGCGGAAGCGGCTCGGGCGGAACAATCGCCACCGGCGGCGCAACTGGCAGCGGGGGTGTATCCGGCTCGGGGGGTGCGGCGGCCGCTGGGGGCATGGCTGGCACCGGCGGGAGGGGCGCCGGCGGTGCCTCCGGGACCGGCGGCGGAACGGCCGGCGCGGGAGCGACAGGCGGAACGACCGGAAGCGGGACGTGCGGGGGCGGAGCCGCCCAATCGTCGGACATCACGATCAACGAATCGAGCCTGCAGCAGAAGATCACCGGCTTCGGCGTCTCCTCCGCCTGGGCGGGTAGCTACGCCAACGCGTCGGACCCCGACTATCTCTGGTCCACCACGACGGGGGCCGGGTTGAGCTTGCTCCGCATCCGATATGGCGATGGGCTGGCGATTGCTCAGGCGGCCGTCAAGGCTGGGGTGACGGTTTGGATGACGCCTTGGGGGACCGGGACGAACGGGGCTACCGGCGGCAGCGACACCACGACGCAAACCAACGCCAACGGCTGCAAAACCAGCGTTCCCGTGCTCACGAACCCACAAGACCTGGCGAATACTCTCGCCAGTTACGTGCAGAAGGCGATGTCCCAGGGGGTGCCGCTCTACGCTGTGTCCGCTGAGAATGAGCCGGACAGCTGCGGGATAAACTCGACGACGTCGTACTCGGCTACCCAATTGGCCACCTGGATTGGCAGCTACCTCGGGCCCGCCATGGCCCCCTTGGGCGTGAAGGTCATGGGGCCCGAGACGCAGAATGCCTGCGGGTTCACGAGTTACTTCTCTGCCATTCAAAGCGACGCGGCCGCCTGGAGCTCCGTGGGCATCTTAGCGAGCCACGAATACGGGTGCGGCACGCTGCCTTCCGAGCCGTCCATCGCGGCCGCCAACAAGGAATACTGGGAGACTGAGGTCGACACCGGAACTGCCAGCGGCGACACGCCTGGCGATGGCATCGCCAGCGCCCTCTTGACGGTGCAAACGATGCACAATGACCTCACCAAGGCCAACCTCAACGCGTGGCACTACTGGTGGATGTATTGCAGCAATAACAGTGGCTGCCTCTACGACACGGGCACGAAGGTGTGGGCCAAGCGTCTGTGGGCCATGGGAAATTACTCGCGCTTCGTGCGGCCGGGATGGAAGCGGGTGGCCACCTCGGGAACGGCGCCTTCAGGCGTGCTCGTGAGCGCCTACATCAATCCAGCGAACAACGCGCTTTCGATCGTGGCGATCAACAGCAACACCTCCTCGAAAGATGTCTCGTTTTACGTCTCCGGCGCCGCGCCGTGCTCGCTCACGCCCTACGAGACGTCTGCCAGCAAGAATCTGGGCCAGGGCGCTGCCGTCACCGTCTCGCAGTCGCGCGTGACGGTGACGCTCAGCGCACAGAGCGTGACGACGTTCGTCGGAACGCCATAGAAGTTCCGTTACACGAAACGGCCCGGGCCGACAGATCGTTGACATGGCGAAGAAACACCTTGTGCTTTTAGGGCTGGCGACGGCCGTCGGGTCCGGACTCATTTTAATGGCGTGCGGCTCTGGGTCGGGCGGCCTGTCGGGCACGGGTGGGAACCCCGGGAGCGGTGGAGCGGTGGGCCCGGGCGGAATCTCCGGAACCGGGGGCGCGGGGGCGTCCTGCCCGAATGTGACCGCCTGCGGGGGGGACGTGGTCGGCCTATGGACGGTGACGTCCTCGTGTCTGAAGGTGAGCGGTAATCTCGACCCCTCGCTGGCTGGCGCGGGTTGCGCGTCCGCGCCGGTTACGGGGGACCTCCAGGTCAGCGGAACTTGGACCGCCGTCGGAAACGGGACGTTCACCGACAACACGATCACCACCGGCACCGAACAGTTCACGCTCGGGCCTTCCTGCTTGATCGTCTCGTCGACGCCCGTCAGCTGCGCCGGAGTGGCTGGCTTCATCCAGCTGCTGGGCTTTGCCTCGCTCACCTGCACGCCGGTGGCGGCCGGCGGTTGCAACTGCTCGGGGACCGTTCAGCAACCCGGCGGGTTGGGGCTCCTCTCGCCCGCGCCGTCGACGGACGGCAACTATACCACCGGCGCCAACACGCTCACGCTCACCGGCGACAGCGGCGACACGACGTACTCGTACTGCGCTTCGGGGAGCAAGCTGACGCTGACGCCCCAGAGCACGATACCCACCGTGACGGGCACCATCGTGTTGCAAGCCGGCGGCACGACGGGCACCGGCGGAACCGTCGGTACCGGCGGCACGACGGGCACGGGCGGCGCGACGGGCCCGGGGGGCGCGAGCGGGACTGGCGGACATCTCGGTTCGGGAGGTGCCGGCGGCGGCCAGGTCGGTTCAGGCGGCACGACGGGGACGGGTGGCAAAGCTGGCGCGGGGGGCGCAAATGGAACGGGCGGCGCGAGCGGCGCGAGCGGCCAGAGCGGAAAGGGGGGCTCGGGTGGGTCCGCCGGCGCGCCGGGGACGGGCGGCGGGGCGGGTTCCGGCGCCACCGCCGGACCGTGCGACATTTACGCGAAAGCGGGCAACCCTTGCGTCGCCGCGCACAGCACCGTGAGAGCGCTGTTTGGAGCCTACAGCGGAAAGCTGTACCAGGTCCGCAACGCGGCCGGGACGACCAAGGACATCCTCGCTCTGACGCCAGGTGGTTTCGCCGACGGCGGCTCACAGGACGCATTCTGTTCGGGAACGACGTGCGTCATCACCGCCGTCTACGACCAATCCGGCAAGGGGAACGACCTCTGGTACCAGGGGTCCACGATGGTACCGGGCTCGACGTCGAGCAGCCCGTCCAAGGCGACCACCGAGTCGCTGATGCTCAGCGGTCACAAGGCGTACTCGCTCTACATCAACCCGGGGAACAGCTACTGGGTCGACGCCTCGAAGTCGGGCATCGCCCTCGGCAGTCAGCCGGAGGGCCTGTACATGGTGACGAGCGGCAAGCACTACAACGGTGGCTGCTGCTTCGACTACGGAAACAGCGAGTCCGATCGGACGGCCGACGGAGCCGGCGCCATGGACGCCATCAATTTGAGCTCGATCTCCGCCTGGGGAACCGGGGCCGGGTCCGGTCCCTGGGTGATGGCCGATCTCGAGTACGGGGTCTTCGCCCAGAACAACACCAACAAGAACCAGAACGACCCGTCGCAGACGAGCACGTACGTCACCGCCGTTCTGAAGAACAACGGGACGACGGAGTTCGCGCTGCGGGGCGGCGACGCGACGTCCGGAGCGCTCGGAACGTACTACAAGGGCGCTCTACCGGGAGGGTGGAGCCCGATGAAGAAGCAGGGCGCTATCGTCCTCGGAAGCGGCGGCGACTGCTGCAAGCCCAGCGGCGGCGCCAACCAGAGCGACGGTACGTTCTACGAAGGATGCATCGTCACGGGCTACCCCGCGGATGCGACGGAAGACGCCGTCCAGGCGAACGTCGTCGCGGCCGGGTACGGCAAGTAGCGCATTCGCAGGCCGCGATTTCTGAAGGCGGCCGCGATCCCTCCCGACGGGTCTGTTGTCAGGGGAGATCAGTTCGCGGAGGATAGCGGGGGTGAAGGTCGTCTTCCCGCACCGACTCGTCCGCACAATCGCGCTGACGCTCGTCATCGTCGGTGCGTCGCGCGAGAGCCAGGCCCGAACCGTGGTCGTGACCACGCACCTGGACTACGCCGCCGCGCCAGAATGTCCGTCCGTCGCCAGCTTCGAGGCGGTCGTCACCGGACGGCTCGGCTACGACCCTTTTCGCGTCGACGCTCGGGATCGGGTCCTCGTCCGGATCGGACCCAGCGGTCGAGCGCTCGAGGGTCAAATCGAATGGCGGAACGTTGGCGGACGATCGATTGGAGAGCAAGCGTTCCCGTCCCGCACCGGCGACTGTGCCGAGCTGACACGGGCAATGGGGTTTGCCCTCGCGCTGCAGATCCAACTGATGGCGGCGACGGTCGAGGAGGCGGACTCGCCGCCGGCGGCGGCGCCGCTCCCCACCTTGGCCCCGAAGCTGACTCCCGCACCGGCGGCCACCGCTTCGCCTGCGGCGCAGCTGGCGAACGGTGCCGCCGAAGCGTCGGAGTCGCGGGCCCGCTGGCACGCCCCCGCGATGCTGGTGGGGGCGGGCGCAGCGGCGGGTCTTGGGCTGTCGGCGGACGTCGTGGGCCTCGGCCGTCTGTTCGCGACGGCGGCGTGGTCGCACGTCGCGGTCGAGCTCGCCGGGGAGGTCAGCATTCCGTCGACGACCCATCGCTCCGATGGGGCCGGCTTCTCTGGGGAGGAATTTCTGGCAAGCCTCGCGGGCTGCGGGGTGCTCTCCCCCTGGAGCGCGTGCGCCGTCGGCAAGGTCGGCGAGCTCCGGGTGGTCGGACAGGGGGTGGACGTGCCTCTGGCGGCTTCGGGCCTCATGATCCAAGCCGGCTTGCGGCTGGCGGCCTCGCACGCCCTCGGCCGCCGCACCTACATTGTCGCCCACGCCGATGGCCTCGGGCGATTGACACGAGCCACCATCACGCTGGACTCGGCGCCGGTCTGGACGGCCCCGCGGTTCGCGGGCGTGCTCGGGCTAGATGTCGCTTTCCGATTTCGATGAACAACCGCACGCGGCCGGACAGGTTAAAATAGCTGATGGGTTATCTACGACAGGTCCGCTCCGCCCCTCCCCCGGAGGAGACCGCGACGAGCTGCCTCGGGGTCTACGAAAGGGAGCTCGACTACCTTTTCGAGACCTTGCAGCGGCTCGGGGCGAGCCCACGCGAGATCGAAGATCTCGCGCAAGAGGTCTTCATGATCTTGCATCGGAACTGGCCCACCCTGGATCTCAGTCGCCCGCTCCGACCGTACATCTTCGGCGTCGCGTTCCGGATCGTCTGTGCGCACCGCCGGCGCAGGAACCGCGAGATCCCCTACGCGTACCTGGAGGCCGAGGACGACGCCCTGAGCCCGGAGGGATCGCTTCAGTCCAAGCAGTCGGTTCAGCTTCTCTTGGCCGCTCTCGATACGGTCCCCCTTCAGCGCCGCGCGGTCGTGATCATGCACGATCTCGACGGCTTCCCGATGGTGGAGGTCGCCGCCAAGCTGTCGCTCACCCGGTTTGGCGCCTACGCGAGGCTGCGAAAGGCGCGCAAGGAACTGGCATCGGCGTTGCGGCGATTGTTGCGGGAGGGGGTCAGGCGATGAGGCTTCGTGATCGGGAATTGGATCCAGAGTTGGAAGCGATCATGGAGCGCGGGCGGATTGCTCGGCCCGCGCCGGACGTGGTCCGCGCCCGGCTGCTCGCCCGCGCGCGTGCGGCCGTGGCGACCGCCGAGGTGTCGCCGCCACTTCCAGCGACGGCCATCCCACCCTCGATGTATGGCCGGCGGATCGCCCTCGCGGCGGCGGTGACTCTGGCGCTCGCCACGGCAGGTGCCGCCGCCGCGCTACACGCGCGCGCGACGCGCGCTCCCGAGCTCGGTCCGCCGGTGCGCCGGAGCCCGGACGCGCCGGCGGTTCGGGTTTCGATGCCACCGCTTCCGACGGACGAGCCCCCGTCTGCCCCGGTCTCGAGCTCGAGCTCGAGACCGGCGCGTCCACATCGATCGGTCTCGCCACAGGAATCGTACGCGGCGGAGCTACAGCTGCTCCAGGGCGCGCAGTCCCAATACACCCGCCGGGACTTCCAGGACGCCCTCGTGTTGCTCGCGGAACACGCTCACCGGTTCCCCAACGGACGCCTGGCCGAAGAGCGCGAGGCATTGCGGGTGAAATCGCTCGCCGGCGCCGGCCGCGGCGACGAAACGCGCCGCGCTCTCGCCGCTTTCGCGAGGCATTTCCCGCACAGCGCGCTCCTACCGCGGCTGCGGGAAACCGCCCGGACCGCGGAGGAATAAAGCGCGCCCGACTCGGGCGAAACCGTCATCGTTTCGATGTCGGCGTAGGCCGGATAGCACCACGAGGTCAAGCCGATCGGGTCGAGCTGCCCCTACTAGTAATCGTGGAGATCGGGCGCTACGCTTTCGCGCTTGGTCGATTTCGATGCGCTGTACCGACAGCACGCGCCCGCGATCACGGCGTCGCTTGCGCGCTCGTTCGGCGCGCGTCGCCTCGATCTGATCGAGCCCGCTGTTCACGAGGCTTTCGTCTCCGCGATCGAGAGCTGGCGTACGGACGTGCCCGAGCGCCCCGGTGCATGGCTGCAGGTCGCCGCGCGGCGTCGCGTGATCGACGCGATCCGGAGCGCGACCTGGATCGCACCGATTGAAGCGCTCGATGAGCTCGAGGCGCCCGCCGCCGTTCCCGATCGCGACGAAGATCTATTGAAGATGATATTCGTCTGCTGTCACCCGGCGATTCCGCTCGAGAGCGCGATCGCGCTCTCCCTGCGCACGCTGTGCGGCTTTCCGGTGCCTGCCCTCAGTCGCGCGTTGCGGCTGGACGAAGCCGCCGTAGAGAAGCGCCTCCAGCGCGCGCGTCAGGTGTTGCGGGAAGAGCACGTAGAGCTCGAGCTCGATGGGGCGCTCGACGGCGAGCTCGCCGTGCGGGTCGACGGCGTCCTGCGCACGCTCTACGTGCTGTTCCTCGAGGGCTACAGCGCTCATGCAGGCGATATCCAGATCGACGAGGATCTGTGCCGCACCGCGATCCGCCTGAACGGAATGTTGCTGGCGAGCGGGTTTGCGACGCCCCGCGGCCACGCGCTGCAGGCGTTGTTCTTGCTGCAGGCCGCCCGGCTGGCTTCGCGCGTCGACGCGGCCGGCGACCTCATCCCCCTCGATCGGCAGGAGCGCGCACGCTGGGACCGCGAGATGATCGCCGACGGGCTCGAGCATCTCGGACGCGCCGCGACGGGCGATGCCGTGTCACCGTTTCATCTCGAGGCCGGGATCGCGGCGTGCCACGCGCTCGCGGCGACCTACGCCGCAACCGATTGGCCGCAGATCGTCGCGCTTTACGACCAGCTGCTCGCGCTCACGCCTTCACCGGTCATCGCTCTGCAACGCGCGATCGCGGTCGGGCGGGCCAACGGTGCGCGTGCCGGGCTGCGCGCGCTCGAGGCCCTCGTCGGAAATGATCGCCTCGAGGACGATCCGGTGCTCGCCGCCGCGATCGGCGAGCTCGAAGCACAGCGCGGCGATGTTCGCGCCGCACGCATGGCGTACCGGCGCGCCCTCGAGCTCGCGGGCACGGCACCCGAGCGCCGCTTTCTCGAGGAGCGCCTCGCGGCGCTGTGACGGGGCTGATTCCGCGACAGCCACGCCTAGGGTTTCGGAAACGTCCCAAGCATCCGCACCTCGGTCGTGCCGCCGACCTCCGCGTGCGGCGATTCCCCGGCGATCGCGCACGCCTCGTCGATGTCGCTCACGCGTACGAAGAAGAAGCCGAGCACCGCCTCACGCCCTTCCGCGAACGGACCGTCGACGACGAAGCCCGCGCCTTTGCGGCGCACGGTCTTGCCGCTCTGCGCGAGCGCCTCGACCCCGGCATATAGCCCGCGTCGCTTGAGGTCCATAGCCCAATCGACGAGCTTATGGAACAGCGCCTTCGATCGGCCATCGGCCGCGAGCTGCGCCCAATCGACGCCCTCGTCGCGAAAGATCAACATCGCGGTCTTCCGCGTATCGGTATCGGCGTCCTTGCTGTGGCTGTCGCTGTTGCTATTTTTGGAGGTCATTGGACGTTCCTTATGCAGCCTTGGGGTACGGCTCGCCAGTGCCCGTCATCAGGTAACTTGCGAGACTGCGCAAGAAGTACGGCCAAGCGTCGCTGCATCGTTCGTAGACCTCATTCTTGGCGGGGTAGCGCGAGTGGGCCAAGTGGACCCGCGTCCCGGTCGGCGTCTCGCCGAGGTCGATCGCGAGCGTGGTGCCGCGCCAATCGGGATTGTTCTCGTGCGCAATGCACGTCATCACGATGCCGCTTTCGTTGCAACGGTCGACCTGGAACGTGACGGAGCGCCTCTCGGTCGGCGTGGCGAACCGAAACGTGGCTTGCTTGCCGTCGAAGTCGGCGTCCTCGGCCCACCACGCGCGGTAGCCGGCCTCCGTGGTGATGGCGGTGCGAACGCGGGCGAGGGGGGCGGCGATGTCGATCTTGGTGTCGATGGTGAACATGGTCATTTCTCCTTTCACCGGGTCGTCGAACGAGCCGCGCCGTTCCGGACAACGATCTACAAGACATTGAAACTCCACGCCTTTGACTGGCCGGTCCGGGCAGCGGCCAACCAACTCGCGACGTCTTCGAGACCCGCGGCGGTCGCCATTGCTCGGTACGCACGGGCCGCGCGCCCGGGACGTCGAGGACCGCCCGTGATAGGGCCGCCCCGTGATCTACTCAACGTCGCCGGCGACGGGTCGGGGCGACCAGGCCGAAGCCCACCAGCAGCGTCCACCCGCTGCCGTTTCCGCGGCCGCCGCCCGACTCGGCGCACGAGCAACCCGACATCGAGCCACCGTTCTCCGTCGCCCCACCCGTCGCGGCACCCGAGCCCGCAGCGCCAGTGCCGACACCGCCACTTCCGGATCCGCCGGTTCCGCCAGACGACCGACCGCCGGCGCCCGTCCCGCCCGAGCCCGAGGCGCCCCCCGCGCTTCCCACGTAGGTGCCTCCCGTTCCCGTACCGCCGCTACCCGTGAGACCCCCGGCCCCGAGCGAACCCGCGCCTCCGCCTCGACCGCCCGTTCCGCCCGTGCCGGAAATGCCTCCGCCGCCAGCACCACCCCCGCCGACCCCGCCGCTTCCCGCAGCGCCCCCAGCCCCCCCGGAGCCCTTCATTCCGGCGGCACCGCCCGCTCCTCCGCTGCCCATCCGCCCGCCGCCACCTCCGCTCCCACCGCCACCGCCACCTCCGCTCCCACCGCCGCTTCCCCCGGCGCCGACTCCGGTATCGGCGTCGAAGGTCACGCCATCGAAGGGCACGACGATGACCTTGCTGCCGTGGTTCGTGCCCGCCGAGATCTGATTGTTCTTGTCCACGTCGCTCACGGCGAAGGTCACGTGGGTGACGTGTCCATTCTCGACGACAACACCTGGCCGCTCCATTTTGAACCAGTGGTCAACGGTGCCGTCCGTGTAGCTGAAAATTTGCTGCGCATCTCTCGGATCGTAGGCCAATCCCTGGTCGGTCCAGGCATGGATGCCGTCGGACGACGTGAGGTGATACCCAACGCGATCGTCGGGATAGTCGTAGAGCACGTGGTATTGCCCACCGCTGAACCAGATCACCGGATCCTCGGCCAGGCTGTAGGTGGACTCGACCGTCGACGGCCCCATCGGATCAGTATGCTTCTGTCTATTGGGGTATATGCTTGCGCTGTATTGGGAGGGAATGGCCTCGGATGATGGATAGGTGTTCGTGGGTTGCTGCGCCTTGTACGGACCGCAGATCCCAGTGGTGCTGAGCGCAATGAGCCCGTGACGCTGCGTGATTTCGAAGTCGCCGTCCGGGCGGACCACGAGGCTGACGTTGGAGGCATAGTTGGTGTTTCCACCGAACCCCGACGGGACGCTCAGCCCGGCCCCGGGGGAGCCGGAACATGCCGTCCAAGGCCCGTCCAGGGAGCTCGCCGTGAAGATCGTGAACGGGACGACCTCGCTGACAACCATGGCGTACGTGCCGTTCAGCAGAGTCACCACCTCACTGTTGTGGCCGTGGTGCGGGTCGCTGCCGAAGCTCCCGTTGCTGTAAGCGAACCCTTTGTCGGTGTAGGGGCCGAGCGCGCTCGCGCCACCCACGGCGTGGATGGGATCGGAACCCTCCCAGCCCGGGTTGAACCCGGAAGAGCCGACCCATCGGTCGGCGAACAGGTGATGGGTTCCGTCGGGCGCGACAATGATGGTGCCGTCCCAGTAGTAATACCCCGGAGGGTTCGTTGGGCTTTCGATCCCGTTGCAGGTGTCCCGCGGAACAACGCCCGTGCCCGCGACGCAATTGGCGGGCGTCGACCCGGTCGCGGTGCAGCCCCATGTGTTCGTGGTGAGCGGGCAGGTAATGGGTGTCGGTTGGAAGTAGTCGATAAACGTCTTGCTAGTCGTCTGCGCACGAGAGACTCCGGACAAGACGAAGAATAGGGCCGACGCGATTCCGAGGCACACGTACGCCGCGGACGGCGGAGACCTCACTGGACGCTCCGACCTTCGCCGGGACGACTTCCGGTCATGGCGCCTTGGTGGTGACCGTCGTCGAACCGGCGGTCAGACCGCCCGAGGTCGCGTTCACGGTAACGGTGCCGGCCGTGGTCGTCGACTGGATGATCGCCATCAGCTTGCCGCTGAAAGCCGCGTGCGACGTCCCCTTGTAGGGGTCGTGGTTCGTCGAGTCGCCGGCATCGAGACCCACGAGCGCGCCCGGTCCGTTGACTGTCACGGCGATGGTGTTGTTGGCCTCGGGCGCGACGACACCCTGCGCGTCGTCGATGTCGATCTCGACGTAGGCCAGGTCCCGCCCGTCGGCCGCGATCGAGGCGCGGTCCGGCGTGAGCGCGAGCTTCGCCGCCGCGCCGGCCGTCTTCACGGTGTCGGTCGCGACGACCGCGCCTCCCTTGGTCGCCTTCGCCTGGAGGGTGCCGGTCGCGAACGGAACCGACCACTGCAGGTGCCCCGTCGTGGCGTTCATGGTCTTCGACCCCAGCGACGTGCCGTTGAGGAAAAGCTCGACGCTGTCCGCATTGGTGTAGGCGAAGACAGACACCGATTGACCGGCGGTCCAGCTGGTCCAGTCCATCGGCACGATGTGGACCATCGTCGGCCCGGCCGCATTCCACTTGCTCTGATAGAAGTAGAAGATGTCCTTCGGGAAGCCCGCGGTATCGATCGCCCCGAAGTAAGAGCTCTTCGACGGCCATCCGTAAGGGGTCGGCTCGCCGATGTAGTCGAAGCCGGTCCAGATGAACTCGCCGGCTATGTAGGCGCTCGTGTTGACGCTCGACCACGAACCCTCTGCGCTGGTTCCCCAAGAGACGACGCTGTTGTCGTAAGACGAGCACTGGTTGTCGCTCGAGGTCAGGATGTTCGAGGTGACGGGCGTCTTGTAGACGCCACGGCTCCTCACCGCGGAGGACGACTCGCTCGCGAAGAACTTCCAGGTCGGATTGCTCGAGTGAAGCGAACCGTAGACATAGGGGGCGTAGTTGAGACCGACGACGTCTTCGAGCGGAGCCACGGCGGCGCCCGGGCTCGCCCCGGCAAAAGCTTGGCCGATGACGCGCGTCGTGTCCTTTGCCTTGACGGCGGAGATCAGCGACTGCGCGACGGTGGCGTTGTTGTCATCGGGAATCTCGTTCCCGATGCTCCAGATGATGACGCTCGGGTGGTTGCGGTCCCGTGACACCATGTCCCCGATATCGGTCGCGGACCACTGATTGAAGAACCTGGCGTAGTCGTATTGATTCTTCCCCTGATCCCAGCAGTCGAACGCCTCGTCCATCACCAGAAAGCCGAGACGATCGGCGAGGTCCAAGAGCTCCGGCGCGGGCGGATTGTGGGAGGTGCGAAGACCGTTCACACCCATGCTCTTGAGTTGCTGCAGCCGTTTCTCGATGGCGCGCTGGTTGACGGCCGCTCCGAGAGCGCCCAGGTCGTGGTGGTTACAGGTGCCGTTTATCTTCAGAGGGCTGCCGTTCAAGGTAAAGCCGGTGTTGGCGTTGAACGCGAAGGTGCGAATACCGAAGGGGGTCGTGTAGGTGTCGACCACGGCGCCACCGACCGAAACGGTCGTGATGACCGAGTACATGGTCGGCGACGCGGGCGACCACAGCTTGGGATTCGCCACCGTCGCCGTTTGCGTCACGGCACCGGTCTTCCCGGCGGCAACCGAGGTCGCCGGGGAAGAGGCCGTGCCGACCTCGGTTCCGGTTGCGTCGCGAACCGAGCTTGCCACGGTGACGGACTGCGCGGACGTCATGTCGTTCTGGACCGCGACGGCGATGCTCACGGTGGCACTGCTGCCCGAGGCCTGCGGCGTGGTCACGGCCGTTCCCGTGTAGGCGACCCGGACCGGATTCACCGTCTTCAGCCAGGTGTGACGATAGATGCCGCTTCCCGAGTACCAGCGGCTGCTCGGCTGCTGGTTATTGACCCTGACCGCGAGCACGTTCGAGGCGCCAAACTTGGCGCTCGCAGTCAGGTCGCACTCGAAAGAGGAGAATCCGTACGGACGCGCGCCGACCTGGGTGCCGTTGAGATAGACCGTGCTGTCCATGTAGACGCCGTCGAATTGCACGAAGACCTTCTGCCCCGAGCTCGACGCCGGCAGGGTGAAGGTCTTTCGATACCAGCCCGTCCCCCCGTTGAGGTAACCGCCGCCCGCTCCCGCCGGAGAGCTCTGGGTGAACGCCAGCGAGATGCTCCAGTCATGGGGCACGTCCAAGGAGGTCCAGGACGAATCGTCGAAGGTCGTGGCCTGGGCGCCCGTCACGTCGCCGAGATGAAATTTCCAGGCGGTGTCGAAGCTGGCGGTGGTCTGTCGCTCGCCGTCGTAAACGTTGCCGCCCACCGCGGGCGTCATCACTCCGCCGTCGCCGCTCCCGGCGTCCACCGTGGTGCTTCCGCCTCTTCCCCCGAGCGCGCCCCCGCCCGAACCGGCGGTCCCTCCACTTCCCCCCACGCCTCCACTTCCCCCCACACCGCCGGTGCCGATGGTCCCTCCAGCGCCTCCACCGCGGCCACCTGGGGCTACGCCCGAGCCCCCGCTGCCCGATGCGCCGCCTGATCCCGAACCACCCCTCTCCGACGCGCCACC
>OCTA010003713.1_pt1 | contig 13538 bp, 5 predicted proteins | sample 1538991 | NCBI WGS metagenome assembly OCTA01 (sample SAMEA3539302, study PRJEB22396) | soil metagenome | biome: tundra; feature: field; material: soil | place: USA | collected 2010-05 | depth 0.15 m
GAGAAACACGAGCAGATAACGCGGCTGGTCGAGTTCGAAGGTGACCGTATTGCCGCTGATCTGCGGCTGGATGCCGTAAGCAAGCGGCCTCACTTCGCAGGTGAGCACCTTCCTCTCGCTGACGAGCATGGTGACCGTGACCCGGACCTTGCCGGTCATGCCGAAACTGGCATAGTCCATCCAATTGAACTGGTTGTAGGTTAGAAAGCGATGCACGAACACAGGCTGGCCGTCCACTGTCACCTTATAAGCCGGGCTAGGTTCCGCGCCCGGGTAGGGAGGATAAGGGGTGACCGCGGCGAAGCTTGCGACTGACCAGAGCATCGAAGACAATACAATCGAGCGTACTAATAATCTGGATACCATTGTGTTCTTCTCCTGTAATCCCGAAACTTAGCAATAACCGATTGCACATGCGGCCCGATAACCCGCGGGAACTGCCGGGCCGCGAACCACGTTGCGTGAAAAACGGTAGTGTTTGCACCATAACCCATCACAGAGTGACGCTGATCGGCTTGCCGGTGTACTGTACAACCTTATCTGCCTGACCGGTCAGGCCTATGCCTGTTCCGTGACCTCGGCCTACAAACACGATTCGGAACGTGCGGCTTTCCAGCATTCCCGGAAAGCTGCCCTTGCGCTCGCCGATAGTCAGCGTCCTTCCGGCGTCGTCCCAGCGGATGGGGATGATCGCATAGACGCCCTTTTCGTAGTTGTAACTGTCGTTTTCGTCCTCGTACACCCTGAAGTCTCCGTCCGCGCCCCGGTAAATGCGCAACTCCAACGGATCTGCCGGTTTTTCGGTTGTATGCTCGACGTCGGGCCCCATGGGGACGATGGAGCCGGCACGGACATAGAGCGGTATGCGATCCAGCGGGGCTGCGGCGTCCATGGTTCTGCCCCCAGTCAAGGTGCTTCCCGTCCAGAAGTCGTACCATTCAGCCTTCGGCAGGTACAGATGCCGGGTAGTGGCGCCCTGCTCGGTTACCGGATTGACCAGGATGGCCGGGCCGAACATGAATTGGTCCCCGATGTTCAGCACCCTGCCGTCCGAGCGGAAATCCATGGCAAGCGCACGCATCGGAGTATAGCCTTCGCTCGTCGTCTTCCAGGCAACGGAATAGATGTAGGGCATCAACCGGTAGCGCAACCGATCGAAATCGGTTAGAATTCTTTGCGCCTCCGCACCATAAGACCACAACTCGTTTTGATCGTTCCTGCGCGTCCCATTTACATCGGTCATGAGCGCTTGTGCTTCCGGGCCATCAGCCGACAACTCCTTCGGATCGCTGGAACGCGTTCCATGCACCCGGAGAATGGGGCAGAATGTCCCGTACTGGAACCAACGGATAAAAAGTTCGCGGTAGGCCGGATCATCTGGGTTGCCAATGTAGAATCCCCCGATGTCGGTCGTCCAGTACGGAATGCCGGAAAGCGAAAGGTTCAGCCCGGCCGGAATCTGACGTTTATAGGTTTCGAAATCGGAAGCAATGTCGCCCGACCAGACGGCTGCGGCATTTCTCTGAATCCCTGCAAAGCCGGAGCGGGACAGGATAAAGACCCGCTTGCGGTCCGTCTCGTTGCGCTGTCCCTGGTACACGCCCGAGGTCGTCAGGAGCGAATAGATGTTGGCAAATCGCGCGCCGCTCCCAATCGCCATCTTGTTACGCAGCAAAATATTCTCTTCCTGGCCCGAGGTCGATGGTTCCGTGGTGTCGAGCCACCAGGCGTCGGCGCCGATCTTGAACAGGGCCTTGTCCATCTGTTCCCAATAGTAGGCTCGGGCCTGCAAGTTCGAGGCATCGTAGAGCGCCATGCCGGCTGGATGAGTCCCTGCTACTTTCGTACGATCGATGAAAAAACCGCGTTTGTCCATCTCGTCGTACACCGCCGAGCCGGGGTCGAAGAACGGCCAAACCGAGATCATCAGATGGAAGTTGTTGCGATGCAGGTCGTCGATCATCCCCTTCGGATCGGGATAGTTCTTGTTGAAGATAAACGACCCCTTGGCGGTCCACCAGAACCAGTCTTGTATGATATTGTCAATCGGAATGTGAAGCTGCCGGTACTTGTGAGCCACGCTCAGCAGTTCCTCCTGGGACCGGTAGCGGTTCTTGCACTGCCAGAATCCATAGGCCCACTTCCCGAACATCGGGGCCGCCCCCGTCAGTTCCCGATACTCGGCGATGACTTCGTCCAGTTCGGGCCCATAAAGAAAGTAGTAGTCGATCGCGTCCGCCACTTCCGAGCTCAGGTACAACGAATGCACGAAGCGGCTGTTGAACCGGCTCCTCGACGTATTGTTCCAGAACAGGCCGTACCCATTGCTCGATACCATCAGCGGCACCGCGATGATCGAATTGTCCTGGGATAGATCTACCGATTCGCCACGGTAGTTCCAAATGCCAGCCTGCTGCTGGCCAAGTCCATAGAAGGCCTCCCTGGAAGCGTAGATGGAGAACGGAGCTTCAGCCCGATAGGTCTCCTCCCCGTTCACCCTCGTGGGAGTCATCGTTCTCGGACCCTCCTGCATCAGACGCTTGCCGCTCAGGTCACTGTAGACGATTACTCCATCGGCGCGATTTACCGTCACCTTCAACCGCCCCGTAACCAGGCTCACGTCCTTGTCCGTGGATTGCATCTTCCATTGCACGGCGGGCCAGGTGGTTTTCGTGACGACATAATCCGGACGGTCCGGGAACTGCGAGGTGGGCGAATACAGCAGACGAATGATTGAATCCGCGCACACCTGGACCTTCATAACGCCAGACTGCAGTTGAAACAGCGCGCCGTCAGCCTGCTGCTGAACCCCAGTCACCGGATTCAATGGATTCCACTGAGCGGAGGCGCCGGTGGTGAGCACCAGGAAGAGAAACGAGCACCGCAAGCCTTGCATTGGATGCACTCCTTTCACCATGTATCGTCGACTTAACGGTAGCGGTACAGCGTGAAGCGCTGAATGCCCAGATTCCGCAAGGACAGATTCAGCCCCTGCCCGGTGTCATCGCCCGCGAGCCGGCGGCCGGGAACCCAACGGCCGCTCACGAACTTGCCTTCTTCCACCGTGCCGAGACCGGCATACTCGGATCCCGGCGTGCTTGGAGAAAACGTGACGCTTACGCCGCTGCCCGCGGCATAGTACTCGTCGGGACCGGTCGAGATGAAGATGGCCGCCGCGGAGGGTAGAGGCTGCTGCCCCGCTGTCGTGCCCGCAACGGCTCGCGGCCTCAAATACGAAGCCTCCAGTGTGTAGTTCCCCAACTGCACCTTCCGAGGCGGGTCATCCGGCGCCAGCAGGACGGCTGCCATCGTGCCTTTTCCCTGATGTTCGAGAATTAGTGGCATCAGCTGCGACAGAAGATCATAGGCGCGGGGAAGTTCGGTATCCGTTGCGACCGTCCGGTCAATACCGAAAGGCGAGAAACCGATTGCGTTGTGCTGTCCGACCGCGTAGAGCACTTTGGCTGCTCCCTCAGACCCGCCCCGCGTCTCCGGTATGAACAGCGGATTCCCGTTCCGGTTGAACCTCGCGCTAACCTCGGCAAAGTACTGAAGGTAGAGATCCGGCGCAAGGATATCGATCGACGGCGCGCCCGCCTGCCAGATGTCGATCACTTGCGGCTGCGCCCCCCCGCTCGGATACACGCCCGGCCAGGGAAAGTTCGGCTGCTGGAGCCACACGTTCACAAACATCGGGATGTTGTATTCCTTCTTGCCGGCCTCTGCAACCTTGTTGACATAAAGGGCGTAGTGCCACGCCATGAAGATCTCATCCACCGGCCAATGGAACTTCCGCCAACTCTCAAGGTCCTCCTGCTTGTACGGGGGACTGTCCACCCGTATGGGAATTTGGAACTGCTCGGGCCGTCCCTGCCCGAAAACCTGCGCCCAGGTGCCGGATGTCTTGAAGCCGGCGGCCTTCCACACTTCTCGAAACTCCGGTATCAGCGAGTCTTTGTGCTGCTGGAGGTAGTCCATCAGTTCCTTGGGAACAGACCCCTCAAAGGCTTTGTTGGCCGCGGGTGAATGATCGCGCGAGTCTCTGAGAACGCCCACCTCGTTCTCCACCTGAATCATAACGACCGTATGTTGCTGGCCATCGATTTCGCGGACGTGCCGCATCAGGGCCGCAAAGGCGTGAGCATCCGCGTCCCGGTTCGCATCGCTAAACGGCGTGAGGAGTTCCAGGGGTTTGCCCCATTGGGTCCGGACCCTGGGGAACCGCTCGAAATCCTTCTTCACCCAATCAGGTGGATAGCTGGACAGGCCGTTCTTCCAGCTCGCGAACCAGATGAGGATGAGGCGCAGTTTGTGATTCCGGGCTTCCTGTATCACGCCATCGACCACGCTGAAGTCGAACTTCCCTTCCGCTGGTTCGATCTGGGCCCAGGAAACGCCCGCCAGAACGCTATTCATATTTGCCGCGACCAGCTTGGGCCAGATGGGCTTCATGTACTCGAGGCTGGTGGCGCTGTTATTGCCAAGTTCTCCTGTCAACGCCAGAAACGGCTTGCCGTCGACGATCAGTTGGGTGGCTGTCCCCTGCTTCCGCAGGTGAGGGATTCCCGAGGAAGCAGCATCCGTCGGGACCGATCTGCTGGCGCACCCAGCCAAAACAAGGGCCAGACAACAGACCAGAGCACTGCGCAACAAACTCCAACTCTGCATGATGAATGTCTCCTGTCAAGTTTTCACTTCGTGGCCGTTCGAAAACCGAATGGCCATTCACTCCGAACACGCCAGGGCCTTCGCTGGTTGGGGTCGGGACGATTGACGAGAACAGCTTTGTGGACGGCCGCGATCGCGATATCTGTCCGCTCACTGAAGCACAAGCGTGCTCCTGCTTCCGCGGCCATTAAACTTTGCATACACCGCCAGCGACGCATCGAAGTACCAACCACGATCGGCCTTCTCAAGCTCCGCCTGTGAAGTGAGGCGCGGCAGGCTCGCGCCGTTCAGGGTTGCCTTGGCCGGGCGGCCGGTCTTGTTGAACTTCGCAACGAAGGTCTTCCCGGAAGCGCCCACGGTCAACGTTGTAGTACCCTTCGATTTTTCCGCCCGGCACGGCACGATCTCCTCCGTGTGCGCGCTTTCGTCATCGTCGTAGATCGTACATGCGGCTTCCGACGCCACCCAGATGTCCAAAGTAATCGGGTCGAACGGCTTTTCGCCGATGTAAGCCATATCCGGCCCCATCGGGATGATGCAATTGCTCCTTACATAAAGAGGCAACTCTTCCAGAGGGGTCTCGACTTGCAAGGTTTGCGGACCCGTATACTCTTTGCCGGTATGGTAGTAATACCATTTGCCCGCGGGCAGGTACACGGTACGCTTGTTGGTCGGCGTGTACATGGGCGCCACCAGGAAAGCATCGCCGAACATATACTGGTCGTCCAGGTCATAGGTTCTGGGGTCGTCCTGGAACTCGAGCACCATCGCTCTCATCATCGGCAACCCTGTCTTGGTGGCGTTGTATGCGTGAGAGTAGACATAGGGCAGAAGACGGTACCTCAACTTCGCATACTTGCGGAAGTTCTCAACAGTCTTTTCCCCATACGTGAAGAGGCCCCTGGAACCGGCTGAATGCAGGCGTACATGCGACTGGAACATCTCCCACTGCGACCAGCGCATCAACAGTTCTGGAGTCGGATGACCGACCGGCGCTCCGGCATAGCCGGCCGTGTCGGTGCACCAAAAGGGCACTCCGGAGAGGCCGATAGACAACCCCGCGCGCATACAAGTCGCGAAATCCTCCCATTCGCAGTTGGGGTCGCCCGACCAGCAGATAGGATAGCGCTGCATGCCTGCCGTGCCCGAGCGGCCGTTGATCAGGCCCCTGTGGTCCTGCGAGTTTTCCGCTACACCCTCAAAAGTGGCTTTGTTGCACAGCAGCGAGTACAGATTGTGCATCTCGAGACCGGAGCGCTTGTTGTAGTAGTATGCGTCTAAGGGGATATCTTCGCCGAAGTCGGCCATTGCCACGGCCCAGCAACCCTCTTTCATATGCTCGCCGATCTTGTCCTTCCACCACTTGACGGCGGCGGGGTTGGTGAAGTCGGGAAACAGCGCCAGGTCCCGGTTTTCGCGGTAAAACCGCTCTCGCCAAGCATCGGTTCTTTCAACCGCTTCCAGGCTGTACTCCCGCTTGGTCGAACCCGCTCCGTTAATATAGGCTTCATATGGGGAGCCATCCTTTTTCATCAGGACGTACCCCTTTGCTCTGGCTTCCTGCTCCATTTCCGAGCCCAACGCCAACATTGGATAGGTGTATATGCCGGCCTTGATGCCATATTCGCCGACTTTGGCAGAGACATCTTTGGTCCAAGCTAGAAGCTCTGCGCCAGTTCTTCCCCGCCCCAGTGGCAGATTTAGAAGCTGGAAGAAGTCCACAGGTACCCCCGAATCCCTGAACCACTTGGCCATCTTCTCGGCGGCGTCCACGGTGCGCGCTGCAAAGGCGCCATACCAGATGCCGAAGGATTTCTTGGGAGGAAGCACCGGCCAGCCCGTGATCTCTTCATAGCGGGCTAAAACCTCCTTCATACTGGGTCCGTACAGGATGAAATAGTCGAGCCGCGGATCGTTTATCATTAACGTGTAGGACATCAGGGAGTGGCTACCCATTTGGGATGTCGTGCGAAAGGTCGTGTTGACAAAGATGCCGTAGCCCTTAGTACTCATGAAGAAGGGGATGTCTTTGTAGACCAGCTCGGTTCCTACCCCCCAAGGATTGACATGCCATCCGTCAACTCTCTGCCCCAGCTTATTCAGCCTGGTGAACCTCTCGCCAAAGCCATAGAAGTTTTCGCCCGGAGTCAGGTAAAAGGTCTCATTTGACCGGCGGAACTTTCCTTCCGCGGTAGTGAATCCGATGGGCAAAGCGCGATAGGTTCCTTGAGAGTCCAAGTCCCTCACATGCTCTTGAAGGACGATTTGCCCTCCTTTGTCGTAGACCACGTACTTCCAGGGGTCCCTCTGAAACTCGACGCGGAGGGCGCCGGTGTCGACGGTCACGGCTTCGGGTTTCTCGCTAACGTCAAAGGCACAGGAGGGCCAATCCTCCTTGATCTCCAACAAGCCCTTGACGTTCTTCAACTCTGCATCGGGGCACATTTGTACGCGAAGGACCTGGGGCGTACACACAGTCAAAGTAAGATCCACGCTCTTGCCCTGAGTTGTTGCGCACCGAAAGACAACGCCAGTTTTCACCTTTTCAAAAGAGGACATCTTTTGCACGTATTCGTGTTCCTCTGGCTGCAACTGCCCCTGGAGCTGGGCAGCCGCGGGCGTTGCTGAGAGCAAGGCCGGCGCAGAACCAGCCAGAGTGAGCATCTGCCTTCTTGTCACCATCTTCGTATTCCTCTTCTCATGGACTTCACTGCTTCTCTTCTACTGCTACAAGGACCGCCCCGCTAGAAGGTAACCCGCGGTGCCAGTTGTCCGATGCGCGGAGAGCGAGCGGCCAGAATGTCTCGGAATCCGGCTCCGTTGATTGACGCTCCGACGTAACCTGGGCTATAGCCGACTCGGCACTACCAGGATTTAAGAGGGGATTCATCATTCATTACTTCGCTGCGCTCAGAACTGAAATTTTGCCTCCAGCATGCCGTTACGCGGTGAACTGAACGTGGATCCAGGGTTGACCCAGCCGAAACCACCTGTCAGCAGACCTGCCGAGTTCCTCGTCGTAGTGGCAAGCGCATTGGTAGAAGCGGGGTTGTTCAGTTCCGTACGGTTAAAGGGGTTAAAGAACATCGCGCGCATCTCGAGCCTCATGCCTTCGCGGATAGTGAAGAACCTGCTGAGCGAAAGCGATTCGTTCGGACGGCGAGCCGTCCGATAGTCGTTGTAATAGAGCGCCGACGTGCCAAACTGCCCCGGAACCGGTTGCGACCACGCGGCCGGATTCAGCACCAGCGTCGTGTTCGGGTCAAAGCAGTGGCAGTTGGGGCTCTGAAGGAACAGAGGCTGACCGGGTACCCGATTGGCATACGTGGTTTGGAACAGGGTTCCCGACATCGCAGTGCTCGACACCGCCGGTATCAGAATGGGCAGACCGCTCTGATACTTAAAGATTCCGCCCAGTGCCCAGCCGCCCGTTACATGGCGGAGAAGCCGATTGGGCCCCCAGGCCGGCGTTTCGTAAGTGAAGGTCATCACAAGAGCCAAAGGCACTGAATTGGCGGAGATCGACTTCTGGACTGGAAGATTTGTAAAGTCGTTCACCGGCCCGCCATCGGCGCCGAGTTGCAATTCCTTCCCCCATGTAAAGGCTGTCGTAAAATCGAGGTGATGTGAGAAGCGCTTCGTCAACTTGGCCTGGAGCGCATCATACCAGCTATTACCCCGGGGCGACCAAAGCGCCGGGATGGCTGTGAACTGCGGGAATGGCCGCAAGCTCTGAGCAAGTGAGGCGGACAGGGGATATCCGGCATAAGGGGCCTTGAACCCACGCGCTATGACGGCAGCCGAACTTAGCGACTGGGTCAGCAGGGCCAAATCGGCAGTGTTGTTGATATTGATGCCATCTGCCAGCAGCCGTGCCGGCGTGATTGCGTTCAGGTTGTTCAGGGCGTTCGCCTGCAGCCAGACACCGCGGTTGCCCACGTACGCGGCTTCGATAGCGAGGTTGGTGGTGATTTCACGTTGCAGCGATATGTTCCACTGGTCCACCCGGCCAGGCCGGCCCCCCTGGGGATCGAGCCAATAAGGAACCGTATTCAGTTGGCCTGGCGCGGGCCGGGCTCCTGGATCCAGGGTCACCGCATACAGGTCCGACTGCTGATAGGGCAACCCGGTCGCAAAATTGACTGCGGCCACGCCATACGAAGACGAAACCCAGGAAAGCTGGTTGAAACCCACCCCGACGAATGGCTGATTCGTGATGTATCCATAGTTCGTATTCGAGGCATAAGAAAGGCCCCAGCCGGCGCGAAATACGGTCTTCAAATTGACGCGATAAGCGGCGCCCAGTCTGGGCTGGAACGCAAAAGGATAGGCCTTGGAGAAACCGCTGCAGTTGCAGCGTCCGGGACCGTATCCCTGATAAGCGAATCCACCCAGGAGACCTCCGGCTGAAGGATTCACCACGGTCGGAGCGAAACTCGCCATGCGGTTCCACAGTTCGCTCAGCGCTGTCTGGTAATCCCAACGGACACCGTAGTCGAGCGTCAGCTTGGGCGTCACCTTCCAGTTATCCTGGGCGTAAGCTGCGAAGCCGATCTGGCGGAGCTGCGGATCCTGCGGAGCGTTCACGGTGGCGCTGTCGGCCAGCCCGAGAAGGAAGCTCGCGTAAGGAAATCCCGCCGTACCGCCGGATGATACCTGGTTGGAAGGAAGGGCCGTCTCGAGGTTACTGAAAGTGAAAATGCCCTGGCTCCCTCGCACATTCCGGTCCGTGTGCGCGTCTTTACGCCAATCTGCGCCGAACTTTACCGTGTGATTCTCATGGATCCAGGTGAGGTTTGCGACCGCGGTTGGCTTCTCGCCGTAATACAAGTTGGCGTTGGCTGGTCCCAAAGCGCCCGCCGGCACACCCGAGCCCAATACCGAAAACCCGCCCTGAGTGTTACCCAACAGTCCCATCAACCGCGGGAATCCCGTGGCGACGACGCCCGAAAAGTTGGTGATCGCTCCTGCGTACAGGCCCAGCTTCGACAAGGCATCGTATTGGAGCACGCCCAGTTCCGCCTCGTCCTGCTGCTTGCCCCGAACAAAGCCGATGCCGACGCTCAGCAACATCGTAGGTTTGATCGTGTAGTTGTAGGTCAGACGGAACGTCGGCGTGGTGAGTTTTCCGTACCGCGAGTTGGTTAGCGGAATCGGCAAACCATCCGCGTTGTTCCAGGGAGAATCGTTCAGCCGGTACGAGAGATAAAAAGAAAGCTTCGAGGCGGTACTGAAGTTCTCATCGACCTTGGCTGTGACGATCGTGCCGGTCACAGCGTTGCTAAAGGTTTGCTGCCAGTTGTTGACCGCCGCGCTGGTATCCGGCATCGGTAGCAGCGCCTGGATTTTTAGAGCAACGGGATCCAGACGGCTCGCCGGAATGATGTTGCCTGGGAACAGACTGCGGACCCCGTTGGTGCCAGTACTGATCGGATCGTAAATCGCGTTTTCCAGAATCGGCTGCCCCAGAACGTCGGTCCCCAGACTCTTGCCTGTCAACGCCCCGGCGAAGTTGCCGGCGCGGTATGCGGCAGTGGGAAGGGTTTGCGTATTCGTCGTCGCGGTTTTGCTGTAAGACTGTTCCAGACTGACGAAAAAGAAAGTCCGGTTCTTCCCGTTATACAGACGCGGCAGGTAAACGGGCCCTCCCAATGTAAAGCCATAATCGTGACTGCGGGCCGTCGGCCGGAGTAAATGCCCGTTTCCGCTGCTGGTAAACGGCTGCCCGGCATTGAGATCCTCGTTGCGGAAATACTCAAAACCCGAACCGTGCAACGTGTTGGTACCGGATTTCGAGGTGAAGTTGAACAGCCCGCCGCCGACCTGGCCGTATTCAGCCGCAAAGTTGCTGGTTTGGAGCGCCACCTCTTCGAGCGCCATCACCGATGGCTGACTGGCCGACGCGTAGGTCGCTTGCTGGGTGAAGGTTGCGTCCTGACCGTCGATCCGCGTGCTGAATGTGTCGTTCGGGAGCCCATTCACGCGGGTGGAGGTGTTGTTTCCGCCAGTCGAAATGATGCTCGCTCCGGGCATGATATTGGTAAACGCCCATGGAGACATCAACGCCGCGGCACCGCCTTCCGCACGGTACAAAGGAAGCTCATTAAATCGTTGGATAGTAAGATTGGTGCTCTGCTCCGCGTTTTCCGTTTTGAGCAACGGTGCGTCGGCCGTGACACTGATGGAGTCCGTTGCCGCGCCGATCTTCATGGACACGTCGATACGCGCGGTCTGGGCCACCTGAATCGTGAGGCCTTGCTGGACGAAGGTGCTGAATCCGGCCGCGGAGACGCTCAGATTGTATTCTCCGGCGGGGAGTTGAGGCAGCGTGTAATTCCCGGTCCCCGTCGTGACCGTATCAAAGCGCGCGCCGGTTTCCGTGTTTGTCGCGATGATCGCCGCGTTCGGGATGACGGCCGCAGCCTGATCCGTTACGGTTCCGGTGATGGTTCCGCGATCGCTCTGAGCGGTGGCCGCCGCGGCGAGCAGTAAAAGACTTAACATCCGAGCCAGAGGTAGTCGCATCGAAATTGCCCCTTTCCTTTATTCCATGCAAAAACATCCTGCACCGGTCTGTCGCGAAAATCAAGATAAAAGTGTGCCGAGATCTGAGACCTCAGCCATTGTCGATATTCTCGACACCTTCGGTCTCCCAAATCGCCCTTCCCAGAGCCTTTCCGGCACCCATACGACCCTTTGCGTCGAGCCTTGCCCCACGCTTCCTCCCACACTTGGGTTTCATGTGGTGAAACTCTTCTCCGCAGTGCTCCACCGGCACGCCGGCCCCGGGGGCCCCCGGATAAACCGCCCGGATAGCAGTGCATTGCCCTGCCGCCGGCCGGGAAACCCGATTGATTCGGCTCTGGCTGCCTTGACGTAATCGAACCCGCCGGGTACGGTGTGATCGTGGTCCATCCTGGGCACGGGCGGGGTGAAAGGAAAACATGAAGGTAGCTGAAGTTGTAGTCAGGATTCTCGAGGACGAGGGTATTACGGCGGCGTTCGGAATTCCGGGGGCAGCGATCAACCCGGTCTATCAATACCTCCGGGGTTCGAGCATCAAGCATTACATTGCCCGGCATGAAGAGGGCGCCGTCCATGCGGCGGACGGGTATTGCAGGGCGTCCGGCCGGATGGCGCTGGCCATCTGCACATCCGGTCCGGGAGCGACGAATTTCGTCACCGGTTTGTACACGGCCCGAGCCGACTCTATTCCCGTCATTGCCATTACAGGGCAAGCCGCTACGACGATTCTCAACATCGAGTCATTCCAGTGCGTGGATATCGCCGCCATCGCGCGGCCCGTGGCGAAAGCGACATGGTGCGTCACCAATCCGGCCGACATTGCCGGTGTGATGCGGGAGGCTTTTCGCACCGCCCGGTCGGGTCGCCCGGGCCCCGTGCTCATCGATCTGCCGTTGGATGTACAGATGGCCGATGTGAGTTACCGGCTTGACGAGGACGGGCCTTTGCCGTGGTCCAAGCCGGCTCCCGACCCGGACTCCATCAGGCGGGCGATGGACCTGATTGCCGCGAGTAAGGCGCCGATTATGCTTCTGGGCGGCGGAGTCATTCTAGCCGATGCGACCGCCGAATTCAGGGAGCTTGCGGAGCACCTCTCGCTGCCTGTCATCATGACCTACATGGGAAAGGGCGGGCTTCCCCATGACCACCCTCTCAATGCCGGCCACGCCGGAATCCAGGTCGGGCAGCCAATCGGGAACCGGTATTTTCTGGAATCCGATCTGGTGGTTGGTTTCGGATGCCGGTTCACCGACCGGCACACGGGCAAGGTGGATGTATATCGCGGCCAACGCAAGTTCATCCACATCGACATCGAACCGTCGCAGATCGGACGGGTGGTGCCGGTGGAATTGGGCATCGTCGCGGATGTCAAACTGGCGCTGGCGGCGTTGCTGGAAGAAGCGCGGCGGCGAGGATACCATCCGGCGCCTTCCCAGAGAGTCGAGCGCTTGCCCGAGGTCCGGCGAACGCTGGCCCGCAAGACCGATTACGAAAACGTGCCCATCAAGCCTCAGCGCGTATTCCAGGAAATCAACGATTTCTTCCCGGCCAACACGATCTTCACCACGGGCTGCGGCATCACCCAGATCTGGTCCGGCCAGTTGCAGAATATCGACCGCCCGCGGCGCTACCTGGCATCGGGGGGCGCGGGCACTCTCGGCTACGAGTTGCCGGCGGCGATCGGCGCCAAAGTGGCATACCCGGACGACCCGGCGGTGGTGGTGGTGGGAGACGCCGGCCTCCTGTTCATGGCGGAAGAACTGGCCATGGCCGGACAGCACAAGATCCCGGTGCTGGTGATCGTGGTGAACAATGGCTACCTCGGCCTGATCCGTCAAAACCAGAAGTACGCATACGGCTACGAACACGGAGTCAGCCTCTGGTACAGCCAGGGAGGCGCCTACCCGGATAACGTCAAGCTGGTGGAGGCGTTTGGCGGGAAAGGCGAGCGCGTCACGGATGCGAGGGATCTGAAGGCCGCGTTCGCCAGGGGGATCCAGTCGCCGGTACCGTATCTGGTGGATGTGATCGTCGAGGGCGAATGCGACTGCTCGATGGGGGCCTCGATCGACGCGGTGCGCGAGTTCGTGTAAGGGCCGCGCGGCCTATCGGCCACTCCGCTCCGGTACCGCGTTGCCGCGGTACCCCAAGGCTGTAGAGAGCCCGGCCGCGACACGCATGACTTGGCGGCTCAGGGCAGGAAGACGGGACCCGCTCACCCGGAAGGTCGGGCCCGCAATGCTGATCGCCCCCATCGCCCCTCCGGAATGGTCGCGCACCGGAGCCGCGATGCACCGCAATCCTTCTTCGTATTCCTCGTTGTCCACCGCGTAGCCGCGGCTGGC
>OCTA010003714.1_pt1 | contig 13534 bp, 10 predicted proteins | sample 1538991 | NCBI WGS metagenome assembly OCTA01 (sample SAMEA3539302, study PRJEB22396) | soil metagenome | biome: tundra; feature: field; material: soil | place: USA | collected 2010-05 | depth 0.15 m
GAGTTCAGCCGTGTGCTCTTCCGATCTAATCCGCTTCCAACACCTCGGCCGCGCCGGTGGCCAGCGCGACCGCGCACTCATCGCTGACCGCGCCGTGCTGCTCGATCAGGCTCTCCGGCACGTCGAGAATCTGCATTTTCGCCTCGTTGGCATAACAGACGACCGCCCCGCGGAAGAACTTGGACGAGCCGCAGACATCGGTGAACATGTTGGCGAGCCGGCCGCCGGTGCCCGATTCGGCCACCGCCAGCGTCTTGTCCTGCGCGCGCAGCAGGTTCGCGCTCACCTTGGCAAGCGAATCGTGGCCGTAACACACCAGGTCCTCGCCCAGCAGCGCCGCGCATTCATCGGCGACCGACTGCAGCTCCAGGATCGAGAGCCGGCCGGCCGGCGAACTGAGCCGCACATCGACCCGCCATTGATGCGCACAATACGCCACGCTCAGCGCGTCGCCGCTGCGGTCGAAGATGGGCTGCAGCTTCGTTTCGAGGGAAGATTCGCCGACGCCCGCCGTGCGCAACTGTACGTAGGCCTCCCCCTCCTGGATGAGCCCGAGCCGGGCGAGACGCGGCAGCACCTGCTCGGTGAACAGCGGGTGCAGCTCGTTCGGCGGGCCGGGCAGCATCACCAGCACCTTGCCGTCCTGTTCCACCCAGAGGCCCGGCGCCGTGCCGTTCGCGTTGACCAGCACGTCGCCGCGTTCGAACCGGTAGGCCTGCTTCAAATTGTTCGGCGTCATCTTGAGACCCAGGCGGACGAAGCGCTCCGCGATGGTCCGCTCGATCTCGGGATCATACACGAGCCTCTGCCCGATCACCTCCGCCACCGCTTCGCGCGTGCGGTCGTCACAAGTCGGGCCGAGGCCGCCGGTGGTGATGACCACGTCGGCACGCGCCCAACTTGCCCGCAGTTCCGCGGCAATGGCGGACGCTTCGTCGGTGGCGGTGACATTGCGCGCGAGCTCCACGCCGCGGCGGCCGAGTTGCTGGCCGATCCACGTCAAGTGGGTGTTAGGTGTCAGTCCCAGAAGCAGTTCGTTGCCCAGGGTCAGGAGCTCAAAGCGCCGGCTGGGCGCCGCCGGGCCCGGACCAGGGGCCGGATTTGGAGCTGGAGTGCTGCTGTTCGCCATAGATGTTTTGCGGAGCGGCACCATGCTAGTGTATTTTGTGAAAAATGCCAGCCCCCTCCCCACAAGCGTCCCCGGGACCGGAGGATCCGCCAAGCCTCAAGGAGAAGATCCGCCATCTGCCCGACGGACCCGGGGTCTACCTGATGAAGGACCGGCTCGGGCGCATCCTCTACGTCGGCAAGGCCAAGAACCTGAAGCGGCGCGTGTCGTCGTACTTCCAGCCCTCGCGCAATTTCACGCCGCAGCCGAAGATCCGCGCGCTCGTCGACCTGATCGCCAGCTTCGACATCATCGAGGTGCGCTCCGAGCCGGAGGCCCTGCTGCTGGAAGGCCGGCTGATCAAGCAGTACAAGCCGCGCTACAACACCGATTTCACCGACGACAAACGGTTCCTCCTCGTGCGCGTCACCGTCGAAACCGAGATGCCGCGCTTCGTGCTCACCCGCTTGCGCAAGGATGACCGCTCGCGCTACTTCGGACCGTTCGCGTACAGCAGCCTCGTCCGCAAGACGCTCACGGAGATGCGCCGGAAGTTCGGCGTCCTGCTCGGCGACGCGCACCCCGCGAAAATCGCCGAGGGCGTCTACCGGCTCTACGACGACGTGCGCGCCGAGCTCTATGGCCACGCCAACGAGGTGACCGCCCCCGATTACCGCCGCCGCGTCGCGGTCGCGTGCGATTTCCTGGAGGGCAAAAGCCGCCAATGGCTCGGCACGCTCCGGGCCGAGATGCACGCGGCCGCGGCCCGGCAGGCGTTTGAGCACGCCGCGCAGTTGCGCGACGTCGTGCTCGCGCTGGAGGAAACGCTCGCCAAGACGCGCCACTTTGAACGCGCGCCGCCGCTGCCGCGAACCGACGAGGTCGCGCCGCGCCTGCTGGCCGAGGCGCTGCAGCTTCCCGCCCCGCCGGTCCACCTCGAGTGCTTCGACATCTCCCATATCTCGGGCACGTTCGTCGTCGCCTCGATGGTGCATTTCACCGCCGGCCGGCCGGACAAGGACAATTACCGCCGCTACCAGATCAAAAGCTTCGTCGGCAACGACGACTTCCGCGCGATGACCGAGGTCGTCGGCCGCCGTTACCGGCGCCTGGCCGGGGAGAAAAAACCGTTTCCCGACCTGGTGGTCATCGATGGGGGGACAGGACAGGTCGGCGCGGCGCTCAAGGCGTTCGCCGCGCTCGCGCTGACTCCGCCGCCCCTCATCGGGCTGGCGAAGGAGCACGAGACGATCATTTTCGCGGACGACCGGCCGCCGCTGAACCTGCCGCTCAACCACCCCGGTCTGCAATTGCTGCAACGCTTGCGCGACGAGGCCCACCGGTTCGCCAACACCTACAACGCGGACCTTCGCTCGAAGAAGATCCGCGAATCGATTCTCGACGACTTCGCCGGCCTCGGCCCGGTCCGCCGGCTGGCGCTGCTGGAGCACTTCGGCTCCATCGACAAGCTCCGCGCCGCCGCCGCCGCCGAGATCCAGGACGTCCCCGGCTTCGGCCCGAAGCTCGCGCGGGAGCTGCGCGAGTTCTTCCAAGGGCGGCAGGAACTGAAACAGCCGTAACCTTGTAGGGCGGAGTCTCCGCACTCCGCCATGCTAATCCCATTTTCCACGACAGGATCGGGTGATCCCGCCCCACACGAACAGAGATGAGCTCGCTTTGTAGGGCGGGGTCTCCGTACCCCGCCGCGCCGAACCCCGCCTCACTTCCGCAGCCGCACCACGCGGTCGATCGCGCGGGCGGGCAACAGCCACTTGAGGAACAGGAGCAGCCGGGCATGGGCCGGGGCGGCGTAACGCGGCGCCGGCCGGCGGGCCGTCAGGGCTCTTTCGACGAGCCGGGCGATGTCGTCGGGGTGGCCGGCGATCTTCTGCGCGCGCTGATAGGTCGCGCGCAGATTGTCGAGGTACGGCGCATAGGGTCCGGCATTGTCCATCACCGGCGCCGACGCCGCGTTGGCGGCGTCAACAAATCCGGTCAGGATGAATCCCGGCCGGATGAGTACCACCTGGATGCCGAACGGGGCGAGCTCCCCGCGCAGGCCATCGGTGATCGCCTCGAGCGCATGCTTGGTCGAATCGTAGACAGAGGACAAGGGCCGCGCGATGCGGCCGGCCACCGATCCGATGTTGACGATCCGTCCCGTGCCGCGTTCCCGCAGGTGCGGCACCACCAGTTGCGTGAGGGCGATGAGCGAAAACAGGTTGGTCTCGAAGTTGCGGCGGATGAGCTCGACGGGGACCAGCTCCAACGGGCCGCGCGTGCCGTAGCCGGCGTTGTTCACCAGCGCGTCGATGCGTCCGAATTTCCCGAGCGCGCTGTCCACCAGCCGCCGCCGGTCGGAATCGTCCGTCACGTCCACGGCGACCGCCAGGACCTGCCCTCCGGAAGGATCGAGTTCGCGCGCCAACGTTTCCAGACGGTCGGCCCGCCGCGCCGCAATCACGAGCCGCGCCCCGCCGCGGGCCAGGCGCCGCGCGGAGGCCTCGCCGATGCCCGATGACGCCCCGGTGATCATCACCACCTGCTCAGCCAATGGACGCATGACCGACGATGCTGCCGAGGATCGGCGGCGGGGCGATCCCAAACCTCCGGCCTTGCCCGCCCCGCTGTTCGGCGTGTAGGCTCGGGCCCATGTCCCGCCTTCCGGTTCTGCTCCTCGCCCTCCTCCCGCTGGCGATTCGCGCCGACGTCACGCTGGCGCCATTGTTCACCGATCACGCCGTCCTCCAACGCGATAAACCCGTGCCCGTCTGGGGTCGCGCGGCGCCCGGCGAGAAGGTGACCGTGACCTTCCGCGATCAGACCATGCAGGCCACGGCGAACGCGGACGGCCGCTGGATCGTTCGCCTGGAACCGCTCAAGCCCGGCGCGCCGGCGGCAATGGCCATCAGCGGCAGGAACTCGATCAAGCTGGACGATGTCGTGGTGGGCGAGGTGTGGGTGTGCTCCGGCCAGTCGAACATGGAGTTTCGGGTGTGGGGTCCGGTCGGCGACGTCTTTCGCGTGGACAATGCCGACGCGGAAGTGGCCGCCGCCAATTACCCGCTCATCCGTCAGTTCAAGGTCGAGCGCGCCGTCGCCGCCAGTCCCGCCGACACTGCGCAGGGCGCCTGGGTGGTCTGCAGCCCCGCCACCGTCGGACAATTCACGGCGGTCGGCTACTTTTTCGCCCGCGACGTCAGGCAAAAGCTCGGCGTGCCCGTCGGCCTGATCAACAGCGCGTGGGGCGGCACGGCGATCGAATCATGGATGAGCGACACCGCGCTCAAGAGTGACCCGGCCTTCGCGGTCGTGGACGAACGCTGGGCCCAGGCGATGGTGGACTGGCCCGCCAAAGTCGCCGCGGACAAAGCCGCGCACGCTGCGCAGGACAAGGAGGAGGCCGCCGCCAAGGCCGCCGGCTCCGCGACATACGCCGAGTTCGTCAAAACCAAACCCTGGCTGCCTCCCCCGCCGAGTCCGGCCAGCCCGGACGCGCCGCGCAGCCTCTTCAACGGCATGATCAACCCGCTGGTGCCCTATGGCATCCGCGGAGTGCTCTGGTACCAGGGCGAAGGAAATGGCTCCAACGCCATGGAATACCACGCGCTGTTCGCCGCGATGATCACGGCCTGGCGCGCCCAGTGGGGTCAGGGTGATTTTCCGTTCTATTGGGTGCAGCTCCCCAACTTTAAAGCCGAAGGGTCCTACGCCACGGAATGGGTCCAACTCCGGGAGGCACAGGCGCAGACGCTCAGCCTGCCCAACACCGGCATGGCTGTCACGATCGACGTCGGCGACCCGGCCAGTATTCACCCTCGCAACAAGCAGGCGGTCGGCCAGCGCCTGGCCATGATCGCAGGCCATCAGATTTATGGCGGAGCCGGCGAATGGTCCGGGCCGCAGTTCCAATCCGTCGAGTGCGTGGGGCCGAGGATGCGCGTGCATTTCGATCACGCCGCGGACGGCCTCGTGGCGCACGGCACGCCGCCCGCGAGCTTTGCGCTGGCCGGCGCGGACCGGCACTTTTTCCCCGCGTCCGCCCGGATCGAAGGTGAGACGGTCATCGTCTCCGCCCCCGAGGTGCCGGCGCCGGTCGCCGTTCGATACGCGTGGACCGCGGCACCCGAGGCCAGCCTTTTCAACGGCGCCGGCCTGCCTGCCGCGCCCTTCCGCAGCGACGAATGGTGAGCAAAAGTGGCACGGGCAGCCTGCCCGCCGTAGCCTCCGGCGAAGGCTGGGTCCCGCCCGTGAAGTGTAGTAGTCCCCAGACATGGGCAAGAGGCCCATGCCACCCCGGACGCCGGACAATCGGCAGAGCGCCCTCTTTCAACCTGTCGATCGCCTAAGAAACCTCGCCGTCAGGCGTCTTGTCCTTTAGTAAGATCTCATTCTCTCCCTATGAAAACCCTGCGTGGCCTCCTCCCCTGCTCCCTGCTTCTGGTTCTCTCCGCCGCGGCGCTTCGTGCCGACCCGGCGGACTCGCACATCTCCGCCGCCACCGTCTATCTTGACCGCGCGGTGGTCACGCGCACAGCGAGGGTCGAACTCGCCGCCGGCGAACATGCCCTCGTGTTCGAACGCCTCCCCGCGACCCTGCTCGACCAGTCGCTGCAGGCCTCCGGCCGCGGCACCGCGACGGCCACCATCCTCGACGTGACCGCGCAGACGGCCTTCGTGGATTTCACCCCGAACGAGCGCGTCAAGGAGCTGGAGGAAAAGCTGCAGGAACTGCAGCGCCAGCAACGCGCCTTTGACGACCGAGCGCAGATTCTGAATGACCAGCGCGAATTCGTGAAACGCATGCTGGCGGCCTCGACCGGCACCATCATTTATCCGCTCGGTGGTGATGCCGCGCACGGCGGCGGCATGGCCGCGCGGCCCACGCTCGACGAGTGGCAGAAGCTTTACGCGTACTCCGAAGACGTTTTTGGCAAGATCGCGGCCGAGCTGCAATCGCTCGACACCCAGCGCGAGGAGCTGAAGCTGAAACAGACCGCCCTCGAACAGCAATTGAACGAGCTGCGCGGCACCGGGGGCAAGAGCTACAAGACCGTCACCGTGCGCGTGGCCGTGAGCGCGCCGGGCAAACTCGACTTGGCGCTCAAGTATGCGGTCCCCGGCGCGAGCTGGATGCCGTCGTATGACGCCCGTCTGCACGCGGCGGACCGCGCGGTTGAGCTGACGTATTTCGGCCTGGTCCGCAACGGCACCGGCGAAGACTGGAGCGAGATCGCGCTCACCCTTTCCACCGCGCGGCCGAGCCTCGGCGGCGGCGCGCCGGAACTGCGACCGTGGATCGTGGATGTGGCGCGACCCGTACCGGCCTATGCTGGGACCGGCACCTTGGCCGGCGCGCGACTCAAGACGAATCTCAAGGATGTCAGCTCGTCCATTTCAGTCGTAACCCAGCAGTTCTTGCAGGACACCGGCGCCGCTAGTGCCGAAGCCACCATGCTTTACGCCGCGGTCGAGGCGGGCGCCACCAGCGCGACGTTCAAAGTCTCCGTCGCCGTCACGCTGCCGAGCAACAACACGGTTCAGAAAGTCAGCATCGCCACCGCCAAACTCGCTGCGAATCTGCAGTATCAGGCGACACCGAAGCTGATGGAATCCGCCTTTCTCAGCGCCTATGCGGTCAACACCACCGAGTATCCCCTGCTCGCCGGTGCGATGAACACGTTCCTCGACGAGACATTCGTCGCCGCGAGCAGCCTGAAGACCGTAATGCCGGGCGAGAAGTTCGAGTTGCAGCTCGGCGCCGATGACGGCATCGCCATCAAGCGCAAGCTCGTGAATCGTTTCAGCGAGAACACGGGACTGACCAACAAAGGCCGGCGCGTCACCTACGACATTCTCGTCACGGTCACGAACAACAAGAAGACCGCGGAGCGCGTGGTGTTCAAGGAACCGCTGCCCGTCTCGCGCAACGAGAAAATCGAGGTCAATCTGCTGACGCCTGCCGAGAGGGACGTGGGCACGAAGGAGCAGCCGAAAGAGGTCACGCGCGAGGAAGACAGCAAGCTCGTGTGGCGCCTCGAGCTCAAGCCGGGCGAAAAACGCGAAGTGCCGGTCAAGTTTAACGTCGAGTATCCCGGCGATCTGAACGTCGCGGGATTGGAATGAGCGAGCCGGCGGGGTTCGGCGACCCCGCCCTACAATATCGCAATGTCAGAAGTTGTGGGGCGCGGTCGCCGAACCGCGCCGCAAAAAAGCCCTGGCGCGCAATGCACCCCAGGGCTCGCAAATCATTTCGTCCGCGACGGGCAGGACTCAACGGACGCATATCCAACGTGTCGGTCGTCCAAGGTGGCATGGGCATCTTGCCCATGTCTGGGAATTTCGCCGGACCACGGGCGTGACCCAGCCTTCGCCGGAGGCTACGGCGGGCAGGCTGCCCGTGCCACTCTCGAACAGCCGCCCAGTCCACCGTCAACCGGAAGATGTTCCTACAACAAACCGCACGGCGCTCAGAAGCGGAACGTCGTGCCGACCGAGTAGGTCATGTTGACCTTGTTGTCGCGCCCGATTCCGGCGTTCAGACCCCATTGGTCGGTGACCCAGTAATTGGCCTTCACTCCGTAACCCCACTTGTTGTTCACGTGCAGGGAGGCGGCGTCGGTATAGCTCACCACGGGCGTGAGCGAGAGCTCCTTCGTCACCTGGAATTCCACGCCGGTGTCAAGGCCGTAGAGGAACGAGTTGTCCCGCGCTCCGGTCGTCTTCGTCCACATCCAGCCGCCGCTCACTCCAATAAAGGGGCGGCCCCACCCGAGATTGGGGACGAAGGCGATGGCGCTCGCGTCGATGGATTGCTGCCGGGTGCGGGTGCCGGAGTACGGTGAGCTCCAGGCGTCCGCCAATCCCAGGTTGAAATCAAAGCCGGTGTTCAGCGGCTGGTTGTACTGGAAATTCAGGCCCTGGTAATTCACCGACGACTCGTGCAAATCGGTGTAGCCGTAACCGAGGCTGACGTAGGATTGGCCGAGAAGGCCTTTCCCGATATCGGAGCCCGGGACCGGCATGCCGGCGTTGGCGCTCTGGGCAGAGCTCGAGGCGGCGAGGCCAAACGCCGCAACAGCCGCAAGGAGAAGGGTTTTAATGGTGATTTTCTTAGTCATGGTTCGTTCAGGTTGAGGCCCCGAAAGGATCGGGGACCAGGAAAATATGACCAGCGCGCGCCGGAATGTTCCGTCGTGCGTTTTGCAGAAAAAAATTCGGGAACCCGCGCGCCCCGCTCCAGTCGGAATAGCTTGCTTCTTGAACCAGGCGGCAGCGGCGGTTTCTTTATCCGCCACATGATCACCACCATCGGTTTCGACGCGGACGACACGCTGTGGCACAACGAGTCGATCTTTGCGGCGGCCCACGAAAAATACCGCGCGCTGCTCGGCCGCTGGCACGACGCGGCGACCGTCGACCGCCGGCTCTTCGCCACCGAGATGCGCAACCTCGAGCTTTACGGCTATGGCATCAAGGCGCACGCCCTCTCCTGCATCGAAACCGCGATCGAGCTGACCGACGGGGACATTCGCGCGGCGGAAATCCGCGAAATCATCGCCGGCGCCAAAGCGATGCTCGAGCATCCCGTGGAACTGCTGGACGGCGCCGCGGAGGTCGTGCCGCTGCTCGCCCGGACGTATCCGCTGCTCCTGATCACCAAGGGCGACCTGCGCGACCAGGAACGCAAGCTCGCGAAATCCGGCCTCGCGCAGCATTTTGCCCATACCGAGATCGTTCCCGAGAAAAACGTCGAAACCTACGCGCGGGTCCTGCGCCGTCTGCAAATCCGGCCGGAACAGTTCCTGATGGTCGGCAATTCGCTCAAATCCGACATTCTGCCCGCGCTGGACCTGGGCGCCGCCGCGGCGCTGGTGCCCTACCGCCTCCTCTGGCAGGGTGAAGAAGTCGCGGCGGCGCCGGTCCCCTCCGGCCGGTTCGCGCAACTGGCGACGCTGCGTGAACTGCCCGCCCTCGTGGCCAGGCTGAACGCCGCGTGATCCGCAGATCCCGGCATTGTAGGGCGGGGTCGCCTGATGACGCGCGGGACGTTTGATTGTAGGGCGGGGTCACCGAACCCCGCCGCACATCCACTCGCTGGCGCTCGCGGCGACAAATCCGGGCCGCCGCGATTTGCGAAAGCGCGGCACTCGATTAAGGTATGGCGCATGCGCACTTTCCTTGGAATGTTGTTTGCCATGGGAGTTCTTAATCAGTTCACCTCGGCCCGCGCCGAGCCGCTGGCGGTGGGGTTAGCCGCCCCCGCCGTTACCGGTCTCACCGACACCGGTGAGAAGCTCGACCTCCGCGCGACCTACGCCAAAGGGTACACCCTGGTTTATTTCTTTCCCAAGGCCGACACGCCCGGCTGCACCGCAGAAGGCTGCAGCCTGCGCGACGCGTATCAGGATCTCTCCGACAAAGGTGTCGCCGTGATCGGTGTCAGCACGGACGACGTGGCCGCGCAAAAGGCCTTCAAGGAGAAATACCATTTCCCGTTCACGCTCCTGGCCGACAAGGATCACACCGTCATCAACGCGTTTGGCGTCCCGGTGCACGGGGCTCTCGTCGGCGGCTTCGCCGCGAGACAGTCCTTCCTCGTCAACAAGGATGGCAAGATCGTGTGGCGCGACCTGAAGGCTTCCACCAAGGAACAGGCCGCCGACGTGTTGAAGGCCCTGAAGGAACTGGGCGGGTGAGCCGCGTCCGCCCGCGCGGCGCTATCGGGCGGGGTCACCGACCCCGCCGTTTTGCCATTCAGCGGACAGGTGGAACCCGCCGTCCCTGGCGGGTTTTTCGATGGCGAAGCTTCAGCCCGCCAAACGAAGGCGGGTACGGTGATCCCGCCTTAGAGCCAACTGCATCGTCCCGGCTTAAACCGCCGCCCGCTCTCCGACCGCGGGCGGCACGCGGGTCACCACGACCTTGTCGACGCGCTGGCGGTCCATGTCGGTCACCTCGAAGCGCCAGCCGTCCCACTCGAAGCGGTCCCCCGCCGCCGGAATGCGGCCGAACTGGGTCATGACCAGTCCGCCCAGCGTCTGGTAGTCGGCCTCCGCCTCCTGCGGCAGTTCATCGAGATCGAGAATCGTCTTCAGCTCGTTGATGGCGAGCGTCGCATCGATCAGCCAGGAACCGTCCTCGCGCCTCTTGGCCTGGGGCTGATCCCGCTGCCCCTGCGCGGGCAGGTCGCCGACGATCGCCTCCAGCACGTCGATCAGCGTGACCATGCCCTGGATGCTGCCGAATTCGTCGGCGATGAGCGCGGTATGCCGGCCGGATTTCTTGAACGACTCGAGCAACTGGACGCAATTCATCGTCTCGGGCACCACCAGCGGCGGGGTCAGGAGGTTCTTGAGGCTGGTCGGGATGCCGATGGCGGCATGCGCCCACAGGGCCTTCACGGCGACCATGCCCAGCACCTGGTCGCGGTTATCCTGATACACCGGAAAATGCGAATGGCCGCTGGCGACGATCTTGCGCCAGTTGACGTCCTCGGTGTCGTCGATGTTGAGGAAGACGATTTTCGGCCGCGGCGCCATGATCGCGGTGACGGGCAGCTGGTCGAGCCGCAGCACGCCTTCGATCATCTCCTTTTCGGCCTGGTGAAAAACGCCGGCCTTCCAGCCCTGCTCGACGAGGATATTGACCTCCTCGTCGGTCACCGGCGCTTCCCGGCGACGGGTGAGGCCGAACGGTTTCAGCAGAAAGTCGATGGCGGCGCCGAGGAGTTCGATGGGGGGCGCGACGACCCGCGACACTCCCTGCAGCGGCCCCGCCACGAACCGGGCCAGGCGTTCCGGGTTGCTGAGCGCGATCCGCTTGGGAACAAGTTCACCGAGAATGAGGGAGCAGAACGTGATCCCGCCCACCACCACCCCGAAGGCGATGGGCCCGGCCCACGGCGCCAGCGTGGGATAGCCTCCCAGCCACGCGGCCAACTGTCCGGCGACGGTCGAACTCCCGTAGGCTCCCGCCAGGATGGCGCACAACGTGATGCCGACCTGCACCGTGGAAAGGAACCGGGTAGGCTGGGACGCAAGTTCGAGGGCCGCCCGCGCCCCCTCGTCGCCATCGTCGGCGAGCTGCCTGAGCCGGGCTTTCCGGGCCGAGACGATCGCGATCTCCGCCATGGCCAGGAGCCCGTTGGCCACCAGCAACAAGCCAAGAATGAACAACTCGGTGGAGATACCCGACATGGAAAAGAAGCGCAGGTTATGGCAGGCCGCCGGTCGGGGCAACCCCTTTTACCCGGCGCGCCGGCGCGTCCGGCAGCCTGCCGGACCTGATGTCCTCCAAGCTGCTGGAATCCAATGGCGGCGCCCAGGTGGCAGGGTCATCTTGCCAGGTCTGGGGATTCTTCCAAATCAGCGGCGTCCCGCCCATGTCCGAAGAGCGCGCCGTCAGGCAGACTTCACTGAGTAAAGCGCTATCAGGGCGGCACCAATGGCTTGCGAAAGTTCGCCGAGCGACGCCGGAAGAATCTTCATCGTCGCGCGCTGCATCGGCCAGAGGCAGGGCTCGGCTGCCGCACGGAAGAGGCGCAAATAACGTTCGCGGAATTCCGGGGTGGTCGCTTCCGGATCCATCAATCCGCCGCCAATGATCACGAATCCCGGGTCCAGGGCGATTGCGAGGGCCGCCGCATGCAATCCCAAGGCCTTGGCCTGAAAGTCGAAGATCTCGACCGCCAGCGGATCGCCATGCTGGGCGCGGCCGCGCAACGACAGGACTTTTTCCCGGACCGGGAGCGAGGATCGCGCCAGCTCGTGCTCCGGGTGTTCGGTCAGCTTGTCAGCCAGCAGGTGCGGCAGGCCGGAGATGGTCGTGTAAGCTTCAATACAGCCCCAGGTCCGACCGCAGCCGCAGGGATAGGGCCGGACGCCCAGGAGGTGGAGCGGGGCGGGCATGTGCGCGGCCTCCATCCCGGCCAGCGTGTCGCCGTCCAGTGGCAGACCGTCCTGCCCGATGTAGGCGCAGCCCAGGCCGGAGCCCGGCGCCAGCATGAGCACGGACGCCCGCGTGTTCCCGCGGACCAGCCGGGCTTCCGCGACCCCGCCCAGCTTCCCGTCGTTGCCGACAAAAAGATCGATCGGCCGGTCCGCCGCGGCCGCCAGCGCCCGCGCGTAATCCGCGCGAAAATCCCAGCCCTCGAAGGCCGCCGGCAAATTGGCCGAGCGGGCCAGCACGCCGTAGCGCTGGTACGGACCGGGGATCGCCAGCCCCACTCCCCGGACCTGGTCCCAGGTCAGCCGGTTTTCGGCGAGAAAGCCGTTCACCCCTTGAATCCAGCCGCGGATCACCGCCGCGGTGCCGGCTTGGGCGTTGGTGGAACTCTGGAGGAGCTTGGTGGAAATGGTGGAGCCATCCCCCCACACCCCGCCGGTCTTCGAAGTCGTGGCGCCGCTGTCGGTGCCGATGAATACGTCTGGATTCAGATTCATGCTGCGGGGCTTTGATTGACGGGTTTTCCCGGAAGATGCAAAGTGGAATTGCGGCGGTGCTGGCCGCAGCTGGATCGGGTGATCCCACGCGCCCGATGCGTCTTGGGGACAAGCCGCACCACCTTAGCTCTACCCGCTGCTGGCCAGGTCTGCGCGCCCCGCCGCATCTATTCGGCCGCATACGTTGCCGCGAGCGCCATCACGGTCGCCCGGACGCGCGCCCGGAGTTCGGCCGGGGCGACGACCTCGGCCGCCGCGCCCCACCCCAGCACCCACCGTTCGATCTCGGCCAGCGCCCCCAGCCGCAGGCGCAGCTCCAGCCCGCCGCCCGGCAGGGTGCGCATCTCCTGGGACTCGTGCCATTCACGCTCCCGCACGCGGTCGACCACCCCGGCCTGGAAGCGGATCACGACGAGGTAATTGCGGTCCCCGCCCAGAATGCCCAGGGCGCTCGCGAAGAACTTCTCCGCCGAGAAATCCGCCGGCCGGACAAAAACGGCGCCGGTCAGGGTGACGGCGGTGATCCGCGGAACGGCGAAGGTGCGCGGCGCCGCCCGCTCGAGATCGAAACCGACCAGGTACCAGAGATTCTCCCGATGGGCGAGGTGGTACGGCCGCACCCGGCGGTGGGACGGCTTCGCCTCACCGGGTTTGCGGTAGTCGAATTCCACCTCCGTTTGATGGAGCACGGCGGCGCTGAGCGGGTTGAAGATTGCGAGGTCGGCCTTGCCGAGGCCGATGTTCTTGAACGACACGGCGCGCAATTCGTCGGCCGGGGAAAACGAGATCCGGTCCTTCAACCCCCCCGCCAGTTTCTCGAACGCGACTTCCAGTTGCCGGTGAAACGGCGTGCCCCGGTATTGTTCCAGGGCCCGCCGCGCCACGAGCAGCGCCAAAAGCTCCCCTTCGGTCACCTGCACGGTCGGAAAGGCGTTGACCGGCTGGGTGTAGCGATAGGCCTGGATCCGCGGATCCAGGCCTA
>OCTA010003715.1_pt1 | contig 13533 bp, 14 predicted proteins | sample 1538991 | NCBI WGS metagenome assembly OCTA01 (sample SAMEA3539302, study PRJEB22396) | soil metagenome | biome: tundra; feature: field; material: soil | place: USA | collected 2010-05 | depth 0.15 m
CCAACCGTGCCGTCGCCCTCGGCGCGGGACGCCGGCAGCACGAGATCGAGCGCCCCGCGAGCCAGCCCCGCCGGAGACAGGATGCCGGAGCGCAGCACCGGCCCGACGCCGTCGGGCAGCCCGCTGAGAATGCCGGCCGGCAACTCACGTAGACGACCGCGTGCCCAGATGCTGGTGGCCGTCTCCATCGCGCCGACCAGGTCATCCCGAAGGCCAAGCTCGCCACAGAGCTCGACCGCTGCTGGGAAGCGTGCAAACAGCGACTCGGCGCCGACGTCGACGGCTTGGCCGGCGATCGACTCGCTTCGGATCTTGCCGCCCAGACGCCCGTCGGCCTCGAGCAGCGTGACGCGCACCCCCCCGGCGCGCAGGAGCGCATCGGCGGCGACGAGACCGGAGATCCCGCCGCCGACGACAGCGACATGGGGTCCGCCGCTCACCGCGAGCCCACGCTCAGGCGGTCGAGCACGACATCGGCAAGCACCTGCAGGAACGCAGGGTCGTCGTTCATGGATCTGGTGCGCCGCCAGGCGAGCCCCGCGTCCGCTGCCGCCGCCCGGCATTCGACATCCAGGTCATAGAGGATCTCCAGGTGATCTGAGACGAAGCCCGCGGGGCACACGATCGCCCCCCGGCTCCCCGCGGCCGCGAGCTCGCGCACGACGTCGAGTATGTCCGGGCCCAGCCACTGCTCGGAGGTGCGTCCGGCGCTCTGCCAGGCGATCGACCACCGTGCCAGGCCGGCGCTCGCGGCGACAGCCTCGGCGGTCTCCCTCAGCTGCTGCGGGTAAGGGTCGCCCGAATCGAGGATCCGCGACGGCAGGCTGTGCGCCGTGAACACAAGATCCAGATCCGCGTGCGCCTCGGCTGGGAAGGACCCCACGGCCTCCCGCACGCGATCGGCGAGCAGCGCGATGTAGGACGGCTCCAGGTGCCAGTCCTCGACGAACATGAAGTCGAGCCGATCGCCGGCTGCCTCCGTCACGCGCGCGATGTACTCGCCGACGCTGAGCGAGGAGTAGTGAGGTGCGAGCACGAGCCCGACCGCGCGTCGCGCGCCCGAGTCGATCAACGCGTTCACGCCGTCCTCGATGAACGGAGGCGCGTGCTTCATTCCCAGCTCGACTTGGACGCGCTGGTCGCACTCGGCGTCGAGCAGGTGCTGCAATCCAGCCTGCTGGGCGCGCGAGACCTCGAGCAGCGGCGAGGTGCCACCGATCGCGCGGTAGCGGCCGATCAGCTCCTCCAGCCGCGCCGGCTCGGGCGGCCTGCCGCGGCGGATGTGGGTGTAGTAACGCTCGACGTCCGTGAGTGCCGCGGGCGTCCCGTACGCCATCAGCAGCACGCCCGTTGGCTCAGACACGTGGCACGCTCCGTCCAGCGTCCTCGGTCCGCCGCCCCGAGTCCGTGTGCTCGCGGACCTGCTCGACGATGCGTCGCAGCACGTCCGGCGAGGTCTCGGGAAGCACTCCGTGGCCGAGGTTGAACACGTGCCCGGTGCCGCCGCCGCGGTCGAGCACTGCACGGACGTGCTCGGCGAGGATCTCCCACGGCGCCAGGCAGAGAGCGGGGTCGAGGTTGCCCTGGACCGTGATCTCCCCGCCCAGTCGGGTACGGGCGGCGTCCAGAGGCACGCGCCAATCGACGCCGACGACGTCCGCGCCGGCTGCCGCCAGGAGCGGCAGGAGCTCCCCGGTGCAGACGCCGAAGTGGATCCGCGGCACGTTGAGATCGGCGGTCGCGCTGAAGATCCGGCGCGAGGCGGGCAGCACGAAGTCCCTGTAGCTGTCGGGGTCAAGCGCTCCGGCCCAGCTGTCGAAGATCTGCACCGCCTCTGCACCGGCCGCAACCTGTGAACGCAGTGAGGCGATGGCGATGTCGGCGAGCTCCTCCAGCAGGCGCCGCCATAGAAGCGGCTCTCCGTACATCATCTTCCGGGTACGGGCATGTGTCTTGGACGGCCCGCCCTCGATCAGATAGCTGGCGAGCGTGAACGGCCCGCCCGCGAAGCCGATCAGCGGCACGTCGAGCTCGGCGACCGCAAGACGCACGGTCTCCGCCACATAGGGCGCGTCCTCGTCCGGGTGAAACGGACGCAGGCGTCGCAGGTCCGCCGTGCTGCGAATCGGCTCGGCGATGACCGGGCCGACACCGGGAACGATCTCGAGGTCGATGCCCGCCGCCGCCAGCGGCAGGGTGATGTCTGAGAAGAGGATCGCCGCGTCTACGCCCAGGCGCCGCACCGGCTGCAGCGTGACCTCGGCGGCGAGCTCCGGCGTGCGGCAGATCTCGAACAGGCCCGCGTGCTGCCGCACCGCGCGGTACTCGGGCAGCGAGCGGCCCGCTTGACGCATGAACCAGACGGGCACGCGCTCGACGGGCTCGCCGCGGTAGGCGCGCAGCAGCAGCGGGTCATCGTTGGAGGCTGGCGCTCTCTCGCTGGCGGCACACACCGGAGCGTCCGGTCCGGCGGCTGATCCGTGGGGCACTGTCGGCACGCTAGGCAGCCACCCGCTGGGCGCCATCCGCAGTGCGCCACGACGCGGTAGGTAGTTATCACGTTGACCCAGCCCGTAGGTTCTACGGCCGAGCGCCCCCCCGGCGATGTCTAGGCTATGCGGCGATGCGCGTGCGAGCCACACCGGAGCTCCACCTGCATGCCTCAGCGCTCGCTGCGCGGACCGAGCGCGATCGGCGGCTCAGCGAGCTCGACTTCGATTCCGCGCCGTTCACGATCGCCTGGGAGATCACGCGCGCGTGCGCATACGCATGCACCCACTGCCGCGCGGACGCGCAGCCCCGACGCGATCCGCGGGAGCTCGACACAGCTGAGGGGAAGCATCTGATCGACAAGCTCGCCGGCTTCGACACACGCCCGATCCTCGTGTTCACGGGCGGCGATCCGCTGATGCGTCGCGACGTCTTCGAGCTTGCGCGCCATGCAGACGAGCGTGGCCTGCGAGTGTCGCTGACGCCGACCGCGACCACACTGTCGACGCGCGAGCGGATGCGCGAGGCCCGCGACGCCGGCGTGCGCCGAGTGGCGTTCAGCCTCGACGCCGTCGACCGGACCGCACACGACAGCTTCAGAGGCTTCGAGGGCTCGTTCGAGCGCACGCTGGCCGGCATCGAGAACGCGCGCGCCGAGGGCATGCCGCTCCAGATCAACACCACCGTCTGCGCATCCAACGTCGATCAGCTCGAGCGGTTCGTGCCGCTTCTGCAGGAGTGGGGAGTCGTGCAGTGGTCGGTCTTCTTCCTCGTCCCGGTCGGTCGCGGAGCGCGCCTGGCGATGCTCACCGCGGAGGAGCACGAGACTGTCCTCGGCTGGCTCCACGATCTCACCGGCTCGGTCCCGTTCGACATCAAGGCGACCGCGGCGCCGCATTACCGGCGGATCGTGCGGCAGCGCTCACATCGGGTGGCCGGCGCCGGATTCAGCTTCCCCGACGGGCTCAACCGGCCCGGTAGCGGCAAGGGCGTGAACGACGGGCGCGGTTTCATGTTCATCTCGCATCTCGGCGAGGTGATGCCATCCGGCTTCCTGCCGCTCGTGGCCGGCAACGTGCGCGAGCACGATCCCGTCGCGCTCTACCGCGACTCGCCGCTGTTCCGCGAGCTGCGCGATCCCAAGGCGCTGAAGGGCAAGTGCGGCCGCTGCGAGTTTCGCGAGGTCTGCGGCGGCAGCCGCGCGCGGGCATACGGAGTCACTGGCGACCATCTCGCCGCCGACCCGAGCTGCTCCTATCAGCCGGCCACCTGATCCTCTCGACCTTCGGACCGCAAGGGCCGAAGCATGCCGTCGCCAGCTGACTCAGCGCGTCTGCTTGCGAGCTTAGACCGCGTTCGCCTGGGCCCACGCGACGATGTTCGTGGAGTCATCGACGACGGTGCCATCGTCGAGCACCAGCGTGGGGACCTTGTGGTTGCCGGTCAGCCGCTTGATCTCGCGCTGGCCCGGGAACAGACGGTCGGTGCCATAGCAGCCGTAGGTCCTCACGACGGTGGGGCTGTGCCCGGCCGTCTCGAGCGCTTTGTGCGCCCTTGAGCACGCGTGACGGTCGGCTGGCCCAAGCGTCCCGTAGCACACGTACAGTCGCATCTCCCGAGCGTAGCGAGGACCGACTCGGGGCACACGATCACGAGCTCCCAGCACAACTCATGACCCGAAGGTCGCGGGCAGTGGGCGCACCACCGTCGGCGACACCCTTCAGAGCCGATCGAAGCGCGATCGAAGGGCGGCTTCATCGCCCCGCGGCGCAGCACCGATTGCGATCCGTAGTTTGGTCGGATGGCAATGGTCGCGCCCAGGAGTAGAGGAGAGAGGTGAGAGAAAGGAGTTGACGATGTACGCAAGCGTGCGGCATTACACGATCGGTGCGGGTTCGCTTGACGCGCTCATGATCGGGCAGCACTCTCCGTGAGGCGGGGCAGATGTCCGAAGGCCCCGTCCTGGTCATCGGAGCAACCGGTCGGACCGGCCGGCTGATCCTCGGCCGCCTGCTCGAGCGTCGCGTTCCCGTTCGCGCCTTGGTCCGAGATGCCGCCAAGGGCGACGAAGTGCTTCCGCCGGACGTCCCGCGATTTCTCGGAGACGTTCGCCGTGGTGAGACGCTGACGGAGGCGATGGCCGACGTGAGTAGCGTGATCATCGCCACGTGCAGCAGCGCGGAGCACGACAACAGCGCCGAAGCGGTGGACTACCGCGGCACTCGCAACATCATGGAGCAGGCGGTCACGGCGGACGTCGGCCTGGTTGTCTTCGTCTCAACTATCTACGCCAGCCGGCCGGAGCACTACCAAGATGTGGAGCCGACGAGCCTGGGATGGAAGGCAAAGGCCGAGGAGGTCATCCGGAGCTCCGGCGTTCCCTATTGCATCATCCGTTCCGGTTGGCTAACGGACGGAGGTGGCGGTGAGCCGCTGGCCGTCTCGCAGGGCGATACCGCCGAGGGCCGGATCTCGCGGGCGGACCTCGCCGACGTCTGCACGCAACTGCTCTGTCTCCCAGCCGCACGCGGAAAGACCCTCGAGGTGGTCGCGGCGCCGGCAGGGCAGGCGCCGAGCCTCGCATCCGCCGTCGTCGCCCTGGCAACCGACGCCGATGCGGGCTCCAAGCCAGCGCCGGCGGCCTCAGCCAACGAGCTGAGGATGGCACGAGCCCACGCATCGCCGAGCCCGAGACGCGTTGCTATCTGTGGCGGCGGCGTCGCGGCGGTCGAGGCGCTGCTGGCGCTGCGCGCGCTTCTGGAGGTTGGGGTTGAGGTGCACCTGGTTGCCCCGAACCGCCAGTTCATCTACCAGCCGCTCGCGGTCGCGGCGCCCTTTGATCTCGCCCAGACTCACCTCTCAGACCTCGCGGGGATCGCCGGCGAGCAGCGCGCCGAGCTGCACGTGGACTCGCTGGCGCGCGTGGACGCCGAGCACCGGCGCATCGCACTCGCCGGTGGCAACACCCTTCCCTACGATGCCTTGCTCGTCGCGGTGGGCGCCCGGCGGCACGACTGGCTGCAGGGTGCATTGCACTTCGGTGGAGCGGCGGAGGTGGCGGCGTTCCGGGCCCTGCTCGAGCGACTCGAGAGCGGCGCCGACCAGCGGCTGTCCTTTGTCAACCCCGCTGGCAACAGCTGGGCGCTGCCGCTGTATGAGCTTGCGCTGCTGACCGCCTCGCGCCTGGCCGACCGAGGCGTCATCGGCGTCGAGCTCAGCCTCGTCACGCCCGAGGCCGAGCCACTGGCGGTGTTCGGGCCGGCGGCCGGCCGGATGCTGCGCAACCTCCTGGCGGCACGCGGGATAGCGCTCAAGGCGGGAGCCCGCGTGGAGAAGATCCAAAGCGGCAAGCTCCACCTACACACAGGCGCCACACTCGAGGTCGATCAGGTCGTCACCCTTGCGCAGCTCGAGGGCCCCGCCGTGCCGGGACTGCCCTGCGACGCGGCGGGCTTCATCGCCGTCGATGAGCAGAGCCGGGTTACAGGTCTCGACGACGTGTACGCGGTCGGCGACGCGACAACCGGCCCGATCAAGCAGGGGGGCATCGCCACCCAACAGGCCGATGCGGCCGCCGAGGCCATAGCCGCACGAATGGGCGCCCCCGTCACGCCATCTCCCATCCGGCCCACGCTCAGGGGCATGCTCCTCACCGGCATCGCCCCTACCTATCTGCGTACACAGATCGCAGATACCGGCGACTCCTTCGAGACCGCCGCCAACCCACTTTGGTGGCCACCGAGCAAGATCGCCGGCCGCTACCTGGCACCCTACCTCGCCGGTCATAGCCCGCTCACCTGCGGCCAGACGCTCCAAGACCGTCCGCCCTGCACCCAGGATCGCGCGACGCTCCGAGAGTCACACGACGAGGCTCGTGAGCTGGCTCTGACCTTCGTCGAGCACGATGCCGCCGGTGGCCACTTCAAGTCGGCCCTGCAGTGGCTCGAGGTGCTCGAGCAGATCGAGGGTGTACTACCGCCCGGATACCTGCACAAGCGAGCTGACTGGCAAGCTCGCGCCCGTGAGTGAGCCACAAGCTCGTCGTACGAGCGCGCAGGACGCGCCCCCCAGGCCGATGAACGGCGCGAGCGTCACCACGACGTTGGCGTTCGTTGCACGATTTCCACTGCGTCGCCGATGTGCACGATGCCGGGTCGCTCCACCGAGCCGTACACGCCGAAGGCGAGTGGCTCGGTCGTGGAAGCGCTGCTTCGATACGCGCGCAGATGATCGAGCGTCGCGAGGTCGACCTCGCCGCTGTCGGGGTGTCTGCTGGTCACGATGCAGCGTCCGACGTGCCCGTGCAGGACGATCCTTGCCGCTCCGATCGTCAGCTCCCGCTCGATCCAGCCATCCTCCTCGTGGGGATCGGTCCCGGCCACCTCGATCGACATGCGAAAGCGACGGGCGTCGATCTCATCCTTCCCCGCCACCCGCGCCAGGGAAGAGAGCGAGGCTCGGGAGATCAAGCTCACCGCCCCCTGCTCGCCGCGGTCGACGGCCGCGGAGCCATCCGCTGGTGCGACGAGTCGCAGCGATCGCCCGACGTGCTCGGACAGCGCTGAGGAGAACGGGCCGAGCAGCATCCGCGCGGGCCGAGACCGGGAGAAGAAGCTGCTCTGCAGCGTCTCTCCCAACTCGATCGCGCCCGCAATCGTCTCGCCACCGGGAAAGGTCAACGTCAGGCGCTGCTCGCGCTCGTCGAGGTCGGCCGTGACGGTGTTGAGCGCGCCGAGCTGCTTGCCGTTGACCATGCGCGCGTCCTCGTCCACGAGATAGAAGCGGCGGTCGCAGCGCACTCCACCTCGCTCGAGCATGATCCGCGAGCGCGCAGCCACGCGAAGGCCCTTGATGGGCGTGGACGCGAGCGCGGCCACCTGGATCCTCCGGTTGGACATGCCGCTTTTCTACCGTGTTGCCGGCGGTGGGGGATGCGCCGATGCTTTGGGGAGCTCCTGGGGACGGGGGCGATGCCGGCGAGCGATCTCTCCGCCGCAGGTCACGAGCGATGCAGGGAGACGCAAGGAAGCCCCGCGAGAGCCGGGCTTCTCCGTTTGGCTCAGCTGACAGACTCTGTGCCCGGCATTTGGCCTATGCAATACTTAGGCAGATGACCGGCGATCTGACTCTGGGCGAGGCGGCAAAGGCCATTGGCGTGAGCGTGGACACGCTTCGCCGGTGGGATCGTGCGGGCAAGCTGCATACGCATAGGGACGATCGCAACCGCCGCGTGGTGCCGGCTGGGGAGGTGCAGCGGCTGACCAGTCGTCCCCACCGACACCAGACCGGCGCCCGGCTGTCGGCGCGCAACCGCTTCGACGGCGTCGTCCGTTCTGTCGAGGTGGGGGGAGTGATGGCATTGGTGGAGATCGAGGCAGGCCCCTTCCTCGTGACAGCGGCGGTCACGCGCGACTCGGTGCAGGAGCTGGGCCTGGCGCCAGGGGTCCAGGCGACGGCGACGGTCAAGGCGACCTCCGTGATGATCGAGACGCCGCGCGAGAGCAGATGAACGAGCGACGTCTCCTGGCTTGGATGCTCGCCGCATGCGTGATCGGCCTCTCGGCGTGCGGTGGCAGCGGTGGCAGCGGGAGCGCATCTGGTGGCTCGCGCGGGGGCAGTCTGATCGTCGCCGCGGCGGCCTCGCTGCAGAGCGCCTTCTCGCGCTACGGAGGACAGCTCGCCAACGCCGGGCAGGGTCCCGTCCGCTTCTCCTTCGCCGGGTCCGATCAGCTGGCCGCCCAGATCGAGCTGGGCGTCAAGCCCGACCTGTTCGCCTCGGCGAGCCTCAAGCTGCCGAACCAGCTCTATGCGAAGGGCCTGGTGGAGAAGCCGGTCGTGTTCGCGTCCAACCGGCTGGTCCTGGCTGTGCCGGCGGGCGCGAGCAAGATCAACAGCATCGCCGAGCTGGCCAAGCCGGGCCTCACGCTGGCGATCGGATCGCAGACGGTCCCGATCGGCTCCTACACGCGCACGGTGCTCTCCAGGCTCCCGCCGAGCCTGGAGAAGGCAGTGATCGCAAACGTCCGCGACGAAGAGCCGGAGGTCACCGGGATCGTGGGCAAGCTGACCGAGGGTGCGGTCGATGCGGGCTTCATCTACGCCACCGACGTCCAAGCCGCCGGGGGCAAGATCAAGGCGATCCGGTTGCCAGACGCCCTCCAGCCACAGGTCGCCTACGGTGTCGCGATCGTCAGGGGCACCCAGCATCAGACGCACGCCCAGGCGTTCGTCCAGGGTCTGCTGCACGGGCCTGGGCAGCAGGATCTGGCGCAGGCGGGGCTCCTGCCGCCGCCGGCGAGGTGAAACGCCCGCCCTGGTTCGGAGTGCTGCTCGGGATCGCGTTGGCGATCGCGCTGAGCTTCCTCGTGCTGCCGGTGGTGGCGATCTTCCTCAACACCGGGCCGGGACAGCTGATGGCCAGCCTCGGTGAACCGACCGCGACGGACGCGTTGAGGCTGAGCCTGGAGACCTCGATGATCGCTGTCGCGATGATCGTCCTCGTCGGCACGCCGGCCGCGTTCCTGCTGGCGACGCGGACCTTCCCCGGCAAGGCCGTGGTGGAGACGCTCCTCGAGCTCCCGCTCGTCCTGCCACCTGCCGTGGCCGGGATCGGACTGCTCGCCGCGCTCGGGCCCGAGGGGATTCTCGGTGGAGTGCTCCGGGACGCTCACGTCGCGCTGGTGGTGCAGACCGCAGGGGTCGTCGTAGCGTTGACGTTCGTGGCCGCGCCCTTCCACCTGCGCCAGGCTCAATCCGCCTTCGGGGCGGTCGAGACGTCATTGCTGGACGCCTCGCGCACGCTCGGCGTGGGCGAGGCGGGCACGTTCCTGAAGGTGGCCGTTCCGGTCGCCTTGCCGGGTCTCATGGCGGGTCTCGCACTGGCCTGGGGCAGGGCCCTGGGGGAGTTCGGGGCGACACTGATCTTCGCCGGGTCCTACCAGGGCATCACCCAGACGGCGCCCCTGGCCATCTACGGCCAGTTCTCCAGCAACCTCCCCGGGGCCCTTGCGCTCGCCGCGGTCCTCGTGGCCGTCTCCGCGGCGCTGCTGCTGTCCGTGAAGATCCTCTCCGGCTCAGCCGCCCTCGGCAATGCTGCGCGCTGAGGTCGTGCTGGCCGTCGGCGGGCTCGACCTGTGCGTGAGCGTCGAGGTCACGGCCGGCCGCTGCCTGGCGCTGACCGGGCCCTCGGGGGCGGGCAAGACCACTCTCCTGAGGCTGATCGCCGGCGTCGCCAAGGCGGACCGGGGCCGCATCAGCTGCGGCGAGGATGTCTGGTCGGACACCGAGCACGCCATCCACCGCCCGCCCGAGCGGCGGCGCTGCGCCTACGTCTCCCAGGACTATGCGCTGTTCCCCCATCTCTCCGCGTGGCGCAACGTCGCCTACGGCCTGCGCGAGGTGCCACGCCGGGAGCGGCGGCAGCTCGCGCTGGAGATGCTCGAGCGCTTCGGTCTCTCCAAGCGCGCGAATGTGCGCCCGGGCACGCTCTCCGGTGGCGAGCGCCAGCGCGTTGCGCTCGCGAGAGCCCTCATCCGCAAGCCCAGCGCGTTGCTGCTCGACGAGCCGCTGTCGGCGCTCGACGCGCGGACACGCGCGATCGCAAGCCGCGAGATCGCCACGGTCCTGGGGGAGATCGATACACCAACGATGCTGGTGACCCACGACTTCGCCGACGCCGCGCTCCTCGGCGATGAGGTCGCCGTGATCGATCACGGCCGTATCATCCAGCGGGGCACCGCGAGCGATCTGGCCGCCGAGCCGCGATCCGCCTTCGTCGCGAGCCTCACCGGAGCGGTGGTGCTCAACGGCGTCGCCCGCCCGGCGGCGGACGGCCTGACCTCCGTGGCACTCGACGGTGGCGGTGAGGTCAAGGCAACGACACCGGCGAGCGGACCGGTGGCCGTCAGCATCTACCCGTGGGAGATCGTCATCGAGCCCCCCCGGGCTCCCGCGGTCGGTTCGGCCCAGAACCACCTGCTCGCCGAAGTAGTGTCGGTGACCACCGTGGGCAACCGGGTGAGGGTCGGCCTCCATGCCTCCCAGCCGCTCGTCGCGGAGGTCACCCAGACCTCTGCGCGCAGCCTGGGGCTTGCAGTCGGATCACAGGTCTCTGCTTCCTGGAAGGCCACCGCCACACGACTGATCGAGCGATGACGCGATCACGCTCGCCAGCGGCGCATCAGCCGCCGATGTAGGACATCTCGACCTTCTCCAGGGGCGCGCTCTCGTTTGCGCGCGTCTCCGAATAGCGGTCGACCCGAGCGGACCACACCGAGCGTATGCGCTCGGCGAGCTGCCGGTCGGGCGCTCCGCCGCGCAGCTCGGCGCGGAGATCGTGCCCGCTGGCGGCAAAGAGGCACGTGTAGAGCTTGCCGTCGGCGGACAGCCGGGCACGCGTGCAGCCCCCGCAGAACGGCTGGCTGACCGAGGCGATCACGCCGATCTGACCGGCCCCGTCGCGGTAGCGGAAGCGGGTGGCAACCTCGCCCGGATAGTTTGGCGCGAGCGGCTCGAGCGGCCACCTGGCGTCGATCATCGCGTGGATCTCCGCCGCCGGGAGCACCTCGTCCAGGTTCCAGCGGTTCGTGCTCCCGACATCCATGTACTCGATGAAGCGCAGAATCTGCCCGCGCTCGCGGAAGTGGTCGGCCATGGGCAGGATGCAGTGGTCGTTGACAGCGCGCTTGACGACCATGTTGACCTTCACAGGCAGGAGCCCGGCGTGAGCGGCCGCGTCGATGCCTTCGAGGACGCGGGCTACAGGGAAGCCGACGTTGTTGATCGCGCCGAAGACCTCGTCGTCGAGCGCGTCGAGGCTGACGCTGACCCGGGTCAAGCCCGCGTCCTTGAGGGCCTGTGCCTTGGCCGCGAGGGCCGCGCCGTTGGTGGTCAGGGCGATGTCGGTGATGCCCTGGACGTTGGCGAGCATCTCCACGAGCCGCTCGAGATCCCTGCGCAGCAGAGGCTCGCCGCCGGTGAGCCGGATCTTCGTGACGCCCTGCTCGGCGAACAGGCGGCTGACACGCGTGATCTCCTCGAAGGAGAGCAGCTCGGCCCGGGGCATGAACACGAAGTCGCCTCCGAAGATCTCCTTGGGCATGCAGTAGGAGCAGCGGAAGTTGCAGCGGTCCGTGACCGAGATGCGCAGCTCCCGCAGCAGGCGCCCCCTTTGATCCAATGTGGCGATCATCGTGCGGACTCAGCGTAGCTGGCGTGGAAACACCGTCGAGCCGCTCGCCTATCAGGACTGAGGGTAGTGCGCCGCGTTGATCTCGATGAAGCGCTGCCACTCGGGCGGGACCTGGTCCTCCGGTGTGATCGCGTCCACGGGGCAGGCCTCCACGCAGGCGTCGCAGTCGATGCACTCGGCGGGATCGATGTACAGCTGCTCGGCCTCGGCGAAGCCGGGCTCGTCGGGGGTGGGGTGGATGCAGTCGACCGGGCATACCTCAACGCACGAGGAGTCCTTCTCGCCGATGCAGGGCTCGTTGATCACGTAGGTCACCGCGGGCCTCCTCGAGGTGTTTTCACAGCACTAATGGAAAAACCCTACCACCCGGAGATTGCTTTTCCCAACCTAATTGTGTAAAGCTTCTGATGTGATCGACCCGCCCACCCTCCCGGGCCCGGACGATGTGCTCTCCCAGTCCACCAGGGCACGGCTGTTTGCCCTCCTGGGGGAGCTCAAGCGGCCCGCCGGAACCGCTGAGCTCGCCGAGCGCCTGGGGCTGCATCCCAACGGCGTGCGCATCCACCTCGAGCGCCTTCGGAGCGCCGGGCTCGTGGCACGCACGCGGGCCCATCACGCGCAGGGGCGCCCGCCCGATGCGTGGACGATTGCGCCCGGGGCACGCCCGGGCGGCAACGCACCGAGCGCCTATCGCGATCTCGGCCGGTGGCTGGCGCGGGCGATGGGCGCCAGACCCGGCGGCCTGCGCGGCATCGAAGTCACCGGACGTCAGATCGGCCGCGAAACGGCACCGAGCGGGCCCGGCACCGGCCCGGACGCGGTAGGGGCGTCGCTGGCCGCGCTGGGCTTCCAGCCGGTCGTTCACGAGCGCGAGCGTGACCGCTTGACGTTCTGTCTCGGCAACTGCCCCTACAGCGACGCAGTGCGCGAGAACCAGCAGGCCGTCTGCGCGCTCCACAAGGGCATGACGCGCGGGCTGCTCGACGTGCTCGACCCCCACGCCGAGCTCGCCGGCTTCGTGCCGCGCGACCCCGAGCAGGCCGGGTGCCTGATCGAGCTCCGCGGCGTGAGCGCCGGCCCCGGCGCCAGATGAGCTCGAATCCGGCCGACGACACGCACCTCGCAGGCTGGCTCGGCACCGCGATCGTCGGCACGCTGCACACGTTCTTTCCATCCCTGACACAGACGCGTCTGCGCTTTCAGCGCCTGCAGAAGCCCACCCACCTCCTGTGGCTGCTCGGCGTCATCGAGCGCGCTGTCGCAGCTGCCTTCGCGAGCGAGGTCTTGATGGCCGTCGGATGGGGCGATCTCCTGGTCTCGGCTGCGCTGCTGTGCGTCAACCTCTTGGCCTCGCTGCGCGCCGCGGCCCGCCCGCTGGCTCTGCCCGCGCGACTGCTCGCGCTCGGCCAGGGGTTCCTGGCGGTCGGCCTCATCCCGGACGCGACCGCACGCTGACCGCCGTCGCCGGGACCCGAGTCAGTGCGCTGGCGCTCTCGCACGCCCCCGGGCTGGCACCACTCGCGGGCCCCGCGTTCGTCATCACTCTTGCAGCGGCCACGGCGCTCGCGCTCCATGTGCTCGCGCTCGCCATGCACGCGGTCGGGCGAACCTCGTCATGAAGCGCCTCCTCGCCGGCGCCCCATAGTCAGCTGTGCGTCTCTGCATGGCTGCCGGCCAAGGAGCGTCCGCCGAGCTGGGCCGTCGCCTTTGCGCCGCCCAGGCGCAGAGCCTGTCCGCCGGCGAGCACCACGCCGATCGGCGGACGTGACCGATCTCGAGTGCCGCTCACCCCCGCATCATCTACGATCGCGCCCGGTGAATCGATGCCGCGTGAGCTGATCGAGGTGGAGCCG
>OCTA010003716.1_pt1 | contig 13531 bp, 8 predicted proteins | sample 1538991 | NCBI WGS metagenome assembly OCTA01 (sample SAMEA3539302, study PRJEB22396) | soil metagenome | biome: tundra; feature: field; material: soil | place: USA | collected 2010-05 | depth 0.15 m
TAATCCAACGCCACCACCTGCATGTGGGTTTTGCCGATGAGAAATACAGGCTAAAAACGGCGGTTGACTCTCAGCAGAGTCGGCAAGTCCGAGACCTGTCTGGGTTTCCAACTGCTGCGCAATTCACCCAATGGGTGACAACTTCCATTGCTGCAACTACTTGCGACTGAAGAAGAAGGCTCACCTGCAGGCGTCTCAGCCGCCGTTTTTAGGTTGAAGCAGAAGTACGGCGTGCCGGAGTGTTCCACGATCTCCTCCACCACGGTGTAGATGGGCGCGTCGTGATGCACGACATAAAAGTGGAAAGCCCGGAATTGTCCGAATCGAAGCTCCGCAGGAGCGTAAGACAATAGCCCACGGCGTGAGCCGTGGGTCACCAGGGAACATTTGTCAAGCCCCGGCACGGGGCGAAAGATCGCGGCCGCCACATCTTTCGCCCTCTCCGAGGGCTGTTCCGGCACGCATCGGTCCCACGGCTCACGCCGTGGGCTATTGTCTTGCGCCCTGACGGGCTGGTGCAGCGTCCGTGCGTACTGCGACGTACGGATTCCCGCGCAATTTTTCGGAATCTGCAATTCCGTCACTTTCATGTCGCGCACCCGGGGCGTTGTGGCCGCATTTGAAGCTCGAAAGCTCCAGCGCGACCAAGTTGGGATGCCGCGCCACGTACTTGGCGGCCCACACCTTGCGCGACGTGTTCTCGCTGTAGGAGTTCTTCCAAACGTCCGTGATCGACATGGGATGCGGAATGTCGCCGGCCTGGACTTCGTCGCCGAACAGCCGCCAGATGATGTCGTCGTCGATCGGCAAGTCGCGGGAAGAAGGCACGGACGCGAAACCAGTCATGAAGTTGCGGAAACGCCGTACCCGGTCTACACCCCACTTGGCCAACAGAATCCACTGCTCCAGTTCGGCTTCCGTCATGAACGAGACCAACAGATCCCGGTTCCGCATCAGTGGCAGGTAAAGTTACGCCCGGCTATCGTTCCTGAAAAGAAACGAAACCACGTCGGCGTCAACTACGGCGGGCGTCATGCGGCGCGATCGGACCTGTCGTGCCCGCGCCACTCGTTAAGCGCCCTCAGAAAGTCCTCAATGGACTCTTCTTCCGGCCAGAAATCGCCTAACAGCTCCGCCGGGTCCGTGCGGAACTTCGTGCCCTGCTCCGCGACCAGTTCCTGAATGGAAGGGTGACCGGCGCACGCGTACTTGTCAGCCACCGAATGGCCCCTGCCAGGATCTTTCATGAACGTCCAACCTCACCCATATCTTAGCAGGCGCTCGCAATGCCTTCCACGAACAGAGGGGCTGCCTCCAAGGCCATGAAATAAACGGCTCAGTTGGCTGACCCGCTTCCCACCCTCGACTAACGTTCCGATGCTCTCAGGCTGAAGCTGCGCGGTTTGCTAGAATATGAGCCGTTGATCTTCTCTGCCGTCCGCGCCATCGGTCAAAGACCCGACTCGCCCGCTGCGGGATGGCCGGCCTTCGATCCGGCGACTGGCGCCAAGTTTTGAGTATGAGCAATCTGCCCTGCGGTCACGTCTACTTCTTAGTGATGCAGAAGGCATCTAAGCCCGAGTACGACTTCGGCCTCGTGAAGATCGGCATCACATGGGGCGACGTCGTAGACCGGATTGCGGACCTCCAAACTGGCAACCCCTACGACCTTCGCTGCTTCGAATCCTTCGAGACGACCTCGCCGAGCGAAGTCGAGCATTTCATGCATCGAACGCGCCCGCTGAAGATGGAAAAAAACGAGTGGCTGCGATGCGGCCGGGGACAGCTCCGTCATTTGGTTGACGAAGCCAGGGACGAGGCGGGTCGGATTGAGAAGCGCAAATCGAAAGAGCAGGGTTGCGTTGCTCAAATATCGAACGGACAAGTCCGGCCGCCCACTCGTGAGGAGCTTGACTTGCATGCTGGTGCTCGAGAATTGAAGGAGAAACTCGTGCCCGCAAAACTGCGGCTCGAAATCGCAGAGAACTGGCTCAAAGCCGCGACCCGCGACACGTTGGGAATCCCGGGGATTGTTCGGGCGAACTACGTTCCAGCGACGACTAGTTTCAACGCGGGACTAGCCGAGTCGAAATTCGCGGACCTTGCTTCCCAATGCCGTCTAAAGAAACCCAGCGGCGAGTTCCGATGGCGGAAGATGCCGCAGCCGCATTGTTTCAGTGCCGAATACCAGGCAGCGCGGGTAGCAAGAAGAGCGGCAAAAGCATCGGCCGATGGTGTTCTGCAGAGTAGCCTGCATGGATGGACAGATCGAACTCCAGATATGGAGCGATGGCACGATGAGTTCTTAAGAGAGACAGGCACCGTCCATTACCTTGATGCGGATCTCGCCGAGCTTAAAACGGATCTCACCGTACGCCTCGAAGACTATGACGCTCTCGACTCGGTGTGCATCTTCAAGCGGGGAGCCCCGGAACTCGACTCGGCCACATTCCGCAAAACGTTCCCTGAAAAATCCGAGCAATGCAAGAAGCCAGTCGCCCATAAACTTCCGAAGCATGTGTATCCAACCCGCTCGTATCTCCAGGCTGATGAATTGACGACGGACGGCACAGACACGATTGGCCAGCCCCTGTGCGGCTAGGGCGAACGTCGACAGCCCGTTGTCCCCGCTCAATCCCCCGAAACCGTTTCGTATTCCCGCTCCGCGGGCTTGGATGCCGCCAGGGCCGCCACGCTCACGTGAATCCGCGGCATCGAGCCGGTCTCGAACGCGCCGGCCATCGAGTCCAGCTTCTCGCGTAGCGCCTGACGCCGCAGCCGCGCTTCGAACTCGCGCAGTTGGTCCTCAATGGCGCCGGTCTTCTTCTTGTTCCGTACCATGTCCTCGCGGTAGCGCTTGAGGAAGTAGCCGATGGTCTCCACGCGAATCCGGATCGACCCGGTGGGCTTGTTTTCGTCGATGTCCTTGAAGCAGAAGTACGGCGTGCCGGAATGCTCCACGATCTCCTCCACCACGGTGTAGATGGGGGCGTCGTGGCCGCACTTGAAGCTCGAAAGTTCCAGCGCCACCAGGTTGGGATGCCGCGCCACGTACTTGGCGGCCCACACCTTGCGCGACGTGTTCTCGCTGTAGGAGTTCTTCCAAACGTCCGTGATCGACATGGGATGCGGAATGTCGCCGGCCTTAACTTCGTCGCCGAACAGGCGCCAGATGATGTCGTCGTCGATCGGCAGGCAGTCCTCGGTAAACACCGGGTAGCCGATCTTCTGGAACTCCTCCATGATCTCGTGGTTCACGCCGGGGTCGTTGTGATACGGCCGCCCCAGCAGCACCACGCCCAGGCGGTCTTCGCGCTCCAGTTGCTCCAGCGCCTCGCGCGCCCCGCCGCGCATGATCGCGTTGTTGAACATATCCAGGGCGCGGAAGCCTTCCTGAACCGCTCTGTGGTTCTCCTCGGGCGACAGCCCGAGCACGTCCTTGAACTCTTCGTAGAGCTGCCGCTCCAGCAGTTCGGGCTTGGAGATGTTGACGAAGGTGTCCAGGTAGACGATACCCTTTTCGGTGAAGAGGTTGCCCTCCTTGATGAACGCCGCCTTCACCGCTTCCGGCGTGGCGGCCACGGTGGGGCACGAGCGGCTGGCCTGAACCCCGTATAGTTCGGTGGTCAGGCAATCGATCATCGGGAAGAAAATGATGTCGAGCGGCTTCTTGGCGTGCGCCTTGTACAGCAGATTGTGTACGTGCGGAATCCCCAGCTTGGAGGGGAAGCACGGGTCGATGGCGCCGCGCTTGGCGCCTTCCTTGTATAGGCCAAAAGTGGAAACGGAGTCTTTCGGCGCCAAGGACATCCCGTCCCTCTCGGCGTTCCCCGAAGACTCCAGACCCGCAAAAGGCCCTCAGACGAATCATCCCAAGTCTTGGAATGCGCCGTTTGAGGGCCTTCTGCGGAGGGTATGGGATTCGAACCCATGGCGCCCTTGCGAGTGCCGCGGTTTCTTAGACCGCTGCCTTCGACCGCTCAGCCAACCCTGGACAGGTGCCTCTTAACGAGGCACCGTTCCAGAGATGACTAATTAACGTTCAATATAGCACTATCGCTGAACCGGTCTGCTGCCCAGGCCGCTGCCCCTGACATCGGCTTGGCGTCGTCTATATGCTTCTGGTCAGTGGTCTTGGACTATTGGTTCTCGATGCGCCTGGCGAGCGGGGACGGAACGTTTCCCCGCGTCCTTGCGTCTCGCACCGTGAACGTCCCGTCCCGGTGTTCCCAAGGCGGTTGCGGTTCGACCCCGCGCGGCTGGAAGTATTGAGGTTCTGACCGCTACGGCACCGCAGGGCCTCAACAAGCTCCTGGACCGCGGTCGGGCGTGGCCAAGACAGCTTGCGGCTCAATCACGTCGGTGCCGACAGCCTCCGCCGTGCTACAGCGCGAACACAGCGCGTGGAAGAGATCGGCAGGGTAGTACGTCACCCCAGGAGTAGGGCTTGCATTCGGAGCCATAAGTCTGCTATGAATTCTTTTCGGCCCGGGAGCGTAAGTCGAGTGGTTTGATCCCCGCCGGGAACGTCGGGTTACGCGCTGGCACAACCATGGCGATCCGTTTCACTGATCTGGAAATATCGGCTTACATCCTGGAACCGAAAATACTTCCTCCAGACGCGGCCCACCGCTTTGCTCTTCGCGCGAAACGGGGTCACGACGAGAAAGAACTAGACCTCCACGGCAACGATGGGACGCTGTTCCGGATTCTGATTCGCCAAAACCAGCAAGATGTGCTGGCATTTTCCGTCATCCTTGCGCTGGTACCACAGTCTGGAATGCTTTTTCGCCTTCGCCGGTACAACGGAAAGTATCATCAACACACAAATCCGCTTGAGCGCGAGAGCTTCTACGATTTCCACATTCACTCCGCCACAGAACGCTACCAACAGATCGGCGCCAGAGAGGACCACTACGCCGTACCTTCGTCATCGTTTGGGGATCGTTCGGGAGCGGTTCGATGTATGCTTGGGGAGTGTGGGTTTTCGGTCGAAAATGGCGATCAGATGCCGTTGTTCTGAACTACGATGATGGATGCCAAAACAATCGAACGGGAGTTCAAGAATAAGGTCTGCGAGCAGATCGCTCTGGTGCCGGAAGGCATAGGCCGGTACCGAGTTTTCACCCCCTTCCGTTTCGATGACGGCGATCATCTGGCCATTTCCTTGAAGCTAAACGGTCGCGGCTGGTATTTGTCCGATGAGGGCAATACGTACATGCACCTCTCGTATGATGTCGCCGAAAAGGATTATCAACGCGGGAGTCGCCATGAAATCATCACGAATACTCTGGCTTCTTTTTTTGTCGAGGACCGCGAGGGCGAGCTGTTTGTGCCGGTTTTGGACGACTGCTTTGGGGACGCTTTGTACAACTTCGTCCAAGCACTCCTGAAGATTTCGGACGTCACCTTTCTTTCACGGGAACGGGTCCGCTCAACTTTCCTTGAAGACTTCCGGGCGTTTCTGTCGGGCAAAGTTTCGCCGGACCGTCTGACATTCGATTGGAACGAGCCGATCCATGATCCAAGAGGCATGTACCCGGTCGATTGCAGGGTTAACGGCATGGCGATGCCACTGTTCATCTACGCCCTTACTGGAGATGACAAGGTCAAAGACGCGACGATCGCTATCATGCACTTTGAAAGGCTTGGCTTACGCTTTCGATCTATGGGGGTTTTCGAAGACCAGGAGTCTGTGAATCGAAAGGCGGTCGCTATGTTCAGCGACGTAATCGAAAAGCAGTTCTCGAGCTTGGTCGGCAACCAGGAGCGAATCGAGGCTTATCTGCGAAGCGTCATCTGACCCGCATACCGCAGGCTCGGGCAGACGTGATCCGGTTAAGTCTTTTTGGCGCTACGGCGCGCCGATCCGGTCCCCCGCCACCCCCCTCAATCCCCCGACACCGTTTCGTATTCCCGCTCCGCGGGCCTGGACGCCGCCAGCGCCGCCACGCTGACGTGAATCCGCGGCATCGAGCCGGTCTCGAATGCGCCGGCCATCGAATCCAGTTTCTCGCGCAACGCCTGACGCCGCAGCCGAGCTTCGAACTCGCGCAGTTGGTCCTCGATGGCGCCGGTCTTCTTCTTGTTCCGCACCATGTCCTCGCGGTAGCGCTTCAGGAAGTAGCCGATGGTTTCCACGCGAATCCGGATCGACCCGGTGGGCTTGTTTTCGTCGATGTCCTTGAAGCAGAAGTACGGCGTGCCGGAATGCTCCACGATCTCCTCCACCACGGTGTAGATGGGGGCGTCGTGGCCGCACTTGAAGCTCGAAAGTTCCAGCGCCACCAGGTTGGGATGCCGCGCCACGTACTTGGCGGCCCACACCTTGCGCGACGTGTTCTCGCTGTAGGAGTTCTTCCAAACGTCCGTGATCGACATGGGATGCGGAATGTCGCCGGCCTTAACTTCGTCGCCGAACAGGCGCCAGATGATGTCGTCGTCGATCGGCAGGCAGTCCTCGGTAAACACCGGGTAGCCGATCTTCTGGAACTCCTCCATGATCTCGTGGTTCACGCCGGGGTCGTTGTGATACGGCCGCCCCAGCAGCACCACGCCCAGGCGGTCTTCGCGCTCCAGTTGCTCCAGCGCCTCGCGCGCCCCGCCGCGCATGATCGCGTTGTTGAACATATCCAGGGCGCGGAAGCCTTCCTGAACCGCTCTGTGGTTCTCCTCGGGCGACAGCCCGAGCACGTCCTTGAACTCTTCGTAGAGCTGCCGCTCCAGCAGTTCGGGCTTGGAGATGTTGACGAAGGTGTCCAGGTAGACGATACCCTTTTCGGTGAAGAGGTTGCCCTCCTTGATGAACGCCGCCTTCACCGCTTCCGGCGTGGCGGCCACGGTGGGGCACGAGCGGCTGGCCTGAACCCCGTATAGTTCGGTGGTCAGGCAATCGATCATCGGGAAGAAAATGATGTCGAGCGGCTTCTTGGCGTGCGCCTTGTACAGCAGATTGTGTACGTGCGGAATGCCCAGTTTGGAGGGGAAGCACGGGTCGATAGCGCCGCGCTTGGCGCCTTCCTTGTATAGTTCCTCGTTGGTGTAATCCGAGAAAACCATGTTCTCGGCCTTGACGCCCAGCGACGCGAAATAGCCCGTGAACACCGGCGCCTGCGAATACATGTTGAGCACGCGCGGCATGCCGATCCGGATTTCCGAGCGCTTCTTCATCAGCGCGGCGCGCTTTTTCTGCGCGGCGGTGAACTGGTACTTGGGAGGCGTGTCCGCCACCAGCGGCGAGTCCTGCACGCGAAACACGGCTTTGGCGGCAACCTCGACGAAGTTCGGGTTTTCCTTCTTGATCTTGTCGAGACTGCCCTTGATCTGCCGCATGTCGTCGATGTTTTCCACCGTGCCCTTTTCGCACGTGGCGATGATCAGCCGCTGCGCGCCGGCTTCGAGCGGCACTTTGGTCTTGGCCGGCCGCCGGTAATCCGGGCTCAGCACCGTGGTCTTCACGTCGATGAACGTGCGCAGACACTTGTTCTTGCAGAAATAGCAGCGCGTGGCTTCTTCACGCGTGGTCTTGTATTGGATCTTGGCGCACGCTTCCAGACCGATGAAGGTGCTCTGGTGCCCGTGGTCGAACAACCGCCCCGCCTCGAGCGCCGCGCCGATGGCGCCCGCTTCGCCGCAGTGCTGGTGAACGATGACGTCGGCCGGCACATCCTTGCCTTTGAAGCGCGACTCGATAAAGTCCACCTGCGCCTTCACCGCCGCCAGGTTGTACTGCGTGCCGCCCTGCAGCAGGAAGCGGTGCCCGATGGCCGAAAGGTTCGGAATCTGCGACACGTACAGCCAGATGTTCTTCGGCAGTACGTTGCACAGCCCCGCCATGATCTCTTCCGGCTTCCACCCCTGGCGCTGGAAATCCACGATGTCGCTTTGCATGAACACCGCGCAGCCATAGCCGAACGACGGAAATCCCTTGGCGCCGAAGGCCGTATCGGCGTACTCCTCCACGGGCACGTTGAATCCCTGCGCGGTGGATTGCAGGAAGTAGCCGTTGCCCGCCGAGCACTGCGTGTTCAGCTTGAAATCCTTCACCCGGCCGTTTTTCAGGATGATGATTTTGATGTCCTGGCCGCCCACGTCGCAGATGACGTCCACGTTGTCGTAGAAGTGCAGCCCGGCCTCGGTGTGCGCCACGGTTTCCACCAGCGCGGCGTCGGCGCCCACTACGTCTTTCAGAATGTCTTTGGCATAGCCGGTGGTGCCGACGCCCAGGATCTTCAGTCCCGCGCCTTGGCCGCGGATCTGAGCTTCGAGCTTCTCCAGCACCTCGACCGTGTCCTCGATGGGGTTGCCTTTCGAAAGCTGGTACGTCTTGGCGAGGATGCGGCGCTCGCTGTCTTTCGAAACCAGCACTGCCTTGGTGGATGTCGATCCGCCATCGATGCCGACAAACCCCTCCACCATTTCTCCCGGTTGGAAGGTGGTGGCAACGAACTTCTTGGGGAGATACTTCTTCTTGAATGCCGCCAGGTCCGCTTCGTCTTTCGCCAGTCCGCCCGTGCCGCCGCGCTTGGTCTTGTCCTGGTCGCGGCCCACGTTGACGTACCACTCCAGCTTCTCGTAGCCCAGGTACTGGCCGACGGTGTCGTCCTCCGTCTTGCCGTACTCCACCGAGCCGATGGCGGCGAAGTATTGGGCATTCTCGGGCGTCAGAATCAGGTCTTCGGGCGGCACGCCTTCCGGCAGCGGGGTGTGGCGTTCTGCCCAGATTTTCGGGATGTTGTGCTTCCAGCAATCCCGCATACCCTGGATGTAGCAGTTGGGACCGCCGAGCAGCAACACCACGGGTAACAGCGTGTTGCCGCGCGTCAGCACCGAAAGGTTCTGCATCACGATGGCTTCGAACAGAGAGGCCATCAGCTCGTCGGGCGGCACGCCCATTTTCTGCAAGCCGTTGATGTCGGTTTCCGCGAACACGCCGCATTTGCCCGCCACGGGGTGAAGCTTCACGCCCATGTAGCCCATCTGGCAGAGCTGGTCGGCGGGGATGCGCAGCTTGGCGTTGATCTTATCGATGACCGCGCCCGTGCCTCCGGCGCACTTATCGTTCATCGACGGAATCTTCTTCTTGCGGCCGGTTTCCGGGTCCGTCTTGAAGATGATGATCTTGGCGTCCTGTCCGCCCAGCTCGATCACCGAGCCGCACGCGGGATACATGCGCTCCACGGCCAGCGATACGGCGTTCACTTCCTGCACGAACTTGGCGCCGAGATAGCCGCCGAGCCCGTTGCCGCCCGATCCGGTAATGAAGATGCGCGATCGATCCGCCGCGAAACCGGCGATCTCAGCCTCGAAACGCATCAGGAATTCCAGGACTTTTTCCGGCTGTCTGGTATCGTGCCGCTGGTAGTCCTGCCAGAGAATCCGATCCGTGGCGGCGTCGATCACCACGGCTTTCACCGTGGTCGAGCCTACATCCATGCCGATGAAGAAGTTTTTGTCCATGTCAGTTCGCGGCTTCCGCTTTGATCCGGTCCGCGATATGCATCACGAAATTCGCCGCCGTGCCAACCATGCCTTTGGTGTGCGGTAGGTGGTACATGGGCCGCTTGGTTTCGGGGTGCGCTTCCACCCAGACGCGGCACTCCGCCAGCGTGAGGCCAGCTCGCTGCAAGGCTTCCGCGAATTCCTTCTTGGCCTTGTTCTTGGCTTCGCCGAGCGCCATCTGCACGCGGCTGTGGGCGTTGATCTCGCCTTCGCCGGAAGTCTCCACCGGCAGATAGATCATGTCCTTGAAGTTGGAGACCACCGCCGATTGCGCCCCGTCGGATTGGGTCGAAGGCATGCACCCGAACGGCTTGAGCGACAGTACCATGTGCGCCAGGTCCTTGTTCGAGTAGTAGATGTTCTTGGCCACTTCCAGGTGGCCCTCGCCCCCGCCGGCGCGGGAGTTGTAGAACGGATGGCCGATGCGCTGCAACTCGTACTGATCGGCCAGGCGATGGGCGACGCCGCCCAGCGCATCCACGATCTTGTGATACTCGCCCTTGAAGATCGCCTCGGCGAGTTTGAGTTTCGCCACCTTCTGGCGGTAGGTCCATTCGATCTTGGCGCGCGTCCCCAGCCTCCAAAGCGACGGCAGCACGGCCCCTTCATCCAATCCCTTGAGATCTTTGTATTTCTGCACCACCTGGTGCATCATGTACATGATCCACGTTCCGATCGGCTCCACCAACACCTGCGCGCCCTCGCGTTGCAGGAAATTGAACATGTTGAAGTTGCCGTCGCCTTCGGTGGTCTGCGCCCAGAACTCGCCGGTGATCTTGACGATGGGCTTCACGCGCAGCCGGTCGACATCGACTTCGTTGAAACGGTCGCGGCAACGCTCCAGATGGGGAACGTAGTCGTCGCCCTTGAGTTGATTGACGAACTTGCCGATGTACTCCGCGGTGTCGGAGAAGCCCCCCAGATACTTCGCCAGGCCCGCGTCGAGGTTCCACGGCCGCTTCCGGCGGAAGACGTCCTGCATGGTATCCATGGCGTCGTTGAGCGCGCGGTCGGTATCGCCGGGGTTCGCTTCAAAGGGGCGGATGGCGTAGCCGACTTCGTTGATCACGTCGCCGCAGTTGAGCGCGTTGAGAATGCCCAGGAAGAAGTCGAGATTCATCTCCAGCCCGGCCTCGGTGTCCGATTGGCTCAGGCCGCCCGATTGCTGGAACAGCAGGACGCGGAACCCATCGAACCCGGAGTTGCGCAGCGCCAGCCGGTATTCCGCTTCGTACATGCCGAAGCGGCATGGGCCGCACGCGCCGGCGGTGAAGAAGACGTAGCGGTCGATGATTTCCTGTTTGGTCTGACCCTGTTCTTCGAGGGTCTGGAGATGCTGCACCAGGTTGCCCACCGTGAAATAGGTCGGGTTACACTGCCCGTTGTTGCCGTATTCCTTGCCGGTCTGGAACGCGCGCACGTTGGGCGTGGGGACGGGCGCCGCGAGGTAGCCGAGTCCTTCCAGCGCACCCTGCACCAGCTTTTCGTGTTTCCAGGTCAGGCCGCCGAACAGCAGCATGGTGTGACCGCGTTCGCTCTTGGTGAAGGGCCGCTCCTTAGGGCGTTTGAACTGGTGGTGTTCGTGTTGAACCAGTCCGGCCTCCCTCTCCAGCCGGGCGCGTTCCGCGGCCAGACGTTGCTGGATGGTCTCTTCGACGGTGGCGGAACCGATCTGTACCAGATTGGCGGAAGGTGATACTTCCGGTGTTACAGTCTGAGTGCTCATAAGGTGTTACGTTCCCAGTTTGGAGCCATCTTGCCGCCGAAATAGAAGGAAAGAAACCACTAGCCATCGAACGGCGACATTCCAATTGGAATGGGGGAATTGAAGGGGTGAGCGGAAGGCGATTGCCGGGAGCATGGGGGACCGCAAAACGGTTTACAGGCCGTTAATACCCGGTGATCTGTGCCTTTTCAGACGTTTCCAGACGAGCGCTTCGAGGTGGGGGCGGCTCCCGGCCCGCCGCCGGCCTCCTGGCGCTTGACCTTCGCTATAACACCCGCAGAAAAGCCACCAGATCCGTTTTCTCGGATTGTGCCAACTGAAGTTCCAGCACCAGATTGAAGAATTCCACCGTGTCTTCGAGAGTAAGCAAACGCCCATCATGCAGGTACGGCGGCGAATCCTTAACCCCGCGAAGCGGAAACGTCTTGATCGGCCCATCCCCGTATGCCATCATCCCGTTGACCAGATGCGACTTGAAAAACCGCTCCGTCTGGAGATTGTGCATGAGGTTGTCGGTGTAATACGGGGCTTGATGACATTCCACGCACCGCGCCTTGCCAAAGAACAACTGCTGGCCGCGCATTTCCGCCGCATCCGCCTTCTTCGGATTGAGTTTCCCGTCCACACCGAGCTTAGGCGCCGGGGGAAAGTCGAGCAGAGCCTGAAACTCCGCCATGGCGTGCACTTGGCTTCCGCGGTCGAGAATGTTCACGCCCTTCTTCTGGGCGATCACGGGATCCCCGTCGAAATACGCGGCGCGCTGCTCAAACTCGGTAAAGTCTTCGATGGTCTTCAGCGCTCGCTGTGAGCCAAACAAGCGTTGAATATTCACCCCGCGCAGCGACGGCGTGTTGATCCGATGCCGGAACTCCTGCGGCCGCGAGTCGCCCACCAGGTGAGTGGCCCGATTGGTGTGACCGTTCGCGTGGCAGTCGAAGCATGCCACTCCCCGGCTCGGGCGTTCCGAGCGCCGGTCTTCGGTGGCATTGAACTGTTGCTGCGGGAACGCGGTCAACAGCAGGCGCAATCCCTCTAATTGCTTGGGATTCAAAATGCCATTGAACAACTCGTAGTAGTTGTCCAGGGTGATCAGCTTGCCGTGCGACACATCGCCCAAATCCACGCGGGTAGTCAGATAGAGTGGCGGCGGGAATTCCGGGATAAGATGGTCCGGAACGTCGAAGTCGAGATCGAAACGAGCCAGGTCGCGCCCTTCCTGTTTCTTGATCTCGTCGATTTCGAGCTTGGGAAAAAGCATGCCGCCCTCGGGATGATTCGGATGTGGCAGAGGCTGGAAACCGGCCGGGAACAGGTCCCGTTCCTGGATTTGCTCCGGGCTCAACTTAGAAAGTTGGTCCCAGGTCGTGCCGCTGGCGAGTTTGACTCGCACGCCCTGTTGCACTGCCTTGCCCCCCGACATTTTGACTCCCTGAGCCGGGCGATTGCTCAGATCATAGCGCTGCTCAAGCAAGGCCATGTGCCGCTTCATGATCTCTGGTTTAGCCGCGGTCATGCGGCTCAGGATGGTCGAGAAGCTCTCGTGAATGTCGACCGGCATGTAACTCGAAGGTGTTTTGCTGTTGTCCTGTGAGCGCACCGCAGAAACGCTTATCAGCAAGCCGGCGGCCAGTACCGCCCATCTTGTTGTGTGGAATGTGGTTTTCATTGTTTGAACGAGGACCTCCAACTGCATTCACGGCACGTTCCTGGCCACTCTCGGAACGACCACGGCGTCAACCCATCCACTGGGGATTGTTGGCGGTGCCGTCAAACTTCGCAGTGGTCTTGAATGGTTCGTACTTCCCGGTCATGGCGGCGGCCCTCGTCTTCGAGAGCAGAGCGGATACTCGGGCCTTATCCATCGGCCGGAATGTGCGCGCGGCTTCCATCGCCTGATCGAGCCGTTCCATGCTCTCGCATCCGGTGATCACCACGGAAACCGGCAGATTCAGCGCGTAGTGCAGGCACTCGACGGCTGTTACCGTTCCGCTCTTGAGGAGGTTTCCGTCCCCCATTGATTTCATGCCGAGCACGGCGATTCCCTGCTCGACGAGTTTGGGCATTACCTGTTGGGCAAAGCTGCGGAAGTGGGCGTCCATCAGATTCAGCGGCATCTGGCATGAGTCGAAATGGAAACCGTGCGCGGCCGCGACTTCGAGCATTCTCAGATGCACCGCCGGATCCTTGTGCCCGGTGAAGCCGATGTAGCGAATCTTCCCCGCCTTTTTCGCATCCACCAGGGCTTCGAGCGGCCCGCCGGGGGCGAAGAAGCGGTCGGGATCCTCCATCCGGATGTTCTCGTGA
>OCTA010003717.1_pt1 | contig 13529 bp, 9 predicted proteins | sample 1538991 | NCBI WGS metagenome assembly OCTA01 (sample SAMEA3539302, study PRJEB22396) | soil metagenome | biome: tundra; feature: field; material: soil | place: USA | collected 2010-05 | depth 0.15 m
TCATCCGCGGCGCCTGGACCGCGCTGCGCAGGATCGTGGTGCCGGTGGCCTCGAATACGGCGTCGAAGGAACGGGTGAAGTTCGACCCGCGGTCGCGGAGCAGGAACCGGATGTCCTCGAACCGCTCGTCGAGGGTGAGGGCGAGGTTACGGGCCTGCTGCACCGTCCACTCGCCGGTTGGGTTGGCGGTGACGCCGCCCAGATGCAGCCGGCGGGTGCTGTGCTCGATGAATACCAGCACGTACAGCCGTTTCAGCAGCACGGTGTCCGCATGCAGAAAATCGACCGCGAGGATCCCGGCGGCCTGGGCGTGCAGGAACTGCCGCCAGGTCGGGCCTGATCGGCGCGGTGCCGGATCAATGCCCGCGGCATGCAGGATCTCCCACACCGTCGACGGCGCAACGGCGAGGCCGAGCTTTGTCAGCTCGCCGTGGATCCGGCGGTATCCCCACAGCGGATTCTCCTTCGCCAGCCGAAGGACAAGTCGAGCGATGCTCTGGACAGTCGGCGGCCGTCCGGGCTTGCGCCGTTTCCTCGTGTCGTATTTCATCGCGGCCAGCTTGCGATGCCAGGCCAGCAGCGTCGCGGGCGTTACCGGGAAGATCTCTGCCCTGCGCCTGCGGGGGATGAGCCAGGCCAGCGCGGCGAACCACACCCGATCAGCCGGCTCGTACCGCAGCCGGCCGACATGACGGCGCAGCACCGCATTCTCGTGGCGGAGTACCAGCAACTCAGCATCCTTGGCCCCGTCGCCACGGAACACCAGGACAGCCACGCCGAGTACCCGGCATGTCAACAGGTAGACGATCTTGAGCAGCACCCGGCCAGCCAACCATCACGGCATCAAGTCTGCTGGCGATAACCCAGGTCAGCCGTGCAATTGAGTATTCGGGCGGCACAAGATCTAGTAATCGAGCCCTACAGGGTCGGAGCGCGCGCTTCTGCTAGGCAATCAGCTTTTCGGTGCCTTTGGCGGCCTCAGGAGAGCTCGGGCGTTTCGGTCCTTGCCACAGGCCAGGAATAACGTTGCCGAGGTGATCGGCCACGGTGAGTCTCTTCACGTGGGGGCCTCGCCCGTCTGGGTCAGCCCGGGCTGGAGATGACATAGGCAGATTTCGTCCACCATGCGTACACCGTTGGGCCGTCAGAGCCCACGGCGGTAACGCCGATTAGAGCGCTGTTAATGATCCATACCACCCGGAAGCTGCCGTCACCCGTATAAGTGCAGCCGAGCGTCCCAGCAGTGAGGTTATTGTAGGTCCACGTGCCAAGCTTGTAGCCATCGGCGCAGTCGCCCCTATCGACATAGCCGGCTGTGATATTGCTGAACCACGCCTGTGCGGAGCCGAGATCCGAGAATTGCACGATCACCGGTTGCGTCGTCGGCCCTGCCTCGACGGTATGACAGTTGACGGCCGCGACGATGGACCCGCCCTCCAGGTCGGGCCGACCGGTGCAGCCAGTCAGATCGTTCGGGTCCAGCGAGTTGATCAGCTGCTGCTCGCCGTCGGTGAGCGCAGTTGTCGAGCTCGGCGGCGGGGTGGTGGGCAAGGTTGGCGGCGGGGTCGGCGATTCGGTCGGCGTGATGGTCTGAATGGGTCCCCAGCCTGGGCACCGGGTGAGGCCGAGCGCTTCGATCGCCTTTTTCCAGGCGACGTTGGCGGTCAGGAAGTGCTTCTGTGCGTTGCTCAGCTCGGTGAGCTGCTGGGACGTGGCGGACCCGGACGGTTGCTCCACAATCGTCTGCATGATAGTTGAGAAGTTGCTTAGGCTGTCGACAAACACGTTTCCGCTGCTGAGAACAGTTTGGATCTCAGGCGCGCGATTATCCTTCGGGGTTTGCAGGGCGCCCAGGTCGCCGACTAGTTTGCTGAGGCTGCCCTCAAAGGCGATCAGGGCACTGACCTTGCTAACAAGGGACGGTTGGGTGGGGGAATTGCCCTGGCCGACCGCAGAGGGGACCAACCCATCGTAAATGGACATGTGCAGGGGGCCGATGTCTTGGTCGCAGGCGGCGTTGGCTTGGCGCACCCAGTTGGCGGTAGTCTGCGGTTGGCCTTTGATGGCCAGGTACGCCAGGTACGTACCGGTGATCGTAGCGGCGAAGGTAAGAACCCCGGCGACAGCCTTGATGTAGAAGCTGCCTCCGCGTTGCTCGCGGTGCGGCGATGGCCTCCAGAACTCCCAGGCTGCCGGCGCGGGCGGCCAGGATGGATCAGGATGCCAGTCGGCTGGCGGCTCCCACCCGGTCGGCGGCGTTGGCCAGCCGGGCGGGACATTGAAGACCCACCTCTTACCCTTGGAGCTCGCCGGACGCGGCGGTAAGCCTGCGGATGCCATTGCCCGCCTCCTGGGTGCGGAATATGTGCAGCGGTCCCTATGAGCCAATCCACAGCCTTGATTCTGCAGACACGGCGACGACTCTCTTAGCGGTCGATCTCTATGACGGCCCGCAAAATAATGATCTGTGGAGCATCACCCAAGGCGCTCTTGATCTTTTTTTCAGCCAGAGTTCAGAGAACTGGAAGAGTGATTCACCAAGAATCCCCTAATGCACCGTTATCGCCCCTCAGATCCCCGCCCTGGTGCTGCTGACAGCCTAAGACCTTAGGGTGGTAGCTCGCAACTGGGCAGCAGCGACTTCTTCGTGGGATATAAGTGAATTTATTTACCCGGTGAAGTGATGGACGATTAGGCCGATAGTAGTCTAGATAGAGTATTACGGTGTAAACACTTGAATTGTGATAAATTGCCATAATTCGGAACACCTCGATGTCTCATACGGGCGAATTCCGACAGATTCAGCCCTCACATCGGCAGATCCGGGCGTGTCAGGCCCCGGTGGGCCGTCTGGGTGACTGGCTGCGAGGTCGCTCGGACAATGTGGTTGTCCCGGCCGCGCGGTGTGGCGGAGTTGTATGGTCTGGCCATGGTGGATCGCTTCGGCGCGGGGGAGGGGGTTCGATTGCTCTGGTCTGCGGGTAGCGGGTTGGGTAGCAGATCGGTGTTTGCGGGCGTTGTTCTGCGTCGCCCGGCGTTGCTCTGTGTTGGTCTTTTCGCTGGTCACGCCGCATAGGTGCTGGTCAGCGGAAGTGCCTGGGCTTCATGGCATGCAAGAGGTCTGGGGTTCGAATCCCCATAGCTCCACAGGTCAGAGATATAATTCGAAATCCGGGACAGCGAGTACAGCAGCAAAGTACTGCAACAGTGGGCCGCAAGAGACGCCGCGCGTCTGTTCGGATCCGGGACCTTCCTCGGCTAGATCTGCTGGCAGGGTTCCCGGACTCCGGCTCCTGCCGGAAGCCGTCAAGCTTCTGAGCTGCGAGAATGTCCTGGTTCCGAGCCCCCTTGACTCTTGCCACACACGCTTGCGGAACCGTTCTGGCCGGGCATTTCCAGCCTTGACTCTTGGCGCATTTGCAGAAGGTCAGCTTGGGCTAGTCGCGCCGTTCGCTGTGGTGATCTCTCCTGGCCGCACGGGAAGCGCTGTCGGGGGCCTGGAAGAGCGCCGAGATCGTGCTGCCGGCCGCGCCGGCGCGTGATGGCGTGCGCGTGGTGGCGGGCCTGCGCACAAAAGAGGCCGGGCCAATGGCGTCGGCACGGCGCCACGCTCGGCGCTTCCGGCGCGAAAGCGCGCCTGTTTTGTGCCGGGGCGCACGCCAGTGCGGCGCGTCGGCGCGGGCCTTAGCACGAGGCGCGGGCAGGGCGCGGAGTGGCGCCGCTCCACCGTTATTACCTGGAGTGACAGCAACTGCGACGCCCTGCGCACTCACAGAGACGCCGAACGCCGAATCGGAGTGGCCTGGCGCCGACGTCGATCAGACGGGCGGCTGCGCGCAGAATTCCCCGTTCTGGGAGCTCATCGTGAGGTGGTCTCGCGGGCCAGCGTAGCGGGCGGGCTGTGGTCCCTCACCTGCGGTGTCGCTGGCCGGGCCGCGCGGGCGCCAGCGTTGCCCGGCGGTGCCGGTCTGCTGAGTCATGTCGCCGGGATCGCCTGCCTGTTGCGGTGCGTCAGCCTGGCCGGGCATTCTCGCCCTATGACCGAAGATGAGGCCAAGACCGTAGCCGCGGTGGCGGTTCAGTGCGTGACGTGGGGCGGCTGGAGGCGCTGGGGCCTGATCATGCGCTACGGCCGGCTGTTCACGCCGGGCACGGACGCCGGCGGCGGCGCAGACCCGATGTTCCCCGCTTACGCGGGCCGGAACGCCTACCGGCGGGCCATGGACTCAGGCCTGCTGTACGCGGAGGGCTACGCCTGCCGTCCGATCGGCATGCACATCCGCTGAACTGGGCATGGTGCCTTAACGGCGGGACCGCCGTAGATCCGGGGTTCGATCCGCCCGCCAGCGCGTACTTCGGGGTGGCGCTGCGGCCCGGCTACGTGCGACGGGTTCATGAGGCGCAGCGCGACGACGGGAGCGACGGGTTCATGTGGGCGTTCACTCGTCACGAACGGGAAAACCCGCCGCTGGACCCGGCCGCCGACATCGTCCTGGGCCTCGGCCGTGACATCCCGTCCTCGGTACGCGACTGGGCCCTGACTTCCGAGCGGCATCCGGGCGGCGCCGAGGAACCACCAGGCTGGGTCCTGGACGAATTGCTCCGGTCCGGCGGCCACCGTCCTCCTGAGCCGCCGCATCCGTACCTGCGGCTGCTCGGGCTGCCTGGCGGGCAGCGGGTGCCCGATACGGACGCCGCCCCTCAAGGGGCACGTGACACGGAGCCGTCCGAAGCGCCGCCCCCCACGTCGTATGCGTGGTACCAGGTCCGCCGCGCTGACTGGTTCGACTCCGGGATGGCGCTGCAGTGCAGCGGCCAGACCGGGGGCGTCTTCACCGACAACGGAACCATCCTCAGCAAGATCCGCGACGGTGACAGCCTGGAAACGCTGATCCGGATGGCTGATGATCACCGTCCGCAGTGCGAGTGGGCGGTAAGCCCCGGCAACGAGCCTGAGCACCCGGAACCGACCGCGGAAAAGCATGCCGAGGTCCACCTGAAATGGGAGACGGGATCCCAGGCCGACCGGAGTTTCGCCGTGCTGCACCGCCTCGACTACAACGTGTGGGACGCGTGGCTGCATCCTCCGCACCTGGAAGGGCAGACCAACAGGGAAGAGCCGCCCGTGCGGCTGACCCGCAACGGCGTCAGCTACGAGATGGCGCTCACGGCCGCCTTCCGGGCCATCGGCGACGAGATGCCGGAGGAGTTCCGGGTCGTCTACCTGATGCACCAGCCGAAACCGGATCCGCATCTGCACCCGTCCGGGCCGCTGGCCGGGCAGCGGGCGCGATCCGAAGCGCCGCTCCCCATGTCGTACGCGCGGTACCTGATTCGCCGCTATGGCGGGTTCGGCTCCGGGCTGGCGCTGCAGTGCAGCGGCCGGACCGGAGGCGTCTCCGGCGGCGACGGAGTTATTCTGGAAGAGCCGATCCAGGACGGCGACAGCCTGGACATGCTGATCCGGATGGCCGACGAGCACCGCCCGCGGTGCGAGTGGGCGGTATGCCCCGACGACGAGCGTGAACACCCGGAACTGACCGTGCAGAAGCGTGACGAGGTCCACCTGAAATGGACCAAGGGACGCCGGGGCGATAAAACCCTGGCCGTGCTCCACCGCCTCGACTACAACGTCTGGGACGCGTGGCTGCAGCCCTCGCACCTGGAAGGGCGGATCGTGAGAGAAGAGCCCGCTGTGCGGCTGATGAGGGACGGCGTCAGCTACGAGATGGCGCTACTGGCGGTCTTCCAGGCCATGGGCGCCGAGATGCCGGAGAACTTCAGGGTCGTTTACCTCAGGCGCCGGCCGGAAACGGATCCGCTGGGAGCTTAGCTTCCATCCACAGCAAGCCTGATACCGCAATCGTCAGGTCACGGCGCGTACCGAGCCAGAGCCTGCGGTGGCGTGGGTCACCATGGGCTGGTGTCGGGGAGCGTTCGCAGTGATCCGCGGCGCGTGCGTGCGGCGCGCCGGGCGTCGTTTCCTGCTGTCCGGATGCGCCGGCCGGGGCCGGGCCGGCGCATCCGGCGCCGGTGGCGCGGGCAGCGGCGCGATGGCACAAGAACCCGCTGCATGTCCGGCGGGCGCTGGCCGGCTTCACCGCTGGCTTCGGCGAGATGGTCGTCATCACGCCGTCGGGGCCAGGGCAGGCGCTTACCCGTGAGCGGCTCGCCCGCGGACGTCGCCAGGTGGTAGTCATCGGCTTGGCGCCCGAGCAAGTCCAGGCCGCCACCCCTAGCCGCATCCGGGTGGCCTCCCTTGGCCTTCAGCAAGTCGCCTGCGGGCCGCTGCGACTGGTCGCCTCCATCGCGCTGGCTGAGATCGCCCGCCAGGCAGGGCGGCCGGCGGCCCCGCGGCCCGCCCCAGCTCCCCGATGGCCGGCCTACGAACGCGACCTCAAGCTAACCACCGACGGGGAACTACTCGTCCTCGACCCCGCCGCGCTGCTCGACTACTGAGACATGCCTTCGCTGCTGTTGCCGGCGCGCAGAATGACCTGATCTACGCAGGCCGCTAGCCAGCCGTCGCGGTCGATCAACCCGCCCATATCGGCGGGGATGTGCGCGCTCGCACTCGGTCACCCGTCCACGCTCTGTTACGACCGAGGCTCGGGGACGGCCGTGGTCCGGAGGCGCGGCGGCCCGATGGGTAGGAGGCGGGGCTGGGCGGGCCGCAGCCGCGGAGGTCCACAGAGACCCGGTGAACCGCCCGGTCGGCGGCAGAAGCGGAAGTTCACGCCGAATGCTGGCGGTGCATAAAAATACGATTTCGCCGCTGTCTGCCCCGGCCGTGGTCGGGATTGCCTACCGGGCGAAGAGCTCTTAATAACCGCGCGCCGACCCGTTCGTTCTGGTCGACCCGGCCGATGATCGACTATCTGCTTGACCGGACGCAGATCAGATAATCTGCGCGCCGGTCGGTCATCCCGGCGAGCGTTGCACCGGGGATCTGTTGCCGTCAGGCGCCTGGCCTTGCTTGGCACTACACGGCCGGGCCGAGAAGAGCGTGCGGCTACTGGCAGCGTGCGGCTACTGGCCCCGGGGCCGGCCCTGGTCAGCATGTGAGTTGTTCCACCAGCAGACACATGGGGAAGTAGAGGCGCAGCTGGCTGATCTGGTTGCCGCGCAGGTAGACGACCGAGTACGACACCCGGACCGCCTGGCCGGTGGGCTGAACGTCGGCGAACTCCCCGGTATGCTGCCGGCGAACTCCGCTTCGATTGCGGGCTTGTCATCATCGACCAGCAGGTTTTCCGTCTAGCTGCACTGACAGCGGCCAGTGGTGGCCGGGCATTCTGCTGGGTCCAGGGAGTCGGTGTCGTGGTAGGCCTCCTGCCCTGTAGCCTGAGAGTGGATCCATGCCCAGAGCGACCTTCTCCTGGTCTGGTGCCACTGCTTGCCGTCTTCGTCGACCTTGTCGGACAATCTTCGGAAGCGGAGATTTCTGCAGAGGGGGGCGGATGGCTTACTTGGTGGAGTTCCCGGTAGCCGAGGGCGAGACGATCGTGGTCGAGATGGACGACGATCAGCTTGCCGGATTTGCGCCCGCGGCGGTGAACCCGGGCGAGGTTGCCCTAGTTGCCGCGGGCTCGTTGGAGGCGGCGATCGATCGGCTGCTACCCGCGCTGCGTTCCATCGGGGCGCGGCTGAGAACGCTAACTCCGGATGAGTTGACCGTGGAGCTCGGTGTCAAACTCACTGCGGAGGCAGGAGTAGTCGTTGCCAAGGCAGCTGGTGAGGCGAACTTCACGGTCACGTTGAAATGGTTGGCACCCTTCAAGGTGAAGTGGGCTGGGCAAGAGCAATGACCAGCTCGGACGCCCCGCGAATCGCTCGAGTCTTCCGGGGTAAGAGCGTCGTGGGCGGCGGGGTGCTGCTGCCAGGCGGACGGGTGCTGACTTGTGCCCATGTCGTCGATGCCGCGCTGGGGCGGCGCACTGACACGGCGCGGCGGCCGGACCAGACATTTATGGTGGACTTCCCGCTGCAAGGCAAAGGCCGTGAAGCAGCACAGGTTGTGGCGTGGTGCCCGCGTGGTGACTTGGGCAAGGGCGATGTGGCGATTGCCGAGTTGGTCAGCAAGCAAGACCCGGGCATCGAGCCGCTGGATCTTATCGGCCGCCGGATGCGACCGGATGAGGCGCTGAGGCTGTTTGGTTTTCCCCGTGGGCGCCCTGCGGGGGTGTGGAAGGGTGACCTGAGTTTCGCCGGTCCGATGGTCGGCAACTGGATGCAGCTGAAGGCGACCGGCACCCATGACTACAAGCTGCAGGAAGGCTTCAGCGGCTGCCCAGTCATTGATATGGTCGGCGACGTTGTCGGTATTTTCGCCCAGGCCGAAATGGCCGAGGACGTGGACATGGGTGCCTTCATACCCGTCGCAGTGGCTGCAGAAGCCCTCTGCCAAAGCGACGGAATCGATCTTCCCATCGCCGGCCGGGCATCTCTCTTGCGCACCTACTTCATAGACCCGACTCCGGTCTTCCGGGCTTTGGATCCCGAAAGCTTCACCGGGCGGGATTGGCTGCTTGAGGATCTCCGTGCATATCTGAGCGATGAAGTCCTGCGGTCGGGGACATGGCTGCTGACCGCAGAAGCTGGGTTGGGGAAATCGGCGTTCATGGCACATCTAGTGCGGGAGTTCGGCTATCCCCATATCTTCATGGAGCAGGCCCGCGGGGCAGCCGGCACGATCTTGGCCATCCAAAGCCTGGCTGTGCAGCTTATCACGCGATACCGCGTTCCCCCCTATTACGGTCAGGACTCACTGCCCGAGGCGCTAACAGCCTCTCCAGATTTTCTGAGCAGAATGCTTGAGGAGACGGCCCGGCTACTGCCCCAGGAGGAGCGGCTGCCGATCTTGATCGACGCGCTGGATGAGGCCGATTACCATGTCGGCGGAAACGTGCTCGGCCTGCCACAGCAGCTTCCCGATGGAATCTTCCTGGTGGTGAGCTCGCGACCGGTCGGCTTCCGGCTGTTCGTCGAGCCATTGCACAGGCGGCAGATCTCGGGTACGAAGAACAGGGATGATATTCATTCCTACCTTCGAAACATTGTTAGGAAGGCCTGGCTGTCGGAGCGGCTCGACGTCGCCGGCATCCCTAGTGCCGACTTCGTGCAAGCGGTCGAGGCGCGATGCCAGGATAACTGGATGTATCTGCACTACCTTTTCCGCGATCTTGAAAAGGAACCGCGCCACGCCCCGTTGGACCTTGAACGCCTGCCCGTGGGTCTCGCTGCCTACTACGCGCGGTTTTGGTCTGAATGGCGCGAACTCCCTGCCTGGCCCCATACCTATCGCCCATTGGTGGCCACGCTAGGCGCATCCGCGGAGCCGCTGACCCTCGAGACGCTCACGAGGTGGTCGGGGACCGCCACGTCCGTTGAGGACGTGAGGCGCTTGCTCCGCGAGGAATGGGCCGCCTTCGTCCAGCAGCTCGATCCCGGTTCTCGCCTGTTTCAGCCCTACCATGCCACGCTGCGGGATTACCTGCGAGGCGATTTGCGTATCCAGTTCCCGACTCCCTTGGAGGAGTTCCTCGCCGAGGAACTGGCAGATGCCTCTGTGCAGGCCCATAAGCGGATAGTCAGCGAAACAATGGCGGAGTGTGATGGTAGCCTGCCCGCGCTGGGCGATGGGTACGGACGCAGGCACGTCTCGTTCCACCTGCGCGAAGCGGGTGACCGAGACGGTCTCCGGTCGCTAATTGAAAGCCAGAAGTGGTTTCAGTCACAGGACCGCTTCTCCCCGGACGGCGCCTACTTCTTCGCCGACCTGTCCGAAGCCCAGCGTTCCGCGCGGGCATGGGCGACAGGTGGCTCGGCTGCCGGCGCCGCGGACCTGCGGCTGGACGTGTGGTGTGCGCTCGCGGCTGCCTCGGTAAGAGACGGACACTCGAATATTCCCGAGCGTCTTGTGCCGCAGCTTGTGCGCACCAGCATGTGGACGCCGCAGCAGGCACTCACCGCTGTCCGGACGATCCCCGACGTGTCCACCAGGGCGGACCGCCTACTAGAGCTACTCGACGTGCTGAAGGGTGACTTCCGCACCCTTGCTGAGCAGGACATCGCTGACACGCTGTTGAAGCTGCCCGACCTCGGCCCCGATCACCGTGATCGTCAGGAGCGCTGGAAGCAGGCTCTGCCCCGCCTCCCACGTACTGCCTGGCACCGGGCTCTTGCTGGGCTCTCAAGCGACATCGACGAGGCCTCTCGTGCCGACTTCCTCGCCCTGTTGGTCCGCATCGCGGGACCCGAGATGGCCGTTACGGCGCTGGAGCACGCTGGCGACTTCGAATTCGACTACAGCAAGGTCGTGGTATTGTCCGCCGTCGCCAAGACGTGCGCCGCTTCGGCTGTGATGCCATTGCTTGACCTTGTGCGGTCGCTCGTGGAAGACAGCGCCCTGAGTGCGGGCATCCGCGCACTCGCGCAGGAGACCACCTTCGAGCCAATTGACGAACTCGCACGCCAGGCGGAGCGAATCGCCGCCGATGACGACTTCGCGGACGCGTTCGTGACGCTCGTCCCGCGCCTCACGCCAGAACAATGCGAGCGGCTTCACGCGGCCCGCGCGGGGGCTGAGCCTTCACCTGCATCCGTTCGGGTCCTGGTTGCGCTGGCTGGGCACAGTGTCGGCGCGCTCAAGGAGGCGGCGCGCCTCGCCCGGGAGCTGGCACCCGGAGAGTCCCGCGCGCGCGGCCTGGTTGAGGCAGCCCTCGGGCGCGCCGAGCGGCCACACCGAGCGCTGGCCGAAATCAAGCGCCTCGCCGACGAGGATCAGGTGGCGAACCTCCTGGCCCGTCTCGCCCCAGCCCTCGAACTCGCCGAAGACCTTAAGCAGGCGCTACGACTGGCCATGCGTCTCGAGGCCTACCAGCGCGAGCACGCTCTTCGGGTCCTGGGTGCCCAGCTGACCGATGGCCAGCGAGCAGAAGCCACGCGAGAACTCACGCGAGAACTCACGCGAGTGGAACACCTAGACCAGCCGCCAACCTGGAGCGCCATCGTTGCAATCGCACCAGACAGCGCCCTTCCAGACGTTCTCCAGATGCTCTCATCGGTTCCTGAGTATTGGCGTGACGATCCACTAGCTGAACTGATCCAACGGCTCCCGGACGCACTCTTGCCCGAAGCCCTTCCCGCACTCCATGGCGTGATCACCAGCCAGGGCCGCGCATTGTACGCCATCGCGCCCCGCCTGAGTGGCGACCAAGCTCACGAGCTTCTCATAATGCTGCGAGAAGAACTTGGCAATCTATGGCAGAGCGGCTGGACCGCCGCATGGAATCTCATGCTGATCGCGCCCAGGCTGGATCGCGCCGATCATGATCTTGCCATCGAGACGGCGCTCCGCCTGAAGACCTCACAGGCTGTGGTTCATTGCCTGCTGGAGCTGCGGGTGCTGGGCATAGCGGGAAGCCACGATGTGCTCGCGCTCGCCGTCGAGGCCGCGTGCAGCGCGCCCGTGAAAGAGGGGCAGGCTGCATCCCTGTCCGAGGTGGCGCAGCTCGTGGACGCGACCACGGAGCGCGGTCGGCTTCTCGCAAAAGCCCTTACGGCAGCGCGCGTGCTGGGCGATGAGGTCGACGCCCTTCAGCAGGCATTCCCGTTGCTTGCGTTTGACCCCGTGCTCTTCGGGTCACGTCTGCTGGAAGTCGCCCGGCGGATCGACGATCAACGCCGACGCGAGGACTGGCTCATAGCGGGCGTGAAATACGCGGAGGGCAAGGACGCGATGAGAGTGTTCGACTACATGTTCCGCGTCGCATCCGCGGCCGAGACGTCGGAGACCGAACCCTTCAGGTTGCTCACCCCGTTGCTGGAAGCCCGGGTTCGCGAGGTGAGAGCCCGAGCATATGACGCGCTCGCGGCGCTGGCGGCGAGAGCATCACAAATCACTGTCGAGCAGATCGCCACGCTGTTGACCTCGGCGGCGGACCTGGATCGCGACCCGCCCATCGAGGATATTTTGCGGCTGCTTCCCACGGCCATCCAGCATGTTAATGATGAGGCGGAACTAAAGGCCGTCTGGGGCGCACTGGATCAGGTAGGGGGACCCTCGCTACGAAAGTTGGCGTTCGACCACGTGAATGCCGAGTTCCATGCAACCGACGAGCTGGAGAAGCGTGCGGTCCTGGGGATCTCCCTGCTAGAACTCAACCCACACATCCCAGACCGGCAAGATGTGATCGCCATCTCATTCCGGGGCGCGGCGGAGGCCTCCGACTGGGGATTTTCCGGGCCCTCCCGCGATGATCTGCTGGGGTCTTTGTCAAGCTTGCTCTCAAGCGGCGAGGCCGGCTGGGTGGTCGATCATCTCAACGAACTCAAGGACGACGAACAACGGGCGGCCGCACTCGCCGCGATCGCGCCGATCCTAACGGGGGAAGACCTGGACCGCGCTGTGCGGGAAGCGATGAGCCTAGTCCGCTGGCCACAAACCTACGGCAAGGCGGTCACTCCCCTGGTGGCGCGTCTGTGTGCGCTGCGACAATGGCAACACGCACGTGAGCTCGCAGATACCGTCGAACACCCCGACTGGCACATCAGGCAGGCGCTGGAATTGCTGCTAGCCGACCCATCCGCCCAGCCTGCTCAACTGATCCAGGCCCTGCGCAACGTCGTCGCGGTCGCGTCGCGAAGACTGACGCATATCGGGCCAGCCTCCCGAATGTGGACGGGCAACGACACCTGGAAGGCTGATGCTGCACAACGAATCCTCAAGGCGCTCACGGGTACGCCCGGCGACCTGGAACAGGCCGTGGAGATCATCAGTGACGGCGGGCTGCTGCCGGGCTGCACGAAGACAATTATCGCGCTGGCAACCGAGATCGAGGCAGGAACGCACCTGCCCGGCCTTCTGTGGCGCCGGACGCTCGATGCCCCCGCCGACCGGCGCACAGCGCTTATCGCTCTTCTACCAAGCCTGCTAGAAGCCGAACGGCTGCTTTGCCCGGAGCTCAAAGCCCAATATCTCGGCGATACTGTGCTCGACATTCTGCAACGCTGGCCGTAGTTGTGACGCTCTCTGCGCGCGCCCCGGCACACTTTCGTGACAGAGTGCGCCCGGTCGGCGTCGGTGCGCGCAACGGCTCGTGGAACGCGCCGAGGAGCCGTAAGACGATTGGGGCATCGAAGACTTCCTACACCCGTAGTCCAAAGGACGCCAAGGCGATCGACGAGACGGCTACGTAGCGACACCAGCCGCTCCGAACGATATGTTCTGCACTTTACAGCGGGTTGATGACCCACCAGCCAAGCCACTTGTATTCGGCGATCTGGCCGCACCAAATATCTTTCGGCTCAGTCGCCGGGTGACGCAGTCCTGGTGCCAGATTCAGCTGACGATCACGACTGTCATGCATACGGATTCGCTGCCCCGCATAACCACTCGCGTGGGCAACGCACTACTTTCGGCAGATGAGTAAAATCGGAGCATGACGGCAGGGGCTCTCAGGGCGCTGGCCCAGGCACGGCTCGGCGCTGCGATACGCGGCGCGGGTAGTGGGCGTCCGGGCGCTCAG
>OCTA010003721.1_pt1 | contig 13520 bp, 8 predicted proteins | sample 1538991 | NCBI WGS metagenome assembly OCTA01 (sample SAMEA3539302, study PRJEB22396) | soil metagenome | biome: tundra; feature: field; material: soil | place: USA | collected 2010-05 | depth 0.15 m
TCCTACGACCGGCTGCTAAACCAGACCGGCGTCGGACTTGTCCGGCCGCTGGTCTGGGATCACCCCGACGACCCGCAGTGTTTCAACCGGGTGGACGCATGGATGTTTGGCGACTACCTGTTGGCCGCCCCCGTGGTCGACCGGGGACAGTCGCGCAAGCCGATCTACCTGCCCGACGGTTCATGGACCGATTATTTCAGGGGGACCCGCTACGTTGGCGGGCAGACGATCGACTACGCGGTCGATCCGTCCACCTGGATGGACATCCCGCTCTTCATCAGGCAAGGGGCGATCATTCCGTCGATGGAAGTGATGAATTATGTCGGGGAGAGGCCGCTGACGAACGTGGATGTCGACATCTTTCCCGACACGAGGCCGACAAGTTTCAACTACTACGATGATGACGGCGTCACCTACGACTACGAGCAGGGCTCCTATTTCCAGCAGGTCATGACGGCGCAGGACTGCGGCGATGCCGTGCGGCTCACGATTTCCGCGCGGACCGGCTCGTTCACGCCGCCCCTGCGCTCTTATACCTGCCGGATCCACGGCAAGGTGGCGGCCGCGGTGACCGTGGATGGGCGACCCCTGGCGCGGTTTGGCGACCGCGGTGCACTGCTTGCCGGAATCGAAGAAGGCTGGATGGGCGGATCAGACATCTATGGCGCGGTCACCTACGCGAAGGTGGCTGCGGGCCGCGCGCGTCAGATCGTGGTTCATGAGCGCCCCGCCGCCCCGCCCACCGGAGACCCGAGCACCTCAGAAAGATAAAAGGCAAAGCATGGCCCGAATGGCCCGACGAAGTCCGGCAAGTCGAGCGACGGTAGCACCAACCGGCCGCGCACGCTCAGACCGCCGGTCGCTCATCGTGGATGCCTGGAGTCAGCGGGACAACGCGGCGGCCACACAGTTGGCGAACGAAATCGATGTGGCAACGCAGCCCATAGAATAGATCGGCGTAGAAGGTGGGCACTTTCATCCGGTTGACGGCCTTTTCGATTTCATCAAGGCGCTCGATCAATAGTTTCTGCTTCTCGGGCTCCACCTCGGTGAAGAGCTCCCTTTCCAGCGCCACCAACGCCCGATACCAGCGGAAGATCCGCGACCGGATCCGCCAGCGATAGAGGAAGGGAATGCTGCGCAAAATCGGAATCAACACCACGATCAGCGGTACGATGATCACCACAATCCGGCTGGTAAGGCTCGCGAGCCAGAAAGGGAGGTAACGATAGAAGAGACTCTTGCCTGACTTGTAATAACGGGCGGCGTCCGCGCTGATGCGGAAGTCATGTTCGAGCGGGGCCGGAAATTCGCCTTTGCGTTGGAACAGACTGCCGTTCCCGTGCACTTCGCGGGCTGCCTCCAGCAGAAGATCGGACAACGCCGGATGCAGGTTCTCCCGCGCCAGCAACTCGACCGTGGGGCCGATCAGAGTGATGTCATGCGAGGGAATGTTGCTGCCGAGATCGATGCTCCCTTGCGGAAGATCCAGCACACTCAGATATCCGAAACGCCGCGCATACGCGGGCGCCTGCGTGAAATCCAACAGGTGAATATCCGGCGCCCGCAGGAGTTCGCGCATGACCGCCGGTGAAGTCGCTTCACCCATCAGGAAGGCCGCGTCAACGGTCCCGTCCAGCAGGGCTTTGGACGCCTTCGCCGGTTCGAAATCCAGCAGCGCCGTCGGACCTCCCTCCTTGATCCCATTGGCCCCAAGGAGGGCCAAGGCCAGGCCGCGCGTGCCGCTGCCAATCGGACCGACGGCCAGCCGCCGGCCGCTGAACTGGGAAAGCAGTTCGACGGATGCGCCGCGGTAAAAAACCAACAGCGGTTGATGGGAAAGACTTCCGAGCGAGACGAGCTTGTCGCTCAGCTTATTGGTCACTCCGCCCTGGACGAAACCCACGTCCACCTGCATCGCCGGATCACTGAGCCGCTGGAGATTCTCCTCGGAACCATGCGACGGGAGGATTTCCAGCTTCACTCCGCGCTGGGCCAGAAGGCGGGCATATTTGACGGCATTCCGCTGGAAGATGCTGCCTTCGGGACCGCTGGTGATCGTAATCGTGCTGGGCGGAGCCGACAGAACAACGACAGCCACCGCCCCGCAGATGATCAGACCGACGAAAAGGAGGACGCCGATGGTCACCGAGCGACGGATCCCGAAACCCTCCATGATCTCCAGGAAACCCGGCGGGCGAACTGAAGGCTTCGTCGGAGCTGCCGGGGCCGACGCGCTGGTTGATTTCATATTGGGGTGAAACTGGTATTTCAATTGCGCGATGCCCGGAGGATCGAGCAGGCGCGGGCCTTGCGACGAAACCGCCGCCGGCCTCAAGCGACTGGCAAACTAACGACCGTGACTCGTCTGGCGAACTCTTACTTTGAGGCGTCTGCCAGGCTGCTGGAAGCTGGATGACCGCACCGGTGAAGGGCCTCGCCCGGGTTGATCGGAGCTCCCACACTATTGCCTGGGGGCAATTCTGGCAGGAATTCTCGCGGTCTTCCCGGCCGCCCGCAGGCCGCGCCAGTGAGGTTTCCCTAATATAGTGACAGGCAGAGGTGGTGCGGCTTGCCCTCAAGACGCCTTGGGCGCGCTGCCCGTTCGACTTCGCTCAGGGTCCCGAGCCTGTTCGAGGGACAGGCGATTCTCACTCGCAATTCCGCGGATTGTCCGGTGCGGCCTTGTAGGGCGGGGTCGCCGGACCCCGCCTCGCTCGTAGACTAGAACGTCGTCAAGTGATCGGTGTAGGAGCCTGCTTGCAGGCGATCTTCACCTCGGAATCGCGAGCAAGCTCGCTCCTACAATTTGCAAAGTCACGCCCTAGTGGACCTTGCCGGCGGAGTTCTCGAGCACCACATTGGCGAGCACCGTCGTATCGGACTTGTCCGGCACGTGCGAGCAGAAGCCGATGCCGACGTAGAAGGGCCCGTCGATGTGCAGCGTGACGGACGGACCGATCCGGTGGAGGGGTTCGCCATTCAGGCCGAAATAGAGTGTGAAGGAGTCGCCGTGCTTTTCGATGCCGATGCGCGCGGGCACGCTGCCGCCGGGACGGCCGGGGGTGTCGACGCGACACGCCTCCTTGATGTCGACGCCCTTTTCCGGACGCAGCGCCAGGTGGATCAACCCGATGCCATGCAGGGCGGTCATGACTTCCTTGGAATTGTCATCCAAGTCCTGGCGAATGACCAGGACGGCCTTGCGGTCGCCATAGCCGTCCGGGTTCGGGAAAGTGACGTCGGCCGCGAGGGAGATGTCGCCGGACATCTTCTTCCAGAGATAACGGAGCTCGTCGCGAAAATACCAGATGTTGTAGCTGGCGGAGTTGAGGGTGTATTGCTTCGTGCCGGCGTCGTAACTGGCGCTGCCCGGCAACAACGGGCCGCCAATGTCAGACTGGCCCGCAAAGATGCCGATCGGCGTAGCGAAATTCACGCTGGGCCGATGAAAGCCAGCAGGCGGGGGCACCTGGTGGTGGGTGGCCGAGCCCGGCTGCGCCCAAGCCGGCACTTCGGGTGTTTGCGCGCGGAGTAGGTGCGGCACGATGCACAATGTCAGAGCTAGCAGAGAGTGGCGGCAAGCTTGTTTCATGGGTGAGGCGAACGAGATAGGTTTTGCCATTGAGGCATTGACTGTCGCTAACGCCGATCCACCGAATCCGCAAGGCTGCGATGGCCGCTACGTGAACGGTTCGAACTGCGAGGGACGTCGACGATGTCGCGCCGTCTTGCCGAACGGCCCCTGTCGATTCCCTTTGCCTGAGCCGGACTCACGCAGTTGGGGCGCTTGTCGCAGACAGAGCTCCGGGTTGTCCGGTGCGGCCTTGCAGTCGAACCACGATCTTCATCGAGAAGCCGTGGCGCCAAACGGTGGAGCCCGCCGTCCCTGACGGGCTTTGAACTTCGCCGTCGAAAAACCCGCCGGGACGGCGGGTTCCACCTTGGCCGACTGCATCGTCCCGGCTAAAAGCGCAGTCTCGCCCGTTCGACTTCGCTCATCCGTTCCGAGACGGCGGAGCTAAAATGGATCAGGCGCCATTTGAGCTTGCGGACGTGCCGCCTGCTCCGCGGCCGAGGAAAAGGAGTCGCAGAGAAGCTGAATGACAGCCTTTGAGTCGGGTCAGGTCTGCGACAAACCGGCTGGAGCAGCGCGTATAGCTCTTGATTACCTCTGAAATATACGGCTGAATGGCACCCTAGTCCCCGTTCGGGGACAACAAACAGTCGAACATCCAAAACACCCATGGCCAAAAAGCCCGCTCGCAAACCCAACGCTGCTTTCATGAAGCCGGTCCAGCCTAACGAGGCGCTGGCCGCAATCGTCGGGGCCAAGCCCCTTCCGCGCACCGAACTTACCAAGAAGATTTGGGCGTACATCAAGAAAAACGGCCTTCAGGACAAGAAGGTGAAGACCCAGATCAACGCCGATGAGAAGCTCGGGGTGATCTTCAAGGGCAAGAAGGCTGTCTCGATGTTCGAGATGACCGCTCTGGTCAGCAAGAACCTGGTCAAGTAGCACTGCTGCCACCGTCCTCGATTTCCGGGCCGGCTCTGCGAAGGGCCGGCCTTTTTGCTGCCCCGAGCCGGGCGATCCCAGCCACGAGATTCGCGCATTCGCGTCTTTGTGGTGAAAACGGGCTGGGATTTTTACAGGAGACCGCAGAGCAAGCAGAGTTCGAATCCTCCGCGCTCTCTGCGCCCTTCTGTAAGAATTCTGGATCTTTTTAACCACGAATGCACACCTACTGAATCTTAAGGAATGAAGTGACGTTGGTGGAGCGCGTTGTCCCCAACGCGCCCAATGCGTCTTGGGGACAAGCCGCTCCACCTCGATCCGTCACTACATTATGTAAGCCTCAGTAGTGGCACGAATTCTTGCATCCTCCACCTTCGCGCCTTCGCGGCTTCGCGTGAGAAGTTGCCCGTCGCGGACTCGCCGCGCTCGGTTCCTCTTTGTGCACTATCTCTGAAAATGCACGCAGCGTGTGCGCATGATCTTAGCCGGAACCAATCAGTTGACCAAGGTGGAACCCGCCGTCCCGGCGGGTTCTTCGACGGCGAAATTCAAAGCCCGCCAGGGACGGCGGGCTCCACCGTTTGGCGCCACGCTTCTCCAGGAAGAATGTGGTCCGCCTGCATGGCTACGGCTTAGGCCGGGTTGCCGCGGCGTCGACGGGTGGATATCTTCCCGAAGGACCAGACTTGTACGCACACGCCGCAGATCTGCGCCCCGACCTCGGGATTGGCCTTGAATTGGAGCGTTCTTTCCACGCAGCGGTCCAGGTGCAGCGCGTCTTGCCGACTTCCATACCGATCCTTGGTCCCCACGTTCTTTATCGCGCCAGCCGGGCAGGCCCGGGTGCATCGGTCGCAGGTACCGCACCGGTTCTTGAGCGGCCGGTCACAAATGAGGGGCATATCCGTCAGCACCGTCGCGAGCCTGATGCGCGGGCCGTACTGCGGGCTTACGATCAGAAGACTCTTGCCCTGCCACCCGATACCCGCCAGCCGTGCCACCGCCTTATGGGATATGCTGGCCAGCAGCCGGTTCGCGTCCACCACCTGGGAGGCCGGAATGGCATGTCCTGCACAACCACGTGACGCGATCCATTCCGCGAGCCGGGCCGTGATGGCATCGAGAGTCGTATTGGCCTGCCGGTAGTGTCTGGCGTACGCAGGCGTCGGACCCCCGCCTATCCCGTCGACAATTGAATCATCGAGATGAATTGCGACCGAGACCGCGCAGACGAAGCCGTCGAGCAAGCCGTCCGGCAGCGCGGCTCGCTCTGCCTTGAAGGGCGCCAGATCCGCAATCCCGACCAGGTCGCATCCGGCTTCTCGCGCCGCCACCTTCAGCTCCTCTGTTTGCTGCGTCTGCATGTTGCGAACCCGGGGAAGGAGATTCAATTCGACCGACCGGCGGCGTCGAGAAGACATTTGTCCCTGATAGCTGCCTCTCACAGAGGGCCGAAAAGGCGGAGATCAAATACCTCAGTGGGAGCCGATAGATAGGGTAAGGATATGGGGTTTGTGGTCCACGCATCCTGCCCTTCCAGTTGGCGCGTAGTCACCTCGGATTCCAGTCGTAGCCCCGGACCTTTTCCCCCACAACCTCAGCCTGACCCCGTCGACTCGCCCCTGCCCAGGTTGACTGCCAAACCTCATACGGACTCTGACGATCGCCACCCTCGGCCAAGGCGATGAATCGGGGTCAGGATAATGAAGCTGCATTTTCCCATCGATGTCCTTGCCGTCCTGGTTGGCACTCTGTCTGCCGTCGGCCAGCTCGCTGAGCATAGGCACATCAATCCCGCCGTGCCTGCAATCCGGCGGGGTGCGGAGACCCCGCCCTACATTCGAACCTGAGCCAGCGATGGCCGTGTAGCCGCGAGCGCCAATGAGTGGACGGCATCGTTCGGAATCCAGTCGCTGGCGCTCCCAGCTACAGAATCAGAGCAAGACGGGATAACGCGCGCCACCAGTCGGCGTTCGAACGATCGCGGCGCGACTGCTTCGTTGTAGGGCGGGATCGCCTGATCCCGCCGTGCCTGCAATGCGGCGGGGTGCGGAGACCCCGCCCTACATACCAAATACCTCGATCGGCCTATATCCCGATCTCCGTCGTGGGGAGAGCCTGTTTCAAGCGTTCAATCGCTTCGCGGCTCAACTTCTCATTGCCGCTCAGGTTGAGCGTCTCGAGGCTCTTGAGTTCCTTGAGCGCGTCCACCTTGGTCAACGCATGGCACCAGCCGAGGTCGAGCTTCTTCAGGCCCTTGAGTTCCTTGAGTCCGTCCACGTTGGCCAGCATCTCGCACTCGCTCAGGTCGAGCATCTGCAGGTTTTTAAGTTCCTTGAGCCCGTCCACGTTCGTCAGCGCATGGCACGCACTCAGATCGAGCATCTGCAGGTTCTTAGCTTCAATCAGGACCTCTACGTTGGTCAGGAAAGAACACCCGCTCAGGTTGAGTCTCTGCAGGCCTTTAAGCTCCTTGAGGACCCCCACGTCCGTCAGCTCAGTGCACCAGCTCAGGTCCAGTGTCTGCAGACTCTTGAGTCCCCTGAGCGCGTCCACGTTCAACAGCGCATGGCACTCGCTCAGGTTAAGCGCTTCCAGGTTTTTGAGTTCCTTGAGGACCGCCACGTTCGTCAGCGCCGTGCACCAGCTCAGGTCGAGCGCCCGCAGACGTTTGAGTTCCTTGAGTCCGTCCACGTTCAGCAGCGCGTGGCACTCGCTCAGGTTGAGCCCCTCCAGGCTCCTGAGTTCCTTGAGGACATCCATGTTGGTCAGCGCAACGCACCAGCTCAGGTCCAGTCCACGCAGGCTCTTGAGTTGCCTGATCCCGTCCAGGTCGGTCAGCGCCGAGCTCTCGCTGAGGGTAAGGTATTGAAGGCTTTTGAGCTCCGTGAGCGCGTCAACGTCCTTCAGGGCTTTGCACTTACCCAGATAGAGCGTCTGCAGATTCTTGAGATCCTTGAGTCCGTCGACATTCGTCAGCGCAACGCACCCGCCCAAGGAGACCGTCCGCAGACTCTTGAGCTCCCTGATTCCGTCCAGGTTCGTTAACACAGAGCACTCGCCCAGGTAAAGCTCCTGCAGGCTCTTGAGTTCCTTGAGCCCGTCCAGGTTCGTCAGTGCATGGCACCTGCCCAGGTTCACTATCGTCGCGGGAGGCATCTTGCTCAAGTAGCGGATGGCTTGCAGGAGTTTAGCGCTGTCGAGGGAATCAGCGAAGCCGGTGACCAGGCACGTGTTGCCTTTCGTTTCGATGTGGAAATGGAATTCGTTGCGCAGGATCCCCTCCGCGTTCGCCTGTTCCTGTCCGGGCCCCAGGACGATGGCCGCGGCCAGGATCAGGATCCAGGCCCCGAGCGAGAGCGGGTAAAGCACTGCCGCCCCCCGGCGCCAAAGCGTTCGGAACGGCACCTTGAGGATGGGCCCGATCAGGCGCGCAACGAAGTCGTGAGAAATCTCCCAGACCCGGGCCGTAACTTCGCCCGCCTGGCTCAGCGGGCGCACGTAGCCTGACAACTCGAGGTCGAGCAGGCAGCCTTGGATGGCGTGGGGATCCAGACCCGTTTCCTGCGCCAGTTCGCCGATGGCGCGGGGACGCTTGGTATCGGCATCGGTCATCATCCGAAGCAGAACCGGCCGAATAATTTCGCGGTGCGGCGAGTCGTTGATCACGCGGTGCAGGTCGTCGGCCAGGAGCGAGCGTGTCGGCTGCTCGGCTTCCGGGCCGCCGGCGATGCGCCGCAGCACCACGCCCAGCATATTCAGGATGATCGGGCGGATGAGTCCACGCGTGCCGTCCACCGCCGCCGCCTCGGTGAGGACGCGCTGGAGCCGTTCGTCGGGCATTTGAAAGCCGGTGGCCGGCGCACTCAGGAACTCGCTTGCGTCGCTCTGGCGAAACGCGGGCACGTCCTCCCAATTCACGCCTTGTTGCAGCGGCGGCACGCCGAGCGCTTCCAGGAAAATCTTGTAGTCGGAGCGCAACGTCAGCAGCAGCGTGAAACCGTCGGGTGTCTGCCGCCGGAGTCCCAGAAGAAACTCGCGCATCGCCGCCGCGCGCGGGGTGCCGCTGCCGGCTGGCTCAAGGATGACGAGCTCCTCGAACTGGTCGAGGACGACGACGAGGCGGGCGTCGCGACTCTTGCGCCGGAGTTGATCCACGGCCGAGGTGAGCAACTCATCCCAACCCAGCGTAGCGACACCGGCGGGTGGCTTGGCCCAGATGACGCCCGGCAGGGCAAGCTGGCGGCGAAGTTCGACGAGCGGATCCTCGTAGCTGCGCAAGAGCAGGGAGGTACAGGGCGGCGTGCCTTCGCGCAGTACGGGCAGGACGAAGGCCTGGAGGACGGAGCTCTTCCCTGTGCCGGAACCCCCGGTGAGCACCAGCACCGCCTCGTGGGTCTGGCGGATCCAGCGCAGGACGGTTTCGTGGATGCCATCGGCGCGTTGGAAAAGCTGGCGACGCTCTTCGGGATAAGGGCCGATGATGAAGTAGCCGCCTAACGGTTCGGTTGTGAGCGGCGGTGCGGCGGCGGCCTGCTTGGAACGTCGGACGAGGATGCGTTCGCCACGTGCGGTCCACCAACGTGGTACCGTCTTGAAGAGAAAGACCAGCAGGAGCGGCACGAACGCGAACCACGAGTACCAGCGGGGAAGGTCGATCTTCGCTAATGTGAGCTGGATTCCGCCAAACGCAGCAATCGCAGCGCTCACGGCAAGCAAGTACTGGCGCGCCTCGGTGAAGAATCGACGGGCGGTGGAAAACATGCCGGTGCCGGCCGGGGCATCTTCAGCCGACGAGGATTTCTTCGTCATGGGGATGGTTTGACCTGCACAATTCCCTGAATCAAGAGCGCATCGAGGGTTGCCAAGCGAGGTGGGGGGCTTGAAGGGATCATGTTGTGAACTGTTGACAGGGCGCCTTTGAGCGCCCCTATCCCGGGGAAGGTGGAAGAGTCGAAAGGGGCGCGGTGCGTGATGACGACCGATCGCGTCTGCCCTCCCGCCACGAGGAAGATTGGCCGTCCGCAGCCCAGACGTAAGAACAACTGGGAGGGATCTCTTCTCGTTGATTCATTCTCTCCGTTTTCTTCGTTACCTCCTGTGAGACAGTTTGGGGTTGGTTGGGGCTCCGGACTTCGTGGTCCGTCTTCGTGTACTGCGTGCACTTCGTGGTAAAAAGTACGAAATCAGCTTGTTGGCTTCGCGAAATCGCGTGATAGGTTATGGCCATGAGCTATGTCCCCGCTGACAACCGGTACGGAGCGATGACTTACAATTACTGTGGGAAGAGCGGCCTCAAGCTGCCCGCGATCTCCCTCGGATTGTGGCACAATTTCGGCGGCGCCGCGCCCACGGAAGCCGCCCGGGCCATGTGCCGCCGCGCCTTCGATCTCGGCATCACCCATTTCGACCTGGCCAACAACTACGGGCCGCCGGCCGGATCGGCGGAGCGCAATTTCGGGGAGATCCTGCGGACCGATTTTGCCGGGCTGCGCGACGAACTCGTCATCTCCACCAAGGCGGGCTACTGGATGTGGAACGGCCCGTACGGCGAGTGGGGCAGTCGGAAATACCTGACCGCCAGCCTCGACCAGAGCCTGAAGCGCCTAGGACTCGACTACGTGGACATCTTCTACTCGCACCGCTTCGATCCGAACACGCCGCTGGAGGAAACCATGGGCGCACTGGACCAGGCGCTGCGGTCCGGCAAGGCGCTGTACGTCGGCATCTCCTCCTACAACAGCCGGCGCACGAAGGAGGCCAGCGCCCTGCTCAAGGAGTTCGGCCAGCGCTGCCTGATCCACCAGCCCAGCTACTCGATGTTGAATCGCTGGGTGGAGAAGGACGGCCTGCTCGATACGCTGGCAGCGCAAGGAATCGGCTGCATCGCCTTCTCGCCCCTGGCGCAAGGCATGTTGACCGACAAGTATCTCGCCGGCCAGCCCGCCGACAGCCGCGTGAAAGAGGCGAACAGTTCGCTTAATGCCAGACTTCTGACCGCCGAGAATCTGGCGAACATTCGCGCCCTGAACGAGATCGCGCAAAGCCGCGGCCAGAGCCTCCCGCAGATGGCGCTCGCCTGGGTGCTGCGGAATCCGCAGGTGACGTCCGTCTTGATCGGCGCGAGCAAGGTGTCACAGATCGAGGACTGCGTGGCGGCGCTGCGCAACCGGAACTTCTCGGCCGGGGAACTGGCGAAAATCGACCGCTATGCGAAGGACGGCGACATCAACCTCTGGGCGGCTTCGAGCGCCGCGTAGGATGTCCGATGTGGCATGGGCATCTTGCCCATGGCTGGAGATTTCTTCGAACCACGGGCGGGACGCCCGTGCCACTTTCCGCCAGGCTCGCGAGCCGCCAACGGCCCGGAGATCCTAGCGAAGCATCGCGACCAACTGGCAGAGCGCATCGCTGCCACCCACGTTCCCGGGAAAAACCACGAAGGCCAGACCCGGCCAGCGGGTCTCCGGACCAAGCTGCCACACCGGGATGCCGGGCAGCGCCTGTCCCAGGACGAGCGCGCGCCTCACGCCGAGCGCTCCGGTGGCAACGTCGCTCGACGTGATGCCACCCTTGGCCACCAGCCAGCGCGGTTTTGTTCGCAGCGCGGAAACGATCTCCACCAGACTGCGGGAAACGATTTCACCGATGGCCAGGTTTTCCGCGGCATCGCGGCCGGTCACTAGCTTCCGGCTCGTGTATAGCGCGACGTTCGCCCCCTGTTCGAGCAAGGTCTCCACCTGCTGGGCGGCGCGGGCGACTTCCCCGGCCCGCGCGTCGGCGACCAGGAGTTGCTCGACGGCGATTTCAACCCCCGAGACCGCCGTGCTCCGAAGCAGGTTGTCCAGTTGCAGCGAGGTCTTTCCGACGTAGGAACCAACGACCACGAGCCCGCCGCCGCTGCCCGGCGGCGCGATTTCCCCGGCGCGCAGCAGCGGCCGGGGAGAGATGCCGGCATAGGCGGCGACAAACGAGGCCGCGGTGCGGAACAGGAACCGTTTCCCGCTTGCCTGGGCGACCGCCAGGGCCTGCGCCAACGCGTGAAGATCGCCGGGCTCGGCCGCGTTGATGATCGCGACGGCGGCGTGGGAGAGCGCCGTGAGTTTTGCGGCCAGCCGTGCCGGATCTCCCCGCAGATCGGCGAGCGAAAATGAAACCACCTCACCCGCCCGCACGCGGCCGGAGGTTTTCTCCTCTACCCAGGCCCGGAGGTTCGAGGACCGGTATCCAAACGTCGCGTCGCGGGCGAATTCAGTCTCACCTGCCGGAACCATGCCCGTCGAATCGGCCACATAGTGAATGTCGTTCATCGTGACGCGCCCGGCATCGAAGAACGCCGGGATGATCAGCGTGGCGTCAAAGTTGCCGCCCAAGGCGTCGGCGAGCGCATCGGTTTCCGCGGGGTAATGCCCGCGCAGCGTCGAATCGCTCCGGCTCACGACGTGAAATGACCGGCCACATTGCTTGCCGGCGCTGACCAGGTTGAGGCCGATCTCCCGGTTGATGGCGCAAGCTCGCGGCGGGGGAAACGCCCGGCTGTTCGTCAGGATATAAAAGCAAGACCCCGGCGCAGTGAGTTCCGCGACCAGCAACGGAACACTCCATTCCGTCAGCACGGGCACGCCATGGACGGTCTGGGTGCCGGTGGGATCGTCATCCAAAACGACGATCTTCGCGGTCGGCGACCCGGGCGCCACGAACGGCGGGCGAACTTCACTCATGGTCGGGCCGGGGAACCCGGGAAAGCCTCTCGCTGGTAAGCCCGGATGACCGAATCGAAGTCGTGGTCGCGCTGGAACCCGAGTGAGACGGCCCGCGAGGTGTCGAATCGACCCGGCCAACTGGTGACGATGCGCTCCGCCACTTCATCGCGTTCGAACCGGATTCGCGCCACGACCTCAGGTCCCGCGACCCGCTCCAGGGTTTGAATCATTTCTCCGACCGTGATCGATAGTCCCGGCACATTGACCGTGCGGTTCGCCCCCAGGGATGGCGCAGAGATCAGGTGGGCATGCACCAGGTTTTCGATGGCCGTGCCGGGAGACGACAGCCAGAGGAGCACATCCCGGTTGACGGGACAGATGGCAGGCTGGCCATTCAACGGCTCACGGATGATGCCGCTCACGAACGAGGAGGCGGCGCGGTTCGGTTTTCCCGGACGCACCGAAATGGTCGGCAGCCGCAGCACCCGCCCATCGACAAAGCCCCGCCGGCTAAATTCATTCACGAGCAATTCCCCCATCGCCTTTTGCGCGCCATAGGAAGATTGCGGGCAAACGGCCGTCTGGTCCGTGACGATGGCCGGAAGATTCCCCCCGAAAACCGCCAGGGAGCTCGTGAAAATGAACTTGGGCGGAACCGGCAGGCGCCGGCTGATCTCCAACAAAGTGCGCGTGGCCTCGAGGTTGATCTTCATCCCGAGGTCAAACTCGGCTTCGGCCTGACCGCTCACAATCGCGGCCAGATGATAGATCACGGCCGTGTCCGGAGTCACCAGACGCTGGACTTCAGTGCCGTCGGTAATATCGCACACCGCGGATTTCACGCGGCTGTCGGCATCGAAAGCGCTGGTGGTTACCCGGTCGGCCAGCACGAGGTTGAGCGAATCAGGGTATTTTTCGAGCAGCCGCTTCGCCAGACGTTGTCCGAGAAATCCGGCGCCTCCAGTAATGACGATTTTCATAGGGTAAATGAACCTCAGCTTTTTAACTGGCAGGGGTCAAGTTACCGCCGCGAATCAGCGGTTGACCAGCGCCGCGGGCATTTTCAGCACGGCCAGGGCGCCGATGACGACTGTCGCGGCAAGCGTATACATTCCGATGCGGTTGTCATGGGTCGCATCCTTCAAGTATCCGATCAAAACCGGGCTGGCAAAACCGGCGAGATTTCCGAAGGCGTTGACGCCCGCAATGCCCGCCGCGGCGCCCGCACCTTGCAGGAACGCCGTGGGCAACGACCAGAAAAGGGCTGTGCACGTCAGCACACCCGCGGCGGCAGATCG
>OCTA010003722.1_pt1 | contig 13515 bp, 13 predicted proteins | sample 1538991 | NCBI WGS metagenome assembly OCTA01 (sample SAMEA3539302, study PRJEB22396) | soil metagenome | biome: tundra; feature: field; material: soil | place: USA | collected 2010-05 | depth 0.15 m
CGGCCGATGCCGGATCGAATGCGTCGCTCGCATCCACCAGCGCGCATACATTCTCGCGGCCGGTGGACCGCGCCATGGCCGCCAGCATCAAGCTGGTCCGCCCCGAGGATGCGGGCCCGTAGACTTCGGTCAAACACCCTTGTAGAAGGCCGCCGGCCATCGCATCCACTTCCGCCACGCCGGTAGGACAGACCTCTGGTCTGTCCACCCTAAATTCGAAATCCCGGCCCAGAGCCACGGCGGCCATATTCGCTTTTTATTCGCCTGTACCCTTAATTTTGCAGGATGGCGGGCCGGGTGTCAAGCCGGCACGCCCGTTAAAATTCCGGTTGAGCGACGAGCCGGTCCGGCTTGCCCAGTGATCCCACGACTCCAGCCGCCTCGCATGCGCTCCGGCCGCGGTGTGGAATTGTTCACTGTAGACCAGAAGATTTGTTTCAAGCTCCGATGCCGGCTTGCTCCAGCGGCCACCCGTCTCGATTGGCTTCCGGTCCACTTCGGCCAGCAGGCTGCGAGCGTCGTGCGACAGGCGCTCCATCTGCCAGGACTCCCGCGCGCGGCCGATCGCCACAACAGCCGTCCAGAGTGCCCGGTGAAGATAGGTGATCTTGCGGGAAATCAGCTTGATCGCGAGCACCTCTGGATGTTCCGCCAACTCGCAATTCACCCGGAAGATCTCGTGACTGCGCGGGTGCGCCCACCACGATCCGCGCACCCGTGCGCCCGCTACCAGCGCGCAGACGTTCGGCAGCGGCGCGGCGCCGGCTCTCCGTTCATAGCAACGGCTTCCCGTCCATCCACGCGGGCAGGTCCACCCCGAACAGGCTCAGCGCGGTAGGCGCCATATCTTCAATTTCAGGGTCCGCCGCTTCGATCCTGCGATTGGAAAACAGCACGCCCGGCACCAGCACGGGATCCACACAATGATCGCCGCTCCAGGCTTTGTGGTTGTCTTCGATCGCTTGTGCCGCGACCTTGCCCACCGCGCCTTCCCACGAGCAGCGGTAACCCTCGTTGTAGCCGACAATGAAATCTGGCGCGGCCTCCAGGTACGGCCCACGATAGAGGGACGCCGTCGCGTACACGTTGCGGATCGGCACGGCGCCGTCGTCATCCCGCAGCGCGGCCAGTTTGCCAATGATCTCGGCTTTCAGCATCTCGGCTTCGCGGCCGTCGACGATGCCCAGCGCCTCCCGGCCCTTCATGTTCAAATAAAACCCGCCCAGACCCAGGGCGTAAGCGCGCGTGCGGCTCCAATCCACGCCCTCGAAAAACGATCCGCTCTCGCGGCTGCCGTTCTTCAAATGCAAATAGCCGTTGTCGCGCAGCCAGGCATTGATGTTCACGCCACGGCGAAACGCGCAGAAACCATGATCGGATAGGACGAACAGCGCCGTGCCGCCGCGCGCGTTTGCCATGGCTTTCCCAACCAGCGAGTCCATGCGGCGGTACATCTCCTCGATGGTATCCGCGTGCGGGTCGGCCGTGCCCAGGCGGCGGTAGAACATGTGCTGCACGCGGTCGCTGGTGTCGAACACGCAGGCCACCACGCCGCGGCGCGTATTCTCCAGCGCATTCAAAAACATGCCTTCGCGCTCTCGAAAGATGTCCCAGGCCTGGCGCAGGAAGGCGTCCTCATCGATGGCGCCCTCGTTGAGCGCCCATGTGTCTTCGGCCATTCCCACGGTGGCGTACGTGCCCAGCAGGTTCGCCAGATACCCCGCGTAATATGGCGGATGGCTGATGGGCAGCGCGGGCCGCTCCGGATCGATGTTGAGCGGAGTCATGTAAAGGCTGAACTCCGGCTCGGTCTCGGTGGCGAGGAATCGCGCGATCCCGGTAGCCGTCGCGCCGACCGCGGTGCGGAACCGGAGCCGCTGCCACGCGGTGTATTCGCCGGGATGGAGCGCGCAACGGCGCCCCTGAACGTGCAACTCGAATGCGCCGTTCCGCCGCGCTACGCGGAATGGAATGCGCAGGGTCGGGCTGCCTTCGAGGAACGTATCTGCGGGGCCTTCGATCTCGCCAGCGAAGCCGTCCGCCACGCGCCTGAGCGGATACCGGCTGCCGTTTTCGTACGTCGTCCGCTCCACCCGCGTGGTGAATTGCGAGAAGCTGCCTTGGGTGCCTTTCAGGTCCGGTGTGCACATGGCGGAGAGCAGCCTGCCGTCGAACTTCTCCGGTGGAAACGTGATCGGCACGCGCAGAATGGTGCAGCCGATGCCCTGCCGCCCCAGGATCTTCCAGAACGGCTGGCTCTTGCGGCGCAGATCCACCGGCGTCCGCGAAAGTGGGATGCGCAGGCGGCCCAGGCGCAGCACGCGCGCCGGCTTCCCCACGCGCGCCGATGAGAGCTGCGGCACGTAGGTCTTCAGGCTGCGGTCCAGAAAATCGAAGATGTTATGCTTGGCCGGGCTAACGCCAGTGGCGAAACGTGGACCAAGCCACCGGCGAGAGCGCCGGAAATGTGGTGCGCAGGCGTGTGTAGCTGCCCTCGGCGGCCAGACGCGCCAGATTTGGCAGCTTTCCCTCGGCCATGAGGCGCTCCGTCAACCGCGGATCGAGACCGTCCAGTCCCAGAAAGACGATCCTCTTCACGCGCGCGTGCCGGTATCCTTTGCGCCGGCGCACGGCGCGCCAGGCCATGCGAAACGGCCACAACAGCAGCGAGAAGACGCTCAGGAAGAACCCGGCGATCAGCGTGAGAAACGAACCGATGAACGCAAATCCCGCGCCCGGGCCGACATAAGCGAGCTGTGTGGAGTGCGAATGGAAGTAGGCGAATACCAGCACCGCCAGAACCAGGGCAAACTGCCCCGCCCATCCTTACTACAATTACTAGGAGGTTGCCCCATGATCGAAAACCGTTCCGCGCCACCAGGTCCGATTGTACCCAGACTGATCTACAAGGATGTGGCCAAGGCGATTGACTGGCTCCGCGGAGCGTTCGGCTTCACCGAACGCCTGCGCACAGCCCCCGAGCCCGATGGCACGATTCACCACGCGCAGATGGCCGTTGGCGGAGGTTCCATCATTCTGACGGGCCAGCCTGTCGCGCGCCCGAATGAGTTTATCCAGGCGTTGATGGTGCACGTGGAGAACATCGATGAGCACTTCGCGCGTGCCCAACAGTTCGGCGCGCGGATTCTCAGTCCGCCGGACAGCAAGCCGTTTGGCGAAAGGCAATACTCCGCCGAAGACCTGGAAGGCCACCGCTGGGCGTTTTCCGAGTCCGTGGCCGATGTGCAGCCCGAAGCATGGGGCGCCACGGTGGCGGAGATCAAGGGCCGGGTGGCGCTGCTGCCTAGGCCGCGCCTGTGCTACCTCCAGATTCCCGCGGTTGACCCCTACCGGTCTGCCGCTTTCTACGAGCGGGTATTCGGTTGGAACATTCGCAACCGGGAGAGCGATCACCCGAGCTTCGACGATGCCAGCGGCGTGAGCGGCGCGTGGGTCACCGGCCGGGCCATCGCGCGCGAGCCCGGGCTGCTGCCCTATATCTGGGTCGACGATATCGATGCCACCTTGGCTTTGGTGGCGGCCCACGGCGGCGAAGTCGTGGAGGCGCGGCACCACGACGCGTCCGATAGCACATCCTGGATTGCGACGTTCCGCGACCCGGCCGGCAACCTGATCGGGCTTTATCAGGAGGAACCCGCTAGCCAGAGACCCTAACATAGGCTGTCGCACGGCCCGCTCGGGGTACGCGATCACAGTCAACGGCAGACGCGGCGGACAGGAAGATAGTACAGCATAGAGGACGCTTATGTTGCGGTATCCGGCGAGGCAGGCCGTGCGGAGTGGAACGGTAAATCACTTACTGCCCCAGCCGTTCAGGGCATCGAAACTCAAATACCAAATCAGCTGGCACACTCTGCGATTCGCCACTGAGTTGCTCAGGCACAAACTGCCATTGCTGCGCTGCTTCTACGACTGCCTTTCGAAAAAGCGGATGCCCCGAAAACGGGCCGATGTACCCGCGCAGGTCATCCCGAAACGAGGGCTGTGTACAGGGTTGGCCGGACGGGCAAGACGGGTCCAGCCCCCTGTCGAAGCGACCTGAGAGAAGGTCAGGAACTATGATCTCGCCTTCACGCTGGAGGTTTTCCTCCTGTTCGGCAGAAACGCCATAGAAGACTTGATCCGGGCCGAATGCCCGAGCAATTATGGCATGTTCCAGGTCCCACCAGCGCGCTAATGCAGGAGATGTTTTCCTCAACAGTTCCAAATTCACTTGTTCGGGGTACGGAAGACGCAGAAGCACTTCTTTCGATCCGCAGTTCGCCACGATGCCGAAGCGCACCGAATCATAGATTGCGGCGGTGCGGGTTCGTCGCTTGAGATTGCGAGTCAATGAGGCGGCATCAATTGCGCAAGGGTTGCACTGAGCAGCCAGGTCGGAGGGAGATACTCCTGACAGCCGCGCCGTAGCCGCTTCTACAACAATGGACTCGGTGCACATCGAGTCCATGGGTGCAATGCGGACGTAGCGAATGACTGAATCACGACCCTCAGGCGCTACCTCTAGGATGTAGTGATACCAAAACGGAGACGCATCGGAAGTGACGTTGGAAACGATGTAGAACTTTGTTGGGAGTAGCCCATCGTTGGCGTGTAGCTTTTGCGGCCCCCAACAGATCGAGATAACAAACAAAAGAGCGACTATGCCGAAGCGGGAACAGCCAACGTCGCACCGTACAGGCCATCCGAGCATCGAGACGATCTTAACACGCCTTCGGATATGGGGTTATCGGACGGTGGTTTATCAGCGTCGTTAGGATTCAGCGACCGGTGGAGTGTCACGCGGCCGAGTTTGAGGAGGTCGGCGACGTACTGGCGGGATTCACCTTGTCTAACCTAACCCCGGTCCGTCGTATACTCAACGTTATGAATCGCCGTGAATTTCTCTACACCAGCGCCGCGGGTTTGGCCTTGTCCGCCCCCGCTTACGCAGACGACAAGCCCAGGCGCGTCGGGATCATCGGCCCCGGCTGGTACGGCAAGACCGACCTGTTCCGGCTGATTCAGGTGGCTCCCGTGGAGGTAGTCTCGCTCTGCGACGTCGACAAGCAGATGCTCGCCCGCGCCGCCGATCTGACCGCTACGCGCCAGGCTTCGGCCAAGAAACCGCGCACCTATACCGACTATCGCGAGATGCTCAAGCAGAAGGATCTCGACATCGTGCTCGTCTCGACGCCCGATCACTGGCATGCCCTGGCCATGATCGCCGCCGTCGAAGCGGGCGCCGACGTCTACGTGCAGAAGCCCATCAGCGTCGATATTCGCGAAGGCCAGGCCATGCTGGCCGCGGCCCGCCGGCACAAGCGCGTGGTCCAGGTGGGCACGCAGCGCCGCAGCACGCCGCACATCATCGAAGCGCGCGACCGCTTCATCAAGGAAGGCAAACTGGGCAAGATCGGCCTGGTCGAGATGTGCTGCTACTATCACATGCGCGCGACGGAGAATCCGCCGGACACCGATCCGCCGCCGTATCTCGATTACGACATGTGGACCGGCCCCGCGCCCATGCGTCCCTACAACCGGCTGGTGCATCCGCGAGGCTGGCGCGCGTTCATGGAATACGGCAACGGGATCGTGGGCGACATGTGCATCCACATGTTCGACATGGTGCGCTGGATGATGGGCCTCGGCTGGCCCAAGCGCGTTTCCTCGGAGGGCGGCATCCTGGTGGACAAGCAGTCCAAGTCAAACATCTCCGATACGCAGACCGCCACTTTCGACTATGACGATTTGAAGGTTGTGTGGCAGCATCGCACCTGGGGCGCGGCCCCAGATCCCGATCCTAACTATGGCTGGGGCGCGACCTTTTACGGTGACAAGGGCACGCTGAAGGTGAGCGTGTACAGTTACGATTTCGTGCCCGAAGGAGGCAAAGGCGCAGTCCATCGCGATGTCACCTATGAACTGGAACAGTACCCGGTGGACAAGACCGAGGAAGCGTTGGAAAGGCATGTGGCGCCCGCCGTCCGGTATCACATGAAAGACTTCCTGGCCGCCATCGATGCGCGCTCGAAGCCCGTGGCCGATATCGAAGAAGGGTACATCTCGACGGCAAGCTGCATCCTCGCCAATCTGTCGATGAAGCTCGGGCGGACCTTGGCTTGGGACCCGCAAGCGGGGCGCATCGTCGGCGACGATGCCGCCAACCGGCTGCTGGCGCGGCCGTACCGCGCGCCCTGGGCCCATCCGATGCCGTATCCTGTGTGACCAGAGTGGGGCAGGCCCCCGGCCTGCGGCGGCCTCTCCGGCCGCCTCTAGGTTATCGCCACCACCGCCCTGTGGCTGCGGAATTTCTGCAAATCCCGCCAAATTTCTGAGCGCCTTTAGAGATATTAAGATACAATATGCCTGAATACGAGACGGCACGTTAACGGTGGCAGCATGAAATTGCTCTTCAATGAGGCCAAAGCGACCCAGGCCGCCGCCCGGTTTTTGCGGCTGCGCGGTGGCACGATGAGCTATGTAAAACTCACAAAGCTTCTTTACTTGGCAGACCGCGAAGCTCTCATCAGGTGGGGACGGCCGATTACCACCGATTGCTACGTCTCGATGGACAACGGACCGGTGGTGAGCCGGATCTACGATTTGATCCGGAATGAGCCGGCGCCGAATTCCATCAAGATCTGGAGAAGGTTCATTTCCGACCCGGAGAACTATGAAGTTTGCCTGCTGGGCGATCCCGGCAGCGGCGAACTCTCTCCTGCTGAGCAAGGACTGATCGACGAGGTCTTCGGGCAGCACGGCCGGGATAACCGGTGGGCTGTCGTGGACCACACCCATAGCCTTCCCGAATGGACTCATCCGGATGGAGGCGCGCTGCCGATCGAATACGGCGATATTCTCAGGGCGGGCCATAAGACCGAGGCGGAAATCTCCGCCATAGAAGAAGAGCTGGAATCCCTGGCTCTTGTCGAACGCGTCCTCGCATAGTCGTGCAGTGCGTGGCTGCGCACCTAGTCGCGCGGCGCCAATGCCGGCGCGAGACCTGGAGGAGCCATGCGAAACGGAAACAGCCGCTTTAATAGTGTTGGCATCAAATCCACCGGTTCCTACGTTCCGGCCAAGATTTTGACGAACGAAGAAGTCGTCGGATGCTTGCCAACCTCTCCGCAGTGGATCTTCGAAACGCTGGGGATTCGCGAGCGGCGCATCGCGGAACCCGAGGAATACACGTCGGATCTGGCCGCCCGTGCCGGGCTGGCCGCGATCGCTGCGGCCGGGCTTGAGCCAAACGACATTGACTTGATCGTGGTGGCCACCTCGACACCGGACCGCAAGGCCCCCTCATCGGCATGCATTGCACAGGTCAAGATGGGCATTACTAACTGCTGCCCCGCGTTCGATGTGGCGGCGGTGTGTTCCGGGTTTCTGTATGGCATTACGATCGCCGGCCAATTCATCCAGAATGGCATGTACGAGCGTGCGCTGGTGATCGGCGCCGATACCTTTTCCAAAATCACGGACTGGAACCACCGCGACTGCGTCTTCTTTGGAGACGGCGCCGGCGCCGTGGTGCTCGAGAGGAAGGTTCGTGAGAATGGGCTCTTTTCAAGCATTCTCATGTCCGATGGCGCGGGCATGAATCATTTCACAGTCTACCCGGGGGACGCCTACTTCAAAATGAACGGAAAGGTGGTTTACCAGACGGCTACAACCATACTGCCGGAGTGTATTCGGCAGATTCTCTGCATGAACCACCTGGGACTCGAAGACGTGTCGATAGTCATCCCGCACCAGGCCTCAGCGCACGTCCTCAAGCGCACCGCGGAGATACTGAATGTCCCTTTCTCCCAAATGCAGACGAACCTGGAGTCGTGCGGGAACACCGCCGGAGCCTCAGTCCCGCTGGTCCTGGACCAGGTAAACCGGCGTGGTCTCATCCGCGAAGGCGATCTTGTCCTGCTCGCGGCCATCGGCGCGGGCTGGACCTGGGGCGCCAGCTTATATCGATGGTAGGTGGCACAGGCTTCACCTGTGATTGGCTGCCCCACCTCAATAAATCGACCAGCACCCCGGCGTGATCAGCTCCAGCAAGTGCTGGTCCGGATCGCGGAAATACAGGCTGCGCCCGCCGCGCGGCCAGTCCACCGAGCTCTCAATGGCGATCCCGTGCTCCTCCAACCGCCGCTGCCACTCGGCTTCCGCCGCGGCCGGGATCGCAAACGCCACGTGCAAGTGTCCCGCGCCATCGTGCGGCGGAATCGTGCCGCCCGGCGTCGGAATGGACGTGAGCGTCGCTCCCTTCTGGAATAGCAGCAGGACGTTGCGGTCCGCCACGCTCAGCGCGCAAAAACGCTCGTCGCCGATCAGCTTCTTGAATTCGCAAATGTCTTCGTAGAAGCGGGCGGCACGCTCCAAATCGTCCACGTACAAGCAAGTTTCCACGACTCCGGTTACTTCTGGCATCATGTTCATTGTATCCCGCTGCGACCTTCGGCGCCCCGCGCGCATCGAAATGTCAGCGTCTCGTGCGCCTATGGCAAAGCCGGTTCTGCTAACGATCGACGACGACCCCGAAGTTCTGAAAGCCGTCGAGCGCGATTTGCGGCGCCAGTACGCCGCCAACTATCGCGTGCTGGCAGCCGACTCCGGCCCGGCCGCACTCACGCTGCTCGACAAGCTCCAGCAGCGCGGCGAGACCGTGGCCCTGTTTCTGGTCGATTACCGCATGCCGCAGATGACCGGCATCGAATTTCTCTCGCGAGCCATCACTGTCTATCCCGACGCCAAGCGCGTGCTGCTCACCGCCTACTCGGATACCGAGGCCGCCATTCGCGCCATCAACGAGATCAAGCTGCATCATTACCTGCTCAAGCCCTGGGACCCTCCCGAGCAAAACCTCTACCCGGTGCTGGACGACCTGCTCGGCGATTGGCAGGCAGCCTACCGGCCACCTTTCGAGGGACTGCGGGTGCTCGGCACGCGATGGTCGCGCCGCTCCTACGAACTCCGCGAGTTTCTGGCGCGCAACCAGGTGCCCTACCAGTGGCTCGACGTGGAGGCGGCCGACCGCGATCCGGAGGTGCGCCGCGCTTTGGACATGCTGGCGCCCGAAGAGCGGCGCTTCCCTGTGGTGCTCTTCCAGGATGGCGGCCGGCTGCCCGACCCTTCCCACGCGGAAGTGGCCGGCCGCATCGGCTTCAACACGCGCGCCGGCGCCGCATCCTACGACCTGATCATTTTGGGCGGAGGCCCGGCTGGCCTCGCCGCAGCCGTCTATGGCGCATCCGAGGGCCTGCGCGCCGTGATCGTAGAGCGGGAAGCGCCCGGAGGCCAGGCCGGTCTCAGCGCCCGCATCGAAAACTACTTGGGCTTTCCGTCGGGGATAAGCGGCAGCGATCTGGCCCGCCGGGCCGTGACCCAGGCGCGGCGTTTCGGCGCTGAAATCCTCGCGCCGCAGGAAGCCGTCGCCTTGCGCATACAGGATCCTTACCGCATCGTGCGTCTGGCCGATGGCACCGAGATTTCCGCCGAGGCGCTGCTGATCGCCACCGGAGTCCAGTGGCGCAAGTTGGACGTGCCAGGCATGGATCGCCTGACCGGCGCCGGCGTCTATTACGGAGCCGGGTCGACCGAAGCGGTGTCCTGCCGCGACGACGATGTGTATATCGTGGGCGGCGCCAATTCGGCGGGACAGGCTGCGCTCCACTTCTCACGCTACGCCCGGCGGGTGTTGATGCTGGTGCGCGGCCAGTCGCTGGCCGCGACCATGTCACAGTATCTGATCGACGAGATTGCCCGCACGCCGAATATACAGGTGGAGTTTCAGACCCAGGTGGTGGAGGTACACGGCGAGGGCCATCTGGAGGCCATCACCATCGAATGCGGGCGGACCAACACGCGCGAACGCGCGGACGCCTGCGCCCTGTTCATCTTCATCGGCGCGCAACCCGGCACCGATTGGCTGGAAGGCGTCGTGGCGCGCGACGAACACGGCTTCATCCTGACCGGCCCGTCCCTGATGCGCGATGGCAAGGCACCCCAGAGTTGGACGCTCGAACGCGACCCCAGCCTGCTCGAAACCAGCGTGCCCGGCGTCTATGCGGTCGGCGACGTGCGCCACGGCTCGGTGAAGCGCGTGGCCTCCGGTGTGGGCGAAGGCTCCATCGCGATTCAGTTCGTGCATCAATACCTGAGCAAGGCCTAATTACCCAACCTTACTTTGCATCTTGGCTGCGAACCGCGCGATATTGACGATGGCACGCTCGTGGGTGCCTTCGCCGCACTTCTCCTTTTCGTCCCAGGCTTCCACCCTGAAATTAACGCGCCGCCCTTCGACCCCGACGACCTCGGCGGTGAACGTGACAGTCATGCCCATCGGCGTGGCCGCCAGATGGTAGACATCCACGTGCGTGCCGACCGTGTCGTGGCCCGCGTCCAGCAAAGGCAGCACGGCGTCGCGGCAGGTGCGCTCCATCCAGCCGATCATCCATGGCGTGGCCAGCACGCGCGCGCCCTCCAGACCCAGGAAATCGATGGCCACTTCGTTATCCACCAGCAGCTTCTTTTCGAGCTTTGTTCCGATCGCAATTTCCGCCATGTCAGCCGTTCAACCCCGCCAACACACCCCGCATGTAACTGAACGAATTCTTCATGCCCGGCAGCGGATTGTCTCCGTTGATTTCGTACTCCAGATTCACGCAGCCTTTGTAACTCATCTTTTGAAGCTGCTTGAAGATGGCCACAATCGGCATAATGCCTTCGCCCACATCGCACTGTACCGCGTGCGGCTCGAACGTCCGCAGGTCTTTGATGTGCATATCGAACAGGCGGCTGCCGGCCTCGGCGATGGACTCCACTACATTCGCGCCCGCGCGCGCCGAATGCCCCACGTCCAGGCACAACCCGCAACGCGAGTCCATGTTCCGCACCACCTCCAGCACGGATTCAGGCGTCGGATACTGCTTGTCTTCCGGACCGTGATTGTGGATCGCGATGCGGATGTTGTACTCCTTCACGAACCGCTCGATCATGCTCAGGTTGCTGTGAGTCGGCGCGCAGACCATCATGGGCATGCCGCACATCTTTGCATATTCGAAGTAGCGGCGGATATCGTCCGGATCGTCCTTCGCCAGCGTGATGTTGCCGCCGCTTACGATGGTGAGGCCGGCGCGCTCGAATTCCTTCCGCCCGCTTTCGAGTTCCTCGGGGCTGCTGCGATACGGCAGGTGAAACTCCTTGACGCTGACATACGGCGTGCGCAGCTCCTTGATGCACCGGATGGCCAAGGCGCGGCTGTACTCGCGCAGCGAGTAGCTGGCCACCCCCAGCTTGATCGCGCCGTAGGTCTTATCGGCGGCGGCGCCGCGTCCCGGCGTGCCCAGGCCCGCCAGACCGGCTGCCGCCAGGAAGCCGCGGCGATTCAGTTCGAGGCTCATGATGCCACCATTTTACATGGTGCGAGCCTTCCTCGACGCGTGGAATATACGATCTCTATTTCGTACGCCCGGTCTCGAAGAGGAACCAGATGCGCCGTTCCGTCTGGTCGATCCAATTTTCCAGCAGGCTGGTGGTAGCTACATCGTTCTCTTCGTCGCACACGTCATGCACTTCACGCATGCCGGCAAGCAGCGCCCGGTTGTCTTCGCGCAGTTCGGCAAGCATGTCGAGCGGATCGACAAAGTCCGCGTTGTTGTCGCTGAGGCGTTGCAGGCGGGCAACGTGTCCGATGGATCGAATCGTGGCGCCGCCGATCTTGCGCACGCGCTCGGCGATGTCGTCGGTCATCGCAAAAATCTGGCCGGCGTGCTCATCGAGCAAGAGGTGGTAGTCGCGAAAGTGCGGTCCGCTGACGTGCCAATGAAAGTTCTTGGTCTTCAGATAGAGAGCAAATACATCGGCCAGCAGCGCATTGAGACCGCCGGTAATGTTCTTGACGGCTTCGGCGCCGAGGTCGGTGGGCGTCTTCAGGGCTTCCCGGCGGCGCGTTCCAAGTTCGTCTTGAGTAGTGGGCATTTTAGGGATCCTTCGAGGTCTTTCAGATCCAATGATACTGAGGTGTAAACACCGGCGTCCACGATTCCAGTGAAAAACGGGGCGGAAACACACAAATCCCGTAGTCGCAGGGTTATCTTTAATCCGGCAGCGTGAAAAGATACGCGACCAGATTATCCATTTCCCGCTGGGAAAACTGGTACGGCGGCATGAAGCTGCCGGGCGAGAGAGCTTCCGGGTTGGCGAAATGTTGTGCGACCCAGGTCTTGGTGCGGCGGCGCGCCAAGCCATTTAGCGGAGGGCCGATCTTCATGCCCACGCCGTTGACCTGGTGGCAGCCTCCGCAATTCTTCGTCTGATACAACAGCCCGGCTTGGACCGCGAAATCCGGCGCGTTGGCCAGCGCCGCGGCGTTGCGCGGCGTCAGCTTCAGCAGGAATGCCGCCAGCGCGTTCAGTTGCGCATCGCTCAACTGGATCGCGGGCATCGAACTGCCGGGCACCATGGCAGCGGGGTGCTTGAAGTGCGCGATCATCCAGGCCGCGGATTTCTTGATGGGCACGTTCGCCAGGTCGGGGCCGGGCACAGAAAGCGCCCCCGGCTTCCCGGCTTCCAGGCTGTGGCAACTGGCGCAATTCTCTTTGCGGAAGTAGCCGATGCCGGCCAGTTCCTGCGGTGAAAGCCCGATCCAATCGGTGGGCGCACCATAGTCGATGGCCACGGTATTGTCGGGCTTGGGCGTGGTGACGATGGCGGCCACGGTCAGACTGGTCCAGCCCAGCAGCGCCAGCGCCACTACGCCGAATGCCATTGTCCGGCGCGTGACACGCATCACCTGTCCGCGGTCCACGAACGGCACCAGTAGCAGCGCCAGCACCGCGAGCGAAGGCAGGATCACGCTGCCCACCACCGCCAGTGGGCCATCGAAAAACTTCAGCGTTTGAAAGAGAAAGAGGAAATACCAATCCGGGCGCGGGATGTAAGTGGCGTCCGTGGGATCGGCCAAGCGCTCCAAAGGCACGCGCACCGCCACAGCCATCACGAAAAGAACCGCGAACGCGGCGAAGATGGCGACGGTGTCTTTGAACGCCTGCTGCGGGTAGAACTTCTTCCTCGATTTGACTTCGTCGCCAGGAGCCGGCGCCACGCCGTGCTTGCGCACCAGATAGATGTGCGAGGCAATGAGCAGGCCGGTGGCGGGCGGCAGCAGCAGCACATGCAGGCCGTAGAAACGCGCGAATGTGACCACCCCTATAGCGCCCTCGCCGCCCAGCAGGCGGCTCATGTAAGTCCCCGCGAGCGGGATGTGGGAGGCGATCTGGGTGGCAACCACCGTGCCCCAGTAAGCGCGGTTATCCCACGGAAGCAAATATCCAGTCAGCCCGTAGGCCATGGTCAGCAGCAGTAGGACCACGCCCACCATCCAGGTGGCCTCGCGCGGCTTCTTATATGCGCCGTAGAGGAATACCTGTGTCATGTGCAGCGCTACAACCACGATCAGCATACTGGCGCCCCAATGGTGCAGGCCGCGGATCAGGTGGCCGCCGGTCACTTCGGTGA
>OCTA010003723.1_pt1 | contig 13509 bp, 11 predicted proteins | sample 1538991 | NCBI WGS metagenome assembly OCTA01 (sample SAMEA3539302, study PRJEB22396) | soil metagenome | biome: tundra; feature: field; material: soil | place: USA | collected 2010-05 | depth 0.15 m
AGATGCGCTCTTCGGGGAATGCCAGGTGTAGCGTCTCGTTCAGCTTACGGGCCGAGACCAGGTCGCGGCCGAAGGGCTTCTCCAGGATCACCCGCGCGTTCTTGGCGGATCCGGAATTCGCCAGCCCCTGCACTACGACGGGGAACATGCTGGGCGGGATCGCCAGGTAGTGAGTGGGCGATTGTGCATCGCCAAGCGTGGAGCGAAGCGTGGTGTAGGTTTTATCGTCGTTGTAATCGCTATCGATGTAGCTCATCAGCTGGCACAGCTTTTGAAAAGCTGCTTCGTCCACCCCGCCGCCGAACTTCGTCAGGCTGTCGCGGGCCCGTTCCCGTAGCTGCTCGATCGTCCAGCCGGACTTGGCCACCCCGATCACCGGCACGTTGAGCGTGCCGTGCTTCACCATACTCTGCAGGGCGGGGAAGATTTTTTTGTGGGCGAGATCGCCCGTTGCGCCGAAAAAAACGAACGCGTCGGAAGTCAACGGTGCCATGAGGCTCCTCTCGCCAGGTGAACAAAATCAGATGAACCGGGAATGCTCTTAAGCTTTAGGTTAACGCATCAAACCGCTCGCAACAGTGTATCCGGCAAGCGGCGGGAACGGTAGTTGGGTTATATGCGGAGGTAAATAACTTGTGAATGCCGACATCAGTCGAGGCTGCCCTGCTCGATCACCACATTTTCGCGGACGATGAGGCGATGCGCTGCCATCTCTCGCAGCTTGGGAAGGACGCGCGAGACGTGCTCGTCGGTATCGACAAAGGTAAGCACAACCGGCAGGTCGCCTCCTGCCTCAACCAGATGGGCGGTCTGAACGCTGCTGCGGCCCTGGAAACCCGCGACTGCGTGGAAGGCCACGGCGCCGGCAACGTTTTCCGCGCGCAGATACTTCAGCACTTCCAAGTGCAGCGGACGGTGATGCCAGGAATCGCCTTCCGTGAGATACATGGTTACTTGTACAGCCATAGGAGTTGCCATTTTACAACCCTCGCGCGATTGCTGCGCCCGCGACGACAGCGGCCAGGCAGAGCGCGTTACTGGCCACAATGTTCACTGCCATCAGCATCCACTGTCCCTGCTCCATGTAGGCGAACGTTTCGAAGGCATAGCTGGAAAATGTCGTGTAGGACCCACAGAAGCCGATGGCTACCAGCAGCCGCCAGCGAGGATCGAGCAGCAGGCGTTCTCCGGCAAGAACGAGGAAGAAGCCTAGCAATAGGCTGCCGGTAACGTTGATGAGGAGCGTGCCGTAGGGAAAGGTGGTCGAGAAAACGCGGGCGACATACCCGCTCAGGAAGTAACGCGCGCTAGCGCCTATGATCGCGCCTAAGGCGATCCACAGATAGTTCACGATGGAGTTCTCCAGCTTACTTGGTAGGAGTTATCAGCCCGCAGGCGGTTAACGGCGAACTCCATCGCCACGACTTAGTTTAACTGAGACCTGACCTCACCTCAAGCAAGTACGCTCGCCGCCGTGAGGGCGGCTGATCGCCACTTTGGCTGCTGTACCATAGAGGCAGCCCTGATGAGTTCTCCCAGCCCAATCCATCACTCCAGCGAGCGCGTGCTCGAATTCGATCAGTTGCGTCAGCTGCTGGCCATTTACGCCGGCTCGCCGCTCGGACACGAACGCGTGATGCAGCTCACGCCCTCGCGTGATCGCGAATGGATGGAACGCCAGCAGCGACTGGTTACGGAGCTACGAGGATATCTGCGTGCCGGCGGTCATTTCGATTTTCATGGCCTGCTCGATCCCACGACGCTGGTGAACAAGTCGCGCATCCGCGGTGCTGCTTTGGAAATTATCGAGATCCGCGACCTGCTGCTGGTAGCCGACCGCGCCGCCGAGTGGCGCGAGATCGCGCTGCATCCCCCGCTGGAGGTCGAGGGCAAGTGGCAGGCAATCCTGGAGCTTTCCCAGACCCTGGCTGACTTCACGCTCCTGTTGCGCTACTTCCGCAACAAAATCCTCCCTGACGGTACGCTCGACGATAAGGCTTCGCCGGAACTGGCGCGCATTCGCCGCGACATGGAAAAGCAGAAACGCGCCATCCAGGAGTCGCTGCGCGCCTATCTGCGGCGTCTTTCCGAAGACGGCGCGGTGCAGGAAGAGTTGGTCACCATTCGCGGCGAACGCTTCGTTATTCCGGTGAAGGTGGAGCAGCGCCGACGAGTGCAAGGCGTCTCACACGGCGCCTCTTCCAGCGGACAAACCGTATTTATCGAGCCACTGGAGACCATTGAACAGAACAACGACCTGGTGCGCCTGCTGGAAGACGAACAGGCGGAGATTCATCGCATTCTGCTGGAAATGACCGCGCGCCTGGGCGAACACGCCGACGCCCTCAGCAACGCGGTATACGTCCTTTCCGAACTGGAGTTGCAATTCGCCAAGGCGCGATTTGCCGAGGATTATGACTGCGTGGCTGTAAAGTTCCAGGCGGAGGGCAACCCCGCGGCCGAATCGGGAGCATCACAAGCCGGCGTGTCCGAGGTCACCGAATCACCGGTCGATGGGTCATCGGTTACAGACTCGTGTGATGTTTTCATACTGCGCAACGCGCGGCATCCTCTGCTCGAGCGCACCCTGAAGGCGCGGGGCGTTGCCGTGGTTCCGCTCACCATCGAGCTTGACGGACAGCACCGCCAACTGATCATTAGCGGTCCCAACACCGGCGGAAAAACCGTGGCCCTCAAGACCATCGGGCTGTTGGCGCTAATGGCGCAATCGGGGATTCCGCTTCCCGCCGAACGCGCCGAGTTGCCTATCTTCGATTCGGTGTTCGCCGACATTGGCGACTACCAGTCTATCGAGCAGAACCTCTCGACCTTTTCGGCGCATGTCACCAACATCGATCTCATCTCTCACCAGGCGACCGCGAATTCGCTGGTGTTGCTCGACGAGTTGGGCTCGGCCACCGATCCCGAAGAGGGCGCCGCGCTGGCGGTGGCCATAGCCGACCACTTCCGGCGCGCGGCATGCATCAGCATCGTCTCCACGCATCACACCGCGCTCAAGGTTTACGCGGCGAACACGCCGGGCGTGCTGAACGGGGCCGTCGGCTTCGATGAGAACACGTTCGCCCCCACGTTCGAGCTGCGCATAGGGGTGCCAGGCGCTTCTGCGGGCATCAACATCGCGCAAAAGCTCGGACTGAATCCCGAGATCGTCGGCCAGGCGCGACAGCGGATGACCTCGCAAGCGCAGGACGTCTCGCGCTTTCTCGACCGTCTGCACTCGGAGCTGCGGCAAATTGATGTCGAGCGGGCCGAGCTTGGCGCGCGGGAGCAGGAGGTGGCGCGGGAACGCCAGCATCTTGCCGTCGAAGGCCGCAAGGAACAGCGCGAAAAGCTGCGCGAGATGGAGAAGAAGCTGGAAAGCGTGTTGCGCGATTTCGAGTACCGCGCCCGCGAAACCGTCAATGCCGTGCAGGACCGCGCGCAGGCGCTGAAGCTTTCGAAAGATGCCGAACGCCGCATTGCCAAGATGCGCCGCGAGTTCCGCGAGCAGTTCGATTCCACCGTGGTGGCGCACACCACCGGCGCCGACACCGGAGATCCGCACGCCCAGCAGCACGTCCTTACGCAGGTTGCCATTGGCGATACGGTGCGGCTGAAATCATTGGGCCGCGACGCCAAGGTGCTGCGCTATTTCGACGACGACAGCTTCGAAGTAGCAGTTGGGCCCATGAAAATGAAGGTGGCGCGCGACGATTTTGCCAGCGTGATCGCGCGCGCCGGAATCAACCCGGTGGAATCGGCGCGCGCCCGCGGCATCAACGTTACCCTGGCGCGCGAAGACGACAACGTCGCCACCGAGATCAACGTGATCGGCCAGACCGTGGACGAGGCCACTCGTGCGGTGGAGAAGTTCGTGGACCGCGCGTTCCTGGCGGGCGCCGTGCGTGTCCGCGTGGTACATGGCAGCGGCATGGGAATTCTGCGCAAGGCGCTTCGCCAGTACCTGCAAAGCCATCCGCACGTCGCCAGCGTGAGCGAGCCTCCGCAGAACGAAGGCGGCGGCGGTGCAACGGTGGTGGAGTTGAGGACGTAAAGCAAGGGCTAGGGGTCGGGGGTTAGGGGCCAGTCAAAGCAACTTTGAAGGCGTTGCAATCCTACGCGTTCGCCGCGAACTGGTTCGGCTAAGTGCTAACCGCCAAGTGCTAATTGCTACCGGCGGCTTCCTTGCGCTTCGCGGTGCGGCTCTCTAGACTGAATGCAGCGATGAGCAACTTTGGGCAAACCTTGAAAGGCTACATCTGGTGGACCTCGCCCCGTGGCAGCGTCCGTTACGATGTCATGGTCACGCTCATCCTGGCCTTCATCTTCCTGACACCGCTCTGGGTCAACTTCCGCGACAAACCGGTGGAGCGCTCGCCGCATCAAACTGAAGTTGTCGTACAACAAGAGGGAGACGGTTTCCTCTACAAGGTGGATGCCGCGGCGGTAAAGGGGGACAGCGATGCCGATATCAGGGAGTCGCTGGCCCGCATCATTGAGCCGGTCGCGGGCTACGTGACCATCGACCGCTACGAAGCCGTGCGCGACGGTAAACACAATGTGGTTGCGTATAAAGTCTGGGGACATCGCTGACCAAGATCGGCTGCATCTCGCCGTGAAATTGCGTCCAGAACAACCTCGCAGGTCCGCCTCGGGTTAAGTCTTCAGTAAGAGCCAGTATGAACATGAAGAGGATGAAAACGATCGTCGCATTGGCTTGGGTTCTGTGTTGCGCGACGGCTGGTTTGCAAGCACAAAGCCTGGAAGCGGCCTTGAACGCAATGGACCAGGCAGCGGATAACTTTCGCACCGCACAGTGCGATTTCGTCTGGGACCAATATCAGAAGGTGGTTGACGACCACGACTACCAGAAGGGCACGATGTACTTCCGCCGCCAGGGCAATGACGTGCAAATGGCCGCCGACATTACCTCGCCCGACAAAAAGTACGTGCTCTTCACCGGAAGTTTGGTCAGTGTGTATCAGCCCTCCATCGATCAGGTCACCGAGTACAACCCGGGCAAGAACAAGGCCGATTTCGCAAGCTTTCTGGTACTGGGCTTCGGCGGCCGCGGGCACGACCTGGAGAAATCGTTCGACGTGAACTATGCCGGCATGGAGCAGGTGCAGGGCGTGAACGCCGCGAAGCTTGAGCTGACGCCGAAGTCACAAAGAGTGAAGAGCATGTTCCAGACGATCACGCTGTGGATCGACCCAGCGCAAGGTGTCAGTGTGCAACAGAAGTTTTCCGAACCCTCGGGCGACTATCGGGTGGCCAAGTACAGCAATATTCAAATCAACCACAAGATTCCAGGCGACGTTTTCAAGTTGAAGACAACTGGCCACACCAAGGTGATCAAGCCGAATGGGTAGGGAAGACAGGGGCTAGGGGTTGGGGGCTAGGAACTAGGGGAAGTCCAAGTCATTGTTGAACTTGTTACGGCACGTCTGAAGCCGTGCCCTGACACACAACGATGTATGCTGGCGCCTCTCTAAACCTTCGACGGCATTAGCGATGCGTCGGCAACCTTGCCAAGCCCGTGGCGACGGTCGTTGGTCGGATTTCTCCAGTTCACCTGCGGCATGAACAAGGATGAATCGATGCGGTCGCGGTATTCGATCGCGATATTGATCAGCGAGTCCAGCAGTGCGTCGGAAAGAAAATGGGGCTGAAGACCAAGATCGATCAGCTTGGAATTCTTCGCATTGTAATAATGCGCCTCGGCTTCGACGCGAGGATCGGGCAGATGGTCGATCTCAACCTTTAATCCAAGTTTTCCGGCCGCGGTTTGCACCATCCGGGCGAGATCCAGAACGGTGAACTGCTCCGTGAATTGGTTGAAGACACGAAATTCGCCCCGCTCCGCAGGGTGCTGACAGGCGATCTCGACGCAACGGATGGTGTCGCGGATGTCCAGAAACCCGCGCGTCTGTCCTCCCTTGCCGTAGACCGTCAGCGGGTGCCCGACCGCCGCTTCCGCGCAGAACCGGTTCAGGGCCGTACCGAAGACCTCGTCGTAATCGAAGCGGTTGATAAGAGCTTCATCGAGAGCGGTTTCGTCCGACACCGTACCGTAAACCACGCCCTGATTCAGGTCGGTCGCGCGCAATCCCCACGTCTTGCAGGTGAACATGATGTTATGGCTGTCGTGCACTTTCGAAAGGTGATAGAAGGAGCCGGCCTGCTTGGGGTAAGGAAGGACGTCGCGGCGCCCGTTGTGTTCAATGGTTATGTAACCCTCTTCAATGTCGATATTGGGAGTGCCGTATTCCCCCATCGTACCCAGCTTGATCAGATGGCAATCGGGGCGAAGCTCGCGCAGAGCGAACAGCAAATTCAGGGTCCCGGCAACGTTGTTGACTTGAGTGAAGACGGCGTGCCGGCGGTCAATCATGGAGTAAGGCGCCGACCGCTGCTCGGCAAAGTGGACAACCGCCTCTGGCTCAAATTCCTTGATGGCGAATGCCAGAGATTCGTAATCGATCATGTCGCCCACGAAGAGTTCGATGGTGTTGCCGGTAAGTTGCTTCCATACCTTCAGACGTTCTGGCAAAGCGCGGATGGGCGTCAGCGTTTGCACGCCAAGCTCGTAGTCCCATTGTCGGCGCACAAAGCTGTCGAAGATGGCAACCGAGTTCCCCTGCTTGGATAAATAGAGAGCGGTTGCCCAACCGCAATAACCGTCGCCCCCGAGCACAGCAATCCTCATTCGTCCTCCTCAACTGACCTTACTTAAGATTTCAGCAATGACGTGTCAAGCGTTCCACGCAATCGTGCCAATTTCACTTTCGATAATCTTAGGCAGCATCTTAACTTTACCAAAGAACCCGGCAAATCTGCTTATTCGCTCCGCGATTAGATCGACATACTTACGCCCGCGGGCGCTAACCGGTGGGCCGCCGTCGAGGAGGCTGGCGCCTGAATCCGCCACTTTTTCATCCACAAGAACAGGATCATTAAACCCCATAAGTGATAGCCGACGTTGATTCGTTTTTCCAGATGATCACGTAGATAGTTTTCGATCGCATCGGAATTGAAAATCTCCGGATGATCGGAGAGCCCGTCACGCAAGGTATCCACGACCAGCGATCGAAGGGGACCGCGAACCCATTCGTGCGCCGGGATATCGAAGCCAATTTTTTTTCTCTTCAGGACAGATTGCGGCAGCTTGTCGCGCATGAGTTCCCTCAGCAGGAATTTCTGCTGCGAGCCCCGAATCTTGAGCGAGGCCGGCAAAGTCGCGGCAAATTCGACGATACGGTGATCCAGGAAAGGTGGACGCAACTCCACGGCATGGGCCATGCTCATGCGGTCCGATTTGACCAGGATGTCGTCCGGCAAGTAATACTTTTGATCGAACCACAGGTAAGCACCCAAGTCCTGTTTCCCGGCGCTCAGCATGTCTCGTAACTCGCCGAGAATTTGATCCAATGCGGGTGGAAGTTTCGCCGAAACGAGGGAGCGCTTCTCCGCGTCAGAAAATGTGCCGTTCCAATAGACATGAGCGCGTTCGGCCGACATCAGGCTGCCTTCGAGTAACCGCTTGAGCTTGTATTCGAAGCTTATTTTCTCGTTCGAAACCGGCCACATGCGCAACCCAGCCAGCGCCAATTCAACAACACTGCGCGGGAGTTTCCGTATATAGCGAGCAAACGTGTTTGCTCTGTAGGTTAGATAGCCGCCAAAAAGTTCGTCGGCGCCCTCGCCGCTCAGGGCGACCGTTGTCCCGGTTTTGCTGAGCTTGGAAAGAAACCAGACCGGCAAGGCTCCGGCGTCCGCGCTCGGTTCATCCGAGTAATACGCGAATTCCTCGATGGCGCCTTGCAGATCGAGTTCAGGATTCAGGTCAAGCTGCTCGTGCTCGGTTCCGTATTGCGCAACTACTTGCTGGATGTAATTGGTCTCGTCGAAACTGCGCCCCAGAAACGAAATCGAGAAAGTCTTCAGCCGCGAGCTTGAGGCCTTCGACGCATAATGCAGGATCGTCGATGAATCAATGCCGCCGCTCAGCCACACCCCCAAAGGGACATCGGAAAGCAGGTGTTCGCGGACCGACCGCTGCAAAAGGGAGTCGAGTTCCTCAGAGGCCGATGCCAGGCTGCGCTGCTTAGGCGTCTGGTCGGGCAAGCGCCAATACGCTTCGCTACATACTTCGCCGTCTCGCCACTCGAGCCAGTGTCCAGGCAGGAGCTTCTCGATTCCGTCCACCAGCGTCCAGGGCGCAGGAACATAGTTCAACGACAAATAACAATCCAGGCCGGCCAGGCTTAAGCGGCGTTCGATCTCGGGATGTGCGAGGATGGCCTTCAGTTCCGACCCGAAAAATATTTCCTCGCCGCGATGGGCGATGTAGAGCGGCTTGATGCCCACACGATCGCGCGCCAACACCAGCCGTCGCGTGGAATTTGTCCAAAGCGCCACGGCAAACATGCCGCGGAATCGGCGGAAACACTGGGTGTCCCATTCAAGGAAGGCGCGAAGAACGGTCTCCGTGTCGCAGTGCGTATGAAATCGATGGCCTAGTTTGTCCAACTCGCCGCGCACTTCGAGGTGATTGTAGATCTCTCCGTTGAAGACGATAACGATGTCGCCGTCTTCGGTCGCGATGGGCTGATCGCCGTGCTCCAGATCAAGAATTTTCAGGCGCGTGGCGCCCATCGAGCATATCTGGGATTGGTAAACACCAAGCTGGTCGGGTCCGCGGTGGATCAGGGTGGAGGTGGCGTTCCGAATGCGGTCCGGAGGTGGAGACCAATCTTTATGAGTAAAACCGACAATGCCGCACAAATCGATCAGTCCCTCGATACCGAATCATCGGCCTGTCGCCAGTTGCCGTCTTGAACCAAAGTGACGGGACAATGGGGCCCAGGCAATATCCATCTCCCAAATTGTGGGGGCTTGCCCCAAGACCGATACCCAAGAATAACATTTTACGACCCCCAAGATGCCCGCCGTTCGCGCTCGACTTGCTGTTGTAGAAGCCGCTCAGGTTGGGCATTTTGCACTGCAGTTGACCGCTCCGAATGCATACGCGTGCTCAGCCGCGGGTTGATTGATATACCATATCAATATGCTTTTTTACGCTTGGAGCGCCTGACCACGGCCAATGGAACATCGCAAACGACTGCATCTAAAAACCCTTATTTTGATTTTCATCATGGTTCTTGCCGGCCCATTGGGCAATGTTCTACTCGGCAAAGGCATGAAGCACGTGGGACGGGTGCAACTTTGGCCTCCCCCGGAACTGCTGCGCGTCTTCACTCGCGTCTTCACCTCCGGCACGATATGGCTCGGCGTTGGTTCGCTGCTGGTTTTTTTTGCAGCGTATATGATCGTTCTGTCGTGGGCTGACTATAGCTATGTGCAGCCCGCCTCTTCTATTTCCTACGCTGTAGTGGCGCTATTGGCCTCGACGTGGTTGGGCGAATTCGTCCCTCCCTCGCGCTGGGCTGGCATTGCGGTCATATGTATCGGAGTGTTCCTGGTCGGCCACACCCATCCTAGTACCACGGAGAATGGCTAGCCGTGTTTGAATTCCTCCTCTTGATGTTTTTCGTTGTCGTCTTCGGAACCGTGGGCGAAATATTCGTGTCGCGCGCGATGAAGGAGCATGGAGAGGTCAAAGACTTCCGTCCAGGGGCACTCATCGCGGTGATCCTCCGCGCTTTGCGCAGCAGGTGGATGTGGCTGGGTGTGGCGATGATGGCGGTTGGGTTCTTCGCGCTGCTTGCGGTCTTTTCCGTTGCGAACGTAAGCTTTGTCGTGCCCGTGACCGCCCTGAGCTACGTGGTGGGCGCGCTGGGAGGCGTGTTTTTCCTGGGAGAACGGGTCAACGTGCAGCGTTGGATCGGCATTCTTCTGGTTTGTGCCGGTGTAGTACTGGTGCTCATCGGCAGGAGATAGTGGTTTATGCCCCGCCCGGCGAAGCCGCACTCAATCTCGTGGACCGTATCTCCCAAGAGCACGTTGGTGTTGCGAGAGATTCTCGCGATCGCGGTGAATTCATTTCGCGCCGACAAAGTGCGTGCCACCATGACCGCCCTGGGGATGGTGATTGGCACTTTCTCGCTGGTTCTGGTGGTCACCATTGCGCTCACCGGGAAACAGTACGTTCTAAATGAAATCCAGAACATTGGCGCCAATCTCATCTGGGCCGAATATGCAGGCGCAGCCAATGCTGGCGCCGGCGCCGGCACGGCAGATTATCTGACCGTGGATGACATGAGTGCGGTGCAACAGCAGGTGCCAGGCGTGCAAGCAGCATCGCCGGTGCTCAATTTGCATGAACCGATCCTTGTCGGCAACGGCCAACAGCGGGACATGTTGATCCTCGGGGTAAATCCGGAATATGTGAATGTGCGCCGCATCGTCGTGAGTTCAGGCAGGTTTTTCGATCAACAGGATTCCCAGTCCCATCACAAAGTCGCCCTGATCACCGAAGACTTCGCCGTCCGACAGTACGGCGGAATCCAGTTGGCGTCGGGACACGAAATAAACATCCAAGGATTGCCGTTTGTTGTGATCGGTACCTTCCGTGAGAGGGTGGAGACGTTCGGCCAGTCAGAAATACAGGACGACACCGTCCTTATTCCCTATTCCGTGGCGCGTTATTTGACCGACACAACCGCGGTCAACCAGATCTATTTTTCCATGTCGGATACCAGCAGCGTTCCCCTGGCCACACAACGAATCCTCGCGGTGTTAAAGGCGCGGCATCGGGCCGAGTCGGTCTATAACGTCGGTAACCTGACCCAAGTACTAAGCTTGGTGGCGAAAACCGCCAACGCGTTTACCATCGTTCTCTTGCTGTTTGCAACCATAACCCTGGTTGCTGGTGGCGTAGGAATTATGAACATTATGCTCGCCACCGTGAGTGCCCGGATTCGAGAAATCGGGATTCGCAAGGCGGTTGGAGCCACCCGCCGCGAAATCCAACTGCAATTCCTTTCCGAGGCGGTAATGATCTCCTTAATCGGCGGAACCATCGGCACCTTGGCCGGGTTGGCGCTCCCGTTTTCGCTCTGGGCCTTCACTCAGTACAGGCTCCCAGTGTCCGGGCTCTCCGCGGTGATCGCCATGCTGGTCTCCTGCCTGATCGGGATCACCTTCGGCACCCTGCCGGCCAAGAATGCTTCCAGATTGGATCCGGTGGAATCTCTAAAACACGAATGAGAGAAGACGTGAAGATATTTTGATTGGCCATCCGGTCCGCGGCTCTTTACTTCCGCTCCCCACTCTTGGGCTGGTTGTAGGTGAGACCCTTGGTCTCAAACATGGTGGGCGGGAAGCCGTTGTTGTAGGTCACAGACGTGATGAAGCGTTGACTGGTCATTTCCCCGTTACGATACCGCACAACGCTGAAGGGTGTCTGAATACCCTGGACCAGGCGATAGTTGCTGAAAACCTCTGACTCATCATCAAGCTGGCGATCGAGCGGATCGCGGTAGCTATAGGTTTTCCTCACTGGCAGGTGGGAGCGTGGATCGACCGATAAGGTCACGCTGTCATTCGTGGAATTCAGGATGGTGACCTGATCGGTGAGGTTCTGCTCTACGATTGCCGTCCCGTCGTACAGAATCATGGTGTCCGATGCGCCCAGCCATGTGCGGATCACCCACTCCAAGGAGTGATCGCGGCGGCGCAGATACTCCTGGAACTGCTGCGGGTCCTGGGTCGCCGTGCCCTTGTAGGTGATCTCGTATCCCTTATCGCCGACATTGAGTTCGATGATGTCACGCTGCTTGGTAAACTCGACCCGCTCTTTGTCGGGCCACTCCCAGAACCGCCAGAATAAATTGCCCAGGCCACTCGGTTGCCCGTGATAGAAGGCATAAGCGCGGCCTTCGCTCTTCATATCGCGGACGTTGAGGTATGCATCGCCGCCCAGGGCCTTGATCATGTCATTGAGAATCTGGAATGCCTTCTGCACACTGGGGTCTTTGGTCGCGGCGAAGTGCGCCGTGGGCCACGCGGCCGGAGTGGAAGACGTTTGCACGGGACGTGTTGGAGCGCCGGATGACGCAGGCACCGCCGTTTGACCAGCAGCAGATATGGACAGCAACAGAACGAAAGCGGCAGCGACTCGCATGATTGAGTTAATTCTAAACTGTAGTCTGCCTCAGGGGTCTGGGACCGCGTCACAAACAAAAGGTTAGTTTCGAAAGACTTTCCCACATACAATCTGTTCTGCAGAAAGCACCCAACTTATCTCAGGACATGAACAAGCAGCATATTCTCAAAGGCTGTGCCGTCCCCGAGGGACTTGTCTTTCTCGCTACGCTCACCCAGCGCTGAAGCGCTGGGCTATCTTCTTCCGTCCCGCTCCACGGGACTCGGGTATTTGGCGCTTCTCGCATCATCACGCCGAACAAGCTGGCGTTCTTTGCGCAAAAGCCTTTGTTCATTTATTAACCACTCTGTACCTTCGCGCCTCCGCGGTGAAACTACCTCTTCGTTCCGCGTGCTCTGTGGTGAATCATTTCTTCTTCCGCTGCTTTGGCGCCGGCCGCTCCTCGACCAACGCAAACTGAATGCGCTTCTGCACGCGGTCGATGCGATCCACCAGCACACGCACCGGATCACCCATGGAGTAGGTCTTACGGCTGCGCTGCCCAATGATCTGGCGCGTGTTCTCGTGATACTGGTAGCGGTCGTCGCCCAGCGACGTGAGCGGCACCAGCCCTTCGATGAACATGTCGATCAGCTCCACGAACAGCCCAAACTTGGTGACGCTGACGATCAGCCCCGCGAACTCTTCGCCCACGCGGTCCGCCATGAACTTCACCTTCTTCCATTCCATCAGCTCGCGTTCGGCATCGTCGGCGCGGCGTTCGGACTGGCTGGACTCCTCCGCGATGTCGTGCAGCGTGTCCTCGGGAATCGGTCCGCCCAGGGGCGCGCGGTGTTCCTTCTCGTGCGTGACTCTCTTGGTTGGCGAGATCGGAGGCTGCCGTTTCGACCACGGAGAAGGGGACTCGCTGTGCGCGATCTCTCCCACGCCGACGGAAACGCCGTGCTCTTCTTGCTCCCCCGATTCGCGCAGCACATCCTTCAGGATGCGGTGCACGATCAGGTCGGGATAGCGCCGTATCGGCGACGTGAAATGGGTGTAAACCGGCGCGGCCAGCGCGAAGTGGCCCTCGTTGACCTCGGAGTAGCGCGCTTGCTTGAGGGAACGCAGCATCAGGTACGACAAGATGCGCTCTTCCGGCTTGCCTGCAATCTTCTGGGTCAGCTTCTGATACATGCGCGGCGTGATGTGGACCTCTTCGGGGATCTCGACGACGTGCGGATTGCGCCCGCTGCTGTGACGATCGCGCCGGTCAGCACGGATCTGCATTCGCTTCACCGGCAGCGCGCCTACGCCGAGCGAGTAGCCAAAGGTGGCCGCGATGGTCTCGAAATCGAAGACCCGCTTGGGATCGGGCTTTTCGTGAATGCGATAGAGCGAGCCAACCCGCTTGTTCTCGAGATAGCTGGCCACGCACTCATTCGCCGACAGCATGAACT
>OCTA010003724.1_pt1 | contig 13509 bp, 13 predicted proteins | sample 1538991 | NCBI WGS metagenome assembly OCTA01 (sample SAMEA3539302, study PRJEB22396) | soil metagenome | biome: tundra; feature: field; material: soil | place: USA | collected 2010-05 | depth 0.15 m
TTGAACAGGGCGAGCTTGACTTGGATGTCCGAATTCTTCGGCTCCAATTCGGCGGACTTCTTCAAAAACGCATAGGCCTGGATCAGGCGGCCCTCCTCAAAATAGAGGACACCGAGTTCCCGGATTGTGACAGGGTCCAGGGGAGCCAGTTTCAGGGCGGCGATGAATTCGAGTTCGGCGGTGTCGTATTTTCCGGCCTGGACGTCGTTCTCGGCGCGGGACATCAGGCGGCTTTTTCGGGTGAGCTTGCTGCATCCGCCTGCGGCCAGAACCGAGAGGATGAGGAACAGGGGAAGGATTGCTTTGGTTTTCATCGGACGGATTCCGTTCGTCGGAGATATCGGAGGAAATAGAAGAATGGGATGAGGGAAGCGACGAAGAAGATGGGGCCCCCGTGCCTGTGAATGGGCGAGTCGATCATCTGGGGGCCGACATGGACGCAAAGTTCGCCGATCGTCAGGATCCGGATTCCGTTCCGGATGAGGGCCAGGGGAAGGATGGCCACGCAGAGCAGCGTCCGCTTCCAGGGCGAGCGGAGAAAGAGATAGGCCGCCAGAACGCTCGTGATCAGAAGGACCCAGGTGGCGTGGATTCCGCTGCATTCGGGAGCCACCTCGAGGGTGAAACCAGGCAGAAAGAAGACCGTGCCCTCGCGGACGAATACCATGCCGGAGATCCAAAAGAGGCCGTGGGCGACGTCGGCCGACGCTTGCTGAAGGAAGTACTCGATCCCCTGGCGAAGGGCTTCAGGGAAGGGGATGCAAAAAACGAGGAACGACGAAGGAAAGACGAGCGAACGCATGGTCCCGGATCCCAGGATCATCCAGGCCGCTCCGACCAGAAGGCAAAGAAAGGACAGGGTCATGAGCGCCAGGTAATCGACCTGCGCCAGGCCCGAGCCGGATGACCAACCGTAAACAGCGAGGCAAAGCCCGACAACCAGGAGGATCCAGGCAAGCCCGCGGTCGGGGATCCGATCCCTGCGAAGTTTGCGGCGGTCAGTCCAGACGAGCCACAGGCTGACCAGCGGAATCAGCGGAATGTAGGAAAACAGGGTGCTCGAGGCGGAGTACCGGACCAGTTCGTAGAGGGGAACGGCGAAGATGAGGATGAGGAGGACGGCCGCTGCGGCGAGGACGGTCAGACGGCGCCGTACAACTCGCGGGTCGGAGGGGGCTGGAGAAGGCCGCTCTTCATTGGAATCCGATGGGGCCTGAGCTTGGGGCGGAAGCTTCATTCTCGTTAATGGGTGAGACTGCGTAATAAGGCGCGGGCGTAAAAGTGGGAAGCGCTAGGTAGTTACTCGTATCGTGATCTCTCGCAATAGAAAGGCGAGCCTGTTGCGGGCAGCGTTTTGGCTTTCCGAAGATGTGTCCTCTCTCGTCGGGTGCCACCAACCCGCAGACCTCCGTCAAGTCCGGCCGCCAAGGACCGCCGGCTGATGCCGGCCAGATGGCGGCCAAGAGACTCCGGATGAGGCGGCAATCTCCTCGTGAGGACACATCTTCGGAAAGCCAGAACGCTGCCTTGCCGCCTCAAAGTTGCCGGGCATACTTGTCGGGCTGGTTGACAGGGACGCCGGACACGGTAAATCGCAAGATTGCCAGAGTCATCATTATTATGTACAGGCAGTTACGTTTCTTTGCAGGAGGCCATCGACTCGTTCCGGCGCATCGGGTCAAAGTTTTCCTCAAGAGGATGTCGGATTTCTTTACATTCAAACGAAAACAGGCGGAGCCTGCGTGCGAAATGTCCGTTTTTTTCATTTCGCAAGATATTGTGATATAATTACTTAAAAGTAGAGACCATTCAAGGAGGCCATGATGGCACCAGTATTGCTCGGCAGAGGCAACCATACGTGTAGCACCAACTACAACTCGACCATTTTATGAAACGATTCTGCGCCCTTGCAATTGCCGCACTGCTGCCGCTGGCGGCCCAGGCAACCACGTATACGTTTTCCGATACCCAGGATGGGACTTCGGGCACGTTCAATTCGTTGACGGACGGGACAGCCTATACGTGGGGCTTCACTCAGAGTTCGATGACGACCGCCAATACGTTGGCGGCCCTTGAAACCGCGATTCACAACGGAAGCCAATCGATCTCGAGTGTGACCCTGACACTGACCGGCATTTCCGACTGGACCGTCGAGCCGTATGACGTGTTCTACGTCGACATTTTGAACGGACTTCAGACGGGTGCGCACTCGACCTCGTACTATTCCTATTCAGGCGCTGACACCACGGCCTATGCGACGGATCCGTTCAATACCGGCAGCACAGCCAATGGTCAACTGCTCGGCGTGAGTGGTCACGTCACGTTCCTCTCAACGACGGTGGCGCCGTCATCGTATTCGTCCGCACTGATTGCGGGCGCCTCGGTGACCAGTGGCGGTGGCTGGACGAATCCAGCTACGTCCCCTTACGTTAACCCGGGCACGTTCAGCGCCTTGAATACCACGGCGACCTACACCATCACGTACACGCTGAGCGGTGCAAACGATGCTCTCCTTAAGGCATTCCTCGGCAACGACGCCACGGGCGGAACAACCGCAGGGGACGTCCTGGGGCTCGGCCTGGGCCCCGATTGCCATTTCAACGACACCGGGATTTCCCTCACGATCAACACGAAGTCGGTGCCGGACAATGGCATGACCCTCGCTTTGCTCGGGTTCGCGCTCGTGGGCCTGGCTGGTTACGCCAGGAAGGCCAGGAGCTTCGCCCGGAACTAAGCAGGTCCCATCTTTTCGACCAGGCACGGCCTGGTTTCCCAAGGCCCACGCTTTACATTCGTGGGCCTTTTTGCACCCTAGGAGAGCATCGCCGCCATGCCAAAATACTTTCGGCCGGCCATTCTGGCGCTTGGCGTCTTCGTCTTGGCCGGAGCCGGCTGCGCAAAGCAAATCCGCGTGGAGCGCCATCTCCACCGGGCGGAGGGCGCTGTTGCGCAAGGCGACTACGACAAGGCGGAAACGGAATACAAGGCGGCCATTTCGCTGGAACCCACCAACGTCGGGGCCATCGGGCGCCTGGGTTCGCTCTATGTCGACGAAGGGCGCATCCTGCCGGGATATCTGCTTCTGAAGAGGATTGTCGACAACGGTGCCGACGATCCCCGCATGCGCCTGAGTTACGGCCTTGCCTGCCTGACGCTGGGCCGGACGGTGGATGCCCGGCTCGCGGCAAAGAAGTTGCTCGAGGGCGATCCCGGCAACGAAAGCGCACTTCTTCTCCTCGTCGACACTTCGCTCACGGTCCGGGACGGCGAGGAGTCCCGGCGAATTGTTGAATCGCTGAAAGGCCGCAACCGGGACATCCCCGGTTACCACCTGGCGCTGGGCTCACTCCTCCTTGCCGACCACGATCAGGCGGGCGCTGAAGGCGAATTCAAGAAAGCGCTGGAGATGGAGCCCAAGTCCGCCGCGGCCAATGAGGGTCTCGGAGACCTCTCCCTGCAGCGAAACGATCCAAAGGGCGCGGGGGAATACTTCAGGAAGGCTGCCGATCTGTCCCCAATCCGGGCTCCGATCCGGCTCAGGTACACGGATTTCCTGATCCGGGCAGGATCGCTCGATGAAGCGAAGCACCGCCTGGATGAGATCAACGCCAAGGCCCCCGACAGCATCCCAGCCTGGACAGAGTCGATGCGGGTCGCGGTGGCCCAGAGCCGTTTCGACGACTGTCTGGCCGACGCTGCGAAGATCCTGGCCCGCGATCCCACGAATTACGACGCCATGGAGCGGCGGGCGGGCATCCGATTGAACAAGGGAGACCCGGATGGAGCAATTGCCGACCTAAAAGTCGCTCAGGGCTTTTTTCCCCGTGCGCCCCTCATCAAGTACCAGCTCGCGCTAGCGTACCTGAAAAAGAGCGATGACACAGCAGCCGAGGAAAGCCTGCGCGAGGCCATCCAGCTCGCGCCCAACTACGACGAAGCGCTGATTCTGCTGGCCGGGATCCGGGTGCAGAAGGGGGATCCCAATTCGGTCATAACCGACCTGACTCCGGTCCTGAGGCGGCACCCTGGCGAACCAAGGGTCGAACTGCTCCTCGCCCAGTCCTACCATCTCCAGGGCAATCTGGAGCAGACCATTGCCATCTATGGGGCGATCGCGGCGGACTCCCCTTCCGCGCCTTCACCCCCTTATCTCATCGGAATGGCTCTTCTTGAGGAAGGGCGCCGTGCCGAGGCCCGTGCGTCGTTTGAACGCTCGGTCAAGCTTTCGGAAGATTACTGGTCCGCACAGGAGATGCTCGTGACCATGGATCTGATGGACAAGCGCTACCCGGAGGCGGCGGCCCGCGTGGCGGCCTTGGTGGAAAAATACCCGGGGTCCTCCGACCCGTGGGTGCTGCGCTCCCGGGTGCGCCTGGCTCAGGAAGATCTCGACGGAGCGATGGCGGACCTTGTGAAGGCGATCGACGCGAATCCCCGTTCCGCGTACGCCTATCTGCGCCTGGCGGAGCTGTATCTGAAGACCCACCAGACGGAAAAGGCCCTGGAGCGGATGAGTGCGCTTGCGGCCAAAACCAACAGCAAGAGCGCATGGATGCTGATCGGAGTCATCCAGGAACAGATGAAGAACTTCGACGCGTCCCGGGATGCGTATGAAAAGCTTCTCAAGATCGATCCGAAGTTCGAACCCGCGCTCAACAATCTGGCCATCGTTTACAGCGAGCACCTGGGGCAGCCCGAGAAGGCATACGGGCTGGCCAGGCAGGCGCGGGAATTGGCGCCGGAGGATCCGATCGCCGCGGACACGCTGGGCTGGATCCTGTACCGCCGCGGCGATTTCTCCGGAGCCCTGCCGCTCATCCAGGAAGCCGCTGAAAAATACCCCACTGAAACGGAAATCCAATACCACCTGGGGATGGTCCATTACATGCTGGGAAATGACGCGCCCGCCCGGCAGACGCTGCAAAAGGCGATCTCCGCCGCGGCCGAGTCCCCGATCAGGACGGACGCATCCCGCAGGCTGGCCGTCTTGGACATAGATCCCGAGAAGGCGGATAATGCGGTGCGCGCCGATCTGGAAAGGCGGGCGAGAGAGCGGGCCGACGATCCTGTGCTTCTCGGCAGGCTGGGCCGGATCCAGGAGCGGGATGGGGATGCCGCCGCAGCAGCGGCAAGTTACGAATCCGCGCTCAAGATCGCCCCCAAATCCTCCCAGATCATGCTGTCGCTCATCGGCCTTTATGCGGGTTCGCTGAAGAATCCCGATCGCGCGAGGGATCTGGAAAAAACGGTCCACCAGCTGGCGCCCAGCGACGCCCGGATATCGTGGCAGGTCGCCAAACTTTCCTTTCAAACCGGTGACTTCGTTTGGGCGGCAACTCTGCTCGAGAGCGCATCGCAGAATCTTTCCGAGCCCGATTTTATCAACGATTCCGCCTACGCCTTCTACTGCGCTGGGCGGCAGCGGGATGCCGAAACCGAATTGCAAAAGATCGGGCCGGACGCCCCGACGGAGGCGCAGGAACGGGCCCAGCGCCTGTCGGCAATGATTGCGGCCGCTGCCGGCCCGTCCAGCGCCCAGGCCGCGCAATCCGAAGCGCGAAAGGTTCTCGCCCGCGATCCCGCCTATGTTCCGGCCCTGATGGTTTCGGCCCTCGCCCGGGAACAGGACGGGGACATCCCTGGAGCCTGCCAGGCGTACGAGGACCTGCTGGCGCGCGACCCTGCGCTTTCGCCGGCGATGCGTCAATTGGCAGTCCTGTATGGCGAGCGAATGGGCGACGACAAGAAGGCGGAGGAACTGGCGACGAGGGCGCGCAAGAGCCTTCCCGACGATCCGGCGGTCAATTTTGAGCTCGGAGCCGTGCGATACAGGCAGGGAGATTTTTCAGGGGCGGTTCCGTATCTGCAGCAGAGCCTGTCCCGCAGCAGAAATCAGCCGGAGACCCTTTTTCTCCTCGGAATGTCGCACTACCAGCTGAAGAACACGGTCCGCTCGAGGGAGGAGCTGCAGCAGGCGCTCGACTTGAAACTGTCGGACCGCGAAGCGGACGAGACCAAGCGTGTCCTGGAAGAACTCATGCGTTCCGAAGGCATGAATTAGCGCCGCTTGCCTGCAAAACCTCAGGGGAGGTCGTAGGCCTCGACGAGTCCCACGCCCGTCGCACCGTCCAGGCCGCTGAGCTGGGCGGTGTACGTTCCCGGCGGAAGGGTGACAAGGATGGCGCAATCCGCCGAATCCGACGGCAGCAAGAAGGCACCGACAAGGCTCATGATCCGGGCTGAGGCCGGCGCGACGCCGGCCGCCACAGCGGAGGAGCCGCGCTGCGGCGCATTGCCCCACCCTGCATTGCTCGCGATCACCTGGTCTTGGCTGTCGTACAGAACCAGCTGCGGATTCGCCAGGGGTGTGGAGATGCCATATTGGCCGAGGGTCGGGCCGATTCCGCGAAGAAGCACCGTCTCGGAAGTCGTGCCTGCCAGGGTAAAACCGACGACGGTGACGTTTGAGCCTGTTCCGACGAAGGCCCGGGCCGAGAGGCTGGACAAGGACGAGCCGGAATTGCCAAACGCCATGTCATACAGCTCCACCAACGCAACACCGGTTGTTCCGCCGACGCCCGAGACCTGGGCGGTGAACGCCCCGCCGGACGGCACGGTCGCGACCAGCGCGCTGTCGGCCGACCCGGTGGCCAGTGGGAAGGCGAAGACCTGGGCGAAGATCGATGCGCTCGCCGGCTGGATCGTCGCGTATCCCGTCGAAGGCCCGGCAACGCTGGCATTGCCCCAGCCCGTGTTCGTCGAGATGACAGCCGATGAGGAGTCGAACAGCGAAAGGCACGGCCCGGGCAATGCGCCCGCCATGCCGAACGCAGACAGGGCGGGCCCAGCCCCCCGCACCAAGAGCTGCATCGGCGCAGGGCCCGCGACCGCAAAACCGGCCACCAGCACCTGCGAATCCGTGCCCACGAATGCCCGGGCGGAGAGATTGACCAGGCGGGCGTCGTCGTTGACCGCCACCGTGACGGCAGAGGACACAACGGTGCCGTCGGAAGTCGTCACGGCGACCGTATAGGATCCCGCCTGATACGTGCCGATGTTCTGGATCGACAGGATCGAGCCGGTCGCGCCGGCGATGTCTGCGCCATCGCACTGCCATTGGTAGGCCGTGGCGCCCGCAGCGCTGACCGAGAGCGTGGCGCTGGCTCCGGCGTTGACCGCCAGGGATGAGGGTTGGATTTGCGGCGCGCCTGTGGCGCTGGTGCCCGCCGTCTGGCCGATGACCTGGGGCGACTGGCCGGAGGAGAGACCGCTGCCGGCCGCCGTGGCGCCGACAGTTTGGCTGACGCCGGGCGCAGCGGCGTATGTGTCATTGCCCGCCTGGCTCGCCTGCACGGTGACCGGGTTCGTGTCGAAGGCGGTGAGCAGGTTGCCGGAGGAGATGCTCGCGTTGCCGCTCGTCACCGAAAACGTGACGGGCAGTCCGGAGGAAGCCGTGGCATTGAGGGTGAGGGGCGTATTCAGCACAGGGGCCGCGAGGAGGAAGGAAATGGTCTGCGTGGCCTTCGAAACCGTGATCGTGAGATCGCCGCTGCCGGTGGCCATCGCGTTCGTGGCGCTCACCGATGCGATCGCGGTTCCGGCGCTGGTGGGGATCCCGCTGATGACGCCGGTCGAGGGGTTCAGGGACAATCCGGGAGGCAGGCCGGACGCCGCAAAGCTGGTCGGGGAATTGGTGGCCTGGATCGCGTACGAGAAAAACTGATTCAACGCAGCCGGGAAGGCTCCGCTTGTAACCACGGGAACCCCCGCAGAACTGACGATCAGCGTCTGGGAAGCCGGTGCTGCGGCCTGATAGTCCGCGTTTCCGTCCTGGCTGGCGGTGATGAGGGTGCTCCCCACTCCAACGACCGTCACGGTGCCCGAGGCGGCGACGGACTGGCTGGCCGGGGGCTGGGCAAGAAACGTCGGCGCATTGGTGGCCGTGTTCGTGTAGCCCGAATAGCCGGCCGCGTTGAATGCGCGGACGCGGTACGCATACGTGATCGATTCGGTCGCCGTGGTATCCTGATAGGTCGTCGTGGATGGATCGACGGTTGCGATCTGGACAAAGCCGGCGCCGGAGTCGGATCGCTCGATGGAAATCCCTGTCTCGTCACCCGAAAGATCGTTGTTGATCCAATGGAGGGTGAACGATCCGTAAACAATAACCGTCTGGAAGAGCACAACCAGAGCGGCGAAACGGGGCAGCGATCGGAGCCGGGTCATGCGTCTTGCATCGGCGAAAACGTGAACAGCGGCGGATGCCCGCGTCAATGGGCAATTGCCCTACCCTGACGGAAATAATCGCGAGCCCGGCGCGTGCCCGCACAGCTCCTGCTTCCGGAAGCCGCAAACCGGGGACTCAGGAGCGTCGATTCGCGACGGCAAGTTCCAGGCCTGTCGTTACTTGAGGAGCTTCAGGATGCCTGTGATGGCGGCGAACTGCGAGATCCAGAGCGCGAAGTCCCAGCGAATGGCACCCCTGATCTCGCCGATCAGCGCCCCGCGCATCGCCCCAAGCTTGAGGTCCAGATTATGGACAACCTCGCGCAGCCAAGGATGAGCAGCGTCGGCGCTATCCGAAATCTTCCCTCAGCGGATCGGCCGGCAGTGCGGGTAGCACGTGCTGCAGGTACCGGCGGTAGGCCTCCGGCGCTCGCAGGGCCGGAATGAGCGCTTGGCCGCGGTACAGGCGCAGGGCAAACCATAGGCGGACGAAGCGGCTGCGGAAGCCATGGTTTGTATGCATGGTTATTGTCGGAAGTGCCAAATAATTTTGTCTGTTAAGTCAATATCCGTGTGCCGAATCGATTAGGGAATCGAGACTCCGGCACAAACGACTATCCTCATTGCGATCAGAACCTGCGGGCTTCTTCGAGCATCGCGATAGCACGGGTGACCACCGAAGGCGCCCGGCCGGCCGAATGACCCGAAGCATAATTGCATGACGGCCGGAGGTTGCGCTCGCTGCCGAGGAGGCCGAACCCGCGCCGTGCGCCACAGACGGAGCGAATCTTCAAAGGACCGCGCCCAATCTAAGTGTCAGGGGACGGGTCATTATGCCGGGCTCGGCATAATACCCCGACCGGTGACAATGAGATACGAGCGAAGATGCGCAAGCAGTGCCGCGAATGATCCCGCCGGCTCGGGCAACCTGTTTCGCTCAAGGAATTGCTTCCAGGACTTTCCCTTCAGCGCCGCGAATTCAGGAGTGAACGGACGTAAATCCGCGCTCGAAGGGAGTGCTGTCCCGCGGCGTTCAAAGGTCGCGGCAATCGCGGTGCGAAGCTGGGCTGGCTCAAGGGTGAACTTCTCCGTCAGGTACCAAAGGTCGAAGAAGTCCTTCATGCGCCCGTTCCCGTCACCCAGGCGAATAGTCGCCTCAAATTTCTCAGCGAAGACGGTGTAGACCGGATAGGCTCGGATTTTCGGTGCGTCAAAATCCGGAAGGAGGTTGGGGAAACTGACGGTATCGGGCTCCGGTGTGATGACATCCCCAAAGCCGATGTCGATTCGAACGCCGATCCGTGCGCGATCAGGCGATGCCACGAATTTCACCACAAGGCCGCCATAGCCATCGAGGGCTCTGATGGAGCCGACGGACAGCGAGGCGGGATTGAAAACAAGCCCATCGTTCTCCGCATCCATCTTGAGCAGTTCCCGAAAGACACCGGCGATTTCGTCGGCATCGCTACTGCCAAAGCCGAGAAGATCCATGTCTCGTGTGGGGCGATGAGTGTTGCCGCCCCAGATGGCGAAAAGCATCGCCCCTTTCAGGACGAAGCGGTCGGCATAGCTCGACCGACTTAGACGAGAGAGAATCCGTTCCCCTGCGAATCGCACAAGTATCGCGTCAAAGTCCGCGCCACGGCGTTTGCTCTCATCGAGAAGCCGTTGGCGAACGGAGGCGGCAATGTTTTTGGCCGGACGGGTCATTGGGCGAGATATGCGGTTAGGTATGGTTCAATTACTTTTGCGACATGGCGCATCCGTGCGAAGCGCATCAGCTCATCGACCGTGCACTTTCGCTCATGCAGTGCATCGCGGAGAGATTCGAGTGCGACATCGAGCCCGAACTTGTTCCGGTAGCGGAAAAGATCGGCAACGGTCTTGGCGACAGAATAGACCTTCAGTTCAGTGCCCTCGCACTTGTGGATCTCAATCCCTTCAGTCAGTGCCGGGCCAGAGAACCGGACGATCCGCGTTTTGACGAAGGTGATTTTCGGTGTCCACGCTTTCCGCCCGAGGGCGAACCAGACCTCGTGTGGATTCTGGGTTGTGATTGCGTGAAAGCGACAGGCACTCAGAAGGCAGAGGACAGCATTGGGCGTCATGCGGGCAATCTGCACATAGGAGTGCTTTTCGGAAACCTCCGCCTGCTTGGTTGTGTAGAGACCGCGCCCAATGCGTTCGATATGCCCACGCTTGGCCGCGTCGGAAACTAGCACGCGTGAAAACCCTAGCGCCGCTAGGTCACGGCCACGCAGGACGCTCGTCTTCTTGAAGGCGGCTAGAAGCTGTGATGTTCTTTCGGTAGCCATACGAAACCTAGGCTAACTTACGACAATGTCCTAGACTTTGTAAAGATTACATTTCCTAGGCACTCTTGGAACCTATGCCTAGGTTTCGTAAGGTCATCAAAGGCATACTCGCAGCATAATAGCATGACGGCCCGAGGTTGCGCTCGCTCCCGGGGAGGCCGAACCCGCGCCCTATCTAAGGAGCTTCAGGATGCCCGCGATGGCGGCCAGCTGGGCGATCCAGAAGGCGAAGTTCCAGCGGATGGTGCCCTTGATCTCGCCGATCAGGTCGGCACGCAGCGATTCAAACTTGAGCTCAAGGTCGCGAAGATCGGACTTGGTGGCGAGCGCAGTGTCATGGAGGGAAAGCTCCGATTCCATGACCCGGAGGATGGCCCAGGTCCACGCCGGCGCAACAGGGACTTTTGAACCCCACGCAGCTGACCTTGGAATGAAATGCGTGCCGTCCTAACGATCGTTGACGAAGTTTCGCCGTAAACGCTGGGAGGCATTCGCAGTGAGTTCTAACAGGCCGAGGCTGGAGGTCTTCATTGCGGCCTATAATGGCAAACAGCGGCAACCCTTGGGCCCGCCATGCTATATCCGCAGGATTATTCGCGGTATCGGGTTCGACCAGGCGCGCATCGCCGGACTCATTGGGTCATGCCGCGGAACCTCCCGGGATCACGATCGCGCGGGTGCCAAGGGAAGCGACCGGGGGCGGCGCCCTTCAGCCGGATCATGGTCGGCGTCCATAGCGGAACTTGCAGCATTCGTGCCGCCCCAAAGAAGTTGGCCATGCGGGTCAATTTCGTATAATATCCATAGGCAATGCGATACGAATCCACCGTCACGGCTCGCAGAGGAAAGTCATTCGGCGGCGAGCTGCTCGTAGCGGGCTCCGAGATTGTGGAACGCTTTGCGGTCCCGGCCAACGATGGAGGCATGTGCGCGTTCTGCGAACGCAAGCTGCCACGCGTCGTTTTCGCCAAATCGCGAACCATTTCTTGCGGCGCGCCGTTGTAATTCTGCGTACTTCGTAGCGTGATGAAATCCGATGCTTTGAGGGATGTAACGGCAGACGAACTTCATTCCCTCCTGTGCGTTGCCGCATCCCTCCAGGAATTCCGCGACGGAAATGCAGCTCACTACAAGAGGGCGCTGCCCGCCATGGCGGTTGCCGCGAAGCCAAGCCATCGCCGGACCGGCGACACCCGCTGCAATCTCGCGCTCAAGGTCGATCAAGAACGACGAATCAAGCAGCACGGGAGCCACGGCGAGCCTTTCTACCTGCATTCTTGGCAAGTTGCGTTTCGGCCCAATCGGCAAGTTCGTGTGTTGTGACAATCTTGCCAAGGGACCGCGCGTGAATCAGCTCCGAACGGGACATCTTGCACTGTTTCGCGGTGACATCGAGCTGCCTGAGCTCATCGGCACTGTATCGGGTGGAGATGGGAAATTCTTTCATAGCCTGCAGAGTTTGCATGCACTACGGAGGTAGTCAACTACAGATGTAATTTACACGTTTTGTGGATCAGCATTCGGCGATCGGGTTGGAGTCCCTCCTCCAAGAATCGCGATCGCGCGGTTGAGCGCCGGGAGCGCCCGGCAGACAGTGGGGTCGTCACAGGATGCCGGAATCGACTTGACGGTGCGCGGACACGCCGCAAAGCGGAGAGCGTCCGGAATCCGAAAAACGCGTGCGCGGCGCCGTGCGCTTCACGAGATTCTCCCCTTCCCGGGCGAGCGAGCGTTACCGATCGTTCTCACGCACTATAATAGCTCATGCGAAAAGCGCGTTTCGAGGCGCTCACTGCCGCGGAGGCCGAACCCGAACGCCTGGTGCCACAGGCAGAGCCAATCTTCAAAATGCCGCGCACTGCCTAAGGAGCTTCAGAATGCCCGCAATGGCGGCGGCGACAAAGGTCATCTGTCCTGCCTCGGAGCAGGTCCAGAATTGTGGCCTCCGCCGCCCAGAGGGCCCCAGCGAGGCCAGCCTTTCGGGCCTCGGCTTTGCCTCGCCATCTTCGCGCTGCGCGCTCCGTCACGGCAGCCTTTGGCGGCATAGAGCCGGCGTTTTTCGTCCATCTCCTCGGTCGTGTTGCGCACGGACAAGACCTCGATGCAGATTTCGGGAGCTTCCGGGAAGCTGGGCCGTCGAGCCTGGATGCACGCGCTTACGCCACTTCGGTCGCTGCGGAGTAGAGGTCTTCCAAGGAATGCCAGCGTTCGTGGGGAACAGAGCCGGCGGGCGGCTTTACTTCCGTCCGGGTAAAGTGCCTTAGGCCGAGCGTGGCCCCGCGTTTGTTCGGGAATCGTGCCGCTCTCCTTGCGAGTTCGTCCCGCAACGCCCCAGCCGAGCGTACCGGCGCCCATTTGCATTCACCCAAGTCTGTCCAATTGTCCTGGCGGAAACCGACCAGGTCAATCTGGGTGGTCTTGTCCCAATACTCCCCGATCTCAAAGGCGGCCGCCACGCCCTCCCGCGCATAGAGGGAGGGAAGCGCCTCGCGGCAGAGCCAAAGGGCCGCAGGAGGATCTGGGCAGTGCGGCGCCCAAAGTGGGGGCTGCGCCGCCCGAGCACCTGGCTCCATCAACAAGTCAAAACTTACCAAGTCATGACGCGATAATAGTTGTAACGCCTCGCGCAATCTTCACCAGCGCGGAAAAGGTGCGTTGCAACAGCATAGCAGGGCTCTGCCCCACCCCAAACCATGCACTTCACAGTCTCCGTCCACCCTTCGCCGTTCAAAGAGCAGTCATCTCCAACCGTCTTCCGTTTCACGATGCATAATAGCACGACCGCCGGGATTCGCGCTCGCTGCCGCGCAGGCCGAACCCGCGCCGTGTGCCAAAGACGGAGCGAATCTTCAAAGGACCGTGCCCAATCTAAGGAGCTTTAGGATGCCGGCGAGCAAAACACAATCGACCTAAAGGGCGCGAAGCGGAAAACTCCGCGTCATGGAACCTGGCCGCCCCGCAACAAGCG
>OCTA010003725.1_pt1 | contig 13506 bp, 12 predicted proteins | sample 1538991 | NCBI WGS metagenome assembly OCTA01 (sample SAMEA3539302, study PRJEB22396) | soil metagenome | biome: tundra; feature: field; material: soil | place: USA | collected 2010-05 | depth 0.15 m
GGGCTCGACGGGTCCTGCCGCGGGCCGTAGACGTTGAAGAAACGCAGGCCGACGGTCTCGAGGCCAAAGCACTTCGTGAACACCGAGCAGTAGTACTCGCCCACCAGCTTCTGCAACGCATACGGCGAGAGCGGGTCGGGTTTCATGGTCTCGACCTTGGGCAGCACTTCGGTGTCGCCATAGGCCGACGACGACGCCGCGTAGACCACGCGCCCGGCGCGCCCTTCCTGGCACGCGCGCAGCACGTTGAAGGTGCCGTCGATGTTCGATTCGTGGGACGGAACCGGATCCGCGATGGACTTCGGGACAGAGGGAATCGCCGCCAGGTGAAACACTCTTTCCGCGCCGGCCAATATGGGCGCGATGGCGCCGTAGTCGCAAATGTCGGCCACGCACAGCTCAACCCGATCCGCCACTTCCGCCAGGTTCGATGGCTTGCCGGAACTCAGATTGTCCACAACCGTGACGCGGCCTGCGCCTGAGCGCAACAGCGCGCGCACCAGGCTGCTCCCAATAAAACCGGCTCCGCCGGTGACAACGACTTTCGACATAATCCTCTTCTCAGGCCGCCGGTCGGCGGCAGCTTCACAGTCTCTCGATCAGGCCTTGCAGATGGCCGATCGACTCGCGAGCGATCGTCTCCGCGCCGGGCGAGAAATCGAACGCCTCGAGCGAGATCCATCCTGCGTAATTCAACTTCTTGAGGCTCGCGAGCAGTGGCGCAAAATCGTAGTCGCCGGCGCCGCAGTGCTTCCCGTCCGTCTCGTTCACATGGATGTGCCGGATCCATTCGAAATAGCGCTCCACCAGCACCGCGTGCGGCTCCGTCTCGTCCACTGCGTTGTGCGTGTCGAACATCGTCCACACGCCCGGACTACCGATCCGTCGCACAATGCCGACGGCCTCTTCCAGCGTGTTGACCACGTCGCATTGACCCTTTGGCAGCGCCTCCACCAGGATGCGCACGCCGCGCTCGGCGGCCTGGCCGGCCACCGCGGCCAGGCCCTCGATGAATCGCTCCCGTGCTTCCTGGGGCGTTGAACCGCCCGTGGCCGCGCGCTGCACGGGCGAGCCGAAAACCATCACGCCGTCCGGTCCTAGATCGGCGCACAGGTCGATGAGATTCCGGATGTGCAGCCAGGAACGCTCGCGCAGGATCTTGTCGGGCGTGGTCACGTGCAGGCCGGGGGGCGCGACCATCAGCCAGTGCAGGCCGACAAAGGTCAATCCTTCGGCGAGGATGATGTCGTGGTACTCGCGGCGCTTTGCCGGGGAAATACGAGCCGGCTCTTCGGCCAGCGTGAACGGAGCGATCTCGATGCCTTCATACCCAGCGCTGCGCATGTCGCGGCAGGCCGCGGCAAAGTCCCAGCCTCGGTAGATCTCGTTGCAGATCGATTGCCGGAACCGGATCCCCATTCCCCTTCAGTTTAGCCTGCCTTCCGCCCACTCTGATGAGTGGCGCCAACCGCTGCTCCAAACACGGATAGAATGACAGCGGCCACTGGCGCGGCCCGGGTTGAGAACGGCCGGCCTACGCCGTCAGGGAGGGAACGAGCATGAACAGCACAAAGGGAATCGGCCGGCGATCGCTGTTGGGGGCGATCGCGGGGGCCATGGCTTTGCTGCCTGAAGAACGCGCGGAGCAGATCGCCAAGGACGCCCCGATCCGGCCGCGGGATGCGCTCCGGATCACCAAGCTGGAGACCTTCCTCGTGAAGCCGCGCTGGCTGTTTCTGAAGATCCACACGAATGTGAAAGAGATCTTCGGGCTGGGCGAGCCGATCACCGAAGGCCGCGCCCTGACCTGCGCCACGGCGGTGAAGGAGATTGAGCCCTACCTGGTGGGCAAGGATCCGCGCGCCGTGGTCCACCACTGGCAGGCGATCTACCGGCACGCGTTCTACCGCGGCGGGCCGATCCTGACCTCGGCGCTGAGCGGCATCGACCAGGCGCTGTGGGACATCAAGGGCAAGGCGCTGGGCGTGCCGGTGTACGAGCTGCTCGGCGGGCCGACGCGCAACAAGGTCCGCGTGTACGCGCATGCCGGCGGCGACGATCCCGAGCACGTCAGGAAGGCGATTGCACAGGGCTTCACGGCCTTCAAGACCGGTCCGGCCAAACACCGCCCGTCGCGCTACATCGAGTCGCCGGCCGAGGTGCAATACGCCGGTGAGAAGCTGGGCGAATTCCGCAAGCTCGTCGGTCCGGACATCGATATAGCCGTGGATTTCCACGGTGCCATCTCCCCGGCTCTGGCGAAGATGCTGATCAAGGCGATGGAGCCCTACACCCCGATGTTCATCGAGGAGCCGTGCCAGGCGCAGAATCACGACATGATGGCCGAGATCGCGCGCTCGACTTACCTGCCCATCGCCACGGGCGAGCGCGTCTTCACCAAGTGGGGTTTCCGCGAAGTGCTGGAAAAGCACGCGGCGACGGTGCTGCAGCCGGACCTGTGTCACGCCGGGGGCATCACCGAAGTGCGGCTGATCGCGGGGATGGCCGAGGCCTACTATGCCACCATCGCGCCGCACAATCCCTTGGGACCGATCTCGCTGGCGGCCGGCGTCCAGATTGCGGCGTCGATCCCGAATTTCCTGATCCAGGAGCAGGTGTCGCTGGGCGACGGCTACATCCGCCAGCCGTTCACGGTGAGCAAGGGTTATTTGAATCTGCCGACGGCGCCCGGGTTGGGCATCGAATTGGACGAAAACGCCATGGCCGACAAGATTGGCCACGACTGGCACAATCCAGAGCTGTACGACGCCGACGACGGCAGCGTTGTGGATTGGTAGATGTTTATAGATGATTGGTAGATGCGGCCCGGCTCAGGCGAGCGGAGACTCCCAGCGCAGGCAAGCGCCAGGAAGAGGCTGCGCGCTCGTTGCTGGTGCGATGTAGTATCTGAAAACGCCCTATCAGGTTGCGGAAAGACTCGCTTGGGGGAAACGGACGGCACAGGCTAAGGTTCGTAAATCGTTAGATTCTACATCCCACCTTTAGAGCCTTGGACGCATCTTCGCAGTCCACAACTTTTTCCCGCAACCTGCCAGGGCTGAATTTGTCAAAGAACAATGCGAGCGGCCAGCCCTCCTCCTGGGAAGGGTATTGATAATTCCTGCTGCTTCCAACTTGACGCGTCGCTCTTAGTTTGACGACGTGGCCTTTTGCCCTTTGACCTGCAGTTCGTTCACCACCTGCTGCACATTAGGAACTGTGGACGCGACCTGCTCGGCCTGCGCCCGCTTCGCTTCAGAGTTGACCTCACCCGTCAACGTGACGACGCTATTCTTGACAGAATAACTCACGCTTTTATGAAGCTTGGCCGTAATGAGAGCCGCATCCAGGTTACTCTCGATGCCCTTGTCCAGGTCTGAATTCACGTCTTTCGCCTGGTGCTCGGCTCCTTGTGGAAGCACTGCGATCTGGTTCGCCACGACCTGGGTCCCGGCGAAGGATTTCGCGATGGACTCGGCTTGTGCCTTGTCAGCGTCTGCCGCGACGTGGCCCCCCAGGGTCACGACGCCCTTGTCAAGATCCTGACTTATCGTGACATCCCTGAGGCCAGCCTGATCCAGCGACGTGCGGACGCTGGCAGAAACGTCGGCAGATTTTGTGGAAGATGAACACCCTATCAGAGCCCCGGCAACCAGCACTGCCAGCGACAATAGGCACAGTTTGAAAGTTCTCATAGTTTTCCTTTTGACACCACGTCGGTCCATGCTCTTTCAGGGCAAGAGCAGAACCCGACGCCACCAAGCGCGATGCACCGGCGCGGCTGGCCGCCGAACGCCCAAACCGGCGGACACCCTGCCCTGGAAGCATTTGCCGGCAGCGCCTCAGGGACCTTATGCGCGGAACAACCTCTTGCGGCCCAGGAGACCGAGCCCCATGAGAGCGCCGCCGATCAGAGAAAAGGTCGCCGGCTCCGGCACAGTGCCCTCCTCGAAGTAGTCCGTGACACTGGTCACAGATGCGACTGGATCAGTTGCAGTGGCTGACAACACGATCGTCTCTGTTACCAGCAACGTCGTCTGAGACCCAATCCCGATAAACGCCGGGTTCGGGTAGGTCGGCCCTGTCTCGACACTCCCGATAGTCGATCCGCCAACGGTGATCACCTTTGTGTCCGTCGAGGCTGCCCCATCGATCCCCACGCCAACATTGTCGACAAAGTCCGGGCTCCCCACCACGGGATCGACGGTCATTTCGAAACTAAAAACGTATGGACCACCTCCCGGCACCAACGGCGTCCCCGTGCTCGGGACGAGCGCAACTTTATACTCGTTAGCGGACCCTACAGTTGCGGGCCAAAATATATTCACATCATTTGGGTTACCTGGCGCGCCAAACGGAATGTTAGTCGTGAAGTTGCTGAAAGTGATGATGTTGTCCGGCGTCGTGAATGAGTATCCGGACACAACCACCGTGGACAACGGTTCTGTAATGGACCCGGCCCACGCAGTGCTGCTCCCGATCGCCAGGACGCAGAAACCCACCGCTGTATTCAAGGCCGCCTGGACAAGGCGTCTTATCGTCATAGCTTGTTCTTCTCCTTTAGTCGTTCGCGTCGCCCGCTCACTGCCCCGCCGCGTGAGATCCGAAGGGTTCTCCGCCGTATGGTCTGAGAGGCACGCGTTTTTAAAGAGAGCACGCGAAGGCCCAGTTGGTATGCAACCGGCGCCTGATCACTGCATCCCACTGAAGCCACTGGATTTGTGAACTGAGAATGGTCTAGGGAACGGCGGACGGCGGGCGGTCTGGCGGGATGCGCTTAGCAGAACTTGCACTTTGCCTCACCGATCCTGCACGGGTTTTAGCCGGCATATTCATCTTGCCTCTGCCGCGCCAAACTGGACCTGGTTGGGTTGGTTTGCAGGTGCGGCGCGGCCGGAAGCTAAGAGAAGGGGCGGAGCCGTCCCAGGGACAGCCGGCGGATGAAATCGAGATCGCCATCGAGGAAATCGTATTCCGGGAGATTAGCGGGGAGTTCCCAGCGAATCTGCTCGAAGGTGACTCCGCGCGGTTCGCCGATATAGCTATCGACGGCGTGGAACAGCAGCAGCAGCGGGCTGCGGCGGCGCGTGGCCTGCTCATAGCGGGCGATTTCCGGGCCCACGACGGCCTCGATGGCGAGCTCTTCACGCAGTTCCCGCACGAGGGCCTGCTTGGGGGTCTCGCCGGCCTCGACCTTACCGCCGGGAAACTCCCACTTCAGTGCATGGCGGTCACCGGACATGCGCTGGCCGATGAGCAGCAGGCCGTCGCGGTGGATGACCCCGGCGACGACGATGAGCGAGCGATGCATGGGGTGGCGGCGCAGGAATGGGGTCAGGCCACGAGGCTGTCCCCTCCCATTCCATTCAAACATAACGGCGTGAGTTTGCACTCGGCCAGGATGTGCAATTCCTGGAAAAATTCGCGCGCGGAACGCCCGGCAGCGTGGGGAAAACACCACGTCAACACCACGTCAACACCGCGTCAGCCCTGGGGTTCTACCGCAAAAAACACGGTAATTCCCCGGTGCGCGCGCGTGTGCCGCCGGAGTCCGAACCGGAGCTGCTAATCGAGGGTGATCGAATCGCCCCGTGCCGGGATCGTGACCGGAAGCTTGTAGCGCTCCTGGATGGCCTGGGAGAGGGCCGTCTGCGCGGCGGGCTCGCCGTGGACCAGGAAGACGCGCTTGAGACCGGGGGTGATGGGTTCCATCCAGTCGAGCAGCTCGTGCTGGTCGGCGTGACCACTGAGTTCATCCAGCTTGACGACCTCGGCGCGGAGCGGAATCAAATCGCCGAAGATCGGGACTTCGGGCAACTTGTCTTCCAGCTTGCGGCCGAGAGTGTTTTCGGCCATGTAGCCGGTGATCAGGAGCGTATTCTTAGGATTCGAAATATTGTTGCGCAGGTGGTGCAGGATGCGGCCGCCTTCACACATGCCGGAAGCGGAGATGATCATGCACGGCATGCGCATATCGTTCAAACCCTTGGATTCCGCGACATCCTTGATATAACGCAGCATCTTCAGGCCAAAAGGGTCTCCATCCCTGGCGGCGAGGGCCTGGGTTTCCGCGTCGAACAATTCGGTGTGCTTACGGAAAACTGCGGTTGTATTGACGGCCAGCGGGCTGTCGACAAAGATGGGGAACTCCGGGATTCTTTCGGCGTCGATCAACTGATGCATCAGGAACACGAGCTCCTGGGTGCGGCCGACGGCGAAGGCGGGCACAATCAGTTTGCCGCCGCGGGCGATGGTGCGATTGATGGTAGCGGCGAGCTTGTCGCCGACCTCGCCGATGGGATCGTGAAAGCGGTTGCCATAAGTGGACTCCATGATGAGGTAGTCGCACGGGGGCAGCGGCTCGGGATCGCGGGTGATGGGCAGATGACAGCGGCCGACGTCGCCGGAAAAGGCCAGTGTGCGTTTGCGGCCCGGCTCTTCCAGCGTGAGCACCATGGCCGTGGAGCCGAGCATGTGGCCGGCGTCGTAGGAGCAGTAGGCGAAGCCCGGGGCGACCTGGCGCGGCTGGCGCTGGGCGGCGGACTGGAACAGAGGCAGGGTGCGCTGCGCGTCTTCGACCGTATAGAGCGGCGCGACGATTTCGGGCGTATCCTGGTCGCCGAGCGCGCTCCGGCGGTAGTTGCGTTTGGCCATGAACTCGGCGTCTTTTTCCTGCAGATGGGCCGAGTCGGCCAGCATGTAGTTACAGAGGTCGATCGTAGCCGGTGAAGCGACGATGGGGCCGCTGAAGCCGTTCTTAACCAGAGTCGGCAGGTTGCCGGTGTGGTCGATGTGGGCGTGCGAGACCAGCACCGAAGCGATCGAGCGCGCGGGGAAGGGCAGAGACGCGTTGCGCTCGCGGGCCTCTTTGCGGCGGCCCTGGTAAAGGCCGCAGTCGAGCAGGTAGCGGCTGCCGTTCACGGCCAGCAGGTGCATGGAGCCGGTTACGGTCTGGGCGGCGCCCCAAAAAGTCAGTTGCATAAGTAGATCATTTCACAACCGAGTGGGGGTCCTCGGTAGCGGGGGGACACACCTGCGGCGTCCTCGGCGGACGCCTTGGTGTCGCCCTCGGCAGCAGGCGCAGTGGTTGTGGTTGGGGAGTGAGTAGGCCTCGGCGTCCCCGGTCTTCGGGCCGAAATCACCCGTTGACGTCATCTTGAGCTTTTTTTCTCACGCTGTTTCAACTCTTTCCAGAAACCAAGGCGAGCGGGAGCCGGCGCGTGTTGTTTGCTCATACCTGGACACCAGGCGCGTCCCGAGAACGCCCGGGTGAGGAGCGGTCGCGGCTGAGATGGGCGGAGCCGGGAGGCCGAGACCGGTGAAGGAGGCTTACAGATGCTATTGAGCGCTGCGGTGGGGCGAGCGTGCCAGAACCGAAGCTGCGACGTGAAGAAGGTGCAACTGCTGGTCAACATGAACCTCGGAAGGATCCCGGGCACCGCGGCGCTAACGGTGGACGGGCAATTCGGGCCGATCTCGCTGGAGGCGATCATCGCGTTCCAGGCGCGGGCGATGGGACAGACGGCGCCAGACGGTGTGGTGGCGCCGGGCGGCCCCATGCTGGCGGAGCTACGACGCGGTTTGCCGGGCGGCCTGACAGCCGAAAAGTTCCATTTCACGATGCTGAATGCGAAATCGTATCAGCTCGAGCTGTTCTACCAGCCGATGCTGGACCGAATGCAGGCGGCGCAAATCAACACGCCGCTGCGGTGGGCGCATTTCCTGGCTCAAACGGGTCACGAGAGCGGCGATTTACAGTATCTGGAGGAACTGGCGAGCGGACAGGCGTACGAGGGGCGAGCGGATCTGGGCAACGCGCAGCCGGGCGACGGGCCGAGGTTCAAAGGGCGCGGCCTGATCCAGTTGACCGGGCGCGTCAACTACGCGGCTTACGGGCGCTCCATCGGCCTGGACCTGACCGTGGACGGGAATTGGAACAAAGTGGCCACGGACCCGGCGCTGGCGGTGGATGTGGCGTGCTGGTTCTGGAGGACGCATGGGTTGAACAAGCTGGCGGATCTGGACGATTTGCTGGGGATCACGCGGCGGGTGAACGGCGGGCTGACCGGGCTCGAAGACCGGGCCGATCACCTGGAGCGGGCGGAATTCGTGCTGCTGCCGGCGTAGGAGGGCGTCGCGGCGCCGGCCGGAGGCGGCATCCGCTCCTTGACAGTCGTGGCTCAGAACGGGTGATCGCGGCTCGTGACAACGCAAAGAACCGCTCCTTATAGTCGCGGCTCAGTCACACAGTCGCGGCTCAGTCACACAGTCGCGGCTCAGTCATACGGTTGCGGCTGAGAACGGGTGGTTGCAGCTCAGTCAGACAGACGTGGCAGAATCACGTTGTCGCCGCGACGGAGTGCTAGAGAAACGTCTTGAGGAGGAGGAAAGCGTAGGCCCAGAGGAAGCCGAGCAAGGCCTTGTACTCCTTGTTGCGCTGGTAGATCTGGAGGGAAAAGGGCTGCGCAGATCGCGCGCGAGGCAGGCGAGGAATGAACTGCGGCACACGCAGGGCGTAAGCCGCGTAATTGGGGAAGAGCGTGCGGAGGTGCTGCTCTTCCTGCTCGACGACGGGGGTGTAAATCAGCACAAAAGCCGCCAGGGTGGCGGCGGCAAGGATCGGCTGGGCGGCGGCGATGAGACAGCCGGCGACGGCGGTCAACGTTCCGATGTAGAGCGGATTGCGCACCCAGGCATAGGGTCCGGAAGTGGTCAGGGTCTGATTTTTACGCAAGTGGCCGGCGGCCCAGGCGCGGAGCGCGAGTCCGGCGATGGCGAGTGGCAGTCCGGCCAGCAGCGAGACGGCGGATGGGCGGGCGAACCAGCCGAAGCCGGCGACGACCAGAATGCCGATGGGCACGCGCAGGCGCTGGACGAGGTCGGCGTAGGGCTTGGGGAAAAGCGGCATCAGGAAATCGGGGCTCCGGCAGAGGCGCCCGCGCACGGTCCGCCGTGGCCCAGTCGCTCGGTGGATCGTATGTTGCGAAGAACTTCGTCGAGAGCGGCAAAGACGATGTCGGGCGTGAGTGCGCGGAGGGATGGGTCCGGGACGGAGCCGCGTGTGTAAGTGGTCTTCGCGGCAGCGTCGCGGAGCACGGTCAACGAGTTTCCATAAGGCCCGTTGCGGGCCGGATCGGTGGGGCCGAAAAGGGCGAGGCCGGGCGTGCGCAGCGCGCTGGCCAGATGCATCGGACCGGAGTCGAGACCGAGAACGGCGGTGGCGCGGCGGGTGGCGTCGATGAGGCCGGAGAGGCTGGAAATATGGACCTGCGCGCCCGCGACGGTCCGCAGAACGGGCTCGGACGAGGGCGCGCCATTGAGTACGAGCGGCAGGTCGAAGTGCTCCCGCAGCCGGCACGCCAACGGAGCGTAGTACTCGAGCGGCCACTGCTTCGAAGCCCACCCGGCCAGAGGGGCGGCCAGGACGAAGCGGGTGGGGAGTTGGCCCTCCGCGCGGCCTAGTGGCAGCGGGAATTCGGCGGGACCGGGCGTGGCTCCCGCGGCAACGGCAAGCGCCATATTGCGGTCGACGACGTGCGGCTCCGCGGTCCGCAGGACGTGAGTATAGAAGAGCGCGGCCGGCCACTCTCGAGCCAACGAGCGATGAAAGCCATAGGCCGCGGCGCGGCGCGCCACGCGGGTGACGATGGCGCTCTGGATGAGACCCTGGAAATCGATGGCGAAGTCGTAGGCGGCGGCGCGGAGCTGGCGGACTGCCGCGCGCAGAGAAGCGGGACTGGTGCGGTCGACGTAGATGAGTTCGAGAGCGAGCGGATTCGCGGCGAGCAGTTCGCGCCACTTGGGATGAACGGCCCAGTGGACGGCCGCCCGTGGCCAGGTGCGCCGCAGCAACGCGACGGCCGGCAGGGCGTGGAGGATGTCTCCCATCGAACCGAGCCGGACGACGAGGATGCGGAGGGCGGGCATTCAATCAGCGCGACGAGCGCTTAGCAGCCCGTCGCCGTGAAATCGTCAGCATGCGCCAAACCGCTGGCGGGCGCGCGCGGCTGAGCAGCGGTTGGGTAGCGGCGTGACGACCGCTCCTTAACAATCGCGGCGCGCTAATATTGGCTCCGCGACAGGCCACTAGGTCTCCCGGTCGAGAACGTGCTGCAGGAACCCCGCGCGGAGTACCGTCTCCTCCTCTTCGAGCTCCAGCCGGGCGTCCGGCAAAGGCGAACCGTCGCTGAGCAGGACGGTTTCCACGCACGCCAGACCCGCGACCACGGCGGCGCGCGATGAGGCCGGCAGGATGGCATCCGGCGGATCGAGCACGAGCACGGTCAGCGGGCCCATTTCGGCAGACAGCGCCTCCAGCCGTTCCACGTGTAGCTCAAGGATAGGATCGAAGTAGCCCGAAACAAGAGGTTTCAGGGTGGCGGGATTCCACGCCGACAACTTGGCTATTTTGATTCTGGTGTCCACTCAACTGCCAGTTGTATCAGATCCAGAGCCGCTTTGGAAACGGATTCATCCCGAACCCGGGTCATGCAACGGTGGTCGATGGGGCATTCGCGCAACAGGCAGGGGGCGCAATCGACCGGATTACTGACAATGCGGGCCCACGGTCCGGCAGGACCGGTGGTGGCGGGATTGGTTGGGCCGAAGACAGCGACGGTGGGCACGCCGAGAGCGGAGGCGATGTGCATGGCGCCGCTGTCGTTGGTCAAAAAAAGCCGGCTGGCGGCCGCGCGCTCGATGAATTCTTCCAGCGTGGTCTGGCCGGAGTAGTTGACGGCGCGGAGGCCGCGCGCCTCAATCATCGCGCGCACGGATTCACAAAGCTCCCGTTCCGAGGCGGAGCCATGCAGCGCCACCGTGGCGCCCAGGCGCTCGGCGAGCGTGCAGGCCGAGGCGGCGAAGCGCTCGGGCAGCCAGCGCTTGGCCGAGCCGAAGGCTGCGCCCGGGCTCACTCCGATCACCGGAGTGGCAATGCCTTCCGCGGCGAAGCGTGCCAGACCCGCGGCGCGCGCCCGGGGCGCGGAACGCAATTCGACGGTGAGCGATGCGGGCAGACGATCGAGCCAGCCGGCACGGCGGAGGAGCTCGAGGTAATAGAATGACTCGTGCGGCGGAAGGACGCCGGGGCGGGGGAGGGCGATGGCGCGGGTGAGCAAGGGCGAGCGCAAATCGCGCGCGTAGCCGATGCGTTCCGGGATGCCGGCCAGGGCGGCGATCAGCGCCGCGTCGAAGGCATTCTGCAGCAGCAGCGCAGAGTCGAAGGCGCGTGCGCGCAAGGCGCCGGCGAGCGTGACGCGATCGCGGCAGGCTTTGAGTAACGAGCCGGAGCGGAAAGGGGCCGGCTCGTAAAGGATGATCTCATCGGCGAAGGGCTCGTGACGATAGAGCCCGGCGACCCAGGGGCGCGCCAGCACGGCGATGTGCGCAGCCGGGAATCGATTGCGGATGGCGCCCAGAGCGGGCAGCGACATGACCGCGTCGCCGACCCAGTTGGTCGCGCGGATCAGGATGCGCCGGGGCTGCGATAGCACGGTTGACGCCAAGTACCAGCGTAGACTGTCCCGGTCGTCCGGGTTTCGGCACGGCGGTACTGGAAATGGTCTCATTTGCACTTGCATTCGCGTGACGACTTGCGCTCGCGCAACAGGATGAGGTCGTAGGCATCGTATGTAGGGCAGAGGTCGTTCCCATATTCAGAAAAACGAAACCAGAGCGACTGGATGCGCTTTCCGTCCGAAAAAACCGAAACGAGATGTCGCTGGTCGAGCTTCAGATCGTTCACGGGTATGCTCTCCCGATGAGGCCAGAGCATGAGCTTGCCAGTGTCGATCTTCACGGAGAGGGTAGCTGGATTGTACATCCCACCGTCTGAAGCCAACCTTGGCGGTTCCGACGAGATCGGCGCAATGCAAACCTTTCCGTCCTGCGCCTGACCACTCAGCGTGTAGTAGCCACCGAATGCCAGAAGAGCCGCGCTCCATGTGCGCTTACGAAGTATCCCTCTAACGTTGATCATCCACGACTCCTGCGACAATGTTCAAAGCCTCAACAGGCGCGGCCTCGCCGCCGCAAGCCTAGAATAGCGCTGAGACCACCTGTCGTGAAGTGACGTTTACGGACAAGGGGTGGCTCCTACGCTTCGCCTCGCCGCTCCATTTGCGCGCCTGAGGCAGAGACGTCAGTCCCCGTGTTTTGGCGCCGGCTTTTTCTAATCATCGCAGCGAGTCGACCATGACCATGCCGGTCGCAACGAGCAATCAAGACGGCTGCTGTGCCCCGCAACGCAGTTTCAACTTGCGGACATTCTTGACGGAGAAGGCTACTGTGGCGTGGGATGCGGGCTAGCATGAAGGGAGAGATTGGCGCGCTGGTTGCGCCTGGCGGTCGTGATCCATCCTGGCATTCGCGAGCAATTCCATACCCTGACGCGCCACCCGGCGTTTCAGGAGCTGGTGCGCCGTCTGAGCGTGGAGCAGAGCGGGCGTTCGCAACTGGCCGGACTGACGCCCACGGCGAAGGCGCTGTATCTGAGCCTGCTGTGGCAAGCGCTGGAGCAGCCGCTGCTGGTGGTGACCGAATCGCCGCGGACGGCCGAGAATCTGCACGCGCTGCTGGAGACCTTTCATCAGCTCCTGCAGGCGGGACGCGGTGCGCCGCCGCCGCTGCTCGTGCCGGCGCTGGACACGCTGCCCGGACAAAACCTGTCGCCGCACTCCGAGCTGAAGGCCGGGCGGGCGGTGGCGTTGTATCGGATGGCAGGCGGCCAGTTCTCGATCGCCGTCGCTCCGGTGACGTCGGCGCTGCTGCGCACCGGCGACGCCGCGGCCTGCCGGCGGCTGGCGCTCACGGTGAGAATCAACGACGACATCTCCATGGAAGACCTGGCCGGGCATCTGGAGAGCATCGGCTACGAGCGCCGGGAACCGGTGGAGATGGAGGGCGAATACTCGATCCGCGGCGGCATTTTCGACGTCTTCCCGGCCGAGGCGCACAAGCCGGTGCGTATCGAGTTCTTTGGAGACACGGTCGAGAGCCTGCGCCGATTCGATGCCGACACACAGCGCAGCGCGCTGCGGGTGGAAGATATCACGCTGCTGCCGCTGGGGGAGACGCCGCGGACGCGCGAGTTGCTGAGCGCTCTGGCGGAGCGGCTGGGCCGGGACGACATCGTGCCGGGAGAGGTTTTCGGCGGATGGGAGTTCGCGTTGCCGCTGCTCGAACCGAAGCAGGGTTCACTGGAGGAACTGGCGCGGGACGCGGTGGTCGTGTGGGACGAACCGGAGTCTCTCAAACTGGCGGCGGACCGGCTGTGGAACAGGCTGGAGCAACTGGCGCCGCAGGCGGCGTGCCCGCCCGATCAACTGTTTTTCCATTGGGGCGAGTTCGCCGCGCGGCATCCGCAACGCCGGGAAATCGAATTGCGCGAACTGGGGCTGGAAGGCGCAGGGCTGCACGAGGCGCACCAGCCGCTGGAGATCGCTTCGCATCCGGCGATGGTTTTCCACAACAACATGAAGGCGGCCGCGGAGGAGGCGCGCGGGCTGG
>OCTA010003726.1_pt1 | contig 13505 bp, 9 predicted proteins | sample 1538991 | NCBI WGS metagenome assembly OCTA01 (sample SAMEA3539302, study PRJEB22396) | soil metagenome | biome: tundra; feature: field; material: soil | place: USA | collected 2010-05 | depth 0.15 m
AGGTGCGCTTTTCGACCGGGCGTGCGGAAGCGGCGGTCATCGTCCCGGGTGACGTCCTGATACTGGGCCGCCAAGGCCCCCGCGTGGCGGTAGTCGCGCCGGACCATCGCATCCACCTGCGCCAGATCCGCATCGGCCAGGACTTAGGCTCCGAGATCGAAGTCGTCTCCGGCCTCTCCGCCGGCGAAGTGGTGGTGGCCAATCCGTCCGACGCGGTGCGCGAGAATGCGTTAGTAGAGGTGCGGAATATCGGCAAATAGCTCTTCTTGTGGGGCAGGCTCCCAGCCTGCGGCGGCCTCCCAGGCCGCCCTCGCAGCGTTTAAGGGGATGGAAGCACGTATCACGCGAAGCGCTCTCGCCGTCGTTCGACGTGCGGCCGAGATCCAGGGCCGCTCGGTCAGCGATTTCGTTGTGAGTGCCGCCCAAGAGGCCGCGCAAAAAACTATCGCCGAGGTCGATGTCCTTCGGCTTTCGAGTCACGCTCAGGAAAAATTCGCAACGCTGCTGTTGGCCCCCCCTCCTCCGGCATCGTTTCGCATTGAGCCGTTATCTTCCGATCACGACCGGTCCCACTTTCTCACCGGATCTCCGGCCCTTGATCGGTACCAGCGTGGTCTCCAGCTATCGCAAAGAAATTGCCACGTTATCCCGTGGTGCCAGCCGCGCTGCTGGGGCGGCTTGCCCTGGACCGTGGTTACCAAGGCAAGGGTCTCGGCGGTGTGCTTCTGGGCGATGCGTTGATACGCACAGCGCGCGCCGAGTTGGGCGTGTTTGCCATGGTAGTGGATGCCGAAGACGCCGCCGCTCGGCGTTTCTACGAACATTATGGATTCACGCGATTGCCAGGTGACACGCGCCGTCTGTGCCTTCCGCTTGCGACGGCGCTCCAGCATCTCGCGTGACGCCTCCCTCGGCGCCAGGCAGTATCCAGCCGCCCGTCAGTAAGGTAGAAATGGACAGTTGCAACTACGGTATTCTCCTTTGGCGCTGACGTCCCAACTATTCCTTTTAATCTACTCGCACCGGAGCGCCTGGTTCGGGTCGATGCGCGTCGCCCGGCGGGCGGGCAGGTAGTTGGCGGCCGCGGCCACGGCTGCCAGGAAGAGCGACGCGCCGGCGAAGACCAGCGGATCGGTGGCGCTCATATGCACCAGCAGACTCGCGGCAAGCCGGGTGACCGCCAGCGCCGCGACCACCCCGATCGCCACGCCGAGCAGCGTCAGGCGCGTGCCCCGGCCGAGCACCAGCGCCAGGACGTCCGCGGGCCGCGCGCCCAGGGCCATGCGAATGCCGATTTCCCGCGTACGTTGAGCCACCGAGTATGCCATCACGCTGTAGAGCCCCGTGGCCGCCAGCACCAGCGCGACCACGCCCAGCACGGCCAGCATCACCGCCGCCATCTTCTGCCCGAACAGCGAAGCGCCGATGTATTCGGTCAGCGGCATCATGGCGAAGATGCCGACGCCGGGGTCGATGGAGTTGGCGGCGCTCCGCAGGACGGCCGCAGCCCGCTCCGGCTCACCCGTGGTGCGGACGAATAGGGCCACCGCCGGGCTCATGTACGCCTGGCGGGACGGAGCATAGAAGTACGGCGTCGCCGCCTCGCTCGGGCTCACGTATTTGCTGTCTCTGGCGACCCCGGCGATGGTGAACCACCGGTCGTATACGCGCACCCTGCGGCCGATAGCAGTGCGGTTGCCGAAAAAGTGCCGCGCAAACGTCTGGTTGACGACCACCACGTGCGGAGCGTTTTCGTCGTCGTGCCCGGTGAAATCGCGGCCCTCGACGAGCGGAATCCGCATGAGGCCGAGGTAGCCGGGGCCCACCACATTGCGCATGATCTTCATGCTCTCTTTCACGCCTGGTACATAGCCTTCCACCTGCAGGTCGTCCCAGGGGTTGCCGGTGAACCACAGCGGGACGACGTCGGCCCAGGAGACGCCGGCAATGCCAGGCTGGGAGACGAGACGGTCGCGCAGCCGTTCGCAGAACCGTATCCGGTCCGGCCCGGAGTAGCCGGCCGCCGACAGTTCCAGATTGGCGGCCAGCACGCGCCCGGGATCGAAGCCGGGGTTGATCTGGCGAGCCATCCGGAAGCTTTTGCCGAACAGGCCGGTGCCGATGAGGGCCATCAGCGCCAGCGCCACTTCCGAGACCACCAGCAGGCCGCGCGTGCGCTCGGAGCGCGCGCCTTCCAATCCACTCCGGCCGCCCTCCTTCAGCGCTTCGTTCAGGCCGGCACGAGCGCTGTGGAGCGCCGGCGCGATTCCCGAGATCAGACACGCCGCCATGCAGAGGAGAATGGTGAAAATCAGAATCTCGCCGTTCAGGGGGATGTCCAGCGACATGGGGATGTTGGCGCCGCGCGGCATCAGATACCCGATCGACTGGCTTAACCACATGGCCAGCGGGACGCCCGCCAGCACTCCCAGCACCGCCAGGATCAGGCTTTCGCTGAAGAGCTGCCGCGCCAGACGCGCGCGGCCGGCGCCCAGGGCCATGCGCACGCTGAACTCCTTCCGCCGCGCGATGGAGCGCGCCAGCAGCAGACTGGACACGTTAGCGCACACAATCAGGAAAACCAGGCCGCACACGGCCATCAGAATAGTCAGTGGGCCTGCCATCATAGCCTGACCGCCGAAGTGGCCCTGGCGAATGGGCAGCAGCGTGGCGCCGATGCCGGCGTTGGCGATGGGGTCCCACCGCGCGATCTGGCGGGCGAGAGACGCGCATTCCGCGCGGGCCTGCGCCAGATGCACGCCGGGCTTCAGCCGCGCGACGGCCATGAAGTAGCGCGTTCCGCGGTTGTCCAGCGCCCCTGCCGGAAAGATGTTGAATCGCGTCCCCATGGTGAGCGGCGCCCAGATGGAGAGCGTTAGACCGGGCAGGCTGCCGCGGAATTCCGCCGGGGCGATGCCGATGACGGTCAGCCGTTGGCGGTTCAACAGGACGGTGGCGCCAATCACGTGGGGATCGCCATGGAAGCGGCTCTTCCAGAGGCCAGCGCCGATGACCGCCACCGGGCAGGCATCCGCATGGTCCCCGCACTCTTGCTGCGAGAACATCCTGCCCAGCACCGGCTTCACGCCGAGGACCGCGAAGTAGTTCGCGGAGACCAGCTCGGCCCAGACGCGGTCGGCGCGATCGCCTTCACCAATGGTCATCGTCGCCGGGGTGGCCGCGGCGAGGGAGATGAGCTTCAGACGATCGCGGTGGTCGCGGAAATCCGGGAAGGACGTGGGTAGGGCTACGCCGTCCGCGGCCACCGTCTCGAATGTCGCCAGATCTCCGCCCTTGGGGGCGCCCGGGATGGGCCGCAGCAGCATCATGTCGATCCAACTGAAAACGGTGGTGTTGACGGCGATGCCGATGGCCAGCGTAAGCACGGCGACCATGGTGAAGCCAGGGCTCCGCAACGCGATGTGGAGACCGTAGCGAAGGTCCTGCGAAAAAGCGGACACGATAGTCTTAATCTAGCAATTGGCGTGCCATGGTGCGCATCGAGATTGTCTGTAGCGGGGGCCAGGGACTGTCCGGGTACGGGATTCCGCGGGCGAAAGCGGTCATGGCGAGAGAGCTGGGGATGGCGGCGATGGGGCCTCCTGGCCTATCAGCGCAAGGACACCATCACCAACCACCATCCACGGCGAGCCTAGCTCGCCTGCTGTCCGCTGAGAATTGCGGTTAACATTGATCATTATGCGGGCTACTATGCGACGACGTGAGTTTCTGGCATTGGCGGGCGCCGTCCCGCTGGCCTCCGCGGCTCCCGCGCCGCCTTCCAAGCTGGCGGCCGATCCGCACCGCCCCCAATATCATCTGCTGCCCGCCGCCAACTGGATGAACGATCCTAATGGTCCTATCTACTGGCAGGGCAAGTATCACATGTTCTACCAGTACAATCCCAACGGCGCGTTTTGGGGCGATATGCACTGGGCGCATGCCGCGAGCGAAGACATGGTGCATTGGAAGCATCTGCCCATGGCGCTGGCGCCCACGCCCGGCGGTCCCGACAAGGACGGCGTCTTCAGCGGGTGCGCGGTGATCGACAACGGAGCCGTCACGGCGATTTATACCGGCGTGAACCCGGAGACGCAGTCGATTGCCACCAGCGCGGGAGACCTGACGGAATGGAAGAAATTTGCCGGCAATCCCGTGGTCGCCGCGCCGCCCGCCGGCATGGAGGTGACGGGCTTTCGCGACCCGGCCGTGTGGAAGGAGGGCGATACCTGGCTGATGGCGGTGGGCGCGGGCTTTCGCGGAAAGGGCGGCGCGGTGCTGCTGTACGAATCCAAGGACCTGCGCCGTTGGGACTACTTGCATCCGCTGGTCACGGGCAGGATGAAGGCGGGCGCCAGCGCCAAAGATCCGGTAGATAGCGGCGAGATGTGGGAGTGCCCGGACTTCTTTCCGCTGGGCGGCAAACATTTACTGATCGTCTCCACTGAGCGGGTAGTGAAGTACCTGCTGGGCAGCTATGCCGATCGCCTTTTCCATACGGAAACCATGGGCGGCGTGGATTTTGGTTCGTACTACGCGGCGCGTAGCATGACAAATACGGGCGAGCGCCGCATTTTGTGGGGATGGGTGACGGAGGGCCGCAGCGCCGAGGCGCAGCGCGCGGCAGGTTGGAGCGGCGTCATGTCGCTGCCTCGGGAGCTGAAGTTGCTGGGCGTCCAGGTGCAAATGCGCCCGGCGGCGGAGGTCGAGACATTGCGGGGCAAGCGGCTGGGGGCCGGGGCGGCGGGCGACTGTCTGGAGATTCAGGCGGAGATCGATCCGGGCGGAGCGCCGCGGGCCGGACTCAAGCTACGCGCCGCGCCGGATGGGAGCGAGCAGACGCTGGTGTACTACGATCGCGAGCAAAAGCTGTTGTGCGTGGATCGCAGCCAGTCGAGCACGGACGCCAGCGCGGATCGCGGGATGCAGTCGGGGCCGTTCCTGCTGGGCCGCGGCGAGCCGCTCCGGTTGCGGATCTTTCTGGATGGGTCGGTGATCGAGATCTTCGCCAACGACCGGTTCTGTCTGACCGCGCGCGTTTATCCGGCCGGCCGGGGGAGTACGGGGGTGGGATTGTTTGCGAGCGCCGGCACGGCGAAGATGGTGTCGTTCGAGGCTTGGGAAATGCGGCCGATCTCGCCGGACCGGCTGACATCGTAGGACAGGCCTCCCGGCCTGTCCCTATCCGAGCTTGTCCAGTACCGACGCAAAGAGCCTCTCGCAATTGGGAGCGGCCTTCCGCACCAGTGCGGGTTTGATCGACTGCAGCAGAGCCGGCGCGTGCTTGGTCTTGTGATATTTGCCCTTCGTGGTGTCTTTGGTGGCGGCATTCAGGCCATCAATCAGATCCTGCTTGGGAATCTCCTCGACATTCGGATTGGCCTTCAACGCGTCCTTGCGGAAACCCGCCTTGTAATACGCTTCCAGGGCATCTTTATCGGCATGGAACCAGGATTCCATCATTTCGACCATCCAAAAGATCGAACCTGCCAGAGACGCCGGACGGTTAGGCTGCAAGGGGCCTTCACTGTCGCGCAGGAGGATATTCCAGGCCGCCGGATGCTTTCTGAGCGCTATACCGAAATCCCGCTCGGGAGTCCCGCCGGTGGCTACGATCCAGACCTTGCAGTGCGCAGCGCTCGCTCGTTCCCTGATCTCCCGGAGGAATGCATCGAAACCGGCCTTGAGGCTTTTGTCACCCTCGAAGTAGATACGGATCTCGCCGGGCATCTACCAGCGTCCTCCGCCGATTTCGCCTTTCCGCCAAAGCTCGCCCAGAGTGTAGTGCTGGAGCCACTCGTCCAGTTCGTCTTGCGCGAGCCGCTTGAATTGAGTGCCGTTGTCGAAGTCGCGTTCGCAGACTAGTACGGATTCGGGACGGTCGGAAAGCGCGTCGACAAGCGCCTCGGAATGGGTTGTGATAATCAGTTGGGTGAGCTCTGACGCTTCGACGAGCACCTCGGCTACGAGACGGAGCGCATCGGGATGCAGCCCCAGTTCCGGCTCTTCTATGCACACCAGTGGCGCTGGCTTGGGATGAAACAGCACGGCGAGGAGGCACAGAAACTTCAGCGTTCCGTCGGACATGCGAATTCCCGAAAGCATGTCCGATAGCCCGGTCTCTCTCAGGAAAGTTCGCGCCAGGCCCTCGCCCACCCTCACTTTCACATCCTCGAACCGATCGCAAAACCTCTTGAGATACTCCCTTACGCGATCATGCACGCCCAAGAAATCCAGTTCGTGGAGCACTAGCGCCAGATTGTCGGCGCCCTCCCACAGATAGTCCTTCGGGACCGAAGTCGATATCCCCGACCTGGCTTGCGATGTGGGGCCAGTTTTGAATTCCCGAAAGATTCTGATCTGCTCAAAACAGCCGCCGACCTCTGTAACGGGAGTCGTATCCATGGGACTCTTGAACCGCGCGAACACCGATTCGTTAGAAGGCATGACCGTGGCCGCCTCCTGGGCCCTCGCCAGTTCTAGCGCTGGAGCACCGAACTGCACGCGTGTGCCATGGCGCATGAAGTAGGCCGGCCCGCCTGATTCCGAATCACCATCCATGAGACGTTCGTGCAAGACCTCAAACCCCGCTGGCCCTCCCCAGAAATCCAGCCGATAAAAACAAGGAACCCGACTGGGGCTGGCTCGGAAGCGTCAGCGCGCATCCGACCCCCGCAGACACGTCGGGCTCGCGGCCGAGCCAAAGCCACTGCCGGACTCCGTCGGTGCGGCCTGCAACAGGCTGATGGCCTCGATCAGGTTGCTTTTCCCAACGGCGTTCGCGCCGATCAGAATATTCAATTGCCCCAGTTCGACAGTGGTCTCATTGAACGACAGGATCTTCTTCAGCGTCAGGCGTTTGATCAGCATGCGTTTCGTTCTATATCTTACGCTAATCGGCCACGGTTGGCGGACCCGACGCGAACTCCATTCGGATCTGATTATACTGTTAGTAATCATGAACTCCGGGTATCAGATTGTAGTGTGCGCGGGCATTGTGCCCGATCCTTTGCAGACGCTGGAGCCGGTGAGCGGCCCGGCCGGTCCGGCGCTGAAGAACGAGAACATGCTGCCCGCCATCCTGGACCCTTGGGCGGCGCATGCGCTGTACGAGGCGGCGCAGCTTGCGTCCGAGGCGCCCGGCAGCAAGGTCTGGCTGGTGAGTCTGGGACCGAAGGCAAAGCTGCAGCAAGTAATGATGACGGTGGCGCAGAAGGCCGCGTTCGAGTTTGTGGCGGTGGATGGCGCAGCCGGCGGATTCACCGAAGCGCACGAGGTCGCGGCAGCGTTGGCGGAGGCTATCCGGTCGATCGAGGGTCTGGATATGGCGCGCCTGCTGCTCTACGGCGGATGGGAATCCGCCTCGCGCGGCGCGGGCGCCACCCTGCAGATGCTGGGCGAGCACCTGGGGATCGTGGACCAGTTCCAGGGCGTGGACGAGTTGCGCGTGCGCCCGGACGGCGCGCTCGAGATCCTGGAGCGGGTGGAAGGCGGGCGGCACCAGTTGTCGGTATGCGCGGGTCCGCCGGCGGCGCTGGGATGGGCGACCGGCAATCTAGGGGAGCCGCGCAACAACCCGCAGATCGGCATGGCCAACTTGCGCGGCGTTATGCCCGCGCTGCAAAGAGCCAAACCATTCCGGCCGGCGGCGGATGGGGCGCGCTTCCTGCGCGCGGCGGCGCCCCGGCAGCAACGCGAAACGCGCGTGGTGAAGGACCTTGCGCCCGCGGAAATCGCGCGCGAAATCGCGGCGTGGATCTCACGGGACTGATCTCACGGGACTGACCATGGAAACCATTCTTTTTCTCACGCATACCGAAGCCGACGGATCGCTTTCGAAAGCCGCTAGGGAGACGCTGGCGGCGGCCATAGCGCTTGGCATGAATTTGCCCGGCGCGAGCCTTACCGTGGGCCTGCTGGCTGCGGACGACGCCGCGGACGATGCGCAGTCCGCGGCCGATTCGATCGGGGGCTGCGGAGCGGCGCGTTTCCTGGCGGTGACTGGCGACGACTTCGCCACCCCCCGCTACGCCACCGATGCAGCCGCCGCGGAAGCTTTGACGCAAGCGGCGGGGGCCACGCTGGTGGTCGCGCCCGGCACTTCGCGCTGGGCGCGCTGTCTGGCGGGTGTAGCGCAGCGCATGCATGGCCGCGCGGATACGCACGCGACCGCCGTCACCGTGGAAGCCGGTGCTCCCACGGTGACTCGCTGGTATTACCGCCAGAGGATCGAGGGCGCGTCGCAGCGCGCGCAGCGGCCGTGGTTCATCCTGCTGGAGCCGGGATCGGGGGAGCCTTGGCAAGGCGCCCCCGCGCACGCCGCGCTGGAGCGTGTGCCAGTCGCGGTGGACGAGCGCCTGCGCCGCACGGCATTCTCCGGTTGGCGTGCGCCGCGCACGGATCGGCAAACCATTCGTCCGGAGGCCGATCTGCTGCTAGTGGCCGGCGCGGGGTGGACGAAGAAACAGGCAGACGGCCAGACACATCCGGCGGATGCCGAGCGGCTGATCCTGGGCTTCCTGCAGCTTGCGCAAGCCTCGCTGGGCGGCAGCAAGTCGCTGGTGGACCTGAGCGGCGAAGGGCAGGCGGTGCTGCCCTTCATGACGCATCTGAACCAAGTCGGGCAGACGGGATCGACGCCGCGGCATCCGAAGGGGCTGGCCACCTGCTGCCATGGAGAAGAACCGCACGTCGTGGGTTGGCGGTTCATCAACGAGCGGCGAGCAATTAACCTGGACCCGAATTGCGGCTGGGCGCGCGGCAAAGCAGACGTTCTGTATGTCGCCGACGCCTTCGCCGTGATGGAGCAGTTGAACCACCTCCTAACCATCAAGCAGGCCGGCAAGCGGCAGACCGAGGCAGCCTGAGGCAACCAGTTACTCACAGCCTCCGCCATCGATTGCCGTACTGCGGCGAGATTTGGCTGCATATTGGGGGTTACAGACCGGATGAACCAAAGTTAACAGGATCTAACTTGCTGTCCACAAACAACTTATGGGTGTGTTAAGTATAGTGCTGTATCCGGGTGCACTTTGTTACGAAGTCTTTACGAACGTTGAAGTTGTCTCGAATTCGGCGGTCGTTTCCACAGCTTTTTCCACAGTGCCGTTGAAAAAGATACCCCTCCCCGCCAGGCATGGAGGTATCCCCCAGCGAGGATTGCGCCCTCAGTCGTAGCGCAACGCCACCGTGGGATCGACGCGCGCTGCACGGCGCGCTGGAAGGTAACAGGCCGCCAGCGCGACGGCCGCGAGCACCGCGGGCACGGCGGCAAAGGTCGTCGCATCGGTGGGGCTGACGCCGAACAGCAGGCTGCTCATCAGGCGGGTCAGCGCCAGTGCGCCGGCGAGACCAATGGCGATGCCAATCAGCACCAGCACGAAGCCTTCGCGCCCGATCAGCCGCAGCACATCCCGCGTCTGCGCGCCCAGGGCCATGCGGATGCCGATCTCCTGCGTCCGCCGGCTGACTGCATACGCCAGCACGCCGTAAATGCCCACCGCCGCCATTACCAGCGCGGTGGCTGCAAAGATAGCCAACAGCAGCATGTTGGAAGCGGCGCTGTGAAATGCTGTCGTCCACTACATGGTCCATGGCATACACGTCGTGCACTGGCTGGTCTTTGTCGATCGCCCAGACCTGCGCGGTTACGGCCGACGTCATGCGCAGCGGATCGCCCGCGGTCCGCACGATCAGCGCAAGGTTGGGAAACTGGCTGCGGGACGGGAAGAACATCTCGGGCCGCGGCGGGCTATCCAGGCCCAGTTGGCGCGTGTCGGCGACCACCCCGATCACGACGCGCCGCCAGGCGTTCGGACCGCTGTCGATCCTCGAATGGAGCACCTGACCGAGCGCGTCTTGCTTTGGCCACAGCTTGCGCGCCAGGCTTTCGTTGACGATGACTTCGGCCGGGTTCGGCTTCTCAGCTTCCGCCCGCGTAAAGCCGCGCCCCGCGACCAGGCGCATACCGATGGTCGCGATGTACTCGTCGCTGACATCGCGGGTATCCGCCACCGGTTCCTGTCCGCGCTCCGGCACCGGCTGCCCTTCCACGCGAAACGTGGACATCTGGATGGTCTCCATGGGCAGACCGTTCACCACCGCGGCAGAACGCGTTCCTGGCAGCTTCGTCACGCGCTCCAACAGGCCGTTCACGAAGGCGCCGCCCTGCTCGGGCTTGGTATAGCGGTCGCTGCGCAGGTCGATCAGCATGGTCAGCAAATGGTCGCTGCGGAATCCCGGCGTGACCTGCATCACGGAGCGCAAGCTGCGAATCATCAACCCGGCGCCCGCCAGCAGAACGAGCGAGAGCGCCACTTCGGCCACCACCAGCGCCCGCCGGATGCGCGCGGAGAGTCCGCCTTCGCCCGAGCGTCCGCCGCGGCGCAGCGCATCGTTGGGATCCTGCCTGGCGGCAAAGATAGCCGGCGCAAGCCCGAATAGCAGGCCCGTGAGCACCGTAATCGCCAGGGTGAACGCCAGCACTCCTCCATCGATAGTCAAATCCCCCACGTGGTGAATATCGGCTGGGGCCAGAGCTACCATGCCCGCGACGGCCCAATGCGCCAGCAGGATTCCGGCGCCGCCGCCCAGCGCGCTCAGTAGGAGGCTCTCACCCAGCATATGCCGCACCATCCGCCAGCGGCCCGCGCCCAGCGCCACCCGAACGGCCATCTCCTTCTCGCGCGCGGCGGCGCGTGTAAGCTGCAGGTTGATCACGTTGGCGCAGGCGATCAGCAGCACGAAGGCCACCGCGCATTCGAGCACCAGCAAGGTGCGGCGCATGTCCGCGCCCATGTCTTCGGCGGAGAGCGGGAAGACGGTCGAGCGCCAGGTGCGGTCCAGTTGCGGATACTTCTCTTCGAGGCGCCTGGCGATCAGGGTCATATCCGCGCGCGCCCGCTCGATCGGCACGCCCGGCTTGAGGCGCGCGAAGGTGTACAGCCGGCGGTCGGTGAGGTTAGCCTCGTTGCGTTTGGGATCGACATCGGCCGGCACCCACACTTCCGGCTTGAACTCCTCCATGCCCTCGCGAAGCGACGGCAGGTGGAATTGCCGCGGCAGCACGCCGACGACCGTGTAGTTCGCGCCGTTCATCACGATGGTCTGTCCCAGGACCTTCGGGTTTGCGCCAAAGCGCCGCTCGAAGAGCGCGTAGCTCAGCACCACCACGCGATTCCTGCCCGGCTCGGATTCCTGCGCGGTGAACGTGCGGCCCACGAGACCGCGGACGCCCAGTACGTCGAAGAAGCCAGGCGAGACGGGCGCGGCTTTGATTTGTTCCGGCTGGCCGCCGCCGGAGAGATCGAAGCTGCTGTACCGGAAGAAGGCAATGCCTTCGAAGACGCGATTCTGGTCGCGCCATTCGACGAAGTTCTGCAGGCACGTCTGCACGCGCTCGGCCACCAGGCTGTCGAGCGCCGGGTTGGCTTCCCACACCATCGCCAGCCGCTGCGGATCGCGGAAGGGCATGGCGCGCAGCAGCATGGCGTTGAGCACGGAAAAGATGGCGGTGTTGGCCCCGATGCCCAGCGCGAGCGTGATGGCCGCCGCCAGAGTGAAGCCGGGACTCTTACGCAGGGCTCGGAAAGCGTATCGCATCAAAGGTGCTCCTTACACCACGGGCTTATTCCCTTTGACGTCGATGAGCGAAATCCGGTGCGGCGTTAATACGCGCGATAGGGCGCGGCGACGGGTCCCGGCAGCGGGAGAATGCCCACGAAGGTATGGCTGCCCTGGCCGCCGCCGAATCCGACGTAGGCGCGAAGCACCACCTTGGTCGCCGACCAGAGGGTCAAGCCGCCGCCCACGCTTTGGCGCATTCTCGCAAGGCTGAGGTCCGACGCTTGGGCGGCGACCTTTCCGGGATCGTAGAAGACCATGATGCCGAGCGGCTTCCAGATCCGCCGATTGAATTCCACTTCGAAGACCATGTTATCCGGGGCGCGGAACCGGTAATCCGGGAAGGCGCGCAATTCCGGGTCGCCGTTTGATATCCGTGCTGCCGAGGGTATCCTGCAAATAGAACGGCACGTGTTGCCGGTCGAGGTGTGCGCCAGCGTCAGCCGGGCATAGACCGATAGGATGCTGTCGCGGCGCACCTCTTTGCCCGCATGCTCCAGGTACAAATTCTCCAGCAGGTCCGCGCGGAATCGTCCGAAGGAATACTGGCCGCTGCCAATCGGGGGCGTGAATCCGCCGTTAGTAGAGCGACGGCCGGGATCCACCGCCGGTGAGAGCGGGATTGATGGTGGCGATGGTGTGGGTCCCTTCGTGACCGCCCCAAGCGAAAAGAAGCTGTACCATGGGGTAGCCACCCGCGCGAATCGTCAGACCCACCGCATAGCTGTGCAGCAAGTGCTGGAACCCGAGATCGCCGCGCGCGACCGCTACTTTGCCTGTGTCCACTAGGAACATGGCGCCGATGGGGCCCCAAATCGAATGCTCGATGTCGGCACGGAACAGCATCAGGTTGGGGGCGCGAAAGCGGTAATCGGGGTAGCTGGCCAGCATCTTCTCGCCGTTGATATCCGCGCCGCCCAGCGTGGGCTGGAGATAGAACGGGATAATGTTTCCGGAGGGCACGAAGGATTCCACCAGGCGCGCCTCGAGGTCGATACTGCCATCGCGATTCCTGGTCGTCGCCGCCGGCGCAGCCTTGCCGCCGGCCGGCTTAGAGGGCGGCGCCGACTTCTGCAGCTTGTACAACGGGATCGTATGCGAGAAATCCAGGTTGAGCCGCTCAAACGAATTCGACAACTTGCCCGCGAACTCCTGCAGGGTGGCGGAGTAGTTCAGAATGAAATAGCTGGACAGATCGCGGTCGAACCGGATTCCTTCACTCGGTTGGAAGAAGCCGCCCCCTCCCTGCGCCAAGCCCGGGGCCGTAACGCTCGTATACAGTTGTTCGATGGAGGGATTGGTGTCCCCTTCGCGCCCACGCAACGAGAACAACCGGGCGCTGAGTTCGCCAAATAAAGCAACCCCGGAATTGCCGAGCGGATAATTTACGTTTCCTCCGATCATTATTGCCCGCATGCCATATAAGGCCAGGCTCGGCCGGGAGGTGGAGGGGCCGATGCCGTAGTAACTGAGTTTGTTCAGCGAAATAGCTTCCGCAAAGAGGTTCACTTCCGGGTCGTGTTGCAGTTCCACCTTTTGGGCGGTTCCTTTGACAGGCCGATGGAAGGTCGGAACCAGAGGCTTATTCGACACTTCGATCGCCCGGAAGTTGACACCAACCATCCAGGATTGGTTGGAGGAAGCCATGGCCTCCACGTTGGTGGCAGACCTCCAAGATTCGTTGAGGTTGTGCTCCCACCCGAATGCGGGTCCTGCGCCAAAGCCGTTCCCTGGAGGGAAACTGCCGCCAGTCAGGTGTAAGGGAGTCGAGTGTACCAGGTCCGTAAGACAACTGAAGAACTTCTTGTCCGCGGAGAAGCAGTCGTCGTGGAATTGCTCGCCTTCCCGGCGGAGATCCGACTGCAGGCTGCCCTCCGAGCTGG
>OCTA010003728.1_pt1 | contig 13497 bp, 25 predicted proteins | sample 1538991 | NCBI WGS metagenome assembly OCTA01 (sample SAMEA3539302, study PRJEB22396) | soil metagenome | biome: tundra; feature: field; material: soil | place: USA | collected 2010-05 | depth 0.15 m
CCCCCCCGCCTCGCAGCCTGTTGCTCCCGTGCGCGGCCCCCGGTGTTCCCACGCGCGGCGGTGGTAGGATCCGCGCATCGTACGGCTGCACGGGCGCGGAACGGCGCCGTACGCCCGATCGCAGCCCGCCGCCCGCGACCTGTTGGAGCGGGGTAGGGCGGCCGGAGGCGGACTGCCAGTGTAGCGGCGGCCGGCGCGTCTAACCGGAGAGTGGCCGACCTGGGAGGGCGCCGCGGCCGGTCCGGACAGGCTCGACCAATCGCGCTGCCTGTAGTCCCCCCAGCGCTGGCAGCGGCCGGCCACGTGCGCCGAGGGAGGCTCTCCGACCGCTGGCTTTGGGCACGCGGCCGGTCCGCGCGGACCGGTGGCCGTCCTGTAACGTGCTGCTTTACAAACGCTGAGAGTCGTCACTCGGCGCGGTTTTTGGCTTGGGCGTCGGCCGACGTCTGCCACTCCATGTTTGCCGGCGTGTCTGGGCCTCCGTGCTTGAGGGCGATTATGTGATCCGCGACGTACCCGGGGCATGGCCCCGATGTGGATCCGGTCGACGGGCAGGGTTGGGCGCGCTGGAATTGCCGGCGTGCGGCTGAGCTCCGCTTGATCCGGCCGGCCGGTGTGCGCTGGCATGGGACGCACCAGGTGGAGCGGTGGCGGCCTTGGTCGTTCCGTTGTGGGACGGTTTGGCAAAACGCGGTAGCTGCCAGCAGGGCGAGTGTTCCGATTCGACACGTGAGGTTCATCATGCGTGCTGTGGTTGCACGTTACCTGCCGGTGTTCGGGCGGCCGGTGCGGGGCAGGCCCGCGGTGAGTCTCTGCCTGCTGATCGCGCGGCCGATTGCGGCGCGGGTGCCGCCGTTGGGTTTGTGGCCTGGCTGGCGGGGTGTGGCGTACCAGATGTAGCGGGGGTGCTCGATGCCGGTGTTGGGATTGGTGGCGGCGCTGGCGTGCAGGATTGTTTCGGCCATCGCGCGGCCCAGCCCTGTCGCCTCCTCGATCTGGCTAAAGTAATACTTCAGATCTTGGGCTGGCCGGTGCTGTGGCGCGTGGCCGCTGGCCTGCTTGTCGATTCGGTGGTACTCGTAGGTCACCGCGGAGTGAGCTTGATGCGCGTCTGTTTGCGCGCTGGCTTGGCCTGCGGCCGCGGTGTGGATCCGAGCGGCTGGTGGCGTTGCTGGCGGACGGCTCTCTCGAGCTCGGCCTGCTCTTTGGCTGTGACGCTCATTTTTGTGGCCTCGGTGTGACTTTGCTCGGGAGTAGTTGGCCTTGCGCGTCGCGGTTGCGGCGCTCGACCTTGCGCGCCAGCCGGGTGACTTCGGCGAGGTCTTTCGCGCGGCCGTGGCGCGCTGCTCTGGCCGCGGGCTCTGGCTTGGCCAGGTTGGGGAGTTTGGTTTTCTTGGTCGCCTGGTCTACGGCCGCTTGGGCGGCCATGCCGCGGCGCACGAACTCTTTCGCGCGCGGCGTGGCGCGGGCGAGTTCCTCGCGTGGTGTGCTGCCGGCGCGCAGGCGCGCTTTCACCTGCTCTCTGATGCGGTCCTTCTCTGCGGCCGTCATACCTGCGCCCTTTCTGCCGGCGTCAAAAAGTCCCGGAAGCTGGGAGCCTGTTCGGCGATGATGGCGGCGGTGGCTTGGATCTCGCGCGGCGCCGTGGTGCGTTGCGTTTTGCTCAGTTGGTAGCCGTGCTCTCGGCCCTTGATGTGGTATCGCGGCAAGCGGTGGATCCGCTTGTAGACCGCGAACATGGCGCGGCGCAGCATGCCGCGCGCGGCGCCGTGGTGTCGGTTCGTGCGCTCTCCCACCTGGCGGTCCGAAAGTCCCTGGGCGTACAGGGCGATCACTCGCCGGTGGGTTGGTAGTTGCTTGTCGAGCTCTGCGCCGATGGTGCGGTGGTGCGTCTCGCGGTCGCCGGTGATGGTCCGGTAGAGGTCGGTTTGTGTGATGGGTCGTGCCATGGCCCGATTGTAGCATCGGCCTCAGCGTTGAGGACGGTTCACGGCGGGGGATGCTGGGGGACCTGGAGGGCCTCGGCGATTGGCTGGCTGGGCGCGTGGCGCTGGGAATGTGGCGGTGAACCGGGGTGAGGCTGGCGGGCGTGGCGCGCGCGTGGCTGGCTGGTCTTTTTTTTCCGCTTACGTCGTGGCGACGTCTTCGATGGTGAGCACCTGGTTGGTGGGCGGTACGTCCCATTGCTGGGTGTACAGGTGTTCGCCGCCGCTCTCGATGGTGACCTGATATGCCAGTGGCGGAATTGGTCCGCTGGTCGGCTGGCCGGCTGGTGTGGCGTTGGTGGTGGGCACCAATTGCGCTTGGATGTTTCCCCCGGTGATGGGAATGGTGAGGGTGCTGGCGCCGATGAGGTCGCCGTCCGGTGTGAGCATCGCCGGCGAGGTGAGGATTGCGGCGCCCTCGAGGGGCTTGCCGGTGGCGTCGTAAAGCATGTCGCGGATGGTCGTGAGTGGCGGCAATTGTTCCTCCTTTGGCGGCTCGGGGCGCTTTGCGGCGCCCCGGCTGTTTGGGTGCTGCTGCCCTGCGCCGGCTGCGAAGCTACAGAGGGCCGGGCTGGGCGTTTGGTTGGTAGTGGCGCGCGCGGCCTGATCGTCTCAATAGAGCGCGGTGGCCGTGACCGTGAGGGCGCTGTCTGTGTGGTAGACGCACACTCCCAGCTTCGCGCCGGCGATTCCGAATCTCGCGCCGGGGATGTCGGCCGACTTCCACGAGCTCGCCGATTCTTCCGGTTCGTTGATCGGGCCTTGGTCGACTACGAGCGCCAGGGGCTCGTAGTGTGCAAAGTTGTCGATGGTGTCCACGATGGCCACGCGTGCGCCCCCGGTGGCCAGCGAATCGATTACGATCTGGAGCTCATAGGCGGCGGTCGCCGGTACCGCGCTGATGTCTAGTGAGCCTGCCAGCGAAGCTGAGGCGTTGGTGTTGAAGGTCTGGTGTGAAACGATCTGATTAGGTTGCATGCTCTGAGTGTCTCACCTCACTGCACGGTGACTGTCGCCGGCGAGAGGTCGATTCCTGCGGCCGCGGCGTTGCCGGCATTGTCCCAGAGCATGGCGCTGGTGAGTTGCCAGTCGCCGGCCTGGGCGAATCGCGGCAGGGTTACGGTGCATGTGGCGTTGGTGACGGTGTTTGCCGGCGTGAGAGTGCAGGTGTTATCTGCGTGCGCCAGGCCGTCCGGTGCGGTGTAGCTCAGGTGGATGGTGGCCACGCCTGACATGTTGTCTGTCGCGCTCCATGTGACCACTGTCGGGCAGGTGGCCGCGGCACAGGTTGGATTGCTTGGCGCCGCGGCGATGGCCGTTAGTACCGGTGGCTGGCTGTCGTGTTGCGCTGCCAGTGGGAGCGCAGCGAGGATTGTTGCAAGGATTGTTAGTCTCATGGTGAGTCTGTGGTGTGGGGCCCGGGATGCTCTCACGCGCCGCCCATGGTGGTCCCGCGCGTGGCGGTGGTAGGATCGGCGCGTCGTGCCGGTGTGCGGGCGTGGACCGCCGCGGCCGCGCGCGATGGCAGCCGAAGGGAGCCGCGCAACACGCGGCGATCCGGAGGCGACCGCTGGCGGTGGATCCCAATACAGTCGAGCCGCGGGAACGCGGCGCCCCCAACGATGGATCTCCAGCCGTGTCGCGAAGCGCACGGCGGCGCGGCTTGCGGGCGCCCTGGTGTCGCGAGGTCGGTAAAACAATTCTGCGCTGGCGCGCGGCCGGAGCAGCTCCTCGATCGATGTTCGGAGGTCCGCGCGCCGTCCTTCCTGCCGGAGGCTTGCCGCCCGGAGCGCGCCGGGGCTGTGGCAATTCGCGGTAGTGAGGCGCGCGGAGGGTGGCGTACGCTCCGGATTCTGCGGTCCGTCGCGCGCCTGGCCGGTCCGCGCGCGCTCCGCTGGCCCGCTTCGATGGATTTGTTGCCTGCGGGGTCCGGCATTGCTGCGCGCGGCGGCTCCCTATTGTCGCGCGGGAGTTGCACGTCCGCGCGCTTGCGCCGCGGCCGCCGGCGAGTGAGCAACCGAAGCGGGCTGCGGGCGCGGCGGCTAACCTGCCCGGGCGCGAGTACTCCTTTGGTGGTATTACCTCGGCGTGCTGGCTGAGATCCGAACGCAGACCCACGCGGCGCGGCGCTCTGAGTGGACGCGGGGCAGGATGGCGCGGAGGTCTTCTGCTCCGCGGCGCGGGTCGTGGGGCGCGGTCCCTTCCCGGCACGGCTGGCCAGGCTGGGCGCCGCAGGCTGGGCAGGCGACGGCGGCGGTGATGCGGTCCTCGCGGGCGCGGTCTTTGGCTGCTCGATTGTTGTGGCTCATGACTGACCGCGATAGCGAAAACGTTTCAATCCGCGCCTCGGCCCTTGCGGGCCGGGGCGAATTGTCGATTATAGCTGAGTGCGGTTCGGTGGTGGGTAAGGTGTACCTTACCGCTTACGCTGGGCTGGCTTCGCGCGCTTGCGCTTGCGCATGGGGCGGGGTTTGCCCTTGCTGTCGAGGGGTGGGAGTCCAGCGGCCACGCGCGCGGCGTTGGCTGCCAGGGCTGGCGGTACCGTGCGCTTGCGCCTGGCTGTCTTCTTCGTCGGCTTCTTGGTCTTCTTTGTGTTCTTCGTCATGCTGAGTGAGTGGCGCGGCGGCGTGCGTTGTATCGCTGGCGGCAGTCGTCGCACGTCCTGCAGCCGCTGGCGTTGGGTTGGGCGCACCAGGCGCAGCGGCCGCCGGCGATGTGGGCGGCCTTGGTGATGGCCGTCTTGTTGTTGTGGGTTTTGAGGCATGCGCGGCAGAGGGTCTGGCTCGCTGGTGGCTTCTTGCCGCATCGCTCGCACTTGCCGCGCGTGGCGTGTGTTCGCTGGGTTTTGCGGCTGGGGGCTGGCATTGGTGAGAGTGTACCCTGTTTCAGTCCCCTTCGGTGCGATCGCGTTTTTACGGCCGTACGCTACCCCCGAACTCCGCCTCGCAGGTCTGCCAATATGCGCAATGCCTGCGGCTGCATAGGTTGGAGCTTCGGCGCGGCAGATAGAGGCCGTCGCCGATGGCCTCGGCCACCATGGGGTAGATCGACTCTGCGTAGCGGGCCGCGTCGTCGTCGACCGTGAGTGAGTGACTGTAGTACCCTGGCGCGTGGGTCTTGGTGAGCGTGTCCAGGCGCGCGCCCGGTCCGCTCCTGGGTGTGGGCCAGTCCGGATCTTGCGGCGGTTGTGCCGGTGCGGTGAGTATCGCGTAGGTCACAACCTGCAGGTAGTGGCTGGCGCTGATCCCTTGCGGTTTCTTGGATGCGGTCTTGAGTTCGATCACCCGCCCGCTGGTGTCCAGTATGTCCACGATGCCGGTCACGGGCACGCCGGCGATTACTCCGCTGACTGGTACCTCGATGCCGGCAGGATCGATCGATGGGGCGGCCTGTCGCCACCAGAGCTCACACATTGCCTGGACCTGGTTGGCGGCGTCCTGGCGGTCCTGGGCGCGTTCGGCCTCGATGTCTGGGTCTGGTGTGTCGGGCGCGTCGACTGTGGCCATGGCGTCGTGTGTGAGATCTTGCGCGAGGTCCTCGACGTCGGCCTGGGTGATGGTGCATGCGCGTCCGGCCTGGCGGTCCGCGCCCTTGCCGCGTAGCAGCGCGTCGGCCACCTGGTGCACTGCCCGCCCGATAGCAAGGGCGGGGGTGACCGGTTCCGGTATCCGGAGGACATGCCGGCAGTACCATCTGAAGCCGCATTCGAGGTAATGCTCTGCTTGCGATGGGCTGAGCGGGCTGGGGGTGGCGGTCATGGCTGCCCCCGCAGCCAGAGCGCGGCGGCTGTGGCGGCGATCGCAATTGCTGCGCCGATGGCGGCGCCGATGGCGCGCGCCCGGTTGCTGGGGCGTGGCGGCTGGCTGAGGGCGGCGCGGATCGCGGCGGGGTCGTCGGCCAGCATGCGGTGCATGGCTGCCGTGAGGGTGGCGTGGGCGTGGAGCGGTGTCATGCGGTCCTCGCTTTGCGGGTGCGTGTTTCGCGCGGTGTGGCGAGGGTGCCGAAGAGCTTCGCCTCGACGGCCCATGCTTCGTCAAGTACCGTGCCCAAGGTGTAGCGCGTGAGGGCGGCGCGGAGCATCAGCGTGAGATCGTCGTCTGGTTCCGCGCGTGGCGGCTCGGCCGGCGCCGCGGGTGGCGTGATGGGGTGATGGCGCGGTGCGAGGTGGATTGTGGGCGCGCCGGGGTCTGTCTCTTCGCGTGGCTCGGCCTGGCTGTGCGTCTCTTCGGCTTCCTGCGCCTCGCGGGTCGCGAGCTCGGCGCGGTAGTTGTCGAGCTTGGCGATGGCGCGGCTGGTGGCGGTCTGCGATTGCTTGCGGGTGCGGAGCGTGGCTTCCATCTGCGGGATCATCGCCCGGATTTGGTGGGTGCTGAGGCGGCTCATGGTTTGCCTCCTCGGTCGAGCAGACGCATGTAGGTGGTGATGCCCATGGCGCGGATATCCTCGCTCGTGAAGGTCACTCGTCTGCCGTGTGCATCGGCGTAAGATTCGGCGGTGGCGGTGGCGTCGATCGCGCTGGCGAGTGCGGCTGCCAGCATGGACGTTTGGGCGGGCAGTGCTACGCTGGCGGTGGCTGCGGGGGCTTGCTCAACGCGCGGGCTTGTCTCTCGGGCCGCTGCTGGCGGCGCCTGGACGGGCGCCGCTGGCCTGGGCTGCGGGGGTGCGGTGCGTGCGGCGGTCTCCTGCAGGTGAGCATCGAATGCGTCCCGCGCTGCAGGCGGCTCGTCTTCCTGCTGGCTGGCTAACGTGATCTGCCAGTCCAGCGGGCCTTTTCGGTTGCCGTTGCGCGTCTCGCGCTTCACGATTTTGATCGTGTCGCCTTCGCCTGCGCCCGTTCTCTGGATCATGTCGTGCTGGCCTGGTTCAACCCACATGATCTTTCCGCCGCTGAGCATATAGCGGTATTGCAGGCCGGTTCGCCCGGTTTGCTCGATGCCTTCCGATTCCAGCGTGAGCATATTTGCTGTGTTCGCGGGCAGGCTGCCGAGAGTGATTTTCTTGCGCAGCCCGTTTCCGTTGGTGGTGCCGTTGGTTGCCATGGTGTTCAAATCCTTCCTGTGTCTTGGTTCCAGGTCTTGATGCCGTGTAGGTTCATGATCTGGAGTTGTCGCGCGATTTCGAGGAGCGCGATGGTGTTGAGGGTTGCGCGGCGGTCGCTCGGATCGTCGCATTGGGTGCGGATTTCGTGCTGGTATTCCAGGAGCTTTTGCAGTGTGAGTTCCATTGTGTTTCGAGCCTCGGTCAGTGAGTGACCCTACTTATATTATCGGCTATAATGTGCGTTTCGATCAATGTTTACAGGGGTTTGAGTCACTTTATTTGTACTGGTACGGAGGTCTGTTTCACGTGGCGCGGGCCGCTTCCCCCGTCTGCCGATGGGAGCGCAGCGCGCCCGGTTTTCGCCAGCGCGCGGCGCGCGCGGCGTGGTCTCGCGCCACGTCGCTGGCGGTGGCATCCATCAGGCCTACGGCGTGGCACCACGCGCGGCCCCCCCCATTCCCCCATACCCGGAGGTTCCTCGGCCCCAGCCCGTGCGCCGTCAAGGGCGGCGCAGCCGTCGCGCAGCGATCGTCAGACCCTTTACGGCGTGTGGGTGGGGCCCACGCTGGTTTGCGGGGGAGTGGGGGGGGCGTAAAACAATTCTTCGGGCGGAGCGCGGAGCGCGGAGGCCCGGCCCATGCAGCGCGCAGGCGCCCGTTGCGTAGGCCGGATGGCCGGACGCAACCAGAGCCGGACGCCCGCGCGCGGCCGGACGGCGCGGCCTTCCCGCGGCCTGGCGCGCGTTCCTTATTGTTTTGGCTGGCCGGTCCCGGAGCTGCCCCCGGACGGACAGCGAAGCGGCTGGTAGGATGCGCCTGTCTTACTCATGCCCAGACGCACTTGGGGTAAGCCGGATGGAAATAAGCGAAGCGTTCTCACTGGATGGTTTGGATGGTTTGTGATGGCAGAAGCCGGCGCGGGAAAAAAAACCGGCCGGCGCGTTGGCTTTCCGCCGACGCTGTCCGCACGGGGAAAGGACCGGCGCCCATGCCCATCGGGAGTAGCGGCGATGATGCCGCACGGTCCGTGCCCATGAGCGGCCTGGAAGAGAAGCTGGCAGCCCTCGGGCGGGTGATGCGCACGGGTGGCGAAGAGAGCGGGTGTGCGGGCCGTGGCGTGTGTCGCATGCGCGCCTGGCCGTGTCGCGTGGGGGCTGGGTGGACGCCGCCGCCCCTGGCCGTCGCCGCGGTTTGGAAGAACCCGGCCCGGTTTTGGCCGGGTTCTTCCTTTGCCGGGGGGCTGGCGAAGGGGCGGACGGCGCCGCCCCGCGGTTTCACGCGAGATAGGCCGGGACGGGCATACGTGACAGAGCCTCAGCGGCCCGACGCTCGGTTTCTTCGCGGACCCAGTGCGCGTCTTCCACGGCCTGGATGGCTTCCAGCTTTTTTTCCAGGCTGGCTAAGTGGGACTGGATGGTGCGGATGTCTTCGACGATTTCCCAGATGGGCATTGGTGGCCGGTTCCTTTTCCCGGTGCTTCCTGGCACGGCGGAAAGGGCCTCGGGCTGGACGGTTTTTTTTGCGGCAGTTTCGGCGTGCGTCGGCTGGCTGCGAGCTCGCGCCGGGCTCGCCGGTCGCCACAGCGCCGCGAGTGGCGGGCAGACTCGCGCCCGTAGGTCTTACTCATGCCCTGACGCGCTGGTGGGATTCGACGGAAGTAAGCGAAGCGTTGTGACTGGATGGCTTGGAAGGGACCGCCGCGGCTCAACGGTCGCGGCGGGTTTGGCCTAGAACAGGCGGCCGATGATGATTATGATTGGCTCCACGGGCGTCATCTCCTTTAGAGTGGGATGTGGGCGCCCGCGGCTGCTTACCAGGGTCGGAGGTCGGTCACTGCCGTGAATACCCCGTTAACCATGGTGGCGGACGCGAAGGGCAGGGCGCCGCTGGGTACTCCGCTCGATGCACAGCTAACCGTGGGCCCGGCTGTCCATTGCGAGGCGCTGCAGGTGCTGGCGCTGAGCCCGAACACGAGGTGGTTCTCGACGCCGTACACGTACACTGTCATCGACGCGGAGGTGTCCAGCCATTGCAGCGCCTCGCCGGAGTTAGCTGTGTAGGTCTTGCCGCTGACCGTGCGCCGCGCGGTGTAGGTGTCGCATTGCCGGCATACCCACAGGTTGCTGGCGTCGCTGGTGCCGATGGTGACCGCAAAGTCGGTCGCGTTGCCGGTGTCGCTGCTGGGCCATGGGCCGGAGAGCTTCACGCTGCCGGTAAATGCGCTGGCGAAGGTGATGTCTACCTCGTAGGTGGACTGGTCGACTGTCCAACTGACCTGGTCCAGCGTGAGCCGGTTGCCGCCGCTGTCGACGCATACCACGCCGATCATGCCGTTGCCGATACCGTGGGTGGCGTGGGTGATGGTGGCCGTGGTGGTGGCGGTGTAATTGCCTTGCCAGGTGGTCATGGCTTGGCCGCTGGTGCATGCCAGCAGCGCGATTGCTGCGAGTGCTGCGAGTGTGGTGGATCGTCGCATGTGTTGCCCTCTTTGGCGGGGGTTGCCCGCTCTACGATTTTCGCAGGTGCCGGCGAACGGCCGCTGTGGCGCGGTTGTTAAGGCGGACGCGAAATTCGATGTGGCGGCGTCGGAGTCGAAATTGCAGGGTGTGGACCAGGCCGCAGTCACAGCAGCAACTGTTGTACCTTGCGCGCCGTGGAAACACCCAGTCCGTCCAGCCGTTCGGCCCTGCTTTGTGGGTTGGGTACGTCATGGTTTGAATCTCGCACGTTGCGGCGCGGCGCCGGCCGCGCCGCTTAAAACAATTCCGCCTTCCTTGCTGCCGCAGGCCCGTTGCTGGAGTGGGCGCGCGTCGGTGCCACCTTTGCCCGCGCGGAATTGCTGCACCGCGCGCGGCCACGCAGGCAACCAAGAGCGCTCGCCACGGCGCCGCCGCGTGCGCGCTCGCTCCGCACGTCCGCAGGCCTCCGCATGGGTTGCGCGCGGCGGGCCGCGGCGGTCCTGGTTGTGGGGATGTGGCCGGGAGTCGCCGGTGGCGTCCTGGAGGGTCTAGCTCGCGTGGCACGCGCGCGCAGGCTCCCGGCGTGAAAGAGACGGTCTGTCTCGCCCTAGGGTATCAGGGCGGGCAGGAAAAGCGGAGCGTTGTTACTGGACGGGTGCCCAGGTTGTGGTGGTGGTGTCGCCGGCGTCTTCGGCGTCCTCGCTGCCGATCTCTACCTGCGGGTTGTCTTCCTTGGCCAGCAGCGCGGCCATTGCTTTGGCGCTCTCCAGCGACCCGTGATGGTGGCTGTGGACTGCCTTGGGACTGCGGCGGGTGGTGACCCGGTAACGGTGTATGACGTGCTTTGGCACTGTGCGCCCCTCCTGGGGGCTTGACTTGATGTTACTCGTTACTCGGTGGCGCAGGCTGGCGGCTCGTCCGGCAGCCAGGTCGGCGCGGAGTCGTCTACGGGTGCGTGGGTGAACTCGATTTGTGCAAGCTCGTGGCTGGCGCCGGTGAGGTAGTTGTCTCGCGCGGTGGTGGCGCCGGCGCGCGTGGGGTGGTGGCTGTGTACGTTGTGCGCGTCGCCGGTCACTACCCGGTACCGCGTTGTTCCGGCGTCGGCCGGCCGCTTATGTGGCTCGTGTTGCTCTTGCATCGGTGTGGCCCTCCTGGGGCCTATCGATAGTGTGCGCCTGCGGCGGTTGCTCTCAGGCCGCGGCCGTCATCTCTCCAGGCCAGTGGCGCCGCTCGATTTCGGCCTCGATGGCTTGGGTGAGTTGCTGGGATCGGGCGAGCTGCTCGACGGCGAGCTCGCGGAATCCGGCTAGTTGCGCGTCGTCTGCGCTGGCCAATGCGTGGTTGAGTTTGTGGCCGGTAAGTGGCCCACGTTTGAGGCGCTGGCGTCTCGGGGGTGTCATGGGACTATTGTTACAGAGGTGGTTCGATGCCGGATGGTTTGAGTGATGACGCGGCTTTGAGCGATGCGTTCCGCGCGGCTTTGCTGGCGGATCTGCGGCCGCTGGGTGCGTTACAGGATATCGTGGCGGAGCGGATCGTGATTGGTCTGTGGCGGTCGCTGCGGGGCGTGGAGACGGCGAAGCGGCCGCGTAAGTTGATCGTGCGTTGGTTTGGCCCTCCCGGCGTGGAGTGGGATCGCATCGAGTTGGATTTGGATCCGGAGGCGGTGGGGGCTATGGACCCCGGCGAGCTTGCCCGCTATGAGGCGTCGGTGGCGCGGATGTTGCGCCGCGATCTGGAGGTGCTGGGAGCTATGCAGGGCCGGGTAATTGGCGCGCCGGATGCGGCGCGCAGTTCCCGGAACAGTACCAAACGCCGGCCATGAGCCGGGCCGGATGGCTGTGGCACTGTTCGCACATGGCGATGCTGGTTCCTGTTGTTATGTGACTCAGCAGGCCGGAATATTGCAGCGTCCAATTTCTGAGGGCGAGCGCTGACCAGTCGGCCGAGCGGCTGGCGGGTGTCCGGATCCACCACGTGAGCATTTGCTGATCCATGCCTGCGTGCTTTGCGATGGCGCACAGTTGGGCAGCATCGCCTTCGTAGCGGGGCGCGGTGGCGAGCTCGAGGGCGGCGGCGATTGCGTTCTCGTCCATAGCTTGTCTCTCCTTTTCCAGTTTGGCGCGGAGTTGCAGGTGTTGTTTGTATTTGCTGCCGCTCATGGCGCGTACCTGCAGCCGGGCCCGCGCCACTCGCACCGGCGCGCGAATTCTGGATTTGCCTGGGGCGCGGCGCCGATCCGCGCGACCTCTGGGAGCTTGAGCCGCAACCATGCGTCCCGGCATCCGCCGCGGTGTGGCCTGAGGAGCACGGCGCGGAGTTGGTACGGCTTGGCCTGGGTGATCTGCGCGAGCATTCCGCCGAAGGCGCGGTCGGCGGCGGGCAGGATTTGGACAACGTCGCCGGCGGCGAGCTCGCCGGCGTGCTGGCTGGTGGGCGCGGCCTCGCGGGCAAGCAAGGCGCGGAGTGTTTCCGTTTCGGTGGGTGTGAGCACTTCCGATTGCAGCGCGGCCGCGGCGCGGATGTGGCGCTGTCTTTGGTGGATCATCGCATGGCCTTTTGTTTGGCGAGGGCGGCGATATCGGGTAGGTCGATCTGCTCGGGCTGTGGCTGGCGTGGCTTGCGCTTGACGTCGCGGAGGGCGGCGCGGGCTTTCTTCGTTTTGTGGAAGTGGATGCCGTGTATCCGGCTGAGCGCGATTATGGAAAACCATCCGTAGCTGTAGGGATTGAGTGAGGACTTGGTGCTGGGGAGGTATGCCTTGGTGGCCATGGCGTCGAGTTCGAGGTTGTCGAGCATGGTCTCGAGGCGGTTGAGTTCGGCGATCGCGAGGAGGGTCGCGGCGACGTGTGGGTCTGGCGGGTGTGGGTTGGCGATCGGGCGGCCGTCGTCTCCGCGGCCGAACTTCCGGAAGTAGCCGTATAGGCGCTGCTGGATGGCGGCCAGGTCGTCTGGGTGGTGGTCTTGGAGCTTGCTTGAATATACTCGATCGATCAACCGAAGCGAAGCTTCGTCAAGATCGAGCGAAGCGGCGGCGGCTGCAAGTGCCGTGTTTTCTGTGGGGGGTGGCGTCGTAACATCGCCAGGGTGGCGTCGTAACGACGCCAGGGGTGGCGTCGCTTCGACGCCACCTAACCAGCCCTGGGTGGGGGGGGGTGGCGTCGTAACGACGCCACCCATTGGTACTGTGTCGAAGATGTTGACGCGGTAGATGGCCGCGGTGGTGGCGGTGCCTTGCCGAAGGGTGATCAGGTTGCGCTTGGCGAGGGCGTCGAGCGCATATTGTACGTTTCGCCGGCCCATTTTGCAGGCGTTGGCGAGCTCGCGGCCGCTGGCTCGGACGGCGCCGGGGCTGGTCAATTGTCGCCTGGATAATTCCAGAATGAGGCGTAATTCGGCCTCTTTAAGCTTGGGTGCGAGGTCGGCCATGGCGGCAATTCTGACTTCCGATAACGAATAGTCGGTTGTCTCGCTTGGAGTGGCCTGCTGGTCGGGTTTTGGCTGTGCGCTGGTCTCTGCGCTCACGTCGTCTCCGGGTGTGGCTGCCGGTCCGTGCTGGCTGCCACTATAACACTGAGTCCGGTTCGGTCGCTGTGGCTTTTTTACCGCGGTGCCGTAAGTTGGCCTGGGTTTTCCGCTTTAATTCGGGTGGCTTGCCGGCCTTTTTGGGCGGTTCTGACTTCTGATAAGCAAACATTATCGGGGAGTCAGACGGCTTTGCGGGCTGTTTCGAATCCGCGCCAAAACGCGCGGCTTTTTTGCAACGCAAGCGGTGGTATGGCGGTGGAAGGCCTGTTTTTATTGGCCACAAGTGAGTGGTGCGTGTGTCTTGGATCTGCTACACCGGGCTGCTACTCTGGGGGCAGACGCGCATCCTTTCCCGCGTGCCGTGCGGCCTGGTGTGCCGTGCGGGTGGCCACGTTTCGGGCGGATGTTCCTTTGGGGCGGCGGGGCTTTCTCCCCCCCGCCTCGCAGCCTGTTGCTCCCGTGCGCGGCCCCCGGTGTTCCCACGCG
>OCTA010003729.1_pt1 | contig 13494 bp, 7 predicted proteins | sample 1538991 | NCBI WGS metagenome assembly OCTA01 (sample SAMEA3539302, study PRJEB22396) | soil metagenome | biome: tundra; feature: field; material: soil | place: USA | collected 2010-05 | depth 0.15 m
ATGGGTCCGCCAACTCGAACGTTGTGAAGCTCTATTGGACGTTGTCTGCGCAGGACAAGCAAACCGCCTACTATCACCCCGGTGTCGGAACGATGGGGGCGAGAAATGCCCTGAGTGCGGTCGGAAAGTGGTGGACACAGGTGAGGGGGCTGGCGTTCGGCTATGGCTTCTCCGACAACATCGCCGACGTTTATTCGTTCCTGATGGGAGAGTTCAATCCCGGCGACCAGGTCTTCATCTTCGGCTTTAGCCGCGGCGCTTACACCGCGCGCGCACTCTGCGGATTGCTGCATATGTGTGGGTTGCTCACCCCGGGGAATGAGGCGTTGATTCCGTACGCTCTGCGACTTTACAAGAGCAATGATCCCTGCAAGTTTGAGATTGCCGCCGGTTTCAGAACAACTTTCAGTGTCCCCTGCACACCCTATTTCCTGGGACTGTGGGACACCGTGAGCTCGGTGGGGTGGATTCTCGATCCCATTCACACCAAGGGCGGCCACTTACCCTACACCGCGACCTTGCCTGACATTCCTGTCCTGCGGCAGGCGGTATCGATTGACGAGCGTCGTGCGTTTTTCCGTCAGAACCTGATCCATGAACCGACGCCAGCGGGTCAGAATTTAAGACAGGTGTGGTTCGCAGGGGTCCACTCGGATGTCGGTGGCAGTTATGCCGAAGCTGAGAGCGGGTTGTCGAAAATTACGCTGCGCTGGATGTTGTGCGAGGCGCAATCCGCCGGGTTGCAGTTGAATCCGCAAAAGGTGATCGATGTGTTAGGCGGCGAGGCTCCGTACGTCCCGCCGGATCCCAAGGGACAGCTGCATAAATCGCTGCACGGCGTCTGGTGGCTGGGCGAATTCTGGCCAAAGCGTTTTTTCTATCCCGTGCCCGTGCCGGGACAAGCTGCGCCCAAGTGGAAGCGCGGTATCACGGTTAACCTGGGGCGCGCCAGGCTGATTCCAAACGGTGTCCATATCCATCAAAGCGTTTTTGATCGGATGCGCGAGGTACCGAACTACAGGCCCAAGAATCTACCGCAGCAATACGTCACGGAACCGGAAAATACCTGCGAACTGGCGCCACGACCAGTGCATGAACAGCAGGCGGCCGCTCTGCCCAAGCCACCCATGCTCAAGCGTCCCAGCGTCGTCGCTGCGCTGGCGTTGCTGGTTGTATTTGCCATATGCGCAGCAGCAATTGCGGTTTTCACCCTACACAACAGCCTGGAGGTGCCGAAGATCGAAAGGCCGAAGGAAGTCGCCTGGCTTCCCCAGAACTGGACGGAAGACCAGCGTCATCGTTATTACCACACGGCGCAAGGAAGTGAGCTTCTACCTTACGCATGGTTTCTGGCGCTTGAGCAGCCGCGTTTCACCATCAAGGGAGCGCCTCCATTCAGGGAAAACTCCTACTTGCAAGGCTTCGGCTTTATTCCGGACCCCGCCTACCAGCAAAATCCCGACGGGTTGCCGGTGGGATTCGCGCGCGACGATCGTTTCGTTGATCCCTACAGCGGACAGAAGTCCGTAGTGCTCGGCATGACTTGCGCGGCCTGCCATACGGGTGAATTGTTTTATAACGAAAAGGCGATTCGGATAGACGCAGGTCCATCGCTGATCGATCTGCAGAAGTTCACTGAGGCCCTAGGTCTCGCAGTGACCTGGACTTACTACGATCCTTTGCGCTTCCGCCGATTTGCGGACCGGGTACTTGGACCCAACCACGCGCACGCCGACCAGGTGCTCTTGCGTAGGGCGCTCAAGTATTATCTCGATACCAGTTTTACTGAGTTCAAAGCGACACGCCATCTCTTCCCGACCCCTGAGGGTTACGGCCGCACCGACGCGCTGGCCAGGATCGGCAACTTCGTCTTTGGAACCGAGCTGAACAATAACAAGAACCTGGTGGTCGGCGACGGCCCGGTGAACTTCCCGCCGGTCTGGGATGCATCCTGGATGGACTGGGTGCAATACAACGGCTCCATCCAGCAGCCTATGGGGAGAAACGTGGGCGAGGCGCTGGGTGTGCGGTCGCGCATCAATCTTCTAGGTTATCCCGGAGAGCAGTTTCAGAACACCATTCACGTCGAGAATCTCCACGAGATCGAGCTCTTGCTCGGCGGCCCGGAGCCGGGGACAGGCGTCTGGTCGCCAAAGTGGCCGGAGGACATTCTCGGAAAGATCGATCGCGACGCAGCCGGCAAAGGCGAAAAACTCTATAACGAACTATGCCTGCACTGCCACCAGGCGCCCATGTTCTCCGACGAGGGCCGCAAGCCGGAGCATTGGACGAATACTACGGACAGCGAAGGAAGCCAATTCTTCAAAGTAACCATGATTCCCCTGGCTGAGATCGGGACCGATCCCAAGGAAGCGCAGAACTTTTATAACCGGACCGCCGATAGTGGACCGCTGGGAAAAGGGATCATATCTGCCCGCGACGGCCTTAAATACATTACGCAAAGGCTGATCGATCAGGCCTACACCGAGCTTAAGCTTTCGCCGCAACAACAGGAGGAATGGAACGGCTACCGGAAAAACGAACTGCTGGCGCCGCTGGCATACAAGGCGCGGCCCCACAACGGCATCTGGGCTACGCCTCCTTACCTTCACAATGGTTCCGTTCCCAACCTGTTTGCGCTGCTATCACCGGTTTCGGAGCGGCCGAAAGTTTTTTACCTCGGGAACAAGCAATACGACCCCGTCAAACTCGGTCTCAACACCAACCGCCTCAAAGGCGCCTCTGAGTTTCGCACCGATCTCCCCGGCAATTCGAACGCAGGGCATGAATTCAACGACGGTCCAAAGGGCAACGGCGTGATCGGCCGCAAGCTGTCCGAAGAGGAACGAATGCAGATTATCGAGTACCTGAAAACGCTGTAAGCGGTCCGTCGAGGTGGCGATGGTAGCTGTTGGCGTCGGGGAAAGAAAGTCACGCCGGGGTGCAACGGCCGTCACTTGATTCCGGCAGGGATTCTGCTACGCTGCCTTGTCGCTTTGTCCCGGAGTCTGGCCGTGTACCTGGTAAGGGAGAGGTGTTGCAAAAGTAGGCCACCAATGGGACAATTTTGGGCTGTGCTGGTCGAACCACCGTTTGAACATTCGCTCTCCAACGTGTGGGTTTCCAGCGTCAAACAAATTAGCGATGGTAGTTGAGTACTTTACCCGAAATTTCCATCTCGCAGGCGACTAATCGGCCTGTACCGCCCAGGGTGATGAAAGCGGTACGCATATCGGGGCCACTTTTGGCTTCATACGAAAACCTGTGCAATCAGGTTCTGGGCGTTCGTGAGGAATGCCGTCTTACATGCTCTTGAGGTTTCAGAAAGCAGCTGTGCGAGGAAATTATGAGACCGGAAACCAAGCTTTTTCAATGCGTTTGAGATTTTTGACCATACGAGAGAAAACATAATGGCTTCCGCTTCCGCACTTTTCCGGTCAGCCTTATACCGCTTTTTGAACTGCGCGAAATGCAAGGCGTACTGTTCATTGCGCGAGAGAAGGCGCCAGTAAAGTTCTACGATCTCATCGACCGATACACCGTATGGTGAAAAAACTCATCCTCGCAAGGAAGGGAAGTTTACCCGACCGAAGGCTCATGCCGCTTCCCGCTCATAAGCCGGAGATCTTCCGTTATCACATGAGTGCGTGATGGCCCCATTTATTCTTGCCTCTATTTGCATCGCCTACTACGCTTGAGGTGCTCCGTCCACCTTATTGTGCTTGCGGTACTTGGGGTGATGCTCATGCGCCACTTTCACCCGCGCCCTTGCTGCATCGGGTTACTACTCGTCTGGGCAGTTTTCGCTCTTCACGGACAAGACAAAGCTCCCACGCCGTGGCAAGGCGCCGCCTTCTCGGCGAGTCCCCGGGACGTCAGGAACGCCGCTGCGAAGATCAAAGCCGATCGATATTCGTCGGCTACCATCCTCAGCGACGAGATTTTCATAAGCATTGACGCGGCCAACCGCGTTATCTACCGCCAGCACTTCGTTTACAGGGTGGACAGCAGCGACGCGATGCGCTGGGCGGGGATCGTCGAAGCGTTGTATTCGCCGTGGCGGCAGAAGAAACCCGACATCCGCGCGCGAGTTATCACCGCCGACGGAAGGGTCAGTACGCTGAATGCGAGTGTGCTGACCGAGGCGCCCGCGCATGACCAGCGTCCAGATATCTACGAAGATGAGCGTGTTGTATCCGGCCCGCTGCCCTCGGTGGGACCGGGATGCATCGTGGAAGAACAGATTGTCACCGAAGATACAAGGCCTCTCTTCGGCAGCGGCATCATGCACCGCTTATTGGTGGGCTACGACGATCCCATGGTGCACACTCTGATTGAGCTGCGTGCACCCACCTCACTCAACCTCCGCTACAGGGTTCGCGGGCCGGCGTCGGTAAATACTTCGCAAACGCAGGAGAACGGCTTCAGCACGATTCGATTCGAGCAGGTCAACATTCCGGCGGTAGAAATTCCGGAACGCAATACGCCTTCAGACTTCGAGCCCGTTCCCGCGATCGACTACTCGACTGGAGAGTCATGGGGTGCGATTGCCGCTGCCTACTACAACCAGATTGGCGCTGCTATCCGGCCCGGCGAAGTCTCAGCGCTGCTGGAGGGGGCATCGGGATTGAAGGGCGACGCGCTGGTTCGCCGAATTGCCACCAACCTTCACCGGCGCATTCGTTATACCGGCCTGGAGTTCGGAGCTTCCGCGATCATCCCTCATCCCGCCGGCGAGACTTTGAAGAGCGGCTACGGCGACTGCAAGGACAAAGCGGTTGTCCTGGTTTCGGCGCTGAAGGCGGCGGGCATTCCGGCGCAGATTGCGTTGCTGAACATCCGCGGAGATGACGATGTATCGCCTGAGCTGGCGGGCATTGGCGTGTTCAATCACGCTATTGTCTACGTCCCGGGAAATCCGGGAATGTGGGTTGATGCCACGGCGCAGTACTACGAACCCGGAGATCTACCGTGGACCGATCAGGGACGTCTGGCGTTACTCATCGGACCGGATACTCGCAACCTGGTTCGCACCCCCGTCAATCAGCCAGCACAGAACGCCAATACTCATCGCGGCGAGTATTACCTGCCGGAACACGGGAACGCCAAGATCGTCGACACATTTGAATCGAACGGTGTCCAAGCCGCTGTGCTCCGCGGGCAGTACGACCAGGAGGAGACCCAGAAAAGTCGCGACTACCTTGAATATTATGCGCGCACCCGGTTCCTCGCCGAGGGTGTCACCAAGACCGAACACACTAGCGGCGACGACCTGACGCAGCCGTTCCGGCTCAAGCTGACAATCGATCAGGCGCGCAGCGGGGTGTCGGCGCTGAAAAGTGCGCAAGTGGCAATTAACCCCGAGAACCTGCTCTGGGGCTATCAAGGATACGTTTACTTTCCGGACGTGACGGCCACATCCGGACCTCCCGAGTGGAAGCTGCGAGAGCATGACATAGAGATTCAGCCGTTCGTTACGGACTGGCATTACCGGATCGTACCCGCGCCGGGGTTCGGTTATCCGGTCCTGCCGAAGGATGTCGACCGCTCAATTGGCCCGGCGAAGCTGGTGCAGCACTATCAGCTAAATCCCGATGGATCGGTTGAGTTCCACTGGCATTTCGATTCGGTGAAGGCACGCTATACCCCAAGTGAAGTTCAGGCGCTCCAGCGCGATGTTAACGAGTTGCTGAACGTGAACAGTGTTGAAATCGTATTCAAAGAAAACGGCGCCCTTCTGCTCTCGCAGGGTAAGTTGCGCGAGGCGTTCGCCTACTACGGCGCGCAGGTGCGGCGACAGCCGAACGATGCCATTTACCAAATGAACATCGCCACAACGCTGATCGAAGCCGGCTTTGGCGATCAGGCGCGCGAGGAAGCAATTCGGGCCACCCGGTTGGATCCTACCAATGTCGATGCATGGGTTGACTTGGCATTTATTCTTCGGCATGACACTGTGGGTCGTAATAGGCATTTGGGTTTCGACCTCGATGGCTCCATTGCGGCGTATCGGAAGGCAATCGAACTAGATCCCCGGGAGTGGAGGAACTACGCCGATCTGGCGCTGTTGTATGAGCTCAACACCTCCGGCGAACGTTATGGCCCCGGGGCTCGCCTCGAGGATGCCGTCACGGTCTTGCGAAAGCTAGTGAAGCTCGATACAGACAACGGCGAGGAGTACACCAACCAACTCCTGTATGCCCTGTTCTATGGCAGCCGGTGGAATGAGGTTCTACAGACTGCCGCGTCGTTGCCCAGCAGTTCCACACGAGAAGCGATTGTTCTCGCTGCCATTGCGGCCCGCGACGGGTCGCAGGCGGCGGTGTCAGAGGCTGAAAGCCGCGACTCGAACAGCCACGCACGCGGCCAAGTTCTCCTTGCGGCGTCAATCCTCCTGGTCAAGAGCAGACGGTACGCCCCGGCGGTGGCGCTGATGAAGGCGGCTCTTCCAGGCCAGGACGATCCTTCGCAGTTGCGCGCTCGAATCGAACTGACTCGGAAAGCGCGTCCGACAATGGAACTGCTTCTTCCTACCGGGAACCCGCAGCGCGTCGTGCAGGACTATCTTCTCGTGCTGTTGAATCCGAATTCTCAGCTTTCGGATTACACGCGGCTTGTCACGGTTGACCCGGCAGACGAGAAAGACGAGTTCAAGAAGAGCATGGAGGAAGGGTTGCGCCTCCGCTCCGAACTGACATCGCAAGGTGCTCCGTTGTGGGTCGCGCAGGATATGACATTGGCCAACCTGCAGATGTTTACGGAAGGCGACGAAGCCTCTGGTTTCCGGATTCGTGTGCTCAGCTCTACCAACGACGCTCGCGTCGCTCTGATCTCGAAGCGCAACGGACACTATGTCATCGTTGGCATGACCGACTACGTTGCTATGGTCGGCGATGAAGTGCTCCGCCGGCTTGCCGGCAACGATCTCAAAGGGGCAAGGCTCTGGCTGGATTGGACGCGCGAGGAGGTCAAAGCCAATGCCGGTGATGATCTGCTGGGCGGCTCGGTGTTCTCCCGCTTCTGGACCCGAGGCGACGATCCGGACCCAGCCAGGATGCGGATGGCTGCCCTGTCGCTGCTGGTGGGATCTTCGGAGATCCGGCAGTACCTTACTGAGTTGACGGTCGCAAGAGCGTCGGCGGCCGACGCCGCTACGGCCGACAGAATCGACCTGTTGCTCGCCTATGCTGCCTACATCCTGAAGAACTGGAAGCTCTACCACGATGTCGCGGTGCGACTGCTGGCCGCGCATCCTTACTCGGAGTTCACGCTCGGAACGGCGGTTGGTGCCGCTATCTACAGTCACGACTGGAACTTGGGACAGAAGGCCATCGCCGCGCGACTCTCCCGCATGCCGGATGATCCTGTGGCAATACGGAATGCGGCTTCGCTGGCAGAAGGCAAAGGGGAGTTCGCTCAGGCCCGCAATATTCTCCGGCCGCTCATTGACAGCAGGCGCGCAACCATGAATGACATCAATAGCTATACCTGGGACGCACTGCTGGTTGACACGGTGAGCGATGACGATATTGCCCTGATGGAACGCGCCATTGCGTCGAAGAAAAGGAACTCGTTTGCGGAGATTCATACGCTGGCTTGCCTCTATGCCGTTAAAGGAAAGACGAAAGAAGCACGTGATCTACTGATACGGGCCATGGACCTACAAGGCATCGAACAACCGGATGAAGCGATCTGGTTCGGCTTCGGGTTGATCGCCGAGCAATATGGCTTGAAGGACGTCGCGCTTTCGCTCTATCGGCGGGTGGAAGTCGTACCCGATCCAACGCCAGGTTCCATCTACAACCTGGCATTAATGCGGGAGAAACTCATACATTCGAGCGCCACCACAGCGAGTGCCACCGCGGCAACGAAATAGCGCATTTTCGGCCTCGCCTGCCTCCACCTTGGGAACACTCCCGGATGACAGGCAAACTGGAAGTTATTCCGGGCCAGAAGTCTGTTCTGGGAAATCTGCCACTGGCAATCACTGAAATTGCTCCCGAGCGACGAACATCCGGAGGCCTACCAAGGGTCGGAATCCGAAGAGACTAGTCGTGGCTGCAAGCCGCGCCTTTTCAAACCGATCGAGTTTCTTGACCTTACGAGATGATCTTCTTCGTCAGATTCAGTTCATCGACAGCCTTTTCGATTTGGCAGCCTAAGAACGCACGACAGACGCTCGGCGACAAACTTGTCTGCATTTGAAACTTGCAACACTACCTTTTCGATACTATCCCGCTTTTCATGTGCAGCTCCAACTCTCGCACCTCTTTTAGCTGCGCTCAGCGTAACCCGCACCCCCGCAAGTGGAAGCCTCTCATGGTTCGATAAGGTGGGTGACCAAGCCTTTAGTCGGCACAGTATTACCGCCGGATTCTCATTTCCGGGTGACCCACCCGCCAAACGAGCGAGCACCCACGGCCCCAGAATAGTCCGTTACGCGGCAGCAAACTTGTCGTAAAGCGCTGTGTTGACTACACTGCGCCTGTGACCCGCCGGCAAAGCACTGAGGGATTCGTCGCGCGTGCTTCTGATCGTCTCGAGCCGACACGCACCCGCGTGGCTTTTTCATTGTTCGAAGGTGATTTAGTCAACCGCGGGTTCGACGCCATCGGACTGCGCAGCCGGCGCGGCATCGACCTGATGCTGCGGAGTCTGCTGCTGATGGGCACAACCTGGGGCGTAGTGGCCGTTGCCGCACTCCTGTCCACCCAGGTTCGTGGCGTACCGGCCAGCGAAAACTTTTTCAAGGACTTCGCCGCCTACCTGCAATTCATCATTGGCCTGCCGCTGTTCGTTGTCGCCGAGCGCATCGTCAGTGAGCACACGCGCGAAGCAGCCAACTACTTCCTCGTCTCCGGTGTGGTTTCCTCAGCCGACATTCCGCTGGTAGAAGCGCTGCACCGTCAGATCGAACGACTCAGAAAATCGACCGTGCCGGACGCGCTATGCATAATCCTCGCCTACAGCCTTGCCCTCGCAACCATCGGGCCCAAAACGACCAGCATCTGCCCGAGTTGGCACACCACGCCGAATCCCGAATGGAACGCGACCGCCGAACAAGTACGCCAGGAGCAGCGCGCAGCCTGCAGCGAGCTGCTGCGACAGCGGCAAGCGGAGGCAGCGGCCCGCGATGCAATCCAGGGGGCCGCAAAGGAGCCTGCCGCCGAGCCCAAGCGTTATCCGTCGCACCTCAATCTGGCGGGATGGTTGGAGATGTTGGTTGCGCTGCCGCTGCTGAATTACTGGTGGCTGCGCTGGATATGGAAGATCATCCTGTGGTCGTGGTATCTATGGCGGATGTCGCGGCGCCAGTTGGTGCTGACAGCTACCCATCCGGACGCGACCGGCGGCATCGGTTTCATCAGCGACGTACAAACCAAGTTCGGGTTTGTCATCCTGGCCTACGGCGTCAGCAACATCGCCTCCAGCGTCTCCTACCAGGTGGGCGTGGAGCACGCGCCTTGGTCGCTGTACACCGTCTGGTGCCCGCTACTGATCTTTGTGGTCGCCTCACCCGCGCTGTTCACGCTACCGTTGTTCATGTTCACCAAGCAGCTTTACCGTGCCAAGAAGCGCACTCGCGAGGAGCTGTACGAAAAGGTCGGCGAGTGTACCCGCGCCTTCGATAGTGCCTGGCGAGGCGCCAAGCCAGGTGTGGCTTTGCAGAACGAACTATTCGCATGGCAGCAGCTTCGGCATCTGTTCGAGCACGTCGAAAAGATGCGGATCGTTCCGTTCGATCTGCGCTCCCTCAGCGAATTGGTCGGCCAGACACTGGGCTCGCTGGTCCCACTGGTCGCCTATCTCAACCTTCCCGAATGGATAACGAAGTTGCTCGAGAGCACGTCACACTGGTTCCATTAGTTGATTGGGTGACCCAGGTAACCTGTTGCAGGTCGAGTACTCGGAAGTGAATAAAAACAATGGAGGCGCCGGGCTTACACATGCGTGCCCTGGAAAGATGGCAAACCCGGCCAAATGCTCGTAGCAAAAGCTGACGAGCAAGAGCAGATACTTCTTACGAGTCTCGACATAGATGAGATTCGCGCATTCAGGAACTCCGAATCATGGCGTATGCAGTATCAACGTGGTGGGTCCTCAGGCCAATTCCCCGTGTAGTTGACTCGGGGATTGGTCGAGGGCACAGCTCCGAGCGCATGACGAGCTAACCGGACATAACCCGAAAATGGGGTAATGTCCGAATTGCCCACCAAGAACCAACTAACAACACTCTTTCGGTCCGGGTCGGAAGTATGACGCACCGTTGCTAAGGAGACCTGATGCTCCTTGGCCACAATCAATAAAATGGTCAGCGCGTTGGGACGAATGTCAGGGCTAGCGCCCGAGCTGGCTTTACTTACTTTTCAGTCCATCGCGGTAGGTCATCGCTTCGAGTTCGACGCGAATGGCGTCGGCGACGGGGACTACGGGGCGAGCTTCGAACGTGAAGGCAGGCAACATCGAACAGAACTTATGCACTTCGAGCGGGTCGTCACATTCCATCAACATATACCCGCCCCAATCACCGACGCGGATGACGAACGACTCGATTTTGAAATTGGCGGGCGCTTTCCACGGGCTGAAGACCTCCAGGATTCGCTTCTGTGCATTTTCGTACTCGATGGGCGTGCCCTGCGGACGTTCGTTCCAAGTGATCATGTACTTCATGATTTTTCTCCTCTCTCGCATTTTGTGACGATCTGCCCCGTCGCTTATAGAGATGGCTTAGCAACTGGCCACGGGGAGGCGTGGGGCAAGGATACTCTGGCCCGCTCGGATTGGAACAGCCGAAAACTCCGGCAAGTCCTGCTAAGGCCAACAGGGTGGCTTTCGGTCCCTTTCTCGGTCCTTGTTCCGGTTGGTTGACGGGCAAGCCTGAAGTTACGCGAAGGCGGACACTGGATCGCATCGGTCGTTTTCGGCCGGCGAGACGCGAGGTTGTCCCGAAGTCCGCTTCTGGGAAATCTGCCACTGGCAATCACTGAGATTGCTCCCGAGCGACGAGCAATCCGAAGGCCTACCAAGGGTCGGAATCCGAAGAGACTAGTCGTGGCTGCAAGCCGCGCCTTTTCAAACCGATCGAGTTTCTTGACCTTACGGGACGCGCAGAGGGGTCGAAGACCACGCCATGCAAAGCGCTGCCTTCCAAGCAGGCGCCTCCTGCATCAAAGACTCGGCGGCGTTTAGTTTTGATGAACCATAATCTTCGTCTGCAGACTTCTGGACAGGTTGAAGCAGAGGTAGGTAAGTCGAGTCAGAAGAAGACGGCGGGGAGACTCCGAACCTGGCACTCAGGCGTTTGATGTGCGCATCAGGTGATGCGGCCCGGCGTTCGGCCGACGAGACGCCAATGGCCTTCAATCTTCGCCAACGACAGCTCCTCTTCAGAGATGAAGGGCGGGCGCGCGCTCCCGTCCGGATTGCGCCCGACGAGCTTGGTGACGAAGCTCACGGTCGCGGCCTTCCCATCGCCGCTGTACTTTGGCGCGGTGAAAAAGCGCATGTTGTCGAGGTCGGGCTCGGTCGCCTGGAGGCGGTCGACGCCCAAATCGGCCCACGGGCACTGCTCGACGAAGCCACCTCCTTGTGGCCTGTAGAATACGGCGAACTGCGAGATGTCGGGTTCGACCTTCCCCCACCCGAGTATTTCGCGGCCGAGGAGAGCGTAGATCTCACACTCGTCCTTTGCGACGCCGGGCTCGTGCTGCGTTCTCATCGAAAGTTCGGCCCTTTTACGTGACTACTGGTTCTAGCGCATCCAATTCCAAACCAATAAATGCGGCTATTTCGGCTCGGGCGCGTCAGGCTTGGTATCGGCCTTGGATTCCTTGGAGGCGCTAGCGTCCTTGGATGGAGGCTTGGCTCCGCGGGTGGACATGCGCTCCTGGTTGATCTTATCTGCATCCTTCTTGGTGTCGGAACTAGACGCAGTAGCAGCCTTAGTGCCGGAACTGGATGTAGCCGCTTGCTTGCTACCGGAAGTGACCGCAGAAGCAGATTTATGGCTATAAGTCGTTTGAGCTTGAGAGGTCTTCATAGAAGGGAGGTCATCGAATCGAATAACCACCATCGACACGAATCGTGGTGCCCGTCACAAAATCCGAGGCTCGTGAAGCTAGATATACAGCAGTTCCAGCAATTTCCTCGGACTGTCCCCATCGACCGGCTGGCGTGCGCAAAAGAATTTCGTCGTTGAGCGGCATTGTTTTCACAGGGGCGGTCATGTCGGTCTCAATCCACCCTGGCGCAATCGCGTTGACTTGAATGTTGTACGGTGCAAGTTCAATCGCCATGGACTTGGTCAACTGGATGATTGCACCTTTCGCTGCGCTGTACGAGGGGATCAGCCCAGATCCGAAGAAGGAGTACATACTGCCAATATTGATAATCTTTCCTCCTTGATGACTCATCATCGATTGGGCGGCAAGCTTCGAGAGAAGGAAGACTGCATTGAGTTGGGTCTCGATTACATTGTCCCAATCCTCAGGCTTCTCGTGCAAAATACCGCCGCTCAGCGACACGTTACCGGCGTTATTGACCAGGATGCTGATGCCACCAAGTTCGTTCGCGACCCTGCTAAGCGCTGGCTCCAATGCAGCATGTGCTCTCGGAGCTGAAGGCTATCGGCGTTCCGTCGATAAGGTCATTGAACTCCGATTTTTCGGAGGGCTCAGCGTGGAGGAAACAGCAGAAGTGCTGAGGATTTCCGCTCAAAGCGTGATGCGCGATTGGAAAATGGCCAGGGCCTGGCTTATGGCCGAGATCGCGCATTAAAGATGTCAACCTGCTTTTCGTGACTCGATGGGTTAAAGTCGCCAAGTCCTGGATGGTCGGCAAACAGCAAACTATGGGCTTTTTTGGTCGCAAAATCACTTCACGCTAATACCCCGGTCGCTTGCGTCTATGAATGCCGGGCGACCCACACAGCGGGAGTAAGGTCTGGAAGGCACCTGATCGGGAGATCGGCAAGCCCGGGGAGAATCGTGGAAAAGTAATCGCGCACCGGGACTTGCAGCCGACGGCAGCTTTCCACGACCGAGAGAATCGCTGCAACCTTCGGTCCCGCTTGTGGGCTGCCGATGTGGATCCAGTTCTTCCGACCCAGAGCCACGGGACGCATGGAATTCTCCGCAAGGTTATTGCTCAGCTCAAGTTCCGGATATTCCAGAAATCGTGTAAGTTTCCTCCAAAGCGTGAGCGCGTACTGGCAAGCCTTGCTGAGTGCGCTGGAAGGTAATACAACGGACCGCGCTGCCTCGATCTTGCTGCGAGTATCATCAAGAAGAGGCTTTGCTGTTTCCTGAAGCCGAACATGGCGCGCCGCAGTGTTTAGCGCTTTACGGCGAGCTTCCGCATCAACCGCAAACAGTTCGTCCATCCGCGCCACAATCGGAGTTGCAACCGGAGGATGTCAGAAGAGCTCGTGAACAGGTGCCAGAAGTCAAGTCGGATTCGCGCGATGCTCGGTTTGTGATCGCCAATCATTCGCCC
>OCTA010003730.1_pt1 | contig 13494 bp, 14 predicted proteins | sample 1538991 | NCBI WGS metagenome assembly OCTA01 (sample SAMEA3539302, study PRJEB22396) | soil metagenome | biome: tundra; feature: field; material: soil | place: USA | collected 2010-05 | depth 0.15 m
CCTGGCCGACAGGATCGCCCTCGTCTCCCTCCGCGCCACCGAACCCACCGGGGAGAAACGCCTCGCCGCGCTGGCCAATCTCACCCGCCAGCCCGCCTGAGTAACTGATGGACTCGGGGCGCGGCTGGTGCCGGTCAGGCCCTTGTCAGGTAGCACCGGTCGCCGGGGACGCCGAGCGAGGCCAGGGCCTGGCGCTGGGCGATGAGGTCCTGGGCGACGGTAGAGCACCTGGCGTAGGCGATGTTCGCCAATGCGGCCGCCTCCGGGGCGTGATGTCCGTTTAAGGTACCTGTCCGGTCATCCGGAACGAACGAACCCCAACCAGGGAAGCGTGCACAGCTGGGCCGCCAAGCCCGGCGATCGGCCGGGGCCGCGGCCGCGACCTGGATCGATGAACGCCACGTCAGCCGGCGTGAGCGTGAAGAAACGGACCAGCTGATTACGATCGATGTCCGGGAACGATCGCAGCTGCTCGAGGTGAGCACCAGAGAACAACCAAGTCGCCACCAGCCACCTCTCCGCCACACTTCCGGCAAACGGCACGAATGTAGCGCCCAGGACCGGCGCCGCGACCAGCAGCCCTACCGATCCAGGTCAGCCACATCCGTTGATTTTTCGGCCAGTACTACCGCGACCTGGCCGCGCCTTCAGGTGCCGCCGAGGGGCCTCGCGGACCGCGGGCAGGCGCCCGGGGGACGATCTGCCACCAGGTCCCCCTTGCCGCGCTCGCCGCTATCGCGCCGTCCCCGGCCGCCTGCGCGGGCAGGCGACCGGGTCAGGAGATGGCCGCCAGGCGTGGCGCCAGGCGTCCGACGCGGTCGGCTAGCTGAGCCAGGGCAGCGTCGAAGCTGCCCGGGTCGCCGGCCGGCGCCGGACCCGGGACGGACCAGTGCACCGCTGCGGTCTCGCCGAGTTCCTCGTGGGCCAGGTCGCACACGGTGATAACGAGATCGCCGTCTTGCCGGACGTCGCTGATGTGCCGGGGCCGCAGCCGGGGCAGCGGCAGGCGGTGGCGTCCGGCAGCGGCGATGGCGCCGGGATCGATCGCCGCTGCGGGATGCGTTCCGGCCGATACCGCCGGGACGTTGCCGGCCCGGCGCCACAGCGCGGCGGCCAGGTGCGAGCGCGCGGAGTTGGCGGTCTCCACGACGCTGAGACCGCTGACCGCGACCGCCGTCTCGGGGTCCTTCGCCCCCACGACTTGAGGCACACCTTCGGCTACCAGTTCGGAAACCAGCGGCCACAATCGGGCTGAGCTGGAACGACGCCTTGGTCACGCCAACGACCGGTACCTGCGGCTCTACACCAACCCGCCCGACGACGTCGCCGGCTACGTCGAAGACCTCTGACCCCTACCTGTGGCCATTAGCTTCGGGATTCCTGGGCCCATTTCTGCGGCCAACGCGGCGACCCTGAACTGCGTTTGTGCAGTCCAGGGATATCCGACCAAAATTTCCCGCCCGCTACTCGGACCCCGACTCCACGCCCCACCGGATGCTCAGCAGCCGCATTCCTCACCGTGCCAGGCCTCGATGCCCTCACGGATCGCGACGGCGGCGATGCCCAGGCCGATAACGGGGTCGAGCCACCAGCCGCCGGGCCAGGCGGCGGTTACGGCCAGCACGAGCAGCACTGCGGCGGCCTGCGCGCCGCACAGGTAGTTCTGGGTACCCTCGCCGGTGGTCGCCCCCGAGCCGAGCCGTGTCCCGAGCTTGTGCTTGCTGTAGCCCAGCAGCGGCATCTCGGCCAGCGCGACCGCGGTCAGCGCAATCCCGATCAGAGTGCCCTCGGCCTGATGGGCGGTGACCAGATCGGCCACGGACTGCCCGGCGATGTAGGGGGCGATCAGCCAGAACGAGACGGCCACCCCGCGTTGCGCGCGCCGTTCCGCGGTCTCCGAAAGCATGCGGGACCCGGTGAACCGCCACACCACGATCACGCTGGCCAGGCCCTCCACCGCGCTGCCCAGCGCCCACCCGGTCAAGGAGACCGACCCGGAGGCCAGGCCCTGCCACAGCCCGATGCCGCCCTCGATGCACATCCAGGCCAGGCTGATCCATGCCAGCCGCCGCGCCCACCGGGCAGCCCGCAGCCATTCGGCATCCCGCGCCTCGCTGCCGCCCACCGCAGCGGCCGGCGCCGCGGCGCAGCACGGATCGGCGCACCGCCCGGCCGGCTCGCGCGCTTCGCGGGCGTCCGCCAGCGGCAGCAACCGCCGGCTGCTGCTGACGGACGGCTCACTCATCAGCCACGTCCGCCTCCGCTTCGGCCGGCGGCGCGCCAGGGCCTCCGCCGGTACCGCACTCGGGGCATAGCGCGACAGCGCTGCCGGTCGCGGCCAGCACCGCCTCCCCGGCGGCCAGCAGCTCCTGCAACTCCGGGCGGGCCAGCCGGAACAGCGAGGCCCGGCCCATCGGACGCGAAACCACCAGCCCGCAGTCCCGCAAGCAGGCCAGATGCGCCGATACGGTCGCCTGCGCCAGCCCCAGCTCGCCCACCAGGTCCACGACCCGCGCCTCGCCGGCCGCCAGTCGGCGCACGATCGCCAGCCGGGCCGGATCCGCCAGCGACCGGAACAACGCCGCCGCGGGCGCCAGTTCAACCCGCCGCAACTTGGCATCAAACGCTATCATCGCCACAACACGATAATAGCGTGGTAACGATCCGTGCGCAGCGGTTTTCCCGCCCGGCAGCCCGGCACTTACCCGTCAGTTACCTTGCCCCCGGTGACACGGACCGAGTGGAGGGCCGCCTCGGGGGTGATCGTCCCGCCGGCCAGTGAGCCGTCCTGTTTATCCTGCGGGAGTTGTCTGCGGGTCTTCCCTGGAGGACCGCCATGAGCGAGCAGCTGTCCCCGCGGCGGAGCAGGAAATCGCCGCTGAGCTGGATGCGGCCCGCGAGGGCGTGTACGGCGGGGACTGGCCGTGTCCGGCTGGCGGGCAGGCCGGCGCGGGTCCGGGTGGCCTGGCCGGGGGAGGTCTGGATTCCGCGTACCTCGCGGCCGGGGAATTCGAAGGTCAGCGGGGTACTGAAGTGCTCGCCCCGGATGGGCGCGAACCCCGGGTTGGTGATGCCGAGGACGACCAGCCAGGCTTCGTCGTCTGCCGTGTCACGGCCGGCGCTGCTGCCCGGCTCTCCCGTCAGGGTCAGGCGGATGATCCGGGTGCCCGTGCCCGGTGCCTGCTCTGGTATGAGCCCGACGGGCATGTCCAGGTAGATGCCCCACGTCAGGTGCTTGCGGGTGAGCAAGACGGAGGCGGCCGTGATGGCCAGGGCAGCTATCAGCGCGGCCCCGGCCGCCTGGACGTACCCGGAATGCAGGATCAGGCTCGCGGCTGGCCAGGTGCGGGATGCGAGGGACGGTTGCATCGCTGATCTCCCGATGAGTACGTCAGCATTTTTACTGATTCATGGGCCGTGCCGCTGGATTTAGCGGCATGCCCGGGCTCCTTCCTGGCGGCCTTTGGCGGGGAGCGCCACGCTGACCCGGACTGTTCAGGCTGAGTCCCTGGTCAGCTCAGCAGGTGTGTCCCGCCGGGGCCGGTGACCTGCTGGAGCATGGCGGTGGCGAGCTGCCGGACCTGGGAGGGCAGGGGCACGTAGAGGTTCGCGGGGGCGTAGGCCTGGCCGTCGTGGGTGAGCCAGTCGAGCATGGTGACCAGGGCCTGCCCGGTGGCCTGGTCAGCCTGGCGGGTGTAGATGAGTGCCCAGCTGTAGCCGCTGATGGGGTAGCTGCTGGCGCCGGGCTGGTTGACGATGGAGAAGTCGGCCGGGGTGATGCGGGGTTTCCGGGCGGCTGCGGCGGCGATGGTCTGGGGGGTGGGGAGGACGTAGTTTCCGGCCTGGTTGCGGATTGCGGCGAAGGGCAGGAGCAGGCCCTGGGAGTAGGCCTGCTCGACGTATCCGATGGAGAAGGGGGTGAGGAACACCGTGGAGGTCACGCTGCCGTTGCCTTCGGCGCCTTCTCCTACTGGCCAGCTGAGGGTCTTGCCGGTGCCGACCCTGGCCGCCCAGGCGGGGTCGACGCTGGACAGGTAGTTGCTGAAGATGTAGGTGGTGCCGCTGCCGTCGGAGCGGTGCACGACGGTGATCGGCGCGGGCGGGAGGCTGATGCCCGGGTTGAGGGCGGTGATGGCCGGGTCGTTCCAGCGGGTGATCTGCCCGAGGAAGATCTCGGCGAGGACCGGGCCGGTCAGGCGCAGCTGGGCGCCCGCGGAGAGGCTGAGGTGGTAGGCGATGCCCTCGGCGCCCAGGGCGTCGGGCACCTGGGTGACCGGGCCTCCTTGGGCGGCTGCCAGCTCGCTAGCGTTCATGGGCACGTCGGAGGCGCCGAAGTCGACCTGCCGGGCGATTATCGCGGCGATGCCCGCGCTGCTGCCCACGGCGGAATAGCTTACGGTGACCGCGGGGTGCTGCTGATGGTACCTGGCGAGGGCCAGGGCGAGGAACGGGGCGACGTACGTCGAGCCCGCCCCGGTGAGGGTGCCGGCGGAGCCGGCCCCGGTGCCTGCGGCGGCGACCGGGCCCGCCGGGACCGGGGCTGCCGTTGTGGTGCTGCACGCGGCCAGGGCAAGGGCGCCGATCGCGGCTGCGGCGATGCTGATGGTCTTGATCAGGGTCCGGCGGGACGTCGGGCCGTGCCTGTCGTCGTTGGCTGGCATTGGGTCTCCTTTACGGCTGGGACGGGCTCAGGGTTGCCCGGCGTGCCGGACCCAGGCCTGGGCGCCGATCTGGACCGCGTCCCACGGGCTGCCCAGGGGCGGGGTGTAGGACAGGTCCAGGTCGCTGACCGCGTCGACAGTCATGCCGTGGAAGATCGCGGCGGCGGCGATGTCGACCCGCTTGGCGATCTCGGCATGGCGGTGCCCGAACAGCTGGACGCCGAGGAGCCGGCCGGTGGCACTGTCGCCGGTGAACCGCATGTGGATGCGGTGGCTCCCGGGGTAGTAGGCCTTGTGGTCGTCGGCTTCGGCGCCGGTGGTGACCGGGTCGAACCCGGCCGCCTTGGCTTCGTGGTCGCGGAGCCCGGTGCGGGCGGCGGCCTGGTCGAAGATCTTCACGACCTGGGTGCCGAGGCTGCCGGCGAACTCCCGGGTCCCCCCGCAGGCGTTCTCGCCCGCGACGCGGCCCTGCTTGTGGGCGGTGGTGCCGAGCGGCAGGTAGGTCTCGCCGAGGAGCCGGTGCCAGGTGACGGCGCAGTCCCCGGCCGCGTACACGTCGGGCAGCCCGGTCCGCATCCCCCGGTCGACGGCGATCGCGCCCTTCGCGCCGAGGGCGGCGCCTGCGCTGACCGCGAGGCTGGTGTCGGGCCGGACGCCGACCACGACGAGCACCAGGTCCGCGTGCCGGGTAACCGGGTCGCCCGCGCTGGTGACCGCCTCGACCCGGAGCCGGCCGGGCGCGCCGGCATCCGCCGTGGCGACGGATCGCACGGCGGTGCCGGTGAGCACGGTTACCCCGCGGCTCTCAAGCTCGGCGTGCACGAGGGCGCCGAGCTGCGGGTCGACGGTGGGCAGCACCTCGGGCAGCTGCTCGACCTGGGTGACGGCCAGGCCGCGGGCGGTCAGCGCGTCGGCCATCTCCAGGCCGATGTACCCGGCGCCGACGATGACCGCGCTGGCCGGGGACGTCTCGGTCAGGGTGCTCATCAGGGCGAAGGTGTCGCCCATCGAGTGCAGCAGGTGCACCCCGTCGCCGGGTCCGAGCGCGCCGAGCCCGGCGATGGGCGGGCGGACGGGGACCGCGCCGGTGCCGATGACCAGCTGGTCGTAGGCGATCAGGTCCTCGGCACCGTCAGGACCGGTGACGAGCAGCTTGCGGGCGGCCACGTCGACCCGCCGGGCGGTGGTGTCGAGCCGCAGCGCCATCCCGGCCGCCTCCAGGTCCCCGATGGTGCGGTGCGCGAGGTTGCGCCAGTGCGGCACCTCGCCTGAGACGTAGTAGGGGATGCCGCAGATGGAGAAGTTCGGGTAGGCGTCGGCCACCACCACGGTGACCTCCGCGCCCGGGTCGATCTCGCGTGCCCGCAGCGCGGCGCTGATGCCCGCGTCGCTCCCGCCGATGGCGACCATGTGCATGATGACCTCCTGTTTCCCGTGCGTTTACTGGTTACCCGCTAGTCCCGCCCGGCACGCGCCGGGGGTTCCCCGTCACTGGCGGCTCGCGCGAGCCCGGCCGCCTCGCGGTCGCCGGCGCTATCGTGCGGGACGACGACCCCGGCGGCCTGGGCGGGGGTGAGGGCCGGGTACAAGATCCTGATGACGGCTACCCCGGCGATGCCGCCGCCGATCTCGGCGGCGATGAACAGCGGCACCGAGGACGGCGCGATCCCGGCGAAGCTGTTCGAGAACATCCGGCCGACGGCGATGGCGGGATTGGCGAAGCTGGTGGAGGCGGTGAACCAGTAGGCGGCGCCGATGTAGGCGCCGACTGCGGCCGGGGCGCTGGCCAGCCGGCCGCTGCGGGCCAGGGCGAAGATCACCAGGATCAGCCCGGCGGTGGCGATCACCTCCGACAGGGCGTGCGCGCCGCTGGCCCGGTGCTTGACCGAGATCGACACCGCCGCCTGCGCGAACATCAGGTTCGCCGCCACCGCCCCGGTGACGCAGCCGGCGACCTGGGCGGGCAGGTAGGCGGCGGCGTCGCGCCAGGAGATCCCGCCGAGCGCGGCGTCGGCGAACGAGACGACCGGGTTGAAGTGCGCGCCGGACACCGGCCCGAACATCAGGATGATCGTGAAAAGCCCGGCCGCGGTGGCGGCCGAGTTCTCCAGCAGCTCAAGGCCGGTGTCGGACGGGGACAGCCGCTGCGCGGCGATCCCGGACCCGATCACGATCGCGGCGAGGAACGCGCTGCCGAGGAACTCGGCGGCCAGCCGGCGCCACAGCGCGGCGGGATGGGGTAGAGATGCCCTGGTCACAGGCCCCATCTTGACGTATTCAGCTGTCTCAGTCAAGATTGAGTCAATGAACACTGAGCAAAGACGCGATCTGGCGGCCAGGGCGGCCGTGCACGCGGCGCTGGCCGACCCGGCCCGGCTGCTGATCACCGACGCCCTCGCCGAGGGGGACGCGTCCCCCTCGGCGCTGGCGGCGCTGCTGGAGATGCCGTCCAACCTGCTCGCCCACCACCTGGGCGTGCTGGAGCAGGCCGGGCTGGTCAGCCGCCATCGCTCGGAAGGCGACCGCCGGCGCACCTACCTGCGGCTGGTACCGGGCGCGCTCGATCCGCTCGCCCAGCCGCCGGCCCGGGCGGCGCGGCGGGTGCTGTTCGTGTGCACCGCCAACTCGGCGCGCTCGCACCTGGCGGCGGCGCTGTGGCGCCGCGCCAGCGAGATCCCCGCGGCCTCGGCCGGGACCCATCCGGCCGCGGCGATCGACCCCGGCGCGATCGCCGCCGCGGGACGCCATCACCTGCCGCTGCGCCGCCTGCGCCCGCGGCACATCGACCAGGTCCGCCAGGACGGGGACCTCGTGGTCACGGTCTGCGACCTGGCCCGGGAGGAACTCGGCGGGGCGGCCGCGGTGCACTGGTCCGTCCCCGACCCGGTGCCGGCCGGCGACCCCGGCAGCTTCGACGCGGCCCTGGCCGAGCTGAGCCAGCGCGTCGGGCGCCTCGCGCCGCGACTCGCGGCCCCGGCGGGGAGCCCGGTGCCGGGCGCGGCCTGATCGCCGGGGACCTCATCACCGGACTGGAGAAGGACCACGCCGCCGCCACCCGCGAAGCCGGCGACCGCAAGGCCTCTCTCCCGGCAGCCACCGCATCGCCATGGGATTCGCCGGCGACCGCGGCACCGGCCGGCTGCCCGGCGTCCAGCTGTCCGACCGCCGGCACTCCGAGATCGCCAAGCGGACCGTCGTGGATGCGATCAGCGACACCGGCCTGTCCTGCACGCCGCCGCCCGGCTCCCCCCGCGACGCCGCCCGGTCCCGGGCCCGCCGGTCAGGGCCCTGCGCTTATCCCGCCGTCGCGGTCAGGCAGGCCGCGGGACCAGGACCGCCGACATGCGCGCCATCACGTCCGGGTTAACCCGGTAATAGACCCAGGTGCCGCGACGGTCAGCGCTGATCAGCCCTGCCTCGCGCAGGATCCTCAGATGGTAGCTGACCGTCGGCGCCGTCACGTCGAACGCCCCGGTCAGGTCGCACACGCACGTCTCGCCGCCATCATGGCAGGCGATCAGCGACAGCAGCCGCAGCCGCATCGGATCGGCGACCGCCTTGAACAGCGGCGCCAGCTCGCCCGCCCCGGCAGGCAAGATCGGCTCGCACGCCAGCGGCGCGCAGCACTCCTGGCCTTCCATGGTGACGGGCAGTAGCCACTGATTAAGCATCTCTCTAATTTGACATGCTTTAAGCAGAGCGCAAACTGGTCTTCAACACTGATTAGAGAACTCTTTAATCAGATGCCGTGCCCGTCCCGTACTAGCTGGGCCCCGACCATCCCCACACCCTCACCGCCCGCGGCAACCTGGCGGGAGCGGGCTGGTCTGGAGTAAGCCCCCGGGCCGTCCCAGAATCGCTCGTTTCCGGGACGGTCGCGCCCTCGCCGGGGACGCCCAGGTCGGGGCGTCCCGAAACCCGTGCCCGTTCGGCTTGTGCAGGCTGGCGCAGATCCCGGTGAGGATCTCCAGGTTGACCTCGCGGGCGTGCAGCTCGTCTTCCAGGAGCACGAGAAGCTCTTTCATCGACCGGGCGACCCGGTCCGGCTTGTAGATCACCAGAGTGTCGCCGGGCTTGAGGGTGCGAAGCGTCGCGGTGAGCTTGGGCCGGGCCCCGCGGGTGCTCGCGGTCTCCACGATCACCTCGCGGCAGTCCGCGGCCGCCAGGGCGTCGAGCTGCATCTGGTGGTCCTGGGTCCGGCCGGAGACGCGGGCGTAGCCGATCCGGACGGTGCTGGTGCGGACGGCGGGTCCTCGCTGCGTCCCTGCCTTCCCGGGCCGTGACCGTCTTCACCGGGTCGAGCCTGGCGATGCGGCGCAGCACCGTCCCCCGCGACGGCACGCGCAGCCCGCGGACCCTGCATTCCCGCATGATCTCCCGGTAGACCGAGGCCACCGTCCGCCGCTGCCGCGTCAGGTAACGGGTCCGCAGGACCTCCCGCATCACCGCTTCCACCTCATCGGGAAGCCGCCTGCCGCCGCGGCCGCCGCTGGAAGTGCCGGGCAGCAGGTCCGACGCGATACCCTCGCCCGCCCGCCCGCCACCGGCCGGCCAGCACGTAAACCTGCCGTCGGGACACGCCCAATTGAGACGCCGCCGCGTCGGCAGCCTCCAAGCCCACCACCCGCCGCTCGGCGAGTTCCCTGATCACGCTGACCCGGCGGACAGCCAGGCCCCACGCCTCCGCGGCGACTGGGGGCGCGGTGGCTGGCCGGGGGGCGGGTGCGCTCGCGTTAATCGGGTAAGTCATCTTTGCCCAGAGTTCCGGCGAACCCAAGGATCGGTGACGGGGAGCTGCGGGGTATTCATGCGGCATGGGGCGGATCGGGCCCCGGGTTCGTGCGGACGCCGGGCAGGCGCGGTCGTGCTGCCCTCGGGACCGGGTCCCGGCGGGGTCCTTCCTGCCCCCGCCGCCCGACGATCCGCTCGCAGGGCCGGCAGCTATCGGCGTCAGGGAGGAAAACGGGGCAGGCGCTGCCGGCTCCGGCGCGCGACCGCATGGGTTCACCGGGACTGAAAGACAGTCAGTCCGGCGGTGATCCTTCATGTTCCCTGAAACTTCCTCAACAATGAGACCGGCCCTGCTGAAGCGGGGAAAGCCCAGGTCCAGGGGCTATAGAAGTTATTGAGACCTCAGGGAACTCTGGGGTTATTTATTAGATCGGACGCGATCCTCGATGTCAGGAGCGGGCGGAGACAGCTCACCACTCCATGAGACTGTGGGCGCATCGATCAACCGCCGCCAACGATCTTCTCCCAACTGTCTTCCCTTCCATGTCACAGTCGGCCGGGCTGTCTCGTCTCAGGTCTCAGAGACAGACTCTGAAATGAGGAAGGTGATGGTCATGCGGGTGTTCGTAGCAGGCGGGACCGGGGTCATGGGGCGGCGGCTGGTGCCGCAGCTCGTGGCCCGGGGCCACCAGGTGACGGCTACGACGACGAGCCCGGCCAAGCTGAACTTGCTGGCGCAGATGGGCGCAGATGGCGTCGTGATGGACGGGCTGGATGCGGTGTCTGTCGGTGAAGCGGTGGCCAAGGCCCGGCCGGACACGATCGCGCACCAGATGACCGCAATTTCCATGGCGCACGCCGGCAAGCCCGATATGAAGCACATGGATCGGTGGTTCGCCCCCACCATCCGGCTGCGCACCGAGGGGACGGACCATCTGCTGGCCACGGCCGAGGCGACCGGCGTATCCCACTTCGTTGCGCAGAGCTACGCCAACTGGAACGGAATCCGCCAGGGCGGATGGGTGAAGACCGAGGAGGACCCGCTGGACCTGCACGCGGGGACGGCGGCGCACGCGGGGATGGAGGCGATCCGCCACGTCGAGGACGTGGTCCTCAGGGCTGGCGGCGCAGTCCTGCGATACGGCGGACTCTACGGGCCGGGCGCCAGCGACGACCAGGTCGAGCTCGTGCGCAAGCGGCAATTCCCGGTCGTCGGGGGCGGCACCGGCTACAGCTCGTGGGTGCATCTCGACGACGCAGCGAGCGCTACCGTCCTGGCCGTGGAGCAAAAGGCGAGGGGCGTGTTCAACATCGTCGACGACGAACCGGCCCCGGCCAGCGAGTGGCTGCCATACCTGGCAGCGTGCGCGGGCGCAAAGCCACCGATGCGGGTCCCCAAGTGGCTGGCCCGGCTGCTGGCCGGGGAAGTGGCGGTGACGATGATGACCGAGGGGCGCGGCTTCTCCAACGCCAAGGCCAAGCGGGAGCTCGGCTGGGAGCTGCGCTACCCCTCGTGGCGGCAAGGCTTCAAGGAAGGGTTGGCTTGACCCGGACCGAGGAGTTCGAGGAGCTGCGGCCGCTGCTGTTCGCGATCGCCTACCGGATCCTCGGCAGCGTGAGCTAGGCCGAGGACGCGGTCCAGGAGACCTGGCTGCGCTACGAGGCCTCCCCGGCACAACCCACGTCGACCAAGGCCTTCCTTTCGGCCGTGGTGACCCGGATCTCGATCGACGTGCTGCGGTCGGCCCGCCGCCGGCGGGAGGAGTACGTCGGGCCGTGGTTCCCCGAGCCGCTGCTGACCGACCCTTACCAGGACCCGGAGCGCTCGGCGGAGCTGGCCGACTCGGTGTCGATGGCGGCCCTGTTGCTGCTCGAGCGGCTCAGCCCGCTCGAGCGCGCGGTCTTCGTGCTGCGGGAGGTGTTCGGGTTCAGCTTCCCGGAGATCGCGTCGGCCGTGGGGCGGTCGGAGGCGGCGTGCCGCCAGCTCGCGGTGCGGGCGCGCCGCCACATGGACGCGGGCCGGCCCCGGTTCGAGGCCGACCGAAGGGAGCGCGAGGAACTCGCCGAACGATTCTTCGACGCCTTCAGGGAAGGGGACGTCGACGGGCTGCGGAAGCTCCTCGCCGCCGACGTTCACATGGTCGGCGACGGCGGCGGCAAGGCCCCGCAATGGAAGCACATCATCGGCGCCGAGAACGTGGCCCGGCTGCTCGCCGCGATCGTCCCGCCGCTCGTCCGGATCGGCGGCGTAGTGGAGCCGCACGAGGTGAACGGCCAGCCGGGCGCGATCTTCCGCGACCGGGACGGAAAGGTCATCAACACCTTGGCGCTCGACATACTCGACGGGCGGATCCAGACGATCCGCTCGGTGATCAACCCCGACAAGCTCGGGCACGTGGGTCCGGTGGCGGACGCCTGGGCGGTCATCCGCGAGGCGAACCAGGCTCGCCGCCCCACGGATTGACCGGAAGAGCCGACTGCGCTCCAGACCTGTACAACCATTCAACGGCAACTGGCCGCCGCGACGCCTCGCAGCGACTGGCGTTCCGCCAGAGGCTCCCATTGAGGCCGGCGCGTGCTCCCACAACAGCGACTCGTGAAAGAGGAACAATGTCAGGGAAGGGCGACCTTGTGCGGCGCCTGTTCCAGGCTGTCGAAGCCCGTGACGCCGAGGATGTCGCCGCGTGCTATGCGGAGGACGTCGAGATCCACGAAGCCGCATCGCTGCCTTACGGCGGTGTCTACCCGCGGCCGGGATGGCGGGCGCCGGCACTGGGAGAGCGTCGCCGTGGTTTTTCATGCCCGCGGCATCGACGCATCCGGCAGGCACTTCGACGCTCCCGAAGTGGCGATCTACGACGTACGCGACGGCAAGATCGTGCGGTCCCAGATGTTTCACGCCGATGCTGCGGCAGTGTCGGAGTTCCTCAGTCGCGGGCGGACTGGCCGCGCATCCGCCGGCAGCGAGGGGACCGGCAATGCCTAAAGATTCCGACCTTCCGGGCTACCAGGTCACCGAGCCTGCCTGCCCAGGCGATCACAGTCCGTAACCATTCATCGCCGGGCACCGGCCCCTCACCTCCAGCACCTCACCAGCCCAATCACGCTCTTCTACGTGGCATTGGGGGCGAACCCCTGCCCGTCCATGGCCCCTAATCGGGCTTACCTTGGCCGCACCGCTATCACTTCGGTGGCGGCCGCCAACCTACGCGGGGTGATGCTGGGGATCCGTGCCGCGGTACCGGCCCTGCGCGCCGCCGGCGGCGGGGCCATCGTCGCCATCTCGTCGGTATCGGGACTTCGCGCCGACCCTGGCACCTGGGCTTACGCCGCCTCCAAGGCGGCGGTGATCAACCTGATCCGGGCGACCGCCATCGATTACGCCGCGGGCCACATCAGGATCAACGCCATAGCGCCCGGCGGTACGATCAGCACGCTGACCGCGGGCCATCTGGCCGGCTCAGCCGGAGCGGCCATCACCCGCCGGATCCCCGCAACGCTGGGCCCAGCCGTGTGAGCAGGCTAAGGTGATCTGGTTCCTCGCCTCCCCCGCCGCCTCGTACATCACGGGCGTGACGATTCCCGTGGACGGAGGACTGAGCGCCAACGGCGGCATCCTGCTCCCCCAGGACCGGGCGGCCACGTGAGCACGGGCACCAGCGCGAACATGGCCGTCAATAAAGGACGTCGCCCGGCGGCTCTTCGCCGAGGTGATCAGCCAGCACCGGATAGAAGGGGTCCACCTCGGCCCGCTCTTCGGTGCCCCGCCCTCCGGTCGTTTCTTCACCGGCCAGAGCATCAGCCTGATCTGGTTCGACGCAGGCCGGATCGCTCGGTACCAGGTCTTTCCCGACCGGCTCGGCATCTTGCGCCAGATCAGCGGCCCGCCACCGTCGTCCGCTGCTCGTGCTGGGTGATCGTAGCGCTTCCTCTGCTATTCACGCGGCCCGGATGTTGGCGACCGGGGTGTAGTGGGAGGCGTCCCCCTTGACCGAGTAGCTCAGCTGGCCGTCGATGCCGACCGGGACGTCGCCGGCCACCGTGACCCGGTTGAGCCGCCGGGGCAGGTCGTCGTAGTTGTCGATCGCGTAGTGCTGAGTGA
>OCTA010003731.1_pt1 | contig 13493 bp, 1 predicted proteins | sample 1538991 | NCBI WGS metagenome assembly OCTA01 (sample SAMEA3539302, study PRJEB22396) | soil metagenome | biome: tundra; feature: field; material: soil | place: USA | collected 2010-05 | depth 0.15 m
AACTGTCGCTCTCCTTCGTCGGCTTTGCCTCCGTTGAGTTGTACCAGGAGGAGTCATCGCGGATGCGTTGAGCAGCGTCCTTGCCTAGTAGAAACCGGCCAACACGGAAAAAGTGTTGCCGCATTGCGTCCGGGTCGGTCAACTGCCCAAACTGAATCTCGACAACCTCGTACCCGCGATTCCGCAGTCCTTCACGAATATCGCGATCCCTGTCGTGCGTCTCGGGACGTCCGTGCAGATGGCGGCCCATGCCGTCGAGATAGATGCATAGCCCTTCATAGGCATCATTGCGCGGCTCGTAGAAGAAATCCGGTGTGGTCGCGCCCAAAGGACGTCCGAGATCAATTGGCCGCTGGGGCTGGTAGCCGTGAAGTCCCGCGCGGTCCAGCATGGCGCGCAGGGTCAGTTCGGGATCATTAACCGGGACCTCCTCGGCCGCCGGAGTTGGCAGGCGGGAAGGAATGTCGTGTGTGAAGTCGAGACTGTTGCCCCATTTCTGAAGGCGGTCCAGCGCCGTCTGCCGGTTCAGGTGCCGGTGATAGTACGAATTCCGGAAGTGCAGCAGGCAATCCACACACGCTGACTGACAAAGAGACGGGCAATCGGCCACGACCCTCCTCGCCGCCGCCGTGACTTCCAGCCAGCGGTCTCTCATCTGATCAAGAAGTCCAGAGCCCCCCGGCATCGGATCATAAAGCAGTAAGCTCAAGCCCCTGCCGCCTGGCTGTCCGATGGCGAGTAACTGCAGATCCTCGACTTCCATATCGAGCACCTCTGCGGCCCCCAATCGCAGCGCCTCCATGACGCTGTACGCCTCTTCGCGGTCCACGCAGCTCTCCAGAGAAATCGCGTCAGAGATAACGTCTGCATAGAACCCAACGGGCTCCACCGGCTTGCCGCAGCGCAGTCGGTGGTCCTGATCGAATGCCTGAAGATCCGCTTGCGATGCCAGCGGCGACCGGCTCTGCCCGCAGACCAAACAGACCGGGTAGCCTAGCTGACCGGCGCTCCGCGCCAAAGACGACGCTCCCACGTTCACCAAACGAAGCCGAACGGCGGTTCGTTGGCTGATGATTCGATCCCCCCAACGATACTGTTTTCCACCGCCGTGCTGCGCCTGCTCGTAACCGTAAACGGCGACTCCGAGTTGGAACCGGTAGTCCTCGTCGTCGGAGATCTGTGAGTTATGCGGCAGACTGACGTCACAGATCGGCACTGCCGGCATCGTTTGCGAACCCAGACCCGCGGTCAGGTTACCCACCACCTCCGCCACAGCCTCATTCGAAACATCCACCATGAAGCGAACAGGCTCCCCCGGCTCCAGGCGGAAGTAACGCGGGATAAAACGGTGCCCATTCGCGTAGATCAGATTGCCCGGTATATATTCCCGCAAGGCGAGCGACGGATGCCGGCGCAATTCCCAATCGCGGAAGCTTGGGTTGTACTTGGGCGCCTCATGCGTGCCAATTACCCAGCCGTTGTCCAATCCGTAGCCCGGCAGAAAACCCTCGGCAGCCAGCACGCTGTACGTGTTCGTATCGTCGAAGCCCTCGGCATCCCGTCGCTTGCGCGGATCATTTCCCTTGAGGCGCTTCACATACCGATCACAGCGATTTCGCAGCGCATCCTGTTCCGGGTCGAGCGTGCCCTGTCTTCGTCGAACCTCATCGAGGCGATTCATTTGGTCGATGGCCCAGTCCAGACGGCGCTTCAGACGCTCGATCACGGACTGAAGCTGGCCATCCATATCCTCGATGTAGGTCCGCAAAATCGCAGGCTCGACAACGCGGGCGTCCTCGTTCGGCCATCCTTGCCGAAACGCTTCCACTACCCCCGCGTGCAGCCGATCCAAGTGTTTGCCGAGAACGGTTCGAAGCGGCGCAAGATCGGGCAGTCGCCGCCGTACTTCACCGGTATTGTCGAACAAATACTCCCGAACCCGATTCGGGAAACAACGTCTCAACACTTCAACCAATTCCATCTGCTCGGCATTAGCGAGTTCAGAGTTGGGACGCGACAAGCGGTGCAACCCGGTCAGAACGATGGCGTGGACGTGCTTCCGCACCATCACGTCATTCCGCAGATTGAAGCTTGGCGGCGCGATCTCCCCGGATAGCAACTTCAAAGGGTCATTGAAATATGGCCGGTCATGCGAGTGCGCCCGCGCATAGGTCAGAATCAACGCCATCCGATGACGACGGCCAGCCCGACCCGCACGCTGCCAATAATTCGAGGGCAAGGGCGGCACGTTGCGCATCAACACTGAATCCAGCGCCCCGATGTCCACGCCCAACTCCAGCGTCGGCGTGCAGACCAGCGTGTTTACGCGGTCGCCGTCGCCCTTGAATACGCGCTCCAACTCTTCCCGATCAGTTCCGGGGATCTGCGCCGAATGCTCCCGTGGACGGATCATGTCGAAGCGCCCATCGAGCATGATCAGGTCATAGTTGTCCGCGCCTTCCGTTTCCAACTCCAGTGTCCCGGTACAACGCCACGCCAGACAAGCGAGCCGCGGCGTCGGGCGCGAATGGGCACGACGGCACGCCTGACAACGCCAAATGCCGCTACTTGCGCGCAAGCGCAATTGGTCCGCATCAATCTGGCGAACGTTTGTCGTCCCCGGCAACGGCCGGTCTCGAAACCCCGTCAAAGAGGCCGGCACGATTAAACGCAATTCGTCCGTCAGCGTCCGCCAAAGCTCTTGCAGGAACTGCGGCACATCGTTCGGATTGACACCCCAACGCAGAGCCGCCTGAACGACCGACGTCGGTCGAGTTCCCAGCCATTGCGCCACGCGCCCGGCCGCATCACCCGGATCGCGCTGCAACTTCACGCCCTTGGGCCCCCCACGAAATAGCGGCAGATACCCGTTTTCGATCTCGCGATCTCCCTCTTGCCAAATCTTCGAAAAGATTCGCCCATCACGGTCCAACAGAATCCGGTTTCGGCGCGTGAAGTCGAGCATCACCGCTACGCCATCCCGCAATTCCTCCGGTCTGAGCCCCAACTCGTTCGCCCAGTTCTGGAAAAATGCGACCGACGGTTCCAGTCCGGCATAATCGACCACCAGCCGTCCCCACGGTTCCAGTCCGATCCTTTGCCGGGCACCCGTTGCGACTTCGCGAAGCACCAAGATCCTTAGAAAGTGACTGCGCTCCGCCGCGTGGCCTTGGAGGTCGGCCTTCTTTCGCGCCACATTCCAAACTTCCGGAAGTAGCGCCTGGGACAAATCGTCGTCTTGATCGAGTTCCTGATCCAACCGCGAGACCAGCGTCCCTACCTGGAGCGGCGCCTGGCTCAACCGTGCAAACATGAGCGCCCGCAATCGGTACCGCCGCGCGTGGTCCTGCATCCAGCCAGCCTGGAAGGCGGCATCCTGACGGTTATCCGAAAAGACCAGCAGCCGCTTCCGCTCCGCCCGGTGGATCATGCTCTGCGCGAGTACGTGCACGTCGGAAACGGTGCTCGCCTTCACCGGACGAGCGGGTTCGCGGTAGCGCCCCAGTTGTAGACGGCCGATGGCGCTGCATCCGACGCAGGAAACCAGTTTCCCTGGTTGCTCTTGTTTTTGCCGCGTGGCGAATAATTCCACCAGTGGCCCCGGCTTGCCGCATGCGTCGCACTGCTCTGTCCGGGCGGCATGCACCGTGCCGCAGTAGCGGCAGAAATAAAGCGGTACGGAATTCCTGGGCAGCGCGCGAAGCTGAGGCTGGGGCTGCTGACCGTCTTCATCGTCGTCATCATCGGGGGCATCCACCACCAGGCGGTCGAGGAGAACTACCCGGTCCCCGCCCAACTGCTCTTCGAGTGGACGCCAGATGACTCGATTCTCCAGCGCCTCACCACCGCCCGGCGCGCGGTCCGTGAAGGTGAAGTCCCGAACATGATGAACGAAGTAGTGCTGCCCGCAGGTGGTGCAGGTCATGAGCGGAAGGCGGAACAATCCCTGGTCGTCCGGCCCGACCTCCTCCGCCGACAGTGCTAACCGTGCGCTCGCAGCCTTTAGCGGAAACGTGACGACACCGCCCGCGACGCCGCGCACAAATGCGTGAACCACCGGACGCAGCAACGCCCGTCCTTCGCGCTGAGCCGCCGCCCCCAGGGCGAGCCAGATAAGCACCTCTTCTTCCGGCACCGGCCGTCCCAGCCTTTGGGCCAGATCCTCGACCAGATCCCCCATCGAGCGCGGCCGCATCAGTGCATCCGCAATCTGATAAGCGACCTCGTTGCCGGACAAACGCTCATACAAGCTGTCTTGCCACCGGCTGATGTCGAGCGCCTGTCCGGTCAACGACTGGAACGTCCCTTTCAACAGCTTGAGCGATGCCGGGGGATCGCTCTCGACATTGCCAATCGCCTCCAGCACGTTCCGCAACTGCAAAACCTGGTTACCCGGCAGCGCCGGACTCGCCTTCCGTTTCGCCGCCCACAGATCCGGCTCGTAGTCCTCATAGACCACCGCCACCGTATCCTTCGCCACACCAAAGAATCTCGACGCAAAGTGTATGGCCGGAGCCGGGCTGTTGCGACCGGCAATCGTAGCTGAAGTTGCGATGCAAACCGTCTCCTCGGCGCTCTTTCCGCAGAAGCTTCTCAATCGTCGAAGGAGACACGCGGTCTCAGCTCCATTCGCGCCCGAGAACGTGTGGGCCTCGTCCGCCACCAGGAAATCCAGCCGCGCTCCCGCGAACATTCCGATGTCCTGCTGGCGTGTGAGCAGCAGTTCGAGCTGCTTGACGTTGGTCAGCAGAATTCGCGGCGCCCTGCCCGCTGACTGCATCTCTTCGCGCGACGCGCACTCTTCCGGCGGATGGACTGCGCCCGGCTGCCCCTGCGCCCGCAGTTCCGCTACCTTCGCGGCGTAATCAGCTCGCGACGCGCCTTGGGGCAAGCGGAATCCAGTGACATCACTCGCCCGCTGAGGCGTCTTGCCGACGTACAAACCAAAGCTGATCCCGACTCCGCACAGCAAGTCGCGCAAGCGTCCAAGTTGATCCTCGGCCAGGGCATTCATTGGGTAGATGATGACCGCGCAAATACCCTCCGCAGCGCCGGCTTCTCGGAGTTCCAGCGCCTTGCTGATAATCGGATAGAGGAAGCATTCCGTCTTACCGGAGCCCGTGCCGGTCGAAACGAGCGTGTTCCGGCCCGCGACAATCGAGCGGATTGCGGTCTCCTGGTGGCCGTACAGGTGTTCGTGGTCCGCGATGTTTGCGAGTACCGGATGCAGCACACCCTGGTCGGCCATCTCCCGCATGCTGGGTCCCCGGCGAAAGCTGCGCGAAAGGCTGACAAAGGGTCCGGCCAGGAGCGGCGTGCGCCGGGTTTGGTCCAAGTTTAGGAGCTGCCGCATCTGCCGGTGTAGGCTCGGGTCGGCGAAGGAATACGTCGTCAGTTGGTAGCGCAAGAAATCTTCGACGACGTTTTCCGTGTAGGTGATCGGGTTCAGCATTCTGGCCATTGGGACCTAGCGCTTTCGAGACTTGCCGTATACCGGGTTACCGAATAGATCGGCCTCCACCGGATTTCCAAACAGATCAACGCTGACGGAGTCACCTTTTACTGAGTTCGTCGTTTTTTCTTCCGCAGGTGAAGGAAGGATCTCGGCGAGGACTTCGGCGTGACGTTCGCACTCCTCCCAGGATTCTTCGACCGACTGCTCCAATTGCCAAGGATGGAAGCGCGGCCCAAGTGCCGCTGATACAGGTTGATATTCCTTCGCGCGATCGTCGTGCCCAAGACCGTAGTCAGCGAGGCGGACGGTCTCGGGAAGCATCCAACCTTCGCCGTCGTTCATCTCGCAGAATTTATCAATACCTTGTTCAGTCAATTGAGTGAAAGCAATTTGCGCCAAAACCGCTATCCGTAACTCAGGCGGCCTGTCCTTCTGAAACCGCCAGAATCCCTTGGGATTCAATGACCGAGTGAATTGGTTCGACTGAAGCGTCTCGACTGGATGGTCGCAATCTGCAAGGATCGTTCCAACTGAAGTCGTGTCAAGACCATAGGCGAAAGCAATAATCGCCTCAAGTGCGGCACGTTGTCGAAGCCTTTCGCAAGCTGAGATCGCCCAACAATGTCGCCAAGCCCTTTGGCGGGATTGGGGCAGGCGGAGCCAGTCTGATGCAAAACAGACACTTGGTAGAGCGAGGCTGGCAGCGGGACCGGAAATCCGCTGCGCAATCGCGGTCACGGGCAGCGGCAGATCTTCAAGAACAAACCAGTTCAGGTTGGAACGTCCGATTCGCTGACGCAGTGCCCAGTCAAGTACGAACGAATTCACACAGGCAGTGAACGGCATACCTAATCTCGAGGTAATCACTGCTAGCGAGTTCCCTGTTGGTCTATCCGGAACGAATGCGCCAATCAATGTTCGGGCATTAGTTGAAGGCGCAATCGCGCGGAAGACGAGCTTGCCAGAGCGAACGCAACCTTCCGCGCGGAAGTAGTCCGTTTTCCCCATCAGGTACTGCGGTTCCACCCCTTTTATCTCCGACTCTATTGGCACCCATTTGAACCCTCGCTTGCCTTCTATTCTTCGATAGCCGGAAGCACAAAAATCGAATTGATTGATCATGCCGCCCTGGTACAATGGCAGCGCGACATCCTCCAATTGATGCACCCCCACGGCTGCAGCTCCGTCCGCTGATAGGATCAAACCCAGCGGACGTTCTAAAATGCTCTTCGGTCCTGAGTACGGCTGCCAGTCGCCTAACAGCCAGTGGCCGTATTCATCAGCCCGAAATCCCTTCTCCTCCCACTTCCAACGCGGCGGGAACAGCTTGGCCTTGCTGGTCATGTTGAACTCGCCCTGTTGATAGTGAATGTTCCAACCTTGAGGGCTCTTGTCACCCAACAGAACCCCATTTGAGTAAAGTCTTTCGAGAATCGTTAGGTCAGTTCGTGTTCTGGCCTCCAAGACTGCGCTCGTGGTGGGACTGAATCGCTTGATCTGCTCGAGACCGACAGAGAGGTACCCCTCGTTCTTGGTTATGTCCTGCTCCAGTTCATGGATTTCGGGAGAGTCGCCGGGGCCAAGCCGGAACCTTGTTGCCAGTTCTCCCGGCATCCCGCTCTTCTCAACGTGAGCGAACGCGATCTTGAAGTCGTGATGAACTGCCTCAAAGATGAATCTTTCGTTCTGAAAAGCGTACAGATGGGACCACCTACTCTGTTCCAGGAAGAGCGTACGAAGATCTCCCGACCCCTGGTCCGAATAGATGCCGGATGGAGTCAACATTGCGAGATGCCCGCCCCTAGCGAGAAGTGTATACGAGGCCTCCAGGAACATGCGATAGGTATACGGCTTCCCCGAGCCTTGGCGCGTGAATGGATGAACTGGGTCGCAGAAGGATGGGCGTGCGATGTGGGCGAACAACGTACCCTCATCGCCAAATGGTTCCGCAACCTTCTTCATCCAATTCGCGAGCCCTTTAAATGAGGCGTTGTAGGCGAGCCACTCGGTCTCCAGACCAGGTGAGAGGTTGAAGTATTCAACTTGCCGATCCTTGGCTTCCTCCTTGCCATAGCTCCGATACAGAGGATCAAAATTGGAAAAGAACTCCTTCGAGACGGGTTGCACCGTATCCCACGGCGGGTTTCCGATTATGGCACTGAAGCCGGAGCTTGGTCCGGTGAACACATCTGGGAACTCTAACTCCCAGTGGAAGAACCGGTACTTCTGCCGCAACAAGCTAACGATCTGCTGGGCTTGGGTGCTAGGCTGCAGAAAGTCGGCCGGCATCGGGGCGCTGGCGATAAGGTCACCAGGCCAGAACCAAAGTGCGCACCAAGTGTCGAAGGCGCGTCTGAGCTGGTGGTAAGCGGTGCCAGGACCGAACTGCTGTTCATAGAGCCGTCGCCGTTCATCAGCCTCATGTATCGGGAGGCGATGGAGCGCTTCAAAGACGTCAAGAAGATGATCGTGTGCGCCCGCCGGCGTTAGCTGTTCTTCCACGAATCGGAAGACTTGCTGAGTGCGAGCCTTCCTCAGTATTGCGATCTCCGTCCGAACTGAAGATCGCATTTCTTTAATCGCAAAAGTCCATTTGTCGCCCTTGCGTTTCTTCTCGCCAGCGTTCTTGCCCTTGCCAGCGTGCTCGCGGAAGTGATGTACGAAACGCTCGTGGGTTGCATCGCCACCGTCGCGCTCCCAGGCCATGAGGGGATAGTCCTGAAACCGGTCGAACCAGCAACCCACAAGTGCATTGCCGACCTTAATCTTATGATCGAGAAACCCAAAGGGGAGACGCGGGTCCATGGTCTCGATCCAGAGGGCGAGACGGCCGAGCTCGATAGCGAGTTGATCGAGATCGACGCCGTAAAGGCAGCGCTCGACGATATGGCGCCGGAGGTAGGCACGCAGATAATCGTTGAAGTCGGGATCGCCGAGGGGCTTAGGAATGGTTTCGTCTGCCGATTTTGTGGCGGCATGCCCATCTGCGAGCCGGACGATAACGCCGGTTGGATTCGCGTCTAGGCGTTTGTGGTGGTGCAGGCTCTCGACCAAGGCTTCTGTCAGGAACCGGAGCGCCGCGAGAAGAAAGGAGCCCGAACCGCATGCCGGGTCACACACCTTGAGCGCCAGAATTTCTTCTGGCGTGCGTGCCGCGTCGCCATCGTAAGCCAATTCGCGAAGAGCGCGGCGCGTGATCGGACCCGCGAGCTGGGGACGGGTGTAAAAGGTGCCGGAGCCTTTTCGGGTATTGCCTTCGCGGACAAGATACCATTCCCCCGGAAAGATCGTGCGCGGCACCAGGGTCCGGGCGGCTTTGTCTAATGCTTCGTCGTACTCGCGTTGCATGTCGGGCGTCTGCTTGCCTTTCGGCTTCTTGACGAGCTTGCCGGCTTCCGCGGCCCGGCGAGCCCAGGTGTGGATCCGCTGGCGTAGCTGCTCCCGGTCTTGCGATGTATCGCCGGTGTCTGGCAGATCTTGCTCAATTCCCGGCTCGGCAAGAGGTGCTTCGTCTTCGCTTGTCTGTTCAGGCGACTCATCGCCTGGCTCGCCCTCAGTTCCATCATCATCGTCATCACCGGACTCGCCTTTCTTCTCAGCCACCTTGAACTTGTCGAACAACTTCGCAATCTCATCCACAGGCATCGCATCCAACTGCATGAATGGAAGCGCCGGTTGGTCGCCCAGGTTCAGGAAGACGATGGGAGAATCGGCGCGCCGGAGTTGGAAGTCGAGTAATCCTTCATAGAGGATGCCGATGTACTCAGTGGAGAGATCGGAGAAGTCGATGGAAGAAAGGATGAGCTTCGTCGCGCGACCCTGTGGCACGCGCTCCCAGGCTCGCGTCAACAACTCCAGGATGTTGTGAATTGAGTGGTCGCTGGGTTCATTTTTCGGATGTTCGAAAAGTGCTAGTGCTCTGAGAATAGGATCCGTAGAACCGGCGTCTCCGGGCTGAAACAATCCACCTCCATACCGGAGCACGGGAAGGCTTTCGTGAAAGGAGCCCTCATAGATGAGTCGGAACAGAGACAATAATCGGGGCCATGCGCTCACCTGACCCTGTAGCGAAGCGACCGAGCGCCCGCCGGCCATGCGGTCCAATTGTTCGCGGAGACCCTGGATGGAATAGCTATCGTTATAAATGGGCAGGGCGCGAGGCAGCAGCTCGCGCGCTTCGGCGAACAGAACCACGACGCAGCGCATGACCAGACGAGTGGCGGCTATGTAGACATCGCGTGGTGTGACGGCGACACTCTCGGCGCGCAAATGATCAATCACCTCGCCCGAACTGTGGATGATGTGCTCCACCGCCAGGCGAACGCGTTCACCGAGGTTGGCGGACAACTCGGCCTGTCCCTTGCGGGTATCCTGGATGGCTGCAATGAGCGGGGCCGGCTCGCCTTCTTTCGGCGGCGTGAGAGCTTTGGGACTCAGCAGGTGCAGAAGTGCTCGAACCTGATCGCTGGGTTCGCCTTCTTCGAACCAAAGCGCGATGTCCCACTCGCACCAAGCCTCATAGTCCGGACCTGTGTGGATCAGCCGCCATTGGACGCCGTTGGTGAGCAGGGCAAGTTTCTGCTGGCTCTTCCGGAGCCATTCGACAACGCGGGCAATGCTGCGCCGGCCGTTGCCGATGCCAATCTGCTTTACGTCGTCGTCGAAAACCGGCAGCACAGCCCCGTTGCTTCCCAGCCAGAGTCTTCGGGGTTTGAAGTTCTCGCCCGTGATGAGGCGATGCCCCCAGTGGGCACCGACGGCGCTTGCCTTCTTCCACTCCAACGCCGGAAGTTGCAGGATGCATTCCAGGACCGTATCGAGTAATGCCGCTTGCGCACCGAGCTTCTCACCATCTTGCTGCGCCTGAACAGCACTCCGGAGGCGCCCTGCCCAGTAGGAGGAGAGCTGCGGCTTCTCAGTCGAGAAGTAGTGCGCGAGGCGGGCCGGCGCGATGAGCAGACCACCATGCTTAAGGCTCGACCACCATGTGAACTGGTTCAGGGGATCGATCTGGTTAATCATCGAGAGCTCCCCGGCAAACGGATTTCGACAGCGACTGGGAAAACCTGAGCGGACTGCCGCAATTGGTAGCGCCTGGGTAGGACAAGGGAAAGCACACGGTCCTGTTCGGCTTTGAGGCGGGTCAGAAGTTCGTTGAAGTGGCTGGACCGGCGTTGTAGTTCGGCTTCCAGATCTCGCAAGCGGTCCTCTTGGACGCGACGGTCGATATCGATGAGACTGAGCTGGCGCATATCTTCAATCAGTCGATCGCGTTCTTTCTCCAGCTTGGCGATGGTATTCTCGCTCATCGCCCGTTGAACTTCTCTTAGTCTCAGGCGGAAGCGTTCCTGTTCACCCTTGATGGCATCCTCGCCGACGTCTTCGAGACGCTTCTTGAGCGCTTCGGTAAGCGACGCGGCGCGGGACTGGACAAACGTTCGAAGTTCCGGTTCCGCGTCCTCCCATATATGCCTCGCACCTTCAATCAGGGCGGCATCGCTAACGAGCGTGCCGGCTTGATCGGCGGCTGGTTCTTGATAAGCGAGCGGAGCACCGAGGTCGCCCTGCCGCACGGGAATCCGGTAGGTCCGTGTCCAGTGATGGAACGGTTCGCGGAGTTCGTTTATTGCCAGCTCTTCGACAGTTAGGAATATAAGCGCATCGACGTCTTTCGGTACGTCGCCGGCGCGGACCGTCCACCGGCTGGCCGTATGATCGTGCTGCTTTCGCCCCGACCCAGGAAACCGCAAGCGGGCCAACGTGGACAAGGCGTGGTGGAACACGGGGTGGCCCAGGTGCAGTAGTACCGTATCGGGCTTCGCTCGGAATACGGCCCGGCCTTTCGATGCGTCCAGGAAAAACTTGGGGTCAAAGACGATCGCAGGAAGCGCACCGATGGACGCACCTTTCCGCTCCAGCCGCAGCGTGTCATCGATCAGGGACTGCCATCGTGGCGGAATCGGAGTCGCCAGCCGCATGCGCCCCTTCGGATCCGGCCCTTCGAGCCGCGGATATCCGAAGCCTGACGCCAAGGCGACTTCGAGGGTCTGTTTAAGCGTTTCGGGCGAAAGGTCGATGTGGCGGGCGAACTCCACGAGGTGCTTGGCGTATTCTTCGCCGTTCGTTTCGTTTGAGTTGCGGGGTACGATGGCGCGGCCCTTGGCCTTCTTGACGTCATGGTCAAGGTGTTCGATCAGCGGGTCCGTGTCCTCCTGGTCCTGAAAGCGGCGCTCGAAGGCAGCGTCGAACACCTGGCCCATCGAGCCGAGGTCTTCGCGAATCTCATGAACCTTCTGAACCACCTTGCCCACAAACTTCAGGTCCGCGTCATCTTCGCTCGTGAAATGGAAAACGGTCACGTCGCGAGCTTGCCCGTGGCGGTCCAGGCGGCCGTTGCGTTGTTCCAGCCGGGAGGGATTCCAGGGAATATCGAAATGGAAGACCAGCCGCGCCGACTCCTGCAGGTTCAAGCCTTCAGATGCGACGTCGGTGGCGATCAGGATGCGGATTGGGTCGTCGGGGTCGTTGAATGCTGCGATTACCTCGTCGCGATTCATCAGGCCTGCCTGGCTCTTGCCACCGAAGAGGATGCGAATACGGGAATTGTAGTCCCCTTGGAATTCCTTCTCGCTCCTGAATCGGAGGAAGAGGTAGTCGAGCGTAGTTTTGTATTCGGTAAATATGATAAGGCGCTCGTCGTTTTTCCACTGCTTGCCGTCGCGCAGGTGCTGCGTCACCACGTCAAGGACTCGCTCGAATCGTGAGTCTGCTGTCGGCACTCGCAGCGCACCGTCGGTCCTGGTGAGCCCAAGACGCTCCAAGGCGTGGTCAATTGCGGCAACCTCGCTGGTTAGGTCCGGCAATAGTGGCTTCAGCCAGGCGCCGACGGTTCGGGCGGCATGGTGGGTGCGACTCTCGATCTCACCGTCGTCGTCGAGGTCCTCTTCGAGAGATCGTTGCGCCGCCTTCACCGCCGAGACATCAGCGACCTCCCCATGGGCGCCGTCCAGGAATCGGTACCACGATTCAGCAAAGGTGAATGGCGATGAGAGAAGGCGCTTCGAGAGAATCTCGATTGCGAAGCTGCCCGCCAGTTGCTCCGACTTCTGAGATGCGGCAATCTTCGACTTCACGGCCTTCCGGAATTCCTCAACCGCCAGCGAAAGTGCGCGCTCCGCTTTGGTGAGGAAAAGCTGCTTGGAATCGAGATGACGTTGTGGGAAGCGATTTGGCCGATTGTTCTTGGTGTCCAGGTCGTTGATTTCACTCTTAAGCCGGCGGACCAACACCTGCTGGACGCGCTCCTTCTCCTTATCCGTGAACTCGCTGGTTTGTGTGAAGCGCACCGGGTCCAGGACTTCGAGCAGTCCGGAGAAGCTCCGTGTGTGGCCATTGTGCGGGGTGGCTGTCAGGAACAGCTTGTGCTCAAACAGCGGCGTGATCTCCCTGAGCGCCTTGACGAGCTGGTTGTCCTCTCCGAAAGGCGAGGGGAGCAGATTGTGGGCCTCATCAACGATGAGAAGATCCCACGGCAATTGGGCACGCGGGCCACCGGTAGCCGAATCCGCCACGCGACAGGTCGCGAGAAACTGCTGCAAGATGTCCGGCTGGCGCAGGTAGTAGTAGGACGCGATGATGTGTGGGAATGTACGCCAAGGGTTCGCGTCCAGCCCAAGTCGCCGCTGAACCGCATGCGTCTCGGTACGGTCGATCAGATCGAAGTTGAGAGAGAACTTCGACTTCATCTCGCGTTGCCACTGCTGCGTGAGCGACGCAGGCGTAAGAATCAGGACCCGCCGCACACGGCGGCGGATCAGAAGCTCCGTAAGAATGAGGCCGGCTTCGATTGTCTTCCCCAAGCCCACATCGTCCGCGAGTAGCAGTGACACGCGTGGCATCTCAAGGGCCTTCAGGAGCGGAACGAGTTGAAAGTCATCGACCTGCACCGCGCCAAAGAATGGTGCGGAGATGGGTGCTTCTGGCGCCCGGCCCGACCCGTCCGGATGGAGGAACGGCGTCAGTGCCGCCCACCGCGCCG
>OCTA010003733.1_pt1 | contig 13489 bp, 7 predicted proteins | sample 1538991 | NCBI WGS metagenome assembly OCTA01 (sample SAMEA3539302, study PRJEB22396) | soil metagenome | biome: tundra; feature: field; material: soil | place: USA | collected 2010-05 | depth 0.15 m
ACGAGATTGGTCAGTGACTGGAGTTCAGACGTGTGCTCTTCCGATCTCAACTACGGCACCGTGAGCAACGGCTTCATCTCGTTCCCCACGCCGATGACGGGCGACTTCAGCATCACGGCCCAGGTGAACATCACGACGGAGACCAAGGCCAACAACGCCTGCGGCATCGGAGTCGGCATCACCACCGGGTTCGCCGGGACCGACTCCTACGCCTACACGCTGATGCGCAATTCGAACAACTCCACCAACGGCTACTACGTCAGCGGTGCGGGCACCATGTCGGCGGGCGCGCCCACCGTGGCGTTCACCATCGGAACGGCGATGCAGCTGACGTTCAGTCGCACCGGCACCAACGTGACCTTCGGCGCCGGTCCGGTCGGAGGCACGCCGACCACCAGCACCACCGCCACCAGCCTCCTCACCAACGGAACGACGGCCTATGGCAGCGGCGCGGTCTACCCCGCGATCTCCTTCAACAACGTCGCGGCCACCATCACGAACCTCGTGATCAAGGACGCCAGCGGCGCCACGGTCTACGACTCGGCCACCGGCACCCTGGTCAACTATGTCCCGGCGTCGCTCTCGCTGTCGGCGACCACGGTGAACCTGGCCAAGGGTGCCTCGGGGTCCGTCACCGCGACCGCGATCGCGATCGGCGGCGGGGTCTCGGGCGTGACGGCGGTGTCCTCGGATCCGACCGTCGCGACGGCGACGGTCACCAACGGCGCGACCAACTCGACCATTGCGCTCAGCGGCCTCAAGGGCGGCGTGTCGATGGTGACCGTCACCAATACCGGTGACGCCAACAGCGCGACGAACACGAAGACGATCTTGGTCTCCGTCGCCGAGTACGAGGCCACCGATCCGTACGGCTCGCTCGCGACCCTCGCCTATCCCGCCCCGGGCGCGACCAACGCCTACACGGACGGGGAGCTCGCGCTCACCTTCGACGCGCCCCCCACGCTGAATACGGGAGGTCTGATCAACATCTACGCCGTCGCCGACGGCAGCCAGGTCGACAGCATCGCCTTCGCCGGCGAGATCCAGACCTTCGGCACCACGGTGATCAACGTCGGGTCGCAGCTGGTCCGGGTCAGCGGCAACACGGTCTTCTTCACGCCCCACCTCGGGAAGCTCCTCTATGGCACGGCCTACTACGTGGGCATTCCCACCACCTCCATCACCGGCACCTTGACCGGGATAACGTTCAACGGACTGTCCAACTTGAGCACCGTCGCCACCTGGAAGTTCACGACGCGAGCGGCCCCGGTCTTGACCGCGACCAGCGTGACGGTCGACGGCTCGCAGACCAGCACCGCCAATTTCCGCACCTTGCAGGGTGCGCTCGGCGGCCTGGCGACGATTTCGCCGGCCGCCACCGCGATCACCATCAACATGGCGGCCGGTACATACAATGAGCTGGTCCACTACACCGGCCCCGGCGCGACCCAGACCATCACCATCGTCGGGCCGGCCGGGAACAACCGGGGGGACAACTGCCTCGTCCAATATTCGAACGGCAACATGATCAACGGCAGCACGGCGACGCGCGCCTCTGTCTACGTCACGGGCACCAACCTCGTCCTTGCCAACATCAGCCTGAAGAACACCGGGGTTCGTTCGGTCGTGAGCCAGGCCGAGGCGCTCTACTTCGCCGGTGGGTCGGCGTTCACCTTGGCCGCCTTCAACAGCTCCTTCTATAGCAACCAGGACACCATCCAGACGTCGGGGCGGAACTGGTTCTACAACTGCTACGTCGAGGGCAACGTCGACTTCATCTGGGGCACCGCCGATGCGGCGCTCTTCGAGAACTGCAGCTTGCGGTTCATCAACGACGTCGCCGGCGGCGGGGCAGCCAGCTACGGCCTCTTCGTCGCCCGGACCGGCGCGACCATCGCCGTGGGCGCGAGTGGAACCGTTCCGAAGGGGTATGTGCTGCTCAATTCCACCGTCAGCGTCGACGCCAACGTGACGGCCACCTTCGGCCGCGATGCGGGCGCCGGCGCGTGGTACGATCAGGCGGCCCTCATCAATGTCGTCTTCAGCGGGGCAGGCATGATTGGCGCCGGCATCTGGAACGTCACCACCGTGCCCCTTTCGCTGGGCGACTCCAGCTACGTCGGCTGGAAGTCGGCGGGGTGCTCGGGGCTCAACCTCGCGGCGCTCACCTCCGATCCGAAGACCTCCGCGACCATCGCCGGCCAGGCGACCGAGTACGACACCCGCGACCACATCCTCAACCGCGTCGTCACCGTCACGGCGGGTGTGCCGAGCGGGTATCAGGCGGCCACCACGAGCTGGGATGTCTCGTCGCTCGCGACCGCCTGGGGCGCCCCCTAGTCAGAAAATCGTCTGGGGTGAAGGCCGCGTGCGGCATCGCGGCCCTCTCCGGCATCGTCCTCGCTATCGGGTGCCGCGGAGATCTACCGCCGAACGTCCGGCTGAGCTTCGGACGTTCTAACTTTTAACCGCGTTGCTGTGTCTGAGAGGAATCATGCCGACGAAGCAGGCCGTCGTCCGGATATTTCTCGTGCTCTTCGCCGGGCAAGAGGCCTGCTCGAGCGGCAAGTCCGGGTCGGCTACGACTCAACCGCCGCTGCCAGACGCGGGCACGCCAGACACCGGTGTCTTGGCGTTCCAGGCTGATCCGCCGACGATCTATGTCGCAAAGATCAAGAATCTGTTGGTCGGACTGCCGCCGACCGACGCGGAGGTGACGACCGTCACGGCCGATCCGACACAGATGAAGACGCTCGTTCAAGGGTGGATGCAGCTGCCCCAATACACCCAGAAGATGCAGCGGTTCTTCGAGCTGGCGTTCCAACAGACGCAGGTGACCGCCACCGATTTCGCCGATCAGGCGTACCCCCGTCAGATCGCGGTGAACGCGACGACGACGCCGCTCCTCGTTCAGAACCTGCAGGAGAGCTTCGCGCGCACGATGCTCGAGCTCATCGCCGAGGGACAGCCGCTGACGGTGGCGATGACGACCCAGAAGCTCATGATGACGACGGCGCTCAAGGAGCTGTACGCGTTCCTGGACGTCTGGGAGGTCGACGATAGCGGCACCGTCACCGATCGCTTCAAGAAAACGAACCCCGGCCTGCAGATCACCGTCGAGACGGCGCAAGGTCCCATCCCGATCGCCGACACGCTCGATTCGACGAATGCGAACTACATGCATTGGTACGATCCCGACGCCGCGACCGAGGATTCGTCGATCGCGGGCTGCGCGATGGATCCGATCGTCTACCCGCCGAGCGCGCTCACCCTGCACTGGCTGCTCTACGGATCTCTCGACGGAAGAAAGCTGAGCGACGGGACCAGCTGCACGCAATTTGGCGGCACCGCGACCGCGGCCCAGCTCGCCGCGGCCGATTTTTCCGACTGGACGATGGTGAACATCCGACCACCCGCCTCGGGCGAGCGGACCACCCTGTTCTACGATCTGCCGACCCTGCGCGCGGCCACCGAGATCGTCTTGTCGATCCCCCGCATAGGGTTTTTCAGCACGCCCGCATTTTTTGCCAACTGGCAGACCAACATCAGCAACCAGATGCGCGTGACCCTGAATCAGGCGCTGATCGTCGCGCTCGGCTCGTCGGTGGACGGGACGGATCCGACGGTCACGCCGGGGAATCCACCGCCCGGTCTCGACGCGGCGCACGCGGGGGGCGCTTGCTACAGCTGTCATCAGACGCTGGATCCACTGCGCTCGATATTTTCGGCCACCTATTCCTGGAACTATCACAGCCAGCTCGACACGACGTGGAGCGCCCAGCCCGGAATTTTTTCCTTCCGCGGGATCATTCAACCGGTCGCGAGCATGACCGATTTCGGGAACGTCCTCGCCGCGCACCCGCTGTTCCCAACCGCCTGGGTCGGAAAGCTCTGCATGTACGCGAACTCCTCACCCTGCCTGGCGGATGATCCCGAGTTTCAGCGAATCGTCGGGGTATTCCAGAGCTCGACCTTCTCGTGGAATGCGCTGGTCGCCGAGCTCTTCTCCTCTCCCCTCACCACCAACGCCAGCGCGACCGAGACCACCGCCGTCAATGGGGAGGTGGTGGCCGTGTCCCGTCGCGACCACCTCTGCGCGGCGCTCGACAATCGGCTCGGCTTCGCCGACCTCTGCGGCCTCCAGGCGACGACCAAGAAGGCCTTGATGGCGGCCGTTCCCGAGATCGTCTCGGGGCTTCCCTCCGACGGTTACGGCCGCGGATCGACCATTCCGGTGCTTCCCAATCAGCCCACGCTGTTCTATCGCGCGGCGACCGAGAACATCTGCGCGGCGGTGGCCGCCCAGGTGATCGACGTCGCGACGACCAAGCAGACCGCGGGCGTGGCGTATTGGTCGAGCAGCGATCCGAACAGCGCCATCGCCGGCTTTGTCTCGACGATCATGGGGTTGGTGCCGTCCGATCCACGCGCGTCACAGGCGACCGGCCTCTTGCAAGCTCATTTTTCTGCGGCGATGCAGCAGGGCTCGAGCGCCTCGGACGCGCTCCAGTCGACGTTCGTCGCGGCCTGTCTGGCCCCGTCCGCGGTTTCGATTGGAATGTGAGGAGGGCTGAGATGATCACGCGCCGTGAGGGAATCTTGGCGATGCTGTTCGGCAGCGGGATGCTCGGATTGCGCGCGCTCGCCACCGGGTTGCCGGCTTCATTCCTGCTGAACCCGCGCCGCGCGCTGGCGGACAATCAGACGCCGATGTGCGGATCGAACGCGCAGGCCCAGTACATCATCTTCAACACCTCCGGGAACGGAGATCCGATCAATGCGAGCGTGCCCGGCACCTACGAAGATCCGAACATCGTGCACAGCTCGGATCCGACCATGGCGCCCACGTCGCTGACGATTGGAGGGCAGAGCTACATGGCGGCAGCGCCTTGGGCCGCGCTTCCGCAGACCGTGCTCGATCGAACCTGCTTTTGGCATCTGATGACCAACACGCCGGTTCATCCCAAGGAGCCGGACGTCCTCAAGCTCATGGGGACGACCGTGGCGGGCGAGATGCTGCCGTCGCTGCTGGCCAAGCAACTCGCCCCTTGCCTCGGCACGATCCAGGCTCAGCCGATCAGCCTGGGTGCGACCACCCCGTCGGAGGGGCTCTCGTATGGCGGCGCGCCGCTCCCCATCATCCCGCCGCTGGCCTTGAAGGCGACGCTGACTAGCGCGGCCGGCCCCCTCACCAACCTGCAGCCGCTACGCGACCAGACGCTCAATCAGCTCTATGCCCTCTACAAGAACGGCGCGAGCCCCGCGCAGCAGGCGTATATCGACTCCCTGGTCACCTCGCAGACGCAGGTCCGGAACATCAATCAAGGCCTGCTCAACATGCTGACCTCGATCTCCGACAGCACGGCCAATTCGCAGATACTCGCGGCGGTCACGCTCATCCAGATGAAGGTCACGCCCGTCATCGCGATCCACATTCCGTTTGGCGGCGACAACCACCGCGACATCGGTCTCGCCGCGGAGACGGCCCAGACCGTCTCGGGCGTCGCCACCATCGCGACGTTGATGCAAGAACTGGCGTCGGCGGGCCTCTCCGACCAGGTGACGCTCATGTCGCTGAACGTGTTCGGGCGGACCATCGGGCCGGGCAACACCGACGGGCGCCAGCACAACCAAAACCACCAGGTCTCGATCACGATCGGCAAACCGTTCAAGGGCGGCGTCATCGGTGGTGTCGCCCCGTTTCAGGGGGACTACGGCGCCACGGCCATCGACTCGAAAACCGGGACGGGCTCCACGAGCGGCGACGTCCAGCCCCTCGGGTCGTTGGCCTCCTTCGGACAGACGATGCTGGCCGCGGTGGGCGTCGCGCCGGCGCTCATTTCATCGGACGTCAGCTCCGGGACGGTTATCACGGGCGCGTTAGCCTGAGGCGATCGGCCGAGAACGCCCCTGGCGCCTGTCGCTGATGAGCCGCGGCAAGGCGTCGGTGCCGCGTAATACCAGGCGTTCGGGCGGGGAGCGCAGGTCAAAAATTCCTGCGGGTACACGGCGGTACGACCGGCAGCGCGGGCACGACGGGCAGCGCCGGGCGCGGCGGCACGACCGGCAGCGCCGGCACGTCGAGCGGCGCGGGCACGTCGGGTAACGCGGGCACGTCGGGCAACGCCGGCACGACCGGCACCGGCAACGCCGGCACGACCGGCAGTGCGGGCGTCTTTGGCAACGCCGGCACGACCGGCAGCGCGGGCACCGGCAGCGGCGGCGCCGCCCCTACCGGCGGCACGAACGGCGGCAGCGCCGGCACCTCCGGCAGCGGCGACACCAAGGGCACCGACTCCAGCGGCTGCAGCTGCGGCTTCAGCGGCCAAGCGCCGGGCGGCAACCTCGCCACGCTCCTCCTGGCCGTGCTCGCCGTCGTTCTCCTGCGCCGCCGCGAAACACCGGCTAGAGTTCGCCGTCATGGGCGAGCGCTTCTTCGAGGACTTCACCGTTGGCCAGAAGTTCCACTCCGCGACGGCGACCATCACCGCTGAGCGGATCAAGTCCTTCGCCGCGGAGTTCGATCCGCAACCCTTCCACCTCGACGAGGAGGCCGCCAAGCGCAGCCTCTTCGGCGGCCTCGCCGCGAGCGGCTGGCACACGGCAGCCGTCACCATGCGCCTCTTCGTCGACAGCGATCTCCACCCCGCCGGCGGCACCATCGGCGCCGGGGGCGAGGACTTGCGCTGGCCACGCCCCGTACGACCCGGCGACGTGCTGTACCTCGAGGGCGAGGTGCTGGAGACGCGCCCGTCGCGCTCGCGGCCGGAGCTTGGCATCGTGAAGATGCGATTGACCACCTACAATCAGGCCGGGGAGCCGGTGCAGATCTCGACGCCGGTGTTGATGGTGCAGAGGCGGGGGCCGACGTAAATACCTAGTCCGCGGGCAGGCACAGCAGCGACAAATGTCTGCCTGGCTTGTCGATCCGGGCCAGCCTCGTTCGTCGCCTGGGTATCCACCCGACAGGAGGCATCCATGAGACTCGTCGCAACTGAGTATTTGTCGCTCGATGGCTTTTTCCACGAGCCGGGGCAATGGTCCGGCCCCTTCTTCGACGAGGCGGCCGGGCAATTCAAATGGGCCGAGCTTCGGGCCAGCGACGCCCTGCTGCTCGGACGCAAGACGTACGAGGGCTTCGCCGCAGCTTGGCCCGGCACGCGGGCCCAGACCGGCGCGTTTGGCGAAAAGATGAACGACATGCCCAAGTACGTCGTCTCATCGACCTTGTCGGAGGTGAAGTGGACCGGTGCGAAGCTCCTCCGCGGCGACCTCCTGAACGAGGTGCGGCGCCTGACACAGCAGCCCGGCAACGATCTGCTCCTCACCGGAAGCGGGCGGCTCTTCACGGCGCTCATGCGCGCGAGCTTGATCGATCGCTACCGGCTCATGGTGCACCCGATCGTGCTCGGCCGCGGAGCGCGGCTGTTTGCCGAAGGCCCGAGCGCCAAGACTCTGAAGCTCGTCGACACGAAGACGTTCGCATCGGGGATCGCCGTCCTCGAATACGAGCCACAATAGGGTGCCATCTGCGACGCCGCGAACGCCGACCGGTGTCCCGCGCCTATCTCGCGGCAGGCCACACGACCTGACGGGCTGCGGGTCGATGAAGGATGTAGGCGGCGAGGCCGGCCAGAAACACCATCCCGGCCAGGATCTCGCCGAGGATCAGGACCTGACCTGCGAAGGTCAGGTAGATGCTCGCCACGCCGAGCCCCGCCGCGGCTGCTGCTCCGACTGCGACGATGGCCGCGTCGATCCTGAGACGTCTCAGTAGCTCGGCTCCCCCCGTCGCCAGGCGCTCCCACAAAAGCTGCTCGAGCCTCCAGTAGGTGACGACCACCGGGATGATCTCCAACGTGAGGAACGCGGAGGTCAGGAGACCCCCGACCATCGGCGCGGCGATCCGCTTCATCACATCCGACCCGGAGCTGGTGGCCCACAGCAGCGGGATGAGGCCGATGAGCATCGTCGAGACGGTCATCAGCTTGGGACGCACGCGCTGGACGGTCCCTTCCATGTGCGCGGCGACGATGTCGTCGAGGTTCCGGATGAGGCCCTGGGCCTTCCGGCGCTGGAAGGCGTGGTCGATGTAGACGATCATCACGATTCCGGTCTGCGCGGCCAGGCCGACCAGAGCGATGATGCCGACCCAGACCGCCGTGGAGAGCCGGTAGTCGAGCAGCCACATCAGCCAGACGCTGCCGATGAGCGCAAACGGGATCGAGAGCAGGATGATCAGCACCTCGATGAAGTTCCGGAACTGCAGGAACAACAACAGGACGATGATCAGCAAGGTGATCGGGACGACGATCTTCATCCGGGCCAGCATCTCGGCGAGCTGCTCGTACTGACCCGTCCACTTGAGGTAATAGCCGGGGGGGATCTTGAGGTCACCGGAAACCGTCGCGCGCGCGACGACCTGCTTGGCCTCGTTCACGTAGCCGCCGATGTCGCGCTGGGCATGGTCGATGTCGATGTAGACGTACCCGACGAGCAGCCCCGCCTCATCCCGCACCATGGGCGGGCCGCCGACGACGCGAATGTCGGCGACCTGTCCGAGCGGTACGAAGGTCTGGCGGCCCGAGCCGCCCGCGCTCGGTCCCAGTCCCGGAATGGACGCCGGTAGGTCCGACCCTGCCCCCGAGGGCAACGGTTCGCCGCTGCCCATGCCCTGATTCGACGGGCCCATCGATGGCGCGTCCGACCTCGAGCTCGCGCCGCCGATCGGGACCAGCACCCGCTTGAGCGAGTCCACATCGCTGCGGAGGTCTTGCGGATAGCGAACGTTGATCGAGAAGCGGTTGCGACCCTCGACGGTGGTACCGATCGGCGTCCCGCCGATCGCGCTCTCGATCACCCGTTCGACATCGGCGATCCGGAGGCCGTAGCGGGCCAGCTCCTCCGGCTTGGGGATGATGTCCAAGTAAAGGCCACCGAGGTTCCGCTCGTAAAGCACGCTGCGCGTACCCTTGATCGGGGCCACGAGGTGCTCCAGCGACGCTCCGATTCGCTCGATCTCGTTGAGATCGGTGCCGAAGATCTTGATACCGATCGGCGTGCGGATGCCGGTGGTCAGCATGTCGACTCGGGTCTTGATCGGCATCGTCCAGGCATTGGTCCACCCCGGAAACCGCATCTTCCCGTTCATCTCCGTGGTCAGCTCCTCCCAGGTCAGGGGCTGCTCTTCGGCCCAGAACGGATGGAACACGGGTTTGAGCCAGCTCGGCGCCCAGCTCGAATACCAGCGGTCGTGGTGCTTCTTGCGCCACTCCTTCGGCGGGCGCAGTTGCACGGTCGTCTCGACCATCGTGATGGGAGCCGGATCGGTCGCGCTCTCGACGCGCCCCACCTTGCCGAAGACCGTCTCTACTTCGGGAAAGCTTCGTAGGATGCGGTCCTGGTATTGGAGCTGCCGCTTCGCTTCTTCGATTGAAATATTCGGGAAGGTGATCGGCATGTAGAGCAGATCCCCCTCGTTGAGCGGGGGCATGAACTCGTTGCCCAGTCGCATCGCGACGGGGACCGCGGACGCCAAGGCGAAGAGGCCGATCGCGACGGTGGACTTCGGCCGCCGGAGGGCGACGTACACGAAGGGTTGGTAGAGACGAATGAGGAAGCGCGACACCGGGTGCTTCTTCTCCGGCCTGATCTTCCCGCGGATGAACAGGTCCTGCAGGGCCGGCGCAAATGTGATCGAGAGCAGCGCCGAGATGAGCATCATGAAGGTCTTCGTATAGGCGAGCGGCTTGAACAGCCGGCCGGCCTGCCCCGTGAGCGTGAACACCGGCAGGAACGCCACCGCGATGATCAGCAGCGAGAAGAAGATCGCGGGCGTGACCTCCTTGGCGGCTTCGACGAGGATGCGGTGTCGATCGACTCCGGGACCGGCCTGCTCGAGCTTCTTGTGACCGGCCTCGATCATCACGATCTGCGCGTCGACGGTGGCGCCGATCGCGATCGCGATCCCGCCCAAGCTCATGATCGTCGACGGGATATCGAGCAGGACCATCGGGATGAAGGAGAGCGCCACGCAAATCGGCAGCGAGAGAATGGGCAGCATCGAGCTGCGTACGTGCAAGAGGAACAGCAGGATCACGAGGCTGACCACGATCGCCTCCTCCGTCAGCGCGTGCTTGAGCGTGTCGATCGATCGTTCGATGAGGCCGGACCGGTCGTAGGCGACGGTCAGCTCCACCCCCTCCGGGAAGCTCGACTTCAACTCCTCGATTTTCTTCTTGATGCGCGCAATGACGTCCAGCGCGTTCTCTCCGTAGCGGGTGACCACCACCGCGCCGACCGCTTCGCCCTCCCCGTTCCATTCGAGCAGGCCGCGTCGAATCTCCGGACCGAAGCGCACGGTCGCGACGTCTTTGACCAGGAGCGGTGTACCGCTCGGACCGCTCGCCCGCAACGCGATCTTTTCGATGGCTCCGAGGTCGTGGATGTACCCACGCCCGCGGACGTAGTACTCACGTCCGGAGAATTCGATGATCCGACCGCCCACGTCGTTGTTCGACTGGCGTATGGCGTCGATGACTTCGCTCAGCGTCACGCCGTAGGCGCGCAGCCGGGTGGGATCGACCGTGACCTGGTACTGCTTCTGATAGCCGCCCACGCTGGCGACCTCGGCGACCCCCGGGACGCTGCCCAGGGCATAGCGCAACGTGAAGTCCTGGAAGGTGCGCAGCTCGTCGAGACTGTGCTTGCCCGTCTTGTCGGTAAGCGCGTACTGAAAGGTCCACCCGATCCCGGTCGCATCGGGACCCAGCGTCGGCGTGGCGCCCTCCGGCAACGCCGCCTTCAGGCTGTTCATGTACTCGAGGACGCGGCTGCGTGCCCAGTAGATGTCGGTCCCTTCATCGAAGACGATGTAGACGAATGACATCCCGAACATCGAGAAGCCGCGCACGTCTCTCACGTGCGGCGTGCCGATCAGCTTCGAGACGATCGGATAGGTGACCTGATCCTCGATCAGGGTCGGGCTACGCCCCATCCACTCGGTGTAGATGATCACCTGAGGATCGGACAGGTCCGGGATCGCGTCGAGCTTGACCTTCTTGATCGCCACCAATCCCGCGACGAGAGCGAAGCCGACGCCCAGGAGAACCAGTAGCCGGTTGCGCGCGCAGAGCTCTATGATTTTCTCGACCATGATCAGCGACCCTCGATTGCGGAGCGCAGCCGGCTCTCGGAGTCGACCAGGAAGTTTCCGGTCGTCACCACAGTCTCGCCCTCCGCGACGCCGCTCAGGACCTCCACCTTGTCTTTCAGGTGTGCCCCGACCTTGACCTTCCGGGGCTCGAATCGCCCGCCGTCTTTCAACACGAAGAGGTAATGCGTCTCACCCGTGTCCACGACAGCCTCGGTCGGCACCGTCAGACCCGTCGTCGACGGCAAGTCCAGGTATACCGTCCCGTACATTCCAGGACGCAGGCGGGGGCCATTGCGGTCGGACGTGTTCTTGAATTCGAGTCGCAGCTTGAGCGTCCGGCTTCCCGAATCGACGATGGGATAGATGAACGTGACCTTCCCGGTCTGCATCTCCCCGGGATACGAGGCCAGCTCGAGCCGAGCCCGCTGGCCGACACGAACCCGGGAGATGTCCTGCTCGTAGATATCCGCGGTCACCCAGACCCGCGCGAGGTCCGCGACTTCGAAGAGGACGGACCCGGATTGGACCGCGACGCCGGCGACCGCGTTCTTGCCCACGACATATCCATCGACGGGGGAACGGATCGGGACTGCCTCGGCGGCCTTTCCCGCTCGCAGCATCTCGTCGATCTCCTGTGGGGCGATTCCGAGCAACTCCAGGCGTTGACGGGCATTGGTGTCGAGCCCGCCGGCCAAGTCCTCGTGGTCATGCTTCGGCTTTGCATCACCCCCGCCAGCGGAGCTCCAGCCGCGCGCGAGGAGTAGCTCCTGCTCGGCCCGGAACACTTCCGGGCTGTAGATGGTCGCCAGCACCTGCCCGCGCCGAACGCGCTCGCCCGTTTCCGAAACGAGCAGCTTCTGGATCCACCCGCCAAACCGCGTATTGATCTGGGCGAGCCCGCGCTCATTGGCGGCGACGACACCCACGGTGCGCAGGTCCCCGCCGATGGCCTCCCGCTTGACGGTAGCGGTGCGCATTCCGATGAGCTGGATGCGCTCGGGTGGCAGGTCGACATCGGCGAGACCCGGGACGCGCACGGTCGGAGCCGTCGCCATTGCTGCGTTGCGAGCACCGCCCGCTGCGGACGGGTTAGCCTTTCCCTCGGTCTTCAGCACCAGCGTCATGCTGCAGATGGGGCATTCGCCCGGATGGTCCTGCACGACCGAGGGGTGCATCGGACAGTAGTAAACCTGGCCAGTTGACGAGCTCTTGCCGGACCCCAGATGTACGCCGGCAAAGCTGAGGATCGATCCCGTCGCCACCAGCGCGGTCAGCAGCACCAGGACCCAACGAACGATCGCCATCGTGAACACGCCGTGGGGTGGGGCCGGCGGAGTTTCCGCGATCGACGAGCGCTCGGCTGGGGTCTTTTCTTCGAACGTCTCCGGGGCGTTCATCGGGCGGCTCCTTCCACGGCGAGGGTTCCCGCGGCGCGTTCCAAATCCGCCTGGCTGGAGGCCAGCTCCGCGAGCGCGCGCACGCGCTCTATCCTCACTTGCAGATAGGACCGCAGCGCGTCCAGCAGACCAATGGCATCGCCCTGGCCCGAGGCGTACGCCGATTGCGTCGCCTCCAGGCTGCCCCGCGCTTGCGCGAGCAGCTCCTGGTCGATGATCGTGAACGATTGCCGTGCCGACTCCAGACGTGCCGCGGCGTCGTGCAGCTCGTAACGAACCGCGTTCTGTGTGGATTCGAACGCGTCTTGCTCGGCGCGGAGTGTCTGCTCCGCCTCGCGCTCCTCGTCCCCATGCCGCCCGGAGAGCCAGGGCAGATTGATGCCGACCATCGCACCGTACGCCTGGTGCGTGTCCGGGAGCGTCGGCATGTACCAGTAGTCGAGGCCGACCATGACGTTCGGGAATCGCGCCGCGCTTCGCGCTCCGTCCAGCATCGCCTGGCTCCGGCGAACGGCGCGAGCGGCGGCGGCAATCTCTGGTCGATTCGCGTCGATGCTCTTCTCGAGGGTCGCGATCTCCACCGCGGGCACTCCGAGGATGGCAGCCAGGTCCTCCGGCGGTCCGAGCGGCGCCTCCGGGGGCCGGTCCATGAGCGCGTTCAGCAGCGCTCGGCTCGATCGTCGTTCCCGCTCGATGCGCGCCACATCGCTATGCAGGCGTGTCATCTCGAGCTCCAGGCGAAGGACGTCCTGCAGGCTGCCATGGCCGGTGCGTTGGTTGAGACGGGCCAGGTCCAGTACGCGCGAGGTCAGCCCGACGTGCTCGAGATGCAGCCGCAGCTCCTGGTCCGCCCTGTAATAGCTGGCGTACGTTCGTCGGACCTGCGCGGCGACCTCCTGGCGGCGCGCCCGCGAGGACTCGCGCGCGCTGCCCGCCT
>OCTA010003736.1_pt1 | contig 13483 bp, 9 predicted proteins | sample 1538991 | NCBI WGS metagenome assembly OCTA01 (sample SAMEA3539302, study PRJEB22396) | soil metagenome | biome: tundra; feature: field; material: soil | place: USA | collected 2010-05 | depth 0.15 m
GAGGGCATCTGCACCGACATGCGCGCCGTTCGCAAGGACTATTTCCTCGATCACGACCATTCCGCCTACGTCGATCAGTGGGACTGGGAGCGCGTCATCACCTCTGAGCAGCGCAACTTGGAATTCCTCAAGGCGATAGTCGGCAAAATCTGGAAAGTAATCGTCGGAGCGGAAAAGTTTGCCCAATCCCTGTTCCCGCAGTTGAAAGATTCGCGCTATCCGAATCTGCCCGAGGAGTTGAAATTCTTGCACGCCGAGGAACTCCTCGATTTGTATCCCGACCTGCCGCGCAAGCAGCGCGAGACCACGGTGCTGCAAAAGTATCCCGCGATCTTCATTATTGGCATTGGCTGGCCGTTGAAGGACGGCTATCCGCACGAGATGCGCGCCGCCGATTACGACGATTGGGTCACCGATACGCGCGATCAGACCGGCAAAGACACGCATGGGCTGAATGGCGACATCCTGGTATGGAACTCCGTTACCAAGCGGCGCCATGAACTGACATCGATGGGCGTCCGGGTTACGGCCGAGACCCTGAAGCAGCAGCTAACGATGTCCAAGCAGTTGGACTTCATGCAACTGCCCTATCACCAGGCGATCCTGAACAACAAGATTCCGCTCTCGATCGGCGGTGGAATCGGGCAGTCGCGCACCTTGATGCTGTTGCTCCGCAAAGCCCATCTCGGGGAAGTCAGCGTCACGGTGTGGCCGAAGATCCTGAAAGAGATGTGCGCCGAGAAGAATATTTTCGTGCTGGAGTAGGACGGGTCGTGTGAAGAATTGCTAAATCCATCGGAGGGTTCACGTGATCACTAAGAAACTGTCCATCGTTGTGTTGGTCATAAGCCTTGCGGTATGTATTAGCACGAGGTATGCGGCAGCCGCAGAGTTGTCGAAGGCGGATGCGACCAAAATACTGGTGTCGATGGGATACACAAACGTCGTTATCGCAGCCCTTATGCCCGGAACAGGTTCAGGCGCGTCGGGCACCTACTTTAGTCCAAACGTGGCTACAGTGATCGCCTATGGGGAACGGGACGGAAGCCCACAGCAGATAATCCAGGCGCTCTTTTACGATAAAGATCTTGGCTGGCTGAATTTTGAAGTCGACACGGGAAATCGCCGCGTTCGCCTGTGGACGACAACTGGTTATCAGGAGCTTAAGCCTGCCGGTAACAAATGAAGTCGAACTTGGGATCTTCGTCTTTGTACGGCAATTGCCAACCTTTTTTGGCCAATTTCACAGCACGAACCGAATTCGCTCTAGACCCCGAGCGGCAGCTCTGACCGCAGCGTCGTGGCCGTCAGATGGCTTTTCACCGCCGCAGCCAAGCGTCGTATGCCCTCTCGTATTTGCCCCGGAGCAGCGTTGGAAAAGTTCAATCGCATGTGGCGGGAGCCTTCGCGCATCGTTTCCCCGGCCATCGTTGGCATAGAAAGAATCACCTGGCACGAACGCCACCTTCTGGCGGGCGGGCCAGGCAAACGCCAGTTGCGCTCAGGCGTTCTTCTGCCGTTCAACGTCCTGAAACTGCGAAATCCCCACTGCTCCATTGGGGAACACGGCGGTAATTTCTAGCTCTCCGCCCATGGCGCGAATGTAGTTCCGGAGAGTGGACACGTACATGTCGGTGCGCCGTTCGAGGCGCGAAACGCCCCCCTGCGGAATCCCCAGCAACTCCGCCAGACTGGTCTGCGTCAAGCTGCGCGCCTCGCGAAGCTGGTTCAGCGAGAGACGGTCGATCTCCTCGCGCACCCGCGCCTTGATGCGCGCCTCTCGCTCCCGCCCAAGATGTTTGCGGACCTTTTTCCAGTTTCTCGCCATGCTTCACTCTCGTCGTTGAACGAGAAAGCACTCGGCAAACTCGTCGCGGACTTCGACCGTCCATGCCACACAGTCACGATACCGCCAATGGTATACACCTTCGAGAGCATATTATGGGTGGCTCGCTCATTCGCGTTCTTCAATCTTTTTCATCACAAACAACCTGTGTTCGGCATCACAGACTTCAAACGCGCGGAATGCGACAATGTTCCGGGGTAGCTGTTGGTGTGCCCGTTTCCCGAGGGGCGCCAGAGCTACCCCAAAACCGTTTTCAGCGCAGTTTTGGAGCTAAGTCCTTATTTTTGTATTATGTGGAAATAAGCCCTTTAGAATCTATTATGTGGCGGAGGATGCCGCTAACCCCATGATTCCAATGGTATAGAAAAAGGGGGGGGTAGGGGGGTACCCGAAATTGCAGACAGCCTCGAGAGTAAGCTGCCCCTACGAGGTCGGGCTAACGAGATACGCAGCATCCGCCTCTTACACCCCGAGCGAGAGTTCCGAAGGCAGGGTCGTGGCTGGCAGATGGCTTTTCACGGCCGCAGCCAAACGTCGTATGCCCTCTCGTATTTGCTCTGGAGCGGCGTTGGAAAAGTTCAATCGCATGTGGCGGGAGCCTTCGTGGCTATCGTTGGAATGGGCATAGAAGGAATCGCCCGGCACGAACGCCACATTCTGCTCGAGCGCCGATTTGAATATCGCCTGGATGTCCAGTCCTTCGGGCAGAGTCACCCAGAGGAATAGCCCACCTTGAGGATGAGTCCAGGTTACTTCCGGTGGGAAGAACTCTTGCAGAGCCTGAAGCATCACGTCACGGCGTTCGCGATAGACTTGACGAATCAGCTTGACGTGTTTGTCGAGGAATCCATCGCGTGCGACTTCGTAGGCCACGAACTGAGTGAAGGTCGAAGTGTGCAGGTCGGCGCCCTGCTTCAGTTGCGCCAGTTTGCTGATGACCTCCGGAGGGGCGACGATCCATCCCAATCGCAGCCCGGGAGCCAGCGTCTTCGAGAATGTGCTCAGATAAATGACGTTGCCGATGGAATAGCCGTCGTCGCGGCGCAGGTTCTCGCGGTCGAGCACGACCAGCGATGGGAGGTGCTCGCCTTCATAGCGCAACTGGCCGTACGGGTCATCTTCGATAATCGGAATGCCATACTTGTCCGCCAGCAGCACCAGTTCGTGGCGACGCCCCTCCGACAATGTGGTTCCGGCCGGGTTCTGGAAGTTGGGCAGCACGTACATGAACTTGGGGCCGGAACGCAGAGGCTTTTCCAGCAGGTCGGTGCGCAGGCCGTTTTCGTCGATCGGGACGGACACATATTCCGCGCCGTACACGTTGAAAGCCTGCAGCGCGCCGAGATAAGTCGGCGCTTCCACCAGCACGCGATCTCCGGCATTGATAAACAGCTTGCCGATCAGGTCGAGCGCTTGCTGCGAGCCGGAAGCGATCAAGACGTTCTCCACCTTCGCCTTGATCCCGTAGCGCGCCATGTTGTTCGCAATCAGTTCGCGCAGGGGCGCGTAACCTTCGGTTTCGCCATACTGCAAGGCGGAAGCTGCCTGCTCGGTAAGTACCTTGTGACAGGCTTCTTCAAAGCGCTGGACGGGAAACACATCGGGAGCGGGCAGGCCGCCGCCAAAGGAGATCATTCCCGGTTTTTGGATGACCTTCAACAACTGGCGGATTTGAGAGCTGGTGACTCTCTTGGTGCGCAAGGCGTAACGAGATGTCCAGGCAGTCGACATGTTGGAAGTCCTCCGCGAAGCTGAGCTGCGAGCTTCGAGCCGCGAGCCTCGAGCAAACCAGACGCTCCGCAGCTCGCCGCTCGTAGCTCGCAGCTTATTTACTCGGCAGCCAGAATTTGCCCACTACCAGAATGTCTGAGGCTGCGTATCTTCGATGCTACGCGAAGCCGTCGGGCTGGCTTACCGCGCCAACGTGCGCCTGTTCGTCGATAAACAGGCGGCCTGCGGTGAGCGCTTTGCGGTCGATTTCCAGCAGATCGAGTTTCTTCACCTTGTCTTCGAGCACGCTCAATGCAGTTCCGGGAGCCAGACACTCGGTGTCTTCGAGCAGCGCCCCCAACATTACTATGTTGGCTGCCTTCGTGGAACCGAGTTTGTCGGCGATCTCCGCCGCCGGAATCGCGACCACCTGCACTTCCGGCGCATAAAAGTCGGCAGGAAGGCTGGCGCCGTTGTAAAGAATGATTCCGCCACTCACTACCTCGTGGGCAAACTTCCGCAGCGAGAACTCATTCATGGCTACGAGCACATCCGGGCGCGAGACGAGCGGCGACCCGATGCGCTTTTTCGATAAGCACACATGGCAGTGCGCGCTGCCCGAACGCATCTCCGGACCATACGACGGCAGCCAGCTCACTTCCAGTCCCTCGCGCATGCCCATTTCGATGAGGAGTTGCCCCATTAGGAGCACGCCCTGTCCCCCGAGGCCTGCGATTTTGATCTTAACGTCTTTGAAACGATGGGCGTGTTTCGGATTGGAAATACCGTGCGTTGCGTCGTTCGAAGTATCGTTCGAAGCGATCTCAAGCACATCCGCTACCGAGCGCTGCGGCGGCTGATTGCCGGCGGGAATTTCCGGCCGGCGGTCGCGGAAAACATTCAGCGGAAAGGTGGGCGTCATCTTCTCGAGAACCCAGCGCCGCGCTTCCACCGGGTCTTTGCCCCAAATTGTCGGACACGGCGACAAGATTTCCACAAACGAGAAGCCCACGCCATCTCGCTGGATCTCGAGTGCTTTGCGGATCGCCCGCCGCGCTTTCATGATGTTCTTGTTGTCGGAAAGCGCCACGCGTTCGACGTAAGCCGGCGCTTCCAGGCCGGCGATCAGTTCCGCCATGTGCAGAGGGAAGCCTTCGTTCGACGGCCGACGGCCCCAGGGAGATGTAGTGCTCTTCTGCCCGACCATGGTGGTTGGCGCCATCTGCCCGCCAGTCATCCCGTAGATTGCATTGTTCACGAAAAAGACGGTGATCTTCTCTCCTCGGTTGGCGGCATGAATGATCTCGGCCGTGCCGATTGCCGCCAAGTCGCCGTCTCCTTGATAGGAGATGACGATTTTGTCGGGGCCCGCTCGTTTGATGGCCGTGGCTGCGGCCGGCGCGCGGCCGTGGGCGACCTGCACGTTGCCTACGTCAAAATAATAGTAGGCAAACACCGAGCAGCCTACCGGGCTCACGAAGATCGTCTTGTCCTGCAGCCCCAGTTCCTGCAACGCTTCGGCAATCAGCTTGTGGACCACTCCGTGTCCGCACCCGGGACAGTAGTGGGTCTGGTGCTTTAGCTCCGACTTGCGCTCGTAGAGGTCATAGAACAGCGGCGACTTGGAGTGGACTCGTTCGTATCCGTTGTCGACAACGCTGGCGCCAAGTTTGGGGTCAACAGCGGGGCTGGCTTCCGACCTAGGTTCGGAAAGCTTAACCTCCGATTTAAGTTCGGACTTAACTTCGGGCTTAACCTCGGGGTCCACTACGCCGATCACGCTCTCGTTTGCCATTCTCGTCGTCCTTTCGAACCAGATCCTCGCCAGAACTGGTCTCAGACCGCCACGGCCATGCGTGTCAACACCTGTTGCTGCAACTCTCGGACCGAGGGCACGTTGCCGCCTACCCGGCCGTAGAACTCCACCGGCACCTTGCCGTTCAGCGCCAGGCGCACATCTTCTACCATTTGTCCGTTGCTCAATTCGACGACCAGGACCTTTTGCACCTTAGCCGCCGCTTCCACCAGAGCCTTCGAAGGATAGGGCCACAGAGTGATGGGGCGGAACAGTCCCGCTTTCACGCCTTCCTTGCGCAGCGCGTCCACTGTAGAAAGCAATACTCGAGACACGATGCCGTACCCGACCAGAAGCACTTCGGCGTCCTCGGCGCGGTAGAGCTCCGAGCGCGGCTCGGCTTCTTGCGCGCGGATGTACTTGGCTTCCATTCTGCGCTCGTGCGCTTCCAGTTCGTCGGTTTCGAGATAAATGGAACTGATCAGGTTGGCACGCGTCTCTGGCGTTCCCTTTACCGCCCAGGGTTTTTCCGGCGGCTGAATCTCATTGTCTTCAAGCTCGAGCGGTTCCATCATTTGTCCGACGAAGCCGTCGGTCAGGACCACTGCCGGATTGCGATATTTGTCGGCGAGGTCGAAGGCCAGCATGGTGAAGTCGGCCATCTCCTGCACCGATGCGGGAGCCAGCACGATATTGCGGTAGTTACCGTGGCCGCCGCCTTTCACCATGGCGAAATAGTCGCTTTGTTCCGGCGCGATGTTGCCCAGTCCCGGTCCGCCGCGCATTACATCCACGATCACGCAGGGCAGTTCCGAGCCGGCCAGATAGGACATACCTTCCTGCATCAGGCTGAGTCCGGGGCCAGAGGAGCCGCTCATGGCGCGGACGCCAGCCGCGGCTGCCCCATATACCATGTTGATGGCGGCGACTTCGCTCTCCGCTTGAATAAACGTTCCGCCGACCTGCGGGAAGTAGAGCGCGGCCGCCTCGGCGATTTCGCTGGCTGGAGTGATCGGATACCCGTAGTACGCGCGGCACCCGGCGAGGATCGCGCCCTTTACCACCGCCACGTTTCCCTTACAGAGTTGCCGCATGTTCGCCTCCTGGCGCTAGCACCTGTGCCGCCGGCGTCAACGTCTTGGCTTTCGCCTTTATGCGGTAGACCGTAATCGCGCCCGGCTCCGGGCAGCAATAAAAGCAGATTCCACAACCCGTACAGTCGTGCCCGGTATAGCGCGCGGGATGAGCTCCGTAAGCATTCAACTCCGGCGCCAGTTCCAGGCACTTCGGCGGGCAGGACTCCACGCATAGCCCGCATCCCTTGCATTCCTCGACATCGACCGTGACCTTACCGCGCGCTTGGCCTGCCATCGTTCACCTCGTTGACGTTCGCCTAGATGACGTTCACCTCGTTGCCACTGGCGCCCCAGCGTAAGGCCGCTGCAGCAACCAGGTTTTCTCGGAAAATTGATAGAGTTCTTCTCGAAAATCGGGATGCGCAATTTCGATCAGCGCCTGCGCTCGTTCCCGGATAGTCTTGCCGTGCAGATACGCTACCCCGTATTCGGTCACGATGTAACGGACCAGCCCGCGCGAAGTAACCACGCCCGCGCCCGGGCTCAGCATGGGCACGATCCGCGAGATCGCGCCGTCTTTTGCGGTAGAGGAAATGGCGATGATCGGCTTGCCACCCTTGGCGCGCGAAGCTCCGCGCAGAAAGTCCACTTGTCCGCCAATGCCGCTATAGAACTGGCTTCCGATCGAATCGGAGCAGACCTGACCGGTGAGATCGACCTGCAGCGCAGAGTTGATCGCCACCATGTTGTCGTTACGGGCAATGAATCCGGGGTCGTTGGTATAGGACGTGGGATGGAACTCGAAGATGGGGTTGTTGTCCACGAAATCAAACAATTTTTTCGTGCCCAGAGCAAATCCCAGGATGATCTTCCGCGGCTTAAAGTTCTTGCGCGCACCCGTAATCACGCCCGCATTGATCAAAGGAATCACGCCGTCGGAAACCAATTCGCTGTGGACCGCGAGATCCTTGCGATCCATGAGAAGCGGCAGCACGGCATTCGGGATACCACCGATGCCAGTCTGCAGCACGGCCCCGTCGTCAATCAAATCAGCGACGTTGCTGGCAATGGCCCTTTGCAGGTCGGTGATTTCCGGGATCTTCAAGGCGCACAGAGGCCGGGAGGAATCCACAATGGCGTCCAGCTCAGTCACATGGATGAAGCTGTCGCCGAAGGTGCGCGGCATTTGATCGTTGATCTGCGCCACCACGTAGTGCGCACATTTGGCGGCCGTGAGCGACGTATCCACGCCCACGCCGAAGCTGCAGAAGCCGTGCGGGTCGGGAGGAGAGAGTTCGAGCAGGGCCACATCGATCGGCATGGCGCCGGTTTCGAACAGTTCTTCAATATCGCTCAGGTAGATCGGCGTGTAATCAGCCCGGCCTTCGTTGATGGCCTGGCGCACATTGGCGCCGATAAACACCGCATTATGCCGGAAGTGCCCGGCCATCTCTGGAGCCACATAAGGGGCCGCTCCCATGGTCATCATGTGCACGATTTCGACGTCCCGCACATGGGGACCGCGGCGCATCAGCGCCTCTACCAGAGTCTCCGGTTCGGCGCAGCCCGGCTGAATGTAGACACGCATTCCCGACTGCACACAACGCAGCGCCTCATCTGCCGTTCGCAACTTTTTCTTGTAATCAAGTTCCCAGGACATCAGATTCCCCCCTCGCCCGGGCTACCCAGCAGCCCCACAGCACCGGACTTACTCCCAGGGCGAAATTTCCTGTCACTACAACCGCCTCGCATCCTGTTACATTCCATTAGAAACGCCTCTCCGCTCTGCGGCGGTGATCTTACGCACTAGTCACAGTGAGGCGCGTCACATCAAATCCGTGCCACTCGCCAGAGGTGGTCAATGCGCGCATGGTCAAATACCCATGGATTAATTGCAAAATGAACAAGCTTGCAAGATGGTGGACCGCTTGAACGCTTCGTCCATTCGCCGCTCACGAGACCTTCAATGTCTCTCGTCCAGGTACCAGCACGTGCTCCATACCCTTGACGGCTCGCATGTATTGGGCCCGCTCGAAGGCTCCCGGATCGGGGCAGCGGAGCTGGCTCATGCTGCCTTGCATCTGGTGCACGGATTCATATTCGTGGCCTTCCATCCACTCCCGAACGCCTTGTTCTACATGACGAAGATGCCCGATTCCATGGCGCAACAGAGCCGAGCACATCATTGTCACATCGGCGCCGACCATGAGCAGCTTGATTACGTCTTCGGGCCCATGCACACCGCTGGTCGCCGCCAGGTTGGCCCGGATGCGGCCATAAAGAATGCCGATCCAAGTCAGAGGCAGGCGCAGATCCTGCGGGCCGCTGAGCAGCACGTTGGGTTTAATTTCTAATGCTTCCAGGTCGATATCGGGCTGGTAGAAGCGGTTGAACAGCACCAGGCCGTCTGTACCCATTTGGTCCAACTGCTTTGCCATATTGGCCAAATTGCTGAAAAATGGACTGAGCTTGACGGCTACTGGAATGCGAACCGAAGTCTTCACTTCCCGGAGAATATCCGTATAGATCATCTCCGCGTCGGAACCAGAGATGGCCATGTTTGCCGGAATGAAGTAGATGTTGCACTCGATGGCGTCGGCTCCGGCTTGCTCCATCTGCTTGGCATACTTGGTCCAACCACCCAGGGTCGCACCGTTGAGGCTGGCGATAATCGGAATGTCCACCGCTTCCTTGGCTTTGCGAATGTGATTCAAATAGCCCTCGGGGCCGGTGTGGTATTCGCTGGACTGGGGAAAGTAAGTCAGTGACTCGGCAAAGCTCTCCGTGCCGGCGTTGAGATCGCGTTCCAGCTCAAGGGCTTCCTGACGCAGTTGTTCTTCGAACAGGGAGTAGAGCACGACGGCCGAGGCGCCGGCATCTTCGAGGCTGCGGATTCCGCCGATTTCCTGCGAAAGCGGGGATGCGGAGGCGACCAGCGGCGTGCGCAACTGCAGGCCAAGGTATTTCGTGCTTAGATCCATGATGTTTCCTCTTCGAGATGTGAGTCGCTTTAGGGTAAGTCGCTTTAGTGCGAGCCGCTATTTCCCGGTTATCACTGGTATCTGAACCGTCTCCGCGGGAGCCGCAGCCTGCTGTGGTCTGCGCTGCGCCATATACTCGTACAGGCGATAGCGCGCCTCAGCATCCTGCTGCGCCTCTTGCCACAGAAGTTTGGCGTGTTCAGGATGGCTCTTGAGCAGCATCTTGAAGCGCGTCTGCTGCTGCAGATAGTCTTTGACTTTGCGCGTGGGGGTGCGGGAATCGAGTATCAATGGATTCTCGCCGGCGAGGGCGCGCTCCGGATGGTAGCGATAGAGCAGCCACTGTCCCGAGTCGACCGCGACTTTCTGGTCCGACATTGCCGTCGTCATGTCGATGCCGTGCGCGATGCAGTGCGAGTACGCGATGATGATGCTGGGACCATCGTAGGCTTCCGCTTCCAGGAAGGCCTTGAGCGTGTGCTCGTCCTTGGCGCCCATGGCGACGCTGGCCACATAGACGTTGCCGTAGGCCATGGCCATCAGCCCGAGGTCTTTCTTCAGCCCCGGTTTGCCTCCCGCCGCGAACTTTGCCACTGCTGCGCGGGGGGTGGATTTCGAGGCTTGGCCTCCGGTGTTCGAATAGACCTCGGTGTCGAGCACCAACAGGTTCACGTTGCGGCCGCTGGCGATCACATGATCGAGGCCGCCGTAGCCAATGTCATAAGCCCAGCCGTCGCCGCCGACGATCCAAACGCTCTTTTTCACCAGCATGTCGGCGAGCGCCAGCAGTTGCTTCGCATCCGGGGAGTCCTGACCCTTCAGCTTTTCCTTTAAGAGTTCGACGCGCTGCCGCTGCTCGTAAATGTCCGCCTCGTCTTTCTGCGGACTCTCCAGCAAAGCGGTGACCAGCTCGTCTCCGATGGACGCCGACTGACGGCGAACTAACTCGCGGGCGAATTCGGCCTGCTTGTCGATGGAGAGCCTGAATCCCAGGCCGAACTCGGCATTGTCTTCGAACAGGGAGTTCGACCAAGCCGGTCCGCGACCGTCGAGATTCTTAGCCCAAGGCGTGGTCGGCAGGTTGCCGCCGTAGATCGAAGAGCAACCGGTCGCATTGGCGATCACGGAACGATCTCCGAAGAGCTGTGAAAGCAGCTTCAGATAGGGCGTCTCGCCGCACCCGGAACAAGCTCCCGAAAATTCAAATAAAGGCTCCTGTATCTGTTGCTGGCGGATACTTGTGCTCTTGATCTTGCGGCGATCGAGCTCTGGAATCTTGAGGAAGAAATCCCAGTTCTCCCGCTCCGGCTCGCGCAGCGGCGGCTGCGGCACCATGTTGATCGCTTTCAGGCGAGTCTCGCTCTTGTTTTTTGCGGGACAGATGTCGACGCAGATGCCGCATCCCGTGCAATCTTCCGGCGCAACCTGGATGGTGTACTTCAGGCCCTGCCAGTCTTTGTCCTTGTCGCGCACCTCGGTGGACTTGAAGGTCGCGGGCGCGCCCTCCAGTCGTTTTGAGTCGTAGACCTTGATGCGGATCACGGCGTGCGGGCAGACCATAGCGCACTTGCCACACTGAATACAGATCTGCGTATCCCATGCAGGAATTTCGAGCGCGATGTTGCGCTTTTCCCATTTCGCGGTGCCGGTGGGGAAGGTTCCATCGACGGGGAAAGCGCTCACCGGGATCTCGTCGCCGTGGCCCGCGTAGATTACGCCGAGCACATCGCGCTCAAACTGAGGCGCCTGGGGAGAGAACGCGGGCGGCATTTCGGCTTGGCTCGTGACCTTGTCGGGGACGCTGACTTCGAAAAGGTGGGACAGCGTTTCATCCACGGCGTGCAGGTTCTGCTGCACGACCTCGTCACCTTTCTTGCCGTAAGTGTCGCGGATGGACTGGCGAATAGCTTCAATGGCTTGTTCGCCAGGCAGAACCTTGGAGATGGCGAAGAAGCACGTCTGCAGAATGGTATTCATGCGCGAGCCCATGCCGGTATCGCTCGCCACCTGATAGGCGTCAATGATGAAAAACCTGGCCTTCTTGGCGATCAGTTGCGTCTGGACTTCGCGCGGCAGATGGTCCCAAACTTCGTCCTTATTAAAAGGGCTATTGAGCAGGAAAACGCCCCCGGAAACCAGGGCGCTGAGCATGTCGTAGCGCTCGAGGAAAATCCATTGATGGCAGGCCACGAAGTTGGCCTTCGAAATCAGGTAGCTGGAGCGGATCGGCTGCGGCCCGAAACGCAGGTGCGAAACCGTCATCGCGCCCGACTTCTTGGAGTCGTAGACGAAGTAGCCCTGCCCGTAGTTGTCGGTGTTTTCGCCGATGATCTTGATCGAGTTCTTGTTCGCGCCCACGGTGCCATCCGCGCCCAGGCCGTAGAACATCGCTCGCACCACGCTCTCGGGCTCGACGGAAAAATCGGAATCGTAATCCAGACTGGTATGGCTCACGTCGTCTTGAATGCCGACGGTGAAGTGGTCTTTGATCTTTGAATTTGGCTTCGCCAGGTTGTCGTAAACGGCTTTGACCATCGCGGGCGTGAATTCTTTGGAAGAGAGGCCGTAACGTCCACCGACGATTACCGGCGCGACCTTCAGCGTTCCATAGCCCAGCCTGATTCCTTCGTGAATCGCGCTGACGACGTCAAGATAGAGCGGCTCTCTCCCGGCGCCCGCTTCCTTAGTGCGATCGAGAACGGCGATCTGGCGCACGGTTGGCGGAAGAGCCTCGAGGAATCGCTGGACGGAGAACGGGCGGTACAGACGGACTTTCAGCAAGCCAACTTTCTCACCGGGCTTGTTCAGATGATCGTTCAGATAATCAACCGTCTCGTGGGCGGTCTCTGCGCCGGAGCCCATCATGACGATCACGCGCTCGGCATCGGGCGCGCCCACGTAGTCGAACAGGTGATACGAACGCCCCACGACCTCTGAAAACTTATCCATCACCGCCTGGACCTTATCCGGACAGGCGTCGTAGTAAGGATTGCAGGCTTCGCGCGCCTGAAAGTAGACGTCGGGATTTTGTGCGGTGCCGCGTAACACTGGATGGTCCGGAGAAAGCGCCCGCTGCCGATGTTCGACGACGCGATCCATGTTGATGAGGGCGTGCATGTCGTCTTCGGTGAGCATCTCGATCTTGTTGACTTCATGCGAAGTGCGGAAGCCGTCAAAGAAATGCAGGAAAGGGATGCGGGTTTCGAGCGTGGCCGCATGCGCGATGAGCGCCAGGTCCATGGCCTCCTGGACAGAGTTCGAGGAGAGCATCGCGAATCCCGTGGTTCTGCAAAACATCACATCCGAGTGATCGCCGAAAATCGAGAGGGCGTGGGTTGCCACCGTGCGCGCGCTGACGTGGAATGCCGTAGCCGTAAGTTCGCCGGCGATCTTGTTCATGTTGGGGATCATCAGCAGCAGGCCTTGCGACGCCGTGAAGGTCGTGGACAGGGCCCCGGTCTGGAGCGCGCCATGAACCGCACCGGAAGCGCCGCCTTCGCTCTGCATTTCGATCACGTGGGGCACGCTGCCCCAGATGTTGGGCACTTCTTCTGACGCCCATTGGTCGGCCCATTCGCCCATGTTCGACGACGGGGTTATGGGATAAATGGCGATGACCTCATTGAGGCGGTAGGCGACATATGCCACTGCCTCGTTGCCGTCCATGGTCTTGAATTTACGCTTCATGAAATCCCCTTCTGTCTTCTCTCGAACCCCGCTGGTTCTGAGGCAATGGTTATGTAAAGTATGACGGAATAAGGTGATATTGTCGGGAACGCTGCTCACAGCGACGTGTGATGTCCGTCACAAATGAGAAGAATAAGAAGCGGCCGGACGGGAAACGGCAAGCTGCCTTTTCTTCGTTACCTCGGGTTGAAACCTCAACCAAAAGGCGAGGGTGCAAGGCCAGCCCGTGGCTCCGCGTCCTCGAGGCGATTTTAAATGGCGCCGATTTTGTTTTCCGTGACTCTGGTCACACTCGTGCAAATCGTTTACAGGTCCAAGGTTGCCCGAAGCGAAGTTAGATCTTCATCCATGTGAATATGAAAGCCCAGGCGCTTAAAGACGGCTCGCA
>OCTA010003737.1_pt1 | contig 13480 bp, 16 predicted proteins | sample 1538991 | NCBI WGS metagenome assembly OCTA01 (sample SAMEA3539302, study PRJEB22396) | soil metagenome | biome: tundra; feature: field; material: soil | place: USA | collected 2010-05 | depth 0.15 m
GCCCACGACCGGAGGATCCCGGCCCAGGTGGGCAACTGACCGTTGGCGGTGAACCTAGATGAACTTGTCCCTGATCGAACCGGACGAACCGCCCGACCGAGAGTTCGCTTCTCGATGGCCGGGCCTTCCCCGTCGCCCGGTCCGTTCAGCTCAGCCGCCGGGGCCCGGGCCGGCTATCCGGCCCTATAGGTCAGCCAGGCGCGGTAACGAGTGGCTGAACAGTCACTTCACCGGTCGTCAGCAGGGTGTCGCGCTGCTCTTCGTTGCCGCCTGCCTCAGCGTTCTCGCCTGGTACGTGGGGGCGTCTGCCGCTGGCGACCGCTCGTTCACGGGGGCAGTAACGAGCAGCGGTGTCATCGACCTCAACTTCGCGCGGACCGGCCAGGTGGCGACGATCTCGGTACGCGCTGGCCAGAACGTCACGGGCGGCCAGGTGCTGGCCACCGAGGCAGCGGTCCCGGCCGCGACTGCGGTCGTGGCCGCAGACAAGGCTGCCATCGGCCTCGACGAGGCGGCACTGGCACAGTTCGGTAACCAGTCGTCGCAGGCAGAAGGGGTAAGCGTGGCCGCCGCCCAAGCGAAGCTGGCCAAGGACAAGGCACAGTTCGCCCTCGATCAGGCCGCAGTAGCAGGGATGCGGATCGTGGCGCCGATGAGCGGCGGTTCGGTGATCGCTGTCAACAGCGAGGCTGGAGAGACCGTGACCGCCGGATCTCAGATCAGTGTCACGTCAGCGTCATCGGCGCCGGTGATCATGTTGCGCACGTCGAGAAACTGGCAGGTCGAGATGGTGGTCCCGGCGAACTCCACGTGGACCGTCAAGCCGGGCGCCGCCGTGAGCATCACTGTGCCAGCGGCCCACCTCAGCGGCGTGCGCGGCCGGGTCGAAGGAGTGCTGCCCACCCCGGTGCGCACGTCGCAGGGCCTGGGCTACCAAGTGCTTATCGCGGTCCTCGATGATCAGCCAGATCCACCACTCAGCGGGATGGCGGCCGCCGTCCAGCTGGCGTCGTGACCGGGGAAATCCCGTTGCGCCCGCCCGGCCTCCCGGGGCTACTGTCGGCTGTTACCAGGCCGCGCAGAGGGAGGGGCATGTGGGTCACGTCGAGGTGGCGCACCTGAGTCATGCCATCCCGGATGGGCGCGGGCTGCTCGGCGACGCCTCCTTCCGGGTTGGCGAGGGCGTGACAGCAGCTCTGGTCGGGCCCAATGGCGCGGGCAAGACCACCCTCATCAGGCTCATCGCCGGAGACTTGACCCCGCAGTCAGGCGCGGTCACCTTCAGTGGCGGCCTCGGTGTCATGCGGCAGTTCGTGGGGAGCATCGGCGACGAGACCGGGGTTCGCGACCTGCTCGTCTCGGTCGCGCCGCCGCGGGTGCGCGAGGCCGCAGCGCGGCTGGACGCGGCGGAACTGGTGATGATGGAGCGGGACGACGAGCCCGCCCAGCTACGGTACGCGGGCGCCTTGGCTGAGTGGGGCGACGCGGGCGGGTATGAGGCCGAGGTGCTCTGGGACGCGTGCTGCATGGCTGCCCTCGGAGTCAGCTACGACCGGTGCCGCTGGCGAAGCATGACGACCCTGTCCGGCGGCGAGCAGAAACGTCTCGTTCTCGAAGCCTTGCTGCGCGGTCCGGCCGAGGTCCTGCTGCTCGACGAGCCGGACAACTACCTTGATGTCCCGGGCAAGCGATGGCTCGAGCAGCAGCTCGCGGATACGCCGAAGACCGTGCTCCTGGTCAGCCATGACCGGGAGCTGCTGGCCAACTGCGCACAGCGGATCATAACGGTCGAAGACGGCAACGTCTGGGTGCATGGCGGGGGGTTCGCCAGCTACGCGCAGGCCCGCCGTGACCGGAACGACCGGCTGGACGAGCTGCGGCGCCGCTGGGACGAGGAGCACGAGAAACTGAAGCAACTGGTGCGCATGTACCGGCAGAAGGCCGCCTACAACTCGGCCATGGCCTCGCGCCTCCAGGCCGCGGAAACCCGGCTGCGCCGGTTCGAGGAGGCCGGCCCGCCGGAGCTGGCGCCCAGGGACCAGGACATCCGCATGCGGCTGCGCGGCGGGCGGACCGGCAAGCGCGCCGTGATCTGCGAGAACCTGGAGCTGACCGGGCTGATGCAGCCCTTCGATCTCGAAGTCTGGTACGGCGAGCGGGTCGCCGTGCTCGGTTCCAACGGCTCTGGGAAGTCGTTCTTCCTGCGGCTACTCGGCGGTGCGGACGTGCCGCACGACGGTGTGGCCCGGCTCGGCGCGAGGGTGGTCCCCGGGCTGTTCGCGCAGACCCATACTCGCCCCGACCTGGCTGGCCGGTGGCCAGAAGAAATCCTGATGACCGAGCACGCCATGATGCGCAACGAGGCGATGGCGGCACTCTCCCGGTACGAACTCGCGCAATGCGCACGCCAGTCGTTTGGCTCCTTGTCCGGAGGACAGCAGGCCCGGCTGCAGATATTGCTGCTGGAACTCGCAGGCTGCACGCTGCTTCTGCTCGACGAGCCAACCGACAACCTCGACCTGGCCAGTGCCGAGGCACTTCAGGAGGGTCTCGAGTCCTATCAGGGCACGGTGCTGGCGGTCACCCACGACCGCTGGTTCGCGCGGTCGTTCGACCGATTTGTGGTGTTCGGCGCGGCCGGGAACGTCTACGAATCCGATGGTCCCGTGTGGGACGAGAGTCGCGTGGCCCGGCCCCGTTGAGGAGTGCGCTGCTAGGCTGCATGAAGCGCAGGGAGCCTGGCACCCCCGTCTGGGCGGGCTCTGCTGTAACCGACGTGAAGGGGTCCGCACCGTGAAGAAGTTGCTTCTGCTAGCCCTGGCCGGGCTCGGCGCATTCGCTGTCTGGAGGAAGGTCCAGGCGGATCGCGCTGAGCTTGACTTGTGGACTGAGGCGACCACCACCGACGACTGACGCCCACAGGGTAAGTCCGTTGGGCGGCCAAGACGGGAGCGATCAGGTGAGCGGCGTTCCACCGGTCTCGGTGGTGTGTTGCGGCCTGATCGGGATCACTGTGGATGACGGCGTCATCCTTGAGCGGGCGTTCACAGAGGCGTTCGCCACCCAGGGCATCGTCCCGGGGACCGCGGCGTACGCCCGGAGCATGGTCCGGGTACACCAGTCCAGGGGACAATCGGCGGTCGACGTGTTCCGCAGCCTGTTCCCGGACGCCCCCGGGCGCGCCGAAGCGGCCACCCTCGCCTTCGACCGGTCCTATCGCTCATCCGTCGACCGGTCCGGCCTGGTGCCGATGCCCGGTGCGGAACAGGCGATCAACGATATCCAGGCCAGTGGAGCGCGCGTCTGCCTGATCACCGGCCTGTCGCGGAGCCTGCTCGGCCTGGTGCTCGACACACTCGGCTGGTCGCGGCGGGTCGACCTGGTGCTGAGCCCGGAAGACGTGACGCGGGGATACCCGTGGCCCGACCTGATGCTGACCGCCATGCTCCGGCTGGGCGTGACCGACGTCCGTGACGCGGCGTTCGCCGGCGGCACCGAGAGCGGCATCCTGTCCGCCAAGCGGTCCGGCGCCGGGATCGTCGCCGGCATCCTGACCGGGGGGCACACCGCCGGCCGGCTGCAGGGGGCCGGCGCGACTCACTTGCTGGACAGCATCGCCGAGCTGCCGGCCCTACTCGCGGGCCGGGCGGAAGCGTCGAGGGAGTCGTCATCCACTACCGCATCCGGTTCCACGGCGGCGCTGCCTTGATGCGTGCTGCGCTGGCCCGTAGCCGCTCGGTGACCCGCTCCGGGCCGCAAGATCGGTGGCAACGCGGGTAGGCTGACCGCCGGGTCGCATTCTCACGCAGCGGCCGGTAACCGGTGTGCGCGCCTGGGGCTATAGCTCAGCTGGAAGAGCACCTGCTTTGCAAGCAGGGGGTCAGGGGTTCGAGTCCCCTTAGCTCCACTTCCGAGAAACCGCAGGTCAGAGGCACTTTCCCTGGTCTCTGAGTTGATCTTCATGAGGCGTTTTTCCGCCGCCGTGCCCGTTGCGATCGACCAGAGTGTCGGGGTGCTCGGCCACCACTTGAGCCTGTCAGCGTCGACATCGCCAATGCGCAGTTGATCGTGCTGGGCCGTGACGCACACCTCTACGAGTGGCAGACGCGTGCCGTCCTCCCCTTGGCGTAAGGTGTCCTGGCGCATAGCCGGACGGTGAACCGAATTGACACCTCCGCGCGGTCCGGTCAGTGGGCCTTACGCACGTCCTGGGAAGTATGCTCCGGTCCTCGCTGCGCTTAGCCAGTCACAGCAGGCTAAATAGCCGGAAGCGGAAGTCTCTCCCCGGATACGTGGGGAGAGACTTCCGCCGTTACTACATTTCTTGTCTAGAAGCTCTTCGATGGACCGCAGTGCCAGCTGCCTTCACTGCTGCACAGGGACACGTTAAGGCCAGCAAGCTCGCCTGCAGCGTCGAGGGGAGAGATGCCTTCGCTGTTAAATCCTACGGTCTGGCCGGGATTGGCGTACCCATAGCCATGATTCCAGTAGGAGGTGCCGCCAAGATAGTTGAGGTAGACAAAGGACAGCCAGACCGAGTGCTGGCCACTTCCCCCGCATGAGGCGGGATTCTCCCAGACCTCGCCCCATATCTGGACGTCGAAACCTCCCCACAAGATGTCGCCGTTGACCCCACCACATGCGTCGGTGAGGTGGTAAGTCCCGCTGTAGTAGGCAGGCTCCTCCGCGGCAGTCTTAACCATCGCCTCCCGTGCCTGGGCGGTCTGCACCGGTAGCACGATCGTCGCCAGCAGGGTGGGCGCGGTGCCGCTAGCCGCCTCAGCACGCGCGCTGCTAGCGGTGGGTACCTGCGCCATACGGCCGACGTGGACGCCCTGGGCAGCAGCCTGGGCTGGAGAGACAGCCCGCGCATAAGCCGGCCCCGCTACCAAGCCGAGGGGGGCGGCCACCGTAGCTGCTACCGCGATTGCCCTGATGACTCGGTGTCTGACGGTCATTCTCAGCCCTCCATCGATGGGTGTTCCTGGAACGTGAAGATTCACTCGCAACTTCACGCACTCTGCTGGGTAACGCGGTGCACGCTCCCCGGAATGGGTGTGCTGGCGGTATGCGCTTCTGCTGCTGCGGGGATGAACACCACGGCGGCGATCCTTTCCTACGGCCTTTAACGTCGGCTTAACGTCGGCTTAACGTCGGCTTATTGCACGTCAGCCTGGATCTTTCACAGGGGTCACAAGTGTCGATTCAGGGATCTCGGGTTGAGCGTGTTATGTTGAGACAGCCCAGGGCACGGAGCGCTGGCCCTTCTGAGTAGTGGGCTACGAGGGAGCAGAAGTTGGTCCGCCGCTTGGAGTTGGGTAGATCATTCCAGCAGGGTGAAAATGACCCGCTGGCGAGAGCCATTTCACATTCGATCGGCCGAGCGACCAGTTCGGCAGCTTCAGGATCCCGGAAATCAACCAGGTGGGTGCGGAAATAGGGCCCTGCTCGACAGAACCGGGTGATCTACGCGTGACGACGAGCGCGGATAGCGCTTGAGTCAGCCACCCAGAGTCGGCAGGGCTGCGTCAACCCGTCATGCGCTGAGTCCGCCATTCCATCACCCTCGTGTGGTCAAGGCTGGGATTGATGGCCGCCGGTGACCTTATCCGAGTCAACGGCCCGACGTTGCCCGCCTGCAGAGGGGTCGGAGACTGTCAAAGCCTTGTCGCAACTCTCTGTCGTTGCTGCCCGACACCGGGGGCGGCTCGATTGCCTGGCTGCATCACAGGGACGAGCGGGGAGGTGGGCGGGATTGCCAGCGCCAGACGCGGATGGCCCAGTCCCGGGCGGGGTGGGTGCGGCCAGCAGCGGGGCGGGTGCGTACATGGTCGCTCGCGGCTGGACGCCACCCACCGTGTCGCCGTCAGCACATTCCGGGGGGCGGGCCGGCGAGTGCGGTGACGGCGCCGGAGTTCCTGGCGGCGATCACCCAGGAATTGGAAGCGCGTGGCCTGACGGTGCAGCAGTCCCGCCGTCAGGGCGTGCTCGCGGAGATCGCAGCGTCCAGTCCCGCGCACCCGGAGCGAGGCTCGGTCGGCATCGGCTACGACGGGTCCATGATCTGGGAACGGTGGGCACCAGCCGCCAACGGCGACCGGGCGGCGGAAATCGTGCGCCTGATCGCCTGGGTGCTGATGCGGGACCGGGCTCCAGCCACAGGTGTTACCCCATGACGGAGCACGCCCCCCGTGCGCAGGCAGCCGATCCCGTCGCAAGGCCTAGATCGGTGATTCCTTACTGGGTTCAGTGGTCGTAGTCGATGAGAGAGCGCTTGCCGTCTGTGCTGGTGCGCCAGTTGTTCCAGATACAGGCGGCGAGGGCGAGTATGCGCTGGGCGACGCGTGCGAAGACTCCGGCGGGTGTGCGGCCGCCGTGCCGTTCCAGGTCCAGCTGGCCTTTGAGGGTGTCGATGATGACCTCGATCCACTGCCGCATCCCGGCGAGGTTGCCGAAGCGGCGCCGTTCGTCCTTGCGGTCGGGCCGTGCGAGCAGGACCTGGATTTGCCCGGTGGCGTAGCGTTCTATCTCCTGCCCGGCCAGGCCCTTGTCCGCCAGCACGATCATGCCGGCCCGCAGGGCAGCGGTGTCGCGGGCATGAGCCAGCAGTTCGGCGGCCACCTCGCGTTCGCCGAGCTTGGGATCGGCCAGGCACCAGGCCACAGGCATGCCCTCGGGTGTGGTGAGCAAGCACAGCTTCAGGCCCCAGTACCAGCGCGAATGGGCGGCGCAGTAGCCGCAGTTCGCCCACCCGGCCAGCTCGGAGCGCTTGACCGTCTGCCGGGAGGTGCCGCATGGCACCGGGGTGGCATCCAGCAGCCGCAGATCCTGCTCCCACGACGGGCACCGCGTGGCCAGATACAGCGTGGCCTGGCAGATCAGCGGGGCCGCCGCCTTGACCCGTTTGTGGTAGCCGGGCTGCTTGGGCAGGTACGGGAACAGGTGCCCCAGCCGCCCGTAGCACATCCGCAGCCAGTGATGCTCCGAGCGGGCACCCAGCAATACCTGCGCGACTGCCAGGCACACCAGTTCCGCATCCGACAGCTTCTTCGGGTGCCCGGGCCGCCGCTGGCCGGAGGGGATCACGTGATCGTCGATCAGCACATACGGTGCCGTCAGGAGGGTGTCCAGGTTTGTTGTCACGAACGATCATGGATGCCCTCCTCCCATTTAATGATCAACCCGACACGCCGCCTCGGCCTGAGTTGGGAATCACTGATCTAGACCCGGCATCCACTCACCTGGTTTCGGCGCCTACGAGGAGGACGGGGAGGTTGGAGGATTCCGCGTGTCGGCCTGGTCGGCGACTTACCGGGAACCTAGCTTTCTTCCATCCTGCGCTTGAGGGCGGCCATGTTCTGCGGCATTTCCTTGCGGGCCTCGCGGCGGACCATCAGGGGCACGAGGATCTTGCCGATGCCGTGGCCGGTGAAGTCGACACTGATGGTCAGCCGGGACCGGGAGTCGGTGACGGGCTCGACCTGGACGTCGACCACGGCGCGGACCGGGCCGTCGGTGCCTTCTACGCGCCAGGCGCGGGGCGGGTCGATGCGCACTAGCTCGGAGCTGGAGGACCGGTCGGCACCGCCGATGCGCCGGGTCATCGCGCATTTCGCGCCTACCGCGAGTGGCTGCGGGCCGTCCATGTGCCCGTCCACGACGCCTTTCTGCCACTCGCTGAACCGGGCCGGGTCGGTCGCGTAGGCAAAGACCTCGGCGGCCGGGCGGCCGATCTCCGCGGTAGTGACGATCGGGGGCATGTCAGTCGGCCTCCTTGATGAGCGCGGCGTACCGGTCCAGGTACAGCGGCCAGCCCTGCGACCCGTCCACGCCGTCGGTGACTGCTTCCCAGCCGGGTCCGTGCCGGTCGATGTGGCGGTGCTCCAGCTCCACCCGCGTGCGGTCGGGAGTCTCGGCGTAAAACCGTACCTCGACCTCGCTGGCCTGCTCTGGGTCCGTCACGATGCTCCACTGCGGGCTGATGTCCCAGCTGAACACCACCCGGTCCGGCGGGTCGAAGGCCAGGATCCGCGCCCACCGGCACTCGCTGCCGTCCGTGGCCCGGTCCACGATGCCGCCGCCGACCCTCGGCTCGAACCGAACACCGTCTCGGCGATCGGCGCGCCCAGCAGGTTGTGCTCGGGCGGCTTGAAGTCCCCGAACCGGTCAGTGAACACCGTGAACGCCCGCTCGATCGGCGCGTCAACCACGATGCTCTTGCGGACCGTCGGTGCTGCGGCCTGGTCCATCAGTCCTCCTTGTCCGGCGCTTCCACGACATCCCCGTACCCGGCCAGTGCCCGCTGCCAGTAGGTGTCGAGCTGATCCCGCAGCGCCGCCAGGGCCACCGGGTTGAGCCGGTAGATCCGCCGCGTCCCCGCCGCCACGTCCTCGACCAGCCCCGCGTCCTTCAGGATCTTCAGGTGCTGCGACACCGCTGACCGGCTGACCGGCAGTCCGGCCGCCAGCTGGCCAACAGGCATCGGCCCCTCAGCCAGCCGCGAAACGATGACCAGGCGGGTGCCGTCTCCCAGGGCTCCCCACCGGTCAGCATCTCGGTTAGCATTCACTAACCGTTAGAATGATCTAACCGAAGCAGAATGTCAACGCCCCCACCAGGCCAGCCGGTTCCTGCCTTCGATGATCACGCCGAGCGCGTACAGCACAGAAGTACAGCAACAGCCCCTGACAGCCGCCAGCACGCGCGGTCACAGGCATCAGGCTCTGGCTGCGGGAACGCTCGGATGCCCAGCATCGCCGCTCGTTCGGGACGAAGAGGTCCCCGCCGCTGGACGACGGCGGACGGGGCACGCGGGATATACGCGGGATGGCGGACGGTCTGACACCCGCCGCCTGTCACGGGAGCCCAGGTCAGTAGCCCGCGGCGAGGTCTGGCCGGTCCGGTCTTGAAAACCGCTAGTCGTGCCCGTGGCGTGCCCGATCGGACGGTGATCAGCGGTGAATCACGGTCACTCAGGGACACGCCACATAGTCGCTCACCTGCGGAAGGCCAGATCAGGCAGCTAGGTCCACGATCTTTGCAAGCAGGGGGTCAGGGGTTCGAGTCCCCTTAGCTCCACAATTTCCCAGGTCAGAGGCGCTTTAGCTGATCTTCAAGAGGCACTCCTCCACTTCGTGCCCGTTGTGTGCCCGATCGGCTTCCGGCCGCCATCCCTCGTGCCCGGCGTGGCTTGCGTTTCAGCTCCCCGGCTGCCAGGTCGCCGAGTGCGTCGGCGATCTCCCGCTGCCGCTCGTCCGTCGAGTGCAGGTAGATCAGCGCAGCCACCGAGCGGAGCCCTTAATGATGGCTGACCAGCACCAGCACGAGCATGACCACCACTGCGCCTAGGACCACGCCCATGATGATCACCGCGGCGTTGGTCAGGCCAGCCAGGTGCAGTCGCTCTGCTCGCGCTTCGGCGCGCTTTGCCTGTTCGCGCTCGGCCTTACTCGGCTTCGGCGGATTCCTGGCCCACGGGGGTGGTGGAACGCGCGGCCCGCGCCCGCCTCGGCCGCTGAACGGCCGCCACTTCGGCCCCCCAAACCGCCAGTTCCATGACAGGTTATCCGGGCTATACGGATCGTTCGGGTCATCCATCGGCACCTCGCGGGTGAACGCCTGCTTAGCTCCGAGTATGAGGCAGTCAGACACCAGAGTCGGCGCTCAATCGGCTTCGACGCGGGATATTCGCGGGATGATCTTTTGGCTAGCAGGCCTCGTTGGATCGGCAACTGAGCAGGTCACAGCCTCGATACGCAGCGATGCAACAGCGATCTTGAAAACCGCCCACCCATGCTTCTTAGCCAGCCGTCAGCCGTCGCCTTACTAGCCCGGCGCTGGCAGCCACGAATCGCTGGCGGGCGAGCTTGTCTCGATCACGGCGCGCCTCAATCTCGGCAGGATCTGCGCCTCCTCGCCGCCAGTAGCGGCCAAGTTCTTTTCCAGCCTCCGTCATCTCCTCAAGTGCATCAAGTAAGGCGGCATCGTCACAAAGGATTTTCAGACGCGCCGCGGCATGCCGGTAGCCGCTGAGGTCCCACGTGTCGACTCGACCCCGCAGGCCCAGCTCCCTCTCCTCCCAGACGCGCACCCGGAAGTCATCGGATAGGCCAACGACCTGGGCGCACTGCTCCAGCAGAAGCTCGCCGATCCGGGTTCGGGAATCTCTTCGTCTGGCCACGTGCTGACCGGCGAGAGCAATGGAAGCGCCAGCGATCGTCGCCAGCAGCGTTACCCATGCCCCCATAGCCCGGATTCTGCCAGAACGAGCCGAGGTGAGACCCGTCCCGTTAAGGCTGGCGTTCCTCTCACTCGTGCCCGTGGCGTGCCCGATCGGCTTCCGGAAGCCCCGTTCTGGAGTTCAGTCAGGGAGCGCTCGACACGAACCGTTCTGGCCTCCATATCGCAAGGATTTGGCGCCGGTGAGGAATACGGGGGACGAGTAGGTGCCGCCACCCACCGGATCTGTGAGCTTTCGGGGCAACTTCTCCATGTTGCACGGGGAAGTTTCTGTCATACGCTGGACCCACCAGACGCGAGGAGTCTGACGTGGCAGAACTGCAGCTGGAAGGCACCGAACTGGTGCTTCACCTATCGGGTGCGGAGAAGGCCGAGGCAGTTCACGGCGACCTTCGTGTGCCGCTGTCGGCGCTTCGCGGCGTCGAGGTGCTCGACGATGCCCACGGCTGGACCGGGATCGGGGTCGGCTTCAAGGTCGGGATGCGCGTCCCCGGCGTCGCCACTGTGGCCACTGTCCGCGGCCATGGCGAGAAGATGTTCGTCGCAGTCCATGGCGATACGCCCCGCGGCGTGAGGGTGCGCTTGGAGGGTGCCCCGTGGGACGAGTGGATCGTCGGCTGCGCAGATCCCGAAGCCGTCGCCGCCACCCTGGCGTCAGCGAGCTGAGCCGTACCCTAGACCCGGCGACCACTCACCTGGTTGTGGCGCCTACGAGGAAGAGGGGAGAACCAGGACCGTCTACAAGGCTGCTTTGATCAGGCGCCGGAGGTCATGGTCGGATGCGGCGCCGATCACGCGCCCGGCGATCCTGCCGTCCGGAGAGATCACGAGCGTGCTGGGCAAGGCGGTGATGGGGATCAGCCGATTGAACTCGAGCGCGATGCGGTCGCCCGGATCGCTCAGGCTTGGATAGCGAAGCCCGTGGTGCTGCATGTAGGCCCTGGCGCTGGCGGAGTTGTCAGCGACGTCGACGCCGACGAAGCGGACGCCCGATGGGGTGAACTGCCGGGCGGCGACCGCCAGCGCAGGTGCTTCCTGCTGGCAGACCGAGCACCATGATCCCCAGAAGTTCAGCACTATCACTTGCCCGCGGTCCGCAGCCAGACTGAGCTTCCCGCCAGTGAGCCTCCGGCCAGAGACAGCGGGCAGCAGCGGCCGCTGCCCGCTAGGGAAGATCGTAGTCCCCGGCATGCTGGACGAGCTGGCCGAGGAAGAATGCACGAGCGAGCAGCCCGCCGCCAGCAAGGCCACGGTTGTGCCAGCTACCGCGCGGACGGCTTGCACGCGAAGGGACACGGCTGAAATCTACAAGGTGTAGTAGATCACTGCAATGACGGCGGTGCGCTCTTGCCACCGCTGGCTTGGACGTCGCCCGCGCAGCCGGTTCATAGGATCGCCAGCGTGTCCCGAACCCGGCGCCTGACGATAGTTCTCGTTCTCAATCTTGCCCTCGTGGCCGGCCTGGTGGCGGTGGGCGTGAGGGCCCGTTCGCTCGCGGTGCTCGCGGAAGGCGGTGACTATCTCCTCGACGCCGCTGGCGTGGGGGTGGCCCTGCTGGCCATCGGCCTGTCAGGGCGCCCGGCGGACCGTGCGCGGCCCAAGGGCTACCCGAACGCCACCGGCATTGCCGCGCTGATCAACAGCGGTTGGCTGCTGCTCCTTGAACTGCTCGTCGCTGGCGCAGCAGCGGATCGATTGCTGAACCGCACGCCTGCGGTTGACGGCCTGCCGGTGCTCGTGGTCAGCGGCATCGCCGCGCTGGTGATGACCGCCGGCGCCCTAATCCTTCACCAAGACGGAGAGGACGGTGAAGCTGGGGACGGGGACCTGTCCGTCGCGGCGATCCTGCTCGACACCATCGCCGACGCCGCCGCGGCAGCCGGTGTGGCCGTGGCGGGAGCGATCATCCTGGCCACCGGGGGCTGGTACTGGCTGGACCCGGCGGTGGCGCTGGCCATCGCCCTCGTCATCGCTTACCACGCCATTGCCCTGATCCGGAAGATCCTCACCCAGTTTCGATCCGCAGCAGCCGACACCAAGAGCTGAGCTTGCACGCTTGTATGCCTTGGCGGCACCATGCCGGCTTTTCTGAGTACCTGACGTTGCCCCATCCACGTCTGGTTCAGGTATCAGTTCGTGCGGAGCGCGGCGACGGGGGTCGCTATCGTAGTCGCGGCCGTGCAGGCAGGTGCTGATGACCGCGCCGTCGGCAGTCATGGCCACCTGGTGTGGGCAGTCGCCGGGCAGTGGCTCGGGTGGCCGTTACGGGTTCCCGGGCTGGGTCGGCTGGTCGGTAGAGGCTTACAGTTCCAGGCCCCGGTACACGTCACGGCGGTGCCCGACCACAGCTATGGTTACCACCCGGGCGTCGTCGTCCACGTCGTAGATGATCCGGTAGTCACCCACCCGTACTCGCAGCCATGGCCGGTAGCCCTTTAAGGGTTTGACCCCCTGTGGCCTCGGATCGGCGCCGAGGTTCCGCATCGCCTCTAGGACGTCCTTCCGGGTGCCCGCGTCGAGTTGGCGCAAGGCCTTGCGGACGCGCGGACGGGCCTCGACGGCGTAGACGGCCACGAGATCAGCGCCCGAACTCGGCTTCGAGCTCCTCCAAGGGAATCGACTCACCGGGCTCATCCCAGGCGGCGTCAGCTTCGGCGATGTCCTCAGCGTCCTCCGCGGAGCGGAGCGCCTCGATCACCGACTCTGGGACGATGGCGGCGACCCGCTCACCAGCCACCGTCAGGTGAGTGATGACCCCGCGGCGCGCGTTGGCGACAGCAGTCGTCACGGCCTCACTGTCAGCGGGGATGTCGTGCGCAGGTTCACTCACGTCAACCAGTGTACGTAGTCGCTGGTACTTCCGCCTGGGCCGCACTCGGACCACTGTTTCCGTTGAGCGAGCCGATCAGTGTGGCCACTTTGGCCCGGCTGAGGCCGAACTGAGCCGCCAGTTGGCGTTGTGAGGGAGTGTCGCCGTAGCAGTCGCGGCTGTGAAGGTAGGCGCTTATGACTGCGTCATCAGCCGTCATGGCCACCTGGTGCGGGCACTGGCCAAGCAGCGGATCGGGGTGGTCGTTACAGGTACTCGCTCCGCGCTCGCGGGAGCGGCGGACCAGCCCGATTAGTGTCTCCAGGCTCAGCACCAGGGCCACCGGTGGCAGGGCTGCGACCAGGGTGCCAGCGCTGCTGAACTGGCCTTTTAACATTCAGCGTGGTCGGCGGGAGGACCGGCCCGGGTTTG
>OCTA010003739.1_pt1 | contig 13473 bp, 9 predicted proteins | sample 1538991 | NCBI WGS metagenome assembly OCTA01 (sample SAMEA3539302, study PRJEB22396) | soil metagenome | biome: tundra; feature: field; material: soil | place: USA | collected 2010-05 | depth 0.15 m
GCCTCGCCGGCCGTCGGGTCGCGCCACGCGAGCGCGGTCGAAGCCATCGCCGGGGCGACCGCGCAAGGCGACCATGTCGTCGCCATCCGGCTCGCACGTCCGCACGGGACGTTGCTCACCGACCTCGAGCTCCCGATCCTGCGGGCCGACCAGGCGATGTCGCCGCCCGCGCCGGATGGTTCGCTCGACGGGCTCGGTCCTTACGCCATCGATCGCGTGAGCCCGGGCGAGCTTCGCCTCGTGCCCGCGGTGGACGGCGCGTTGCCGCGACCCGCCCACCCCGTGATCCTTCGCGTGGTCCACGACGAGAACGCGCGCGCGTTGCGCCTCGAGGCGGGACGAGCCGATGTCGCCGTGAACCTCGTGTCACCGACGCTGCTCCCTGCAATCGCCTCGCGACCGGACCTCGGCGTCGCGTCGCGACCGGGGGCCAATCTCACGTACATCGTGGTCGACGAAGAGCACCCGCCGCTCGACGACGCGCGCTTCCGCCGCGCGCTCTCGATGGCGATCGATCGCGCGACGTTGTGCGCGACCCTGCTGGGCGGCCACGCGCAGCCGGCCGGCGGCCTCATCGCGCCGGCGCACTGGGCCCACGCGGATACGTCGCCCCTGCCCTTCGATTCGGCCGCCGCGCGCTCTGTCTTCGGCGAATCGCGCCGGCGCATGACGCTCCTCACGTCGACCGAGCGCCTCCGGGGCGACATCGCGCGCGTCATTGCTCAGGAGCTCGCGGACGCGGGGGTCGAGGTCGACGTGGTCCCGCTCGAACTCGGCACGATGATCGCGCGCCTGAACGGCGGCGACTTCGACCTCGCGATCTTGCAGCTCCCCGAGATGACCGAGCCCAACGTCCTCCGTCGATTCCTGCACGGCGCGTTCGTGCCTCCGGTGGGCGCGAACCGCGGGCGCGTCCGCGACGCAACGCTCGACGCGATGCTCGACGAGGGCGATCGAACGTCCGACCCGGAGGCGCGGCGAGCGATCTACGCGCGACTCGAGGCGTTCGAGCGCGACGCGATGCACCTCGTGCCGCTTTGGTACGAGGACCAGGTGGTCGTGACGAGTGTGCGCGCGCGGTCGTTCGTTCCGAGCGCCGAAGGCCGCTGGCTCGGCCTCGCGGTACTGCCGTGACTGCTGCGAGCACGGAATTCGCGCGTACAAACGTCGCATCCGGGCCGAGGTGCGGCGAAATGGCGCGTATTTCGCGCGTATTTCTCACTGATTTCACTCAACCGCAGCCACGGCACGCGGACTGCACTGACTGGACGTCGGAGGTACCGATCATGATTCGCTATGCTGGAACGTTCGCTCTCGCTGCTGCCTTGTTGACCAGCGTCGCCTGCGACAAGCCGGGCGTCGCAGAGCAGCAGAAGGAGCAGAAGGCGGCTCAGGACAATGCCGACCAGCAAAACCGTGCGGCGCGCGAGTCCGCGTCCGCGCAGGCTGATATGAGCCAGAAAGTCGCCTCGGCGCAGGCGGACTTCGACAAGACGCGCGAGAACTATCGTCACGATCGGCAGGCCGATCTCGACGATCTCGACGCGAAGATCGCGAAGCTCGAGGCCAACGAGCGCACGGCCACCGGGAAGACCAAGGCCGACCTCGACGCGAAGCTGCCCTCGATCCGCGCCCAGCGCGCGTCGTTCGGCGCAGACTTCCGGTCGATCCAGACGTCGACGGCGACCACCTGGGACGACTCGAAGGCGCGACTCGACAAGGAGTGGGACTCGCTGAAGACCGCGGTCAGCGACGCGTCGTAAGCTTCACAGGCTTCACTGCGACGAGGCGAGGCGGTGGCTTGAAAACGCCGCCTCCTCGACCGTCGCGGTCCTCGGCTTCGAGCCACCGCCTCGTCTGCAGTCATTTTTTGGCGCGAGCCCGTGTCGAAGATATTGCCCGATGCTAGCGTCTTAGCTTCATGAGGAGCGGGTACAGCCGAGCCAACGTTTGCCGGCATGCCCGCGACAAGGGCCCGTGACCAGCCCTCTCGTGCGGTCCCCTCTTGGCGGTCGCCACGACGCGCGGCCGGCCAGTGACGCGAGCGAGATTCCCGGCCCCGGTCCAGTACGTCGCGTTCTGACCGAGATCGTCGAGAGCCTGGCGAAGACCGACGCGCGTCGACTCGCGTGGCACGCCACGGGTGTGCTGCCAGAATTTACGTTCTCCCGCATACGCGCTCGCCTGCTCGCCGCGGCGGGATGCGACGTCCGGAGAGGCGTCGGAGTTCTCGGCCAGGTTCACCTGAGCGGTCCGCGGGGGTCGGCCAAGAATCTCCGCATCGGCTCCGGGTCGGTCATCGGGCCTCACGCGAGCTTCTGTCTGGACGCGTCGATCACTCTCGGCGAAAATGTGTCGATCGGCCCGCGGGTGATGCTCTACACGGCGACGCATGCCGTGGGCGGTCCCTCGAGGCGCATGCAATTCAATACCGCCGCGCGGCCAATCGTCGTCGAGGACGGGGCGTGGATCGCGCTCGGCGCGTTGATCCTACCCGGCGTGCGAATCGGTCGCGGCGCCATCGTGGGTGCTGGTTCTGTCGTGAGCGAGGACGTGCCCCCCAACGTGCTCGTCGTGGGGAACCCCGCCCGGGCAACCCAGGACCTTCCGACGACATGAAACACTGGACAAATGGGGGGCATGCGCTGGGTCGGCCTACTGAGCTGCCCGTACTCGTTACCTTCGTCCGCCCTTATTTCGCCACGTCGCCGCACAGCGCAGCATATTTTGGGGCGCTGTGTTAAGATCGAGAGAGGCAAAGCGACTCGTACGAGGTGGATATGTTCACGAACGATAGCGACCGCGCATGGGAGCAGTTCGGAAAGAAAGAGCCTTACTTCGGTGTGCGAACAGACGAGAGCTTCCGGAGCGATCGACTGAACGCGGAGGCCAAGGAAGACTTCTTCGATTCTGGAAGACGCTACGTCGATTTCGTCGTGAGCACGATTCGAGAGAACCTCGATCCGTCTTTCGCACCGGCGAGAGGAGTCGACTTCGGATGCGGTGTCGGTCGGCTCGCGATCCCATTGGCTCGCGTTTGCGAGTCGGTCACCGGGGTCGACGTGTCCGAATCGATGCTGGCTGAAGCGGCGAAGAACGCCCGGGAACAGAACGTTTCGAACGTACAGTTCGTGAAAGGCGACGACCGCCTCTCGGCGCTCTCCGGGGCGTTCGACTTCGTACATTCATTCATCGTCTTTCAGCACATTCCTCGCGAACGGGGAGGACTGATCTTCCAGCGACTGATCGACCTCCTTCGAGAGGGCGGCACGGGCGCATTGCACGTCACGTACGAATGGTCTACGAGCGCATCGCTTGCGCGCCGATTGCTGACGGATGCTTACGAGCGCATCCCGTTTCTTTACGGCATACGCAATCTGCTCAAGGGGCAACCGTTCAATGCCCCGATGATGCAAATGAATCGTTACGACTTGAATCAATTGCTCAGGATTTTGCAAGAATCCGGCTGCCATCGGATCGAGCTCAATTTCACCGAGACGCAGCACTTTGGGTCGCCATTTTACGGCGTCACGATATTTTTCCGAAAGAAGGCGATCGACGTTCGCGCCCACGCCTGAGTTCGATCCGCGCCGACAGAACACGGGACACAGTGTCCCAAAGACACACTGTCCCGAAGGGTCCGCGCGCTTCGGGCGGTCCGGGAGTGTCGGCGGATGCTCGACACTGCGTCGGCCGCGTGGAGGAGTCCGCGATGCCTCGCCGCCTTTTCCGACGGTCGCGCGTCGGAACGCTTGTCGTCCCGTTCGACCCATTCTGCGACCTACTCCACATGAGAGCGTCCTCGACGGCTTGTGATGCCGGACGGCTTCTGTTAACGGTTTAGGGTGTTTTGTCGACGTACCTTCGCTGGCGTCGCGGCTTCTGCGGCGCTCTTTGTCACCGTTACAATAGGCTGCGGCAGCTCGTCCCGTAGCGCAGGCCCGAGTGCATCGGACTCCGGCACCCCTGCCCCAAATCCTCAATTGGGATCCGACGGCGGGTCGACCGGGGTCACGCAACTCGACGGCGGGGTGACTACGAAGTTGCCGCCGCTGCCGGCACTCGCGAACCTGTTGGCCACGCCAAACGACGATAGCGCCTCGATCACCTTCGGTCCTGTCGACGGTGCGCTCGACTATCGGGTGTATCCACTGCCTAGCGACGGCGATATCACGGTCGCGTCGGACGGCAGCGTCGTCGTGAAGAATGGGACCTACCGCTGCGCCGGCAACCGGGAGACGACGGTCCCCGTCATCGATACTGCGGCACAAATGCCGAGCGCCGCGATCCGCACCGAAGTCGATCAACAGATGGTCGGCAATTACATGCGGACGTTGGCCAACGCGACCATTGGGTACGTCTACACGCAGCCCGGTCCCGGCCTCGTCCCTGTGTATTCGATGGGCGAGTCCGATCCGAACGCCGACAGCACCTGCTACTTCGCGCGCTGGGCGGCGTCTCGCGTCAAGAACTACACGACCTCCGAGACGGTTCGCTCGTCGATGCTCGCCAGCTTTGGGCGAGACGACGGGATTGCGTTTTACGTTCCGGCCGTCGGCGGCTCCACGACGACGCAGATCTATACGGACCAAGACATGGTCGCCTCCGCGTACCAGCGGCGCTACTATTTTCCCGACGGCCCCGAGGCGAGCGCGCACCCCAGCAAGACGGCGGCGTTCTTCGTGCTCACAGCACCCGCGCCGGGTACCGAGCCGCTCATGCGGGTCTTCTACCAGAACAATTGCGGCTGGTCGCACGACGAGCTCGCGGTGGGCAAGGAGCGGTTCAACCGCATCTACCAGCAGGGCGATGCGCTTCCGTGGTGGTCTCTCCTCTGGACCGGAATGACGGGCCCGACGACCCTGGTGGTCGAGGCGCTCGACGCGCGCTGCCCGTTTCAAGGACACCTGTCGCCGAAGGCCATCCCGGCCACGACGACCTATTACGGCGCCACCGAGTTCTTCCATCAGCCGTACGTGACGATCGACCAGATGCGCGCGGCCTCGACCACGACCGAGGTATTCATCAACGGACAGAACGGTCCGGCATGGCTCTGGGATTCGACGCTCGACGACGGCGGCACCATCGACGCCGGACAGGTCGCCCAGCCCGCTGACGGGGGGACCAACGGGCCCCCGGTCTTGCCGAAAGCGATTGCTCGCTCTTTCGTTCAACTGACGCCGAAGCCGCATCCGACGATGGACTTCTTCGCCGACTTCTCGCCCACGGCCGCGCCCGAAGCGTTCATGGCGGCCTATTGCGACTCTCCGGATCAAAACTGCGGAAACAAGTGGCGCGAAGTGTCGCCCAACTGGGACCTCACGTTCCTGTCGGTCGACGAAACCAGCACCGCCCAGAACGCTCCGGGGCTGTATGCCCATGGCGAGATGATGGGCGAGTTCTGGGTCACCTTCGCAGATACGGCCGCCGACACCAACGGCAAGTTCCGCATGACGGCGCTCCAGAAGGCGACCATGAACGACTCGTCGTTCCTCCACGTGACGATGGAAGCCGACATCTACAGTACGTCGCGACGGTATCCGCAGATCCTCATCAGCGATCAGGCGGCGCCCATTCAATACACACTACAGAATGGCCACACGATCATCGCGCAGCCGAAATCCGAGAACAGCGGGCCTACCGATTGGCCGATCGACTATCAGCTCGAGTTGTGCAAGCTCCGCACGTGGGACGTAAACAATCAGTGCCCCGTATACGACCTTTACCACGTGATGGACAGCACCGGAAAGACGGTTCATCTCGCCCCGAACGACGAGGTGGGCGAGTACGCCAGCGTCGATCACCGCGCGCTCTTCGACGTCTACGCGTCGACCGGTCGCGTCTATCTCTTTTTAGAGGGCAAACCGTATGGCTGCGCGAACCTGCCGGCCGGCAGCGCCCCTACAGGTCCCGTCACGGTCACCTGGGGTGATGTGCTCTATCACTCGGGCGTTGATCACACGTACGCCTTCCACCGGGATCACATGCAGATCGAGACGCGACGGCACTTCGACAATCTCGGCTTTTCGAGCGGAGTGCCCGCCCCCTCGTGGGATGAAACGAGGTTTCCGTGCGCCGCACCGATCGCGCTCTAGCTCTGGCCCTCGCGACCGTCGCCGCAGCGGCGTGCGGAGGAGCCGGCTCCGGCGGGACCGCTCGGCCGACTTCGGGCGTCGACAGCGACGCCGGAGTACAGGCAACCGTGAAGTTCTCGGCCGCCGAGACGGCCGCACTCGCCGCGCTTGCTCCCGCGCAGCTGCCCGCGCCCGGACCGGACATCAGCAATCAATATGCGGATGATCCCAAGGTCGCCGCGTTTGGACAAAAGCTGTTCTTCGAGCCGAGGTTTTCCGGCGAGCTCCTCGACGGAGACGACGACGGCAGCCCGCAGTCGCTGGGGGTCAAAGGACAGGCGGGCGCGGTCGCTTGCGCCGGATGCCACGTCGCGTCTGCCGGCTTCCTCGACAACCGGACGCTGGGTGAGCAGATATCGCTCGGCGCGGGTTGGGGCCGGCGTCGGGCGCCGTCGCTTCTCGACGTGGGCCAAGCGAAACTCTTGATGTGGGACGGAAGGCGCGACGCGCTTTACAACCAGCCATTCGGCCCGCTCGAATCGCCCGTCGAGATGAACAGTTCGCGGCTTTACGCTGCGGAGAAGGTATTTCAGCTGTACCGGGCCGACTACGAGGCCCTCTTCGGCGCGCTGCCGCCCCTCGGCGACGCGACCCGATTTCCGCAGCTCTCGTCCGCGAAGACCGGCTGTCAGCCGTCGACCGCCGATCCCATCCCGACGTGCAACGGGACCGAGCACGGCATGCCGGGCGACGGGGCAGAGTACGATGGCATGGCGGCGGCGGATCAGGACGCGGTCAACTGGGTCGTCGTCAATGTGGGAAAGTCGCTGGGAGCCTACGAAAGGCTTCTGACGTGCGGACCTAGCCGCTTCGACGCATGGGTCCGGGGCCAGTCCGACGCACTGTCTCCGTCCGAGCAACGCGGGGCCCAGGTCTTCGTGGGCAGCGGAAAGTGCGTGAACTGCCATTCGGGCCCCTATCTATCGGACCAAGCATTTCACAACGTGGGGCTGATGCCGACGACGGTCGCCGTCGTCTTCACCGACACGAACGATCCTGGCGCCCGGGCGGGGATAGCGGCCGCGATCGCGGACCCCCTGAACGTCGGCGGAAAATACAGCGACGGGAACGACGGACGACTTCCGGCGGCGGTCGGCGCCAGCATGGCCGGAGCCTTCCGCACGCCGACGCTTCGATGTGTATCTCAACGACCGTCGTTCATGCACACCGGGCAGCTCTCGAGTCTGGAGCAGGTGGTGGCATTCTTCGCGAAGGGAGGAGACACCTTTGGCTACGTGGGCACGAGCGAGATCACACCGCTCTCGTTGACCGCGCAAGACCAGCAGGATCTGGCGGCCTTTCTGCGAGCGCTCGAGGGTGCGGGGCCAGCCGCGAGCCTCACAGCAAATCCCACAGGAGACGGCGGTGCGCCGGAGGCCGCTTCTCCCGAGGCCGGTGCGCCGGAGGCTGGTGCGCCGGAGGCCCGTGACCAGTAGAGTAAGGACGACGGATTGCTAAGAGTATAAGATCCCATTTGAGATCTTTTGTCTTCGCTACCGACGAGGAGTGTACAAGAAATGAATACGCACGTTCGTATCGGCGCTGGGGCCCTGGTCCTGGTCGCTTGCGGCCCCGGAGCGGGTAACTCGGTCGCGCACACGCCTGCGAGCGAGGCCGATGGGGCGGCCGCCGGTGGAGTGTCAACCAGCCAGGACGGCTCCGCCGAGTCGACCGTGCCGGAGGCCGGTACGAGCGCGCCGGAACAGGATGCCGCGGTCGTGATCGCTCACTGCACCGGAACGCCGAAGAGCATGCCCTCGAGCCCCGCGCCCACGCTGACGCCCGGCACCTGGGTGAACATCAGTGCGAAGAGCGTCCCGTTCGGGGGTGACGATGGGACGAACGCGGGCGATCACGTCTACGCCCAGGGTCTCGCCGTCGACCCTTGCAACCCGGCTGTGCTCTATCAGACGGTCTCCGGATTCAATGGCACGAACAACACCGTTGAACCGAGCGGCGGCCTCTACAAGACCACGAATGCAGGCTCGACCTGGACCAAGATCGGTCCGATGGACGAGCCCATCAATATACGAATCGACCCGGGCAACTCGCAACATCTCTATGCGGGCGACGGCGTTCGAGGCAACACTAGCGGCTTCTGGGTTTCCAACGATGGCGGCGCGACGTGGGCCATTCCCGCCGGCTTCGCGAGCGCGGCGAAGACCGTCTCGTGCAATGACGTATATCACGTCTCGCCGGATCCGGCCAACTTCAATCACGTACTCGTCAGCTTTCATAATCCGTGGAACAACGGAAACGTAGTTGGCGACGGTGGGACGCTGACCGCGGGAGTTCTCGAGTCGTTCGACGGCGGGAACACGTGGACGATTCACAATCCCCCGGCTGGTTGGTCCGGCGCCTACGGCTACGATGTCTTTTTCCTGTCCAACCCGGCTCTCGGGATCGGCGACGGCAAGACGTGGCTCTACGGAACGCAGGGCAAGGGCTACTGGCGGACGGCGGACGCCGGCCAGACCTGGACTCAGGTATCGACGAACGATATGAAGCACGGGGGCTCGCAGACGTACTACACGGCCAGCGGCACTCTCTACGTGGGCGGTAGCCCCAATATCCTGCAGAGCAGCGACAACGGCCTGACGTTCAAGGGCGTCACCCCCGTGCCCTCGCAGGGCTTCATCGGGATCACTGGAGACGGCACGACGCTCTACACCGGCGCGACGACGACGGGGCCGATGCTCACGTCGACGGACGGAGTCGCTTGGCACTCCTTCAATTCTCAGCAGTTCAACGACGGCCCCTTCGAGCTTTCATATGACGCGACCGATCGCATCGTATACGCGGCCATCTGGCTGGGCGGCACCTGGGCCCTTCAGTTGAATTGAACTGACGGGAAACCCCGACTTACGGCGGTCGACGGCCGCTTGTCCGCGAGATGACGTGCTGATGGCTCACGCCGAACGGTTGACGCTTGGCCCCGCTCGGAGTAGCGGTTTACGGGGAAGGGTTACCGAAACGTGAGCTTAGGACAAGTCGTGACGTCTGAAGTCTCCGATGCTCCGTCGGGCCCGAAGGCGCAAGGAGCGCGGGCGGTCCGGATGGCTGTGCTCGTCCCTTGCCGGGATGAGGAGGCCGCAATCGCGCAGGTTGTGGCGGCGTTTCGAGCGTCGTTGCCTTCTGCCGTCATCTACGTCTACGACAACAATTCGACGGACCGTACGCGTGAAGTGGCACGAGCGGCCGGGGCCGTCGTCCGCGGGGAGCCTCTGCAGGGAAAAGGCCACGTGGTCCGGCGGATGTTCAGCGACATCGACGCCGACGTTTACGTCCTCGTCGACGGCGACGACACCTACGACGCCGCTGCGGCGCCCCTGATGGTGGCGAAGCTGCTCGACGAGCAACTCGACATGGTCAACGGGGCTCGGCAGACCGAGATCCAGGGCGCGTACCGTCCGGGGCACCGCCTCGGGAATGTAGTTCTGACCGGAATGGTTGCTTTGATTTTCGGCGACCGAGTTCAAGACCTACTTTCCGGATATCGCGTCTTCTCCCGACGCTACGTGAAGTCGTTTCCAGCTCTCTCCGTCGGGTTCGAGATCGAGACAGAACTCACGGTCCATGCGCTCGAGCTCAGGATGCCGGTAGCCGAGGTCAACACCCGATACAAGGACAGACCGGTCGGCTCGACGAGCAAGCTGAGAACCTATCGCGATGGCATGCGCATTCTGAAGACGATCATCAATCTGACGAAAGGCGAACGGCCGCTGCTCTTCTTTTCGATAACGTCGGCGTTTCTCGGATTGGTGTCTTTGATTCTTTCGTATCCCGTGGTCGATACCTACCGGAGAACGGGACTCGTGCCGCGATTCCCGACGGCCATCCTCAGCACCGGCATCATGATTGTGGCTTTTCTCTGCCTGTTCTGCGGACTGATCCTGGATATGGTGACCCACGGCCGACGGGAGATGAAGCGCCTGCGTTACCTGGAAATCGACGCACCACGCCGGTTCGATTGATTGCTGGCTGCACACCTGCCGCACGATTGGGCACGAGTGCCCCGGACGCGTGACTCGTGCCGACCGGCGAGCGCCTGACCTCTAGTTGGTCTGGTAGTTGAAATTGAACCGCATGATCGCGTCGGCCGGAACCGGAACCGGCGGATTGCCGCACGTGAAGTGCCAGATGAAGAAGGCCTTCTGCTGCGACGAGTAGGCCACCCCGACGCCATCGTTGTAAGGCAACATGTCGCTCGCGGGGTTCCACGTGGCTCCATGGTCTCCCGATACCATGACGTATTTCGGGCCGAGAGTTGCGATCCGGCCGTCAGGCAACTCGATGGGAGAAGTGCTCGCCACGGAGCCCGATCCCATGGCAGCCGACCACGTGACACCATGATCGGTGCTTCGCGTGACGCCCTTGCCGTTGGGAGTCGACCAGTAAATGGACCCGTCGGATGCGACGAGCGGCGTGTCGATGCCGCCGGCCGTGGACACGTTCGTCCAGCTTCCACCGCTCGTCGTCGTCCGGTAGATCCCTGACGGGCCTCCCCCGTAGCCGCCGCAGCCAGCCAGGTAGGTTTGCGAGTCGATCACGAGCGGGTACGTACAGTTCGTGTTCGCGGGCAGGCCCGCGCCGATGTTGTTCCAGGCCATCCCCCCGTTGCTCGAATGTTGAAGCGTCTGCGACATCTCGTGGCCGCCGGCGAGCAACGTCTGCCGGTTCGCATCCGAGAAGTCGATACTCAGCGAATCAGCGCCGATTGCCGTACCGAGTTGGGTGAACGTCGTCCCGTCGTCGGCAGTTCGGTAAACTCCGTTGCCGTTGTAAATGCCTGATTCCCAATATCGCATCGAGTTTTGAGGGTCGTACACGATGGCCGAAGGACGATTCGTGATCGTCGCTGACCCCGAACCCTTGCCCATCGCCTGCCAGCTCTGTCCGCCGTCGTGACTTCCCCACAGGCCATCGAGCGCGATACCCGCGATGAGCAGATCTTCGTCGGGCTTGGCCGACACGTAAGTCATGTTGCCGCACTCGGACGACATCTGGGCGAGATTGGCGGTCACGTTGATCCAATTGCCTTGCGGAGGTGCGCCGTCGAGCATCGGGCCTATGATGACACCAGCATCGGACTGGGGCGCAGTCCCGGAGTCGACGCCAGGGTTGACGGCCTCGCCCGAGTCGACCTCGCCCGAGTCCGCGGGGCCTCCGCTCGACACGGCGTCCTCCGTCCCCCCTCCGTCTTCAGGGTGCGTAGCCGGGGTGGACGAAGAACTGCACCCCATAAGGGCAGTCAGAGCGAGGCATGAACTGACTGCGAATCCGTGGTTATTCGATGCGTGACGCATGAGCGAACGGGCCATGGGGAGACTCCCTATTGCTAAAGCGAACCATCCCATCCCAGCGCCGCAAAGTCCATCGCTCGGAGATGGCTGCAGTGCTCCCACGAATCGTGGTTTTTGCGGACCACTGTCCTCTCGTCTTTCGTTGCTTTCGCGAGAGCTCCGCGGACAGAAAACCGCGCGCTCGCGGGCCCCGGGTGCACGGCTAGCAGGCGCTCTTTGCGGTTGTCTTACAGCTGCCGCGATGGTACGCTTTCGAGGGTGAATTGCGTCTCTTGTAGGGTTTCAATCTCGCGAGGGCGAGAAGCGAGCAGGCCGTGACGATGGCGAAGGCCTTCACCGAGGCGGCCAGCGCGTCGAGCGTGAGACGAATGCGACTGGCGATCTTCGGCGGCGCGCTCGCCGTGGCCCTGCTCATGGCGTTCGTGATCTGGAGGTCGCAAGCCGTCGTCGATCAGACGAACGATCTTTACAAGTTCGCGGATCTGGGGCGCAACCTCGCGGCCGGCAATGGCTTTCGCTTCACCGGTGGGCCGTTGACCATCCGTCGCGGCCCCGGATATCCGGCCTTCATTGCGCTGCTCTATCTCATTTTTGGCGTCCGACCGGTCATCATCCAGGTGGCTCAGTGCGTGCTGGCCGCCGGGACGTCGGTGCTCGCCTTCGAGATCGGGAGGCGGGTGTTCTCCGTCCGTTCGGGCGTCATCGCTGCCATCGCCGTCGCGCTCCACCCGATGGTGCTGCGTTACGTTCCCGACATCCAGGTCGAGAACATCCTGACATTCCTCTACACGCTGACCCTTTACCGAACGATCCGTTTGCTCGAAGTGGAATCGGTATCGAACGGCATCTGGGTTGGCGCATCGGCGGCTGCCGCGTGCATGGTGAAGGCGGTGGCGCTGCCCTACGTGCTCTTGTTCGCGGTTTGCTACCTGGTCTGGCGATACCTCGCGAAACGACCGCGACGGGTGGATCTGGCGGCGTTCAAGCCCATTGTCGCGATGTTCGTGATGATGGGCGTGATCATCCTGCCCTGGACGTACCGGAACTATCGGACCACCGGGCACTTCGTGCTCGTCAGCGGGAACGCGAGCGGCGAGTTCTTGCGGGGGTACGTCTTCGCCCAGGAGCGGTACTATTCACTGCGCGACAAGCCGTACGAAGTCGGCGAAAACGAAGCCAACGCCATGCAAACCGAGCTGTTCGCGAAGCAGGGTCTCGTCTGGCAGAGCGACGAAGAAGAAACGGAGAGGGTCCAGAACGCGGCAGGCAAGGCAAAGCTGCGCTCGGATCCCGGGGCATTCGTACGCAAGTTCGTCATCGCGTTCTTCATGTTCTGGTACGTGGTGACCACACGGATGAATTCCTTGGTCGTCGGCAGTCTGGCTCTGGCCGGATGGATCCTGACGGCCGTCGGCTGGACCCGCGCTCGCGGCCAGACGCACCTCTTCTTCTTCGTTCTGCTCCCGATCGTCTCTCTCAACGTGATCTACGCCGCCGTCCTTGCTCTCGGTCGGTACTCCGCCCCGTGCATCCCGGCCCTGATGGTGCTTGCGGCGCACGGGGTAGATTCGCTACTCCGCCAACCGCAGTCCTCGGCCGCGACGTGAGGCCTCCGCGGGCAATTGACAGGTGGCCGTTGCAGTACAAACGTGGCCGCTCCGTACTCGAGACGTCGACCCTTCGAAAGGGCTGGAGAGCACTGGCGGTACGCCGCATCCGGCCGGAGATTCAGGATGGCGATCCCGTTCACGAAGCTGATCAGTAAACCGAACGCCGAACGACTCGCCCTTCCAGTGCTCGTGGCCAACGCGCGACGCTACCTGCACTATTCGCCGTCAGTACGACGCTTGCTCTCCGTCTTCGCGACGGTGTACCTCGCCGACTGCGATCACGTTGGCGCGTCGCCCCGCGCCGTTTCGAGACCACGCGTCGACAATCGCGGCCGGATTGAAATCGGCGACGGGCTCTTCTTGCGTGGCCGCTGGGGTCGCGTGACGTTCCAAAGCGGTCCGGAGGGCACGCTCACACTCGGCGAC
>OCTA010003742.1_pt1 | contig 13469 bp, 10 predicted proteins | sample 1538991 | NCBI WGS metagenome assembly OCTA01 (sample SAMEA3539302, study PRJEB22396) | soil metagenome | biome: tundra; feature: field; material: soil | place: USA | collected 2010-05 | depth 0.15 m
GACGGACGCCGAGCACGCCCTACTCAAGGCGGCGGCGGATATCCCAGCGGACGTGTGCGAGCGATTGGATACCGCCGACAAATTGAGCGACGAGGACCGTAACGCGATTATCCAGATCGCGCGCACGTCGCTGGCTCGCTTCCAGCCCAAGTCTGAACCCGAGACCAGACCAGAAGTCAAAACGGAGGTCAAGCCCAAGACCGAACCCGAGCCCAAGCCGGAAGTCAATGCGGAGGTCAAGCCAAAGCCCGAACCCGAGGAAAAGTCATGAGCAACACCACGGCGAGCCTGCGCCGAAAGATCGGCGGAGCCGGGGATCTCCAATCCGTAGTCCGCACGATGAAGGCTGTGGCCGCCTCAAGCATCGGACAATATGAGAAATCGGTGACCGCGCTGGCTGACTACTATCGCACAGTGGAACTGGGGTTGGGCGCATGCTTCCGGGACAGCGGGCCGGCGCCGCCGATTGCAGAACGGGCAGGAAAAGCAAATGCCGGCGCGATTGGCGCGGTCGTGTTCGGTTCAGACCAGGGACTGGTGGGCCAGTTTAATGATGTGGTGGCCGATTATGCGGTCAAGGTGCTGGCGGCTCTACCGGCCAAAGCCGAGGTTTGGGCCGTCGGCGAACGCGTTCATGAGCGCCTGGCGGACGCGGGCCTCCCGCTGAAGGGGCTCTTCACTGTGCCGAACTCCGTCAAGGCTATCACCCCGCTCGTCGGGCAGATTCTCGTGGAGAGCGAGGCGCGACAGCGCCACGGTGAAGTCACTGAACTCCACCTCTTCTACAACCATCCCACGTCCGGAGCGGTTTACGCGCCCGTCACTCAGCGATTGCTGCCGCTGGACGAAAGCTGGCGACGCAAGCTGGCCGAACTTCCCTGGCCGACGGGAAACTTGCCCGAGGTCATGGGTGGCGGCATCGCGACCTTGCGGGCGCTCATCCGCGAGTATCTTTTCGTCTCGGTGTTCCGGGCGTGCGCCGAATCCCTCGCCAGCGAGAACGCGAGCCGCCTGGCGGCGATGCAACGCGCCGACAAGAACATCGACGAATTGCTGGAGGACCTCAACAGGACATTTCATCGTTTGCGCCAGAATGGCATCGACGAGGAACTGTTCGACGTCATTTCCGGCTTCGAAGCGCTGAGCGCAAAAAAGAACTGATGCGCATTGGCATGGCTACGGACCAAGGCTGGGTTTGGGTGTGTCCTGCAAGAAGCGGCAATCTTCGCCGCATGAGTTCTGAGAACACCCCAGTCAGCTTGTGACACCCGAAGGTATTGAGATGAAAATCAATTCAAAGGATTTCCGTGTGCACCCGGAGAAGAGGTCAAACTCACAGAGTGGCCAACGATTGTGAAGCCCTTGTAGGTCGAAGAAAACGTATCAAGAACTCCTGGGAGAACATGTTGAGGAGTTGAGCTCCCTGTAACGTCTTCACTACGCGTCCAGCCGGTATGCACTGCTGATGATTTCTCCAGGAATGGACGCCTCCGGCAAAGACGGCGCCATCCGGCACGCCATGTCCGGGGTGAATCCGCAGGCTTCCAAGTTTCCAGTTTCAAACAGCCGAGCGCTGCTGCGCGGGTCCATGCCTCGCGTCAGACCGTGAACGCAATTGAAACCGGGAAGTTCGATCCCAGCCTTCCGCTCGCCTGCAGCATCGCGCGCCTCTTCCGGCAGCCGATTGAAGCGATCTTTGAACCCTGCTCCGATGCGCGCAACCGATGATCGATGGCGTGGAGCAAACGCCATCGACCACCGGACGACAATGACAAATGCTCAGTCTTCGTCCCGCACAATCGCGACGCCGTTGGCCCCCGTGGCCAGCGTGTCGGCGGCTTGCAGCAGGGTCAGGTTGCCGTCCTCGTCCACGCTGAAGATTGACAGATGCGAGACCGTGCCGTTGCCGTCAATCACAGCCACTAATCCCGCACCCGAAGCGATGTCGGTCGGATTGCCGTTAAGCGTCGCCGCCACGGCCGCGTCCTGAACGATCCTTTGCCCGTAAACGGCATACCGGGAGACACTCGAGCTCGGCGAGTTACTCGAGAATAGAAACGGCCCCACCAGTGTCAGCCAGCAAGGTGCCGACTGTGTGCCGGAGCCGGTTACGGTAAGAATCACTCCATTGCGGACCAGGCTGATCTCGTTAGCATGAGCGATAGTGACATAGGCATCATTGCCGCGAGTTACCAGCCCGAATGGCGTGTTGACATTGGACGGTATGTTCTGCACTTTCGCCGCGGCGCCACTCACGGCCCCGTCGGAAGCTAAATCCACCGTCTCAATCATATTACTTTTCTCCGTGATGATGACCTGGTTCTCGACGACACCGACCTGGGCCGCGGATCCATCCGCAACCAGCAGTGTCGCCACTCCATCGGGAGCGGAACTTACATCGGATCCCCAAATCCGGTGAGATTCCACTTTGGTTGTGTCGAGGATGTACAGGTGGCCGGCGCCGAAAGCCACGCTAACCGGGCTGGTGACCGAGGGCACCAGGTACTTGAACTTCAATCCATTGCCCTCGCGTTCGAATATGGAAACGTTCTGCGAGCCGAAATTCACGACAGCGACCAGACTGCCATTCGTCTCGATGGCGCCCGCATTGCCGCTAACGCCGCCCTTACCCTGTGTGGAAACCGTCTGGACCAACTGGCCGCCGGTCGAGTATACCAGCAACTGGTTCTGGGTGGCATTTGACGCCGTAACTACTAAAGCGTCGTGACCTTCCGCCATGGCCGTGGCCGCTCCAAGAAGCGGCAGCAACATACTGAATAACCCGAACTTCATCCCTGCTTCGCGAATCGTCATGATGTTTTCCCTCTTTCTCCTTAGTAAGTGTTGTTCGACGTGAACTCCGGGAGCCAGTAGCCTCGCACAATCTCCCAAAGCAGCACAGCATCGGTTGTCGAAAGTGTCTTCGCCAGCGGGCGCGGAAAAGTTACGGTGCCGCCACAAATCGCATGCCGGACCTGGCCGGAGAATCGAATAACCGATCCGTAACTTTCCGGCGCTTTTCGTCGTATGATCTCTGTAAGGATTCGTACAAAGCGTTGGCGAAAGGCGCGGGCTATCCCGGTGATAATTGAGTGAGCAGCCGCGCCGCTATGCACTCGGAAAGCGATCCGGAAATTCTGATGGCCCGCTATCAACAGGGCGATTACGCGGCGGCGACGGCTCTCATCCATCAGCTGAGCGCGCAGTTACACCGGTTTTTCCTGGTTCAGTCCGCCGGCCGTGGAGACGCCGACGACTTGTTGCAGGAAACCTGGCTGCGCATTCACGAGGTGCGACACACCTACCGGCCAGGCGAGCCCGTGCTGCCTTGGTTCTATGCGATTGCCCGGCACATTCGCGTAGACCACTACCGCAGGGCGCTGCGCACCACCGGCCGCGAGCAGCCACTGGAAGAGGTGCCCGAACCGGCCGCGGCGCCACCTACCGCGTCCGGCGGGATCACGGATCTTCAAGATCTTCTGGCACCGCTTCCCGCGAGCCAGCGCGAAGTGATCGAGATGTTGAAGATCGCCGGGATGTCGCTTGAGGAGGTGGCGCGCGCCACCTCCTCGACCGTGGGCTCGGTGAAGCAGAAGGCTCACCGCGCGTACGAGAAATTGCGCGAGCGGCTGAGCGGCGCTGGGCTGGACGAGCGGCGCGCGGGAGGTCCCAGGTGAAGGACCGAGAACTCGACGCCATCCTCAGCCAGGCCGCGCAGGTTCCGCACGACGTGGACCCGGCTCTGCTCGCGTCGATCGGCAATTCCGTCGGGCGCTCGCTCACTCCGGTCCGTCCGCTGCCGCCGGCGTGGGCCCTGACGGGCGGCCTGATTCTGATCTCCGGAGCCGTCGCATTGGCCGGCGCAGGCCGGTTGGGGCTCTACGGCATTCAGAAGATGAGTGTCCTGGATCGCGCCCTGATCTTTCCCGCGCTCGGTTTGCTCCTGTGGCTGGCGGCCACGGCAAGCGTCGCCGAAATGATCCCCGGCAGCCGCCGCCGCGTGTCTCCGCCGATCTTGCTAGGGGACGGCAGCCTGGCGCTGGTGACTGTCTTCGCGATCCTGTTCCGCGACTATCACACTCACCACTTCGTGCACGAAGGGATCGCCTGCCTGAGTGCAGGCTTGCTCCACGCGATTCCCGCTGCGCTGGCGAGTTGGGTATTGCTGCGGCGCGGGTTCGCCGTGAATCCAGTTGCCGCCGGCCTGGTGGCCGGGACGATCGCGGGCCTGGCCGGCGTGACCATGCTGGAGCTTCACTGCCCGAATTTCGAAGCCCCGCACGTGATTCTCTGGCACACCGCTGTGGTACCGGTGAGCTGGGCCGCAGGAGCGCTGCTGGGGTGGCTGCGCAATCGGCGGGCGTGAGCCGAGTCGCTTCCTGTCCGTAGTCAAAACCCAACACAGCGCAAAACCAATGACTTAACCGCCCGGACATAACGATGTTACAGAGCCACTCGTCGGTAGCATTTTGATTACGGACAGGTGGCGGTTCAAGGGGACGCAGTCGCCGTAATGGAGGAGCGCCACGCGCACCGAACTGGTTGTCTTTCCTCTAGCTGTGCCAAAACTGTGTCAAAACCCCATCTTTTTGGGGCCTCGGGAGTTGCTGCTTGAGCGAAAGCAGGTTCCCCAAGTTGTTGATAACAAGCACTTCCGTATAGAGCCAATGGAGCGTTTGGAGTCGGCGATGGTTCTTCGTAATCAGCAGGTCGCCCGTTTCGTATCGTCAGTTTCCACTCTATAAGGCTCGGTCGGAAAAGAGCGCAGGTTAGTTGCTGGTTACTGGAGTGATAGCAGTGAACGCTCGTTGAACGCTGTTAAGATGCTCCAGAAATCCAGAATGAGAACTGGCGTGTTTTCTATCGCCAGAAAGAGGGCAACAAAGACGCTATGTTCTCTGTTTGCAATTGATAGTCATCTTGGGAAGCTGGCATTCTACCACTGAATTACTCCCGCTTGCCAATCACCGGCAAGTATAACGCTGTCAGTTGTTTGCTGGCAAGCAAATTCTAAAGCAGCGTGAGAATCCAGATTCTCACGCTCCCGACAAGCGTAATCAATGCAACAGTGTCTCTCTGATAATAAAGGACGTCCTTTAATAAAAGACGTCCTTCGGACGTTGGCGAGACGGCGGTGATACCGGTCCACGAACGGACAGCATATGATCCAAACACTTAGGGGCGGAATCATTAGGTTAGCAAGTATGTCCTACCATGCAGAAGACCGAGGAACCGCTATCGGACGGCCCCACCCGCTTTTCCAGTTGTTTTTTGTCGATCGGACGGAATTCCGCTGCCCGAAATGGGGCACAGGGTGAACCTGGTGGGCGGATACTCGGCTTTAACAAAATGGCGGTTGCCGCGGTTGCAACGGCATCGCGCTATGATCCAGAGAGTAGGCAGCCGGAAACGGACCAAGTGAAAGACAGACAAGTACTTGCGCGCATCATCGTGGTGGCGGTGGGCATTGCGGTTGCGACGGCCCTGCACTATCTGACGTCTCCCTCTCTCATCCTCTGGCATAACTTATTCCAGCGGCTCTATTACCTGCCGATCATTTACGCCGCCATCTACTTCGGCTGGCGTGGCGGTCTGGTGGCATCCATGATTTCCGCCTTCTGCTACATTCCCCACATCCTCCACGCCTGGCACCACATGCCCGACTACGCCATGAACCAGTACGCCGAGATCATTGTCTTCTTCCTGGTAGGCACGGTAACCGGTGTTCTCGCGGATCGCGGACGGAAGCAACGCATGGAATTGGAGGCGGCCACGCAACAGCTTGCGAAGGCGAACCGGGACCTGCAGGATAGCTTTGAGCAGGTCAAAAGGGCGGACCGGCTGTCGGCGATAGGCCAGCTCTCGGCCAGCCTGGCTCACGAGATTCGCAACCCTCTGGCAAGCATTGACGGAGCCGCGAACCTGATCGAATCCCCCCAAACCTCCGAGGAGATGCGCAGAGGTTCATTCGCCGTCATTCACAAGGAAATCCAGCGCCTGAATCGTCTGCTCACCAATCTGCTGGACTTTGCGCGCCCGCGGAAGCCCGAATTCCAGTCTACGGAACCCGGCCGGCTATTGGATGCGATCATCAACCTTACGAACCATTCCGCCAAACAGAAGGGAATCACGATTCGTAAAGACGTTCCTCCGTCTGTACCGGCATTCGAATGTGATCCGGAACAGATGAAGCAGGTCATCTTGAACTTGACAATCAATGCCGTACAGGCCATGGCAGCGCCTGGCGAGATCGTATTATCAACTCGGCAGAAGGACTCATCTGTGATGATCTGCGTTCGAGATCAGGGTCCCGGCATTCCCGAGGAGGACATCGACAAGATCTTCAATCCCTTCTTCACGACGAAAGAGGCCGGAACCGGGCTCGGATTGTCGGTCGTGCACCAAATTGTGACCCACCACGGGGGCACGATAAAGACGGAAAGAAATCCCGATCGTGGCATGACCTTTTCGCTGGTCATACCGTTGCACCAGAGGAGACAGAATTGATCCAAAAGCGAATCCTGGTCGTCGATGATGATGAAAGCCTTCGGTGGGTTACCCAGGCGCAGCTACAGCAGGCCGGATACCAGGTCGACGCCTCCGCCAGTGGCGACGACGCTCTCGATCGCATCCACGATGCGCCGGCCGACCTGGTAATTACCGACCTGATGATGCCCGGAATGTCCGGCGTCGAGTTGCTGAAGAAGATTCGGACCGACTATCCGGAGGTCATCGTCATCCTGGTCACTGCATTCGGTACGGTCGAAAACGCAGTAGAAGCCATGAAGGCCGGCGCCTATGATTACATCACCAAGCCTGTGAATATAGATGAGCTGCTCCTAATCGTCCGGCGAGGGCTTGAACACCTGGATCTTCGCGAGGAGGTTCGTAATCTGCGCAGCAGCTTGGATAAGAAGTACGGTTTTGAGAACATTCTGGGCCAATCGAAGACGCTGCTGCATGTGCTGGATTTGGCTTCACGCGCGGCCCAGGCCACCTCGACGGTGCTGATTCACGGTGAGACTGGTACCGGCAAGGAGCTTTTGGCGAAGGCCGTTCACTTCAACAGCCGCCGGAAGGAGAAGCCATTCGTCACGATCAATTGCGGTGCCATCCCGAAGGATCTTCTCGAATCCGAGCTGTTTGGCCACGTCAAAGGTTCGTTCACCGGTGCCTTCGCAAATAAGAGAGGCAAGATCGAAACGGCCGATGGCGGGACGTTGTTCCTGGACGAAATCGGCGAGATGCCAATGGAACTGCAGGTGAAGTTGCTTCGCCTGATTCAACAGGGTGAGATCGAAAAGCTGGGGGTCGCAAGCGTAACAAAGGTGGACGTGCGGATCATCGCAGCGACCCATCGCAACCTACCGGCGATGGTGGAAGATGGGGCATTCCGCGAGGATCTCTATTACCGGCTGGCGGTGATACCGCTGGAACTCCCGCCATTGCGGGAGCGAGCCGACGATGTTCCGGAACTCGTGCAGGACTTCTTTGTGAAGGCTAAGGAGAAGCAAGGCCGGTCCAACCTGGTCCTACCCGCTTCTCTGCTGCCTTATTTCTGCGCCTACCGCTGGCCGGGCAACGTGAGGGAATTGGAGAACGTGATTGAGCGCATTGTGGTGCTTTCTCGCGGCGATGACATAACACTGAACGATCTGCCCGAATTTCTGCGGCGTGAACGCCCCGTCGCGGAGGAATTCCACTTCGATCTACCGCCGCAGGGCATAAGCCTTGAGGGCGTCGAGAAGGAGCTGATCGTTCGGGCCCTCGAAAAGTTCACTTGGAACCAGACCCACGCGGCACAATACCTCGATATCAGCCGGAAGACCTTGATTTATCGGATGGAAAAGTTCGGGCTCCGGAAAGAACAGGTGGGACCCGAAGATCAGCCGGCAACCTGAAAGTCTATTAGGCCGTCAGGCACCGGCTGGCGTAGAATCGTAAAGGGGCGAGCACTCATGCAACGACGCGTCTGGTTCGCCGGGTTGGTTTGCATTCTTGCAGCATTGGCTCTGGGGTACGCGGGGTGGAGGAGTTTTACCCATACAGATGCCGATCAGTGCTATGCCTGCAAACGGCCGATTCACGCTCACTCGCGAACGGTGGCATTAGTCGACGGGCGCCCGAGACTCTTCTGCTGTCCTGCGTGCGCACTCTCCCAACACGAGCAGAAGGGCACGCCAATCAGCATTACCCGGCTGACGTCGTTTCTCACTGGGAAGCCGCTTTCACCCGACGACGCGTATGTTGTGAGGGCCAGCGACGTCAACATGTGCGAAAGGACCAAGGAGCTTGTCGATGCCGACAAGCGGGCCGCCGATCTGCGTTATGACCGCTGCGCTCCAAGCCTCATCGCCTTTGCAGCACGGAGCGACGCTGTGCAATTCGCTCGGGAGCACGGCGGTGAAGTAATGCCGTTCAGCCAAGCGGCAGCTGCATTCTCCAAATAGTCTGCTGGACGGCGGAAAGTGGACGGCTCGCGGAGGCGCGGAAGCCGCCCACCCGAAGAATCATTGCTGATGGCCGGAGTGCGGAGAGCCTGCTGGAGGCGGGCCTTCGGCGGTGATCGAGTCCACTTTCAGGATCTTGGTTTTCTCATTGAGCACCCCGGTTACCTTGACCTTCTGGCCTGCGAACTGCTGCGGGGTCAGTTGATCGCTGAGAACGTATGAGATCTTGCCATCGAAAAGGGCGTATTTGGCACCCTGTTTCACGCATTCCTGGACACACTTGGAATCTGGCGCGACCTTCATCATGGCGTGATCCTTTCCGCACATGCTGTCGGTGATGACGCCCGTGAAGGCCTGCGAGGCTGCACCTGCGACGAGGGCGCCCGCGATGAAGAGCGATGTTAGCTTTGTCATGAATTACCCGATATCCTTTCACTTGTATTGCCAGGCCGGTGCTGCCTGATTTGAGGCCGCGCCACTGCCCGGCCCCCGAGTTGAGAATCTTCAGCCCCTGCAACCGGTTCATGCACAGCAACCGGTCGTGGTAACGTTCTTTCCGCCGAGCCGTGCCTGACGGGAACCTATTTGGCGGCTTCTTTTGCCATTTCCTCGTGAGCGGCGGCCATCTCTCGAAACGCCTTTGCCATCTCCCGATCTGACTTGGCGAGAAACTCGCAGTGCTGGATTGTTCCGACGCCTCCGGGAGCCTTGATGGCTTGGGGGGCCGAGTTCCTGCGGTACGCCTCGATCATTTCATCGTGATCCTTCGCCTCGGCTTCAGACTGGTCGGCTTGTTGGCTGAAGTATTGCGCGAGTTTCAAGTGTTCCTTCGGCGTCTTTGCCGTTTCAATCAGGGCTTTTGCTTCCTTGGTTGTCAGAGTCGGCCCATTCTTCATCTGATGGCTGTCACTCGCCCACGACGGCAGCGCTGCGGCAACGAATAACGCTAGCATGCCGGATAAGACGGCGAGCTTGATCGATCTTGATTTCATATGTTTTCCTTTAGGTGAATTGGAGACCTCAATTCCCTGGGTCTCGGCAGTATCCAATGCACGCCGTCAGCCAACCGGGTCATTGCCGGTATGTCGAATTCTCTCAATGGGTCGCCAAGATCGTCGAGGGCGACAGTGGTTCCGCGATTGCCTGATTTCAGCCACTGCTGTCTGGTATAGGGCAGACGACAGAATCTAGCGTCCACTGTCCGCGCCTTCCCTGTACGAATCGAGTATTTTGAGGCCTTTCGATTGGTTCAACCGCAACCAAAGCTCGTTGTACCGAGCCTCTTCCAGCCGCTGCTTGAGCTCAAAGTTGAAGCCCTTGAGGTCTCCATAATGGGTTTTGGCGCGCTCGAACGTCGTGATCGTCAACTCGAACGGGCCGGCGCTGCTAATGTTCTCAATATCCTCATACCGCCAGGTTCGCGAACCAGCCTTGTCGGCGGATGTGTAGACGATCGCGTCCGGGCCAACCTGGAGCACTCCTTCATCTCCGCCAAATCGCAGCAAGTGTTTCACCGGAATCTCCCAAAGAATGCTTGAGAGGTGGTCGGGAATCGCCGCCACCAAGCGTTGGTCCAAACGGCCCTTAAGGAATTGATAGGCGTCTGCGAAGGTCTTATCCCCGACCAGATCGAACTGATATTCGCGGTCTGCCCCCATCTTCCACTTGTTGTCCTTGTATGTCAGGACCGTCAGTGATTTGGGAGCCATCTTCAGTTGCTGGATGTCCTGGTAGACCCAGCGCCACGCGTGCGGATACTTCGGCTTCTTGCCATCCTTGTACGTCTCCTCGAAGGAGATGCCCGACTCGGTGATCGCCAGTGCCCCCATGTTTCCGGCTCTCTTAATGTGCGGTGGCCGCGAGTGTCCATGCCATACCTCGTATCGAAACTCCTGCTGGGCGAAGCTCGCCGGCGCCAGGAGCACCAAGCCAACTAAGAGCGCGCCAGCTCTTTTTTCAATTCGAAATTCCATTTCCATACCTCATAGATTGCCGGGTAGACCATTAGTTCCAGAAGGAACGACGTGAAGATGCCGCCGATCATCGGGGCGGCGATGCGCTTCATCACATCGGCACCAGTCCCTACCGACCACATAATCGGAATCAATCCCATGAACATCGTGGCGACGGTCATGAACTTCGGGCGAATTCTTTTCACCGCGCCATGCATAATCGCCGCTTGAAGGTCTCCAAGACTCTTGAGCTTGCCTTCCGATTTGGCCTGGTCGTGCGCGAGATCCAGGTACAGCATCATGAACACCCCAGTTTCGGCATCAACGCCCATCAGTGCGATCAAACCCACCCACACACCGATGCTCATGTTGTAGCCGAGGAAGTGCAGGAACCAGATCGCGCCAACGGCAGAGAACGGCACCGCCAGGATGATAATCATGGTTTTGGTCATGGACTTTGTGTTCATGTATAGCAACATGATGATGAGAAATATCGTGAGCGGAAGCACCACGATCAGCTTTTCCCGAACACGCTGCATGGCCTCGTACTGGCCGCTCCAGGCGAACGAATACCCGGATGGAAGTTTCGCGTTATCGCGCACCACCTTCTTCGCTTCCTCGACATAGCTGCCGATATCGCGGCCGGCGACATCGACGTACACGTAACCATTCAACATTCCGTTCTCGTCCCGTAACATCGCTGGGCCGCTTACAACCTGGACTTGCGCCAGTTGTGCGATCGGTACTTGGGTCTGGCCGTCCATAGTAGGCACCAGGACGCGCCCTAGTTTGTCCGGATCGCTGCGGTAGTCCCGCATGTACCGCACGTTGACGGAGTAGCGTTCGCGGCCCTCGATGGTTGTGGTGACGTTCTCGCCGCCGATGGCGCTCATGATTACGTCCTGAGCGTCGTCAATGCTCAAGCCATAGCGCGCGAGTGCGTCGCGATTCCACTTGAAATCGAGGAAGTAGCCACCGCTGGTGCGTTCCGAGAAAACACTGCGCGTGCCCTGCACCTTTGGCAAGAGCGCCTCTATCTGGGTGCCGAGATCTTCGATCTTCTTGATGTCGGCCCCGTAGATCTTAATGCCGACCGGCGTACGGATGCCCGTAGTGAGCATGTCCACGCGCGCCTTGATGGGCATCGTCCATGCGTTCGAAGTGCCGGGAATTTTGAGCGCCTGGTTCATCTCTTCCACCAATTGGTCGGTTGAGATGTGGTCCGGCGTGAACCTGCGGAATATGCCCTGCGCCCATTTGGGCGCCCAGGAGGAATACCAGGTATCCACCTTCCGCCACTGGGTCTCCGGTTTGAGAACAATCACCGTCTCCATCATCGAGAACGGAGCGGGATCGGTGGACGTTTCGGCGCGCCCCGCCTTGCCCAGCACGGTCGATACTTCGGGGAACTGCTTGATGATGCGATCCTGCACCTGCATCAACTGCTGCGCCTGCGTGATGCCAATGCCGGGGAGCGTCGAAGGCATGTAGAGTAACGAGCCCTCATCCAGGGGCGGCATGAACTCAGAGCCCAGGCTCTGGAAGACCGGAACGGTTAAGACCACCAGCGCTACGGCGCCGGCGATCACGAACCATTTCCATCGCAATGCCAGCTCGCACACCGGCGCGTACAACCGGATCAGGATCTTGCTGATCGGGTGCGTCTCTTCCGAATGGATCGTGCCCACCAGGACGGCGTTCGTCACTCGAGCCAGCCAGCGCGGCCGGAACTCATAGTTCTTCATGTGGGTAAACAGCAACCGCATGGCTGGATCGAGCGTGATCGCCAGAATCGCCGCAATGATCATCGAAAAAGTCTTGGTATACGCAAGCGGCTTGAATAACCTGCCTTCCTGCGCTTCCAATGTCAGCACCGGCAGGAAGGCAACCGCAATCACGAGTAGCGCAAAAAAACTCGGCCCGCCGACTTCTTTGACCGCGTCGATCACGACGCGGTGATAATCCTGCTTGCGGCCTGTCCGCTCCCACTCTTCGAGCTTCTTATGGGTCTGCTCGACAACCACGATGGCCGCGTCCACCATGGCCCCGACAGCGATCGCAATACCGCCCAAGGACATGATGTTGGATGTCAGGCCCATCATCTTCATGGGGATGAATGAAATGATCACTGCCACGGGAATGGTGACGATCGGGATGGTGGCACTGGGAATGTGCCAGAGGAAGATCATGATGACGATGGCCACGATGATCAACTCTTCGGTGAGAGTATGCTTCAGGTTCTCGATGGAGCGCAGAATCAGTTCGGACCGGTCGTATGCGGTGACGACCTTCACCCCCGGAGGAAGTCCTCCCTCAATATCCTTGAGCTTCTGCTTGACGCGCTCGATCACTTGCAGGGCGTTTTCTCCCTGGCGCATGACGACGATGCCGGCAACGGTCTCACCGGTCCCGTTCCAATCCGCCACGCCGCGACGGATGTCGGGTCCGAGTGTCACATCACCTACATCCGAGATGAGGATTGGGACACCGCTCGCGCTTTTAGCGAGTACGATCTTGCCAATGTCGCCGGTTGATTGGGCGTAGCCGCGGCCGCGCACCATGTACTCGGCGCCGCTGAATTCCACCAGCCGGCCGCCGACGTCGTTGTTGCCGCTGCGCACCGCCGCCACCACTTTACTGATCGGGATGTTGAAGGATTGCAGCTTGTTCGGATCGACGTTGACCTGGTACTGCCGCACGAATCCGCCAAGCGGCGCAACCTCGGCGACACCGGGAACCGCCTTCAGGTAGTAGCGAAGATACCAGTCCTGATAACTGCGCAGGTCAGCCAGGCTCTGCTTCCCTGTGGTGTCGATCAGGGCGTACTCAAACACCCATCCAATGCCGGTGGCGTCCGGTCCGAGTTCGGTCTTGACACCTTGCGGCAGTCGAGGCAGCACGTTCGAGAGATACTCGAGGGTCCGGGAGCGGGCCCAATAGATGTCCGTTCCTTCTTCGAAGATGATGTAGACATATGAGAACCCGAAGTCCGAGAACCCGCGCACGTCCTTCACTTTCGGTGCGCCTAACATGGCGGTGACGAGCGGGTAAGTGACCTGGTCCTCCA
>OCTA010003747.1_pt1 | contig 13461 bp, 10 predicted proteins | sample 1538991 | NCBI WGS metagenome assembly OCTA01 (sample SAMEA3539302, study PRJEB22396) | soil metagenome | biome: tundra; feature: field; material: soil | place: USA | collected 2010-05 | depth 0.15 m
GTTATCTCGCCGATGCTGTATCGGCAGAAGCCCGGAAGAAGATGGAACTGCTTGCGATGCTGATGGTAATGGAGGCCGAGAAACAGCTCGGCAACGAACCGCGGGACGTGAGCGGCGAGAAGTGCGGGTACGACATTGAATCGAAGGTCAAGGCGGACGGCAAACTGCGGTTCATCGAGGTGAAAGGACGTGCCGCCGGCGCGGTCACGGTGACGGTCACCCGCAATGAAATCCTCACGGCGCTAAACAAGCCGGACGAATTCATCCTCGCTGTGGCGCAGGTCGACGGTGGGCTGGGCGGCCTCCACTACGTCCGTAGGCCGTTCCAAATGGAACCGGACTTCTGTGTGGAGAGCGTAAACTACAATCTGGGCGAGCTACTGGCCCGTGCGGAGGTACCGGCATGAGCATTGTTCCATTTCTGCGGCGAGTGATTGTCAAGAACTACAAGAGCATCGCCGTCTGCAACGTGGAGCTGGGGCGTTTGACGTTCTTGGTGGGGCCGAACGGATCTGGTAAGAGCAATTTCCTCGATGCGTTGCGGTTCGTTGCGGACGCTCTGCGAACCACCCTCGATCACGCTCTCCGGGACCGCGGCGGAATCAACGAAGTCAGGCGGCGCAGCAGCGGTCATCCGAACCACTTTGGAATCCGGCTGGAATTCAGCCTGCCGGACGGTACTCCCGGCCACTACGCATTCAAGATCGGGGCCAGGCCTAGAGGCGCGTTCGAGGTCCAGACCGAAGAATGCGCGATCCGTAGTGCGGACGGCGCCAGTTTCCGGGTAGAGTCCGGCGCAAGAACCGGGAAGGGTCCTAAGCGGGTGGTTCCAACGGACCGCCTTCACTTGGTAGCGGCCTCGGGAGAAACGGAATTCCGGCCAGTCTACGACGCGCTCTCTCACATGGCGTTCTACAACCTCAATCCCGATCGGATGCGGGAACTTCAGGCCTCCGACTCCGGGGAAATTCTGGCGCGCGACGGGAGCAACGCGACGAGCGTGTTTCGTCTTTTGGCGGAGATCCACCCCCCGCAGCGCGCCAGGATAGAGGAGTATCTCTCCAAAGTGGTGCCGGGAGTCCGAGGAGTGGATGCGCGCGTTCTAGGGCCACGGGAGACTCTTGAGTTTCGGCAGGAAGTGACCGGCTCGAAGAATCCCTGGCACTTTCTGGCCGCGAACATGTCGGACGGTACGCTGCGCGCCCTCGGAATTTTATTGAGCATCTTCCAGTCGGGGAACGGAAAGCGCATCACGCTAGTCGGGATGGAGGAACCCGAGATGGCATTGCACCCGGCAGCGGCTGGCATTCTGTTGGATGCCCTACGGGAAGCGAGCCGGGAGAGTCAGATCGTAGTCACCAGCCACAGCCCCGATCTGCTGGACATTACAGACCTTGCCAGCGAGTCGATTCTGGCAGTGCACAAGGCGGAGGGTGACACAGAAATCGCTCCCATCGATCCAGCGAGTGTCGCCATGCTGCGGCAGGGTCTCTATACGCCTGGTGAACTGCTGAGGCTGGGCCAATTGGAGCCCGACGTTCAGTTGTTCGGTGAAAGCACACGGCAGTTGAGCCTCTTCGATGGGGAGCCGGCCTGATGAGGATTCGGCTCGCATGCATCGTGGAAGGTCACGGCGAAACCAGTGCCGTTCCAGTTCTTTTGCGGCGCATGGCTGCTGCCATCAAAGGTAGCCACATTGAATTGCAGATCCCACACCCGATACGCCTCCCAAGATCGAAATTGAGTATGCCGGGGAAACTGGAGAATGCTATTCAACTGGCAGCGGCAAAGGTCGCGCCCACCGGGGGGTTGCTAATCCTCATGGACGCGGATGAGGACTGCCCTGCGACCCTGGCCCCCGCTCTCGTGGCACGCGCTCGCGCCGCCCGGGCCGACCTGACGGTCGCTGTCGTCCTGCCAAAGAGAGAGTTCGAGTCATGGTTTCTGGCATCGGCTGAGTCCTTCCGTGACCGCTTCCGGCTGCCTGGGGATCTGCACGCGCCGGTAGATCCCGAAGAGATCGGCGGAGCCAAAGAATGGCTGAGAGACAGACTGGCTAGCGGTAATTATTCGCCGACTTTGGATCAACCTGCATTAGCCGCCATCTTCGACCTACAGCAGGCGCGCGTTGCGCCTTCCTTCGATAAGCTATGGCGAGAGATGGAGCGACTGCTGACAGTTCTGGGCGAGCTTCAAACCCCGGAGCCGCCGGCATGATGCCGCCCTCCGACCCGCGGTATGGACCTGAGGTCTCCCGCGCCGATTTGGCTCAGGTCCTCAAGATTGTCGCCCGAGCAATCGGCAAACGCCCGGGGGATGCCAGCCTCCGTTTTGAGGATGGCTGTCTGTCTATCGAGGCAGACAACACGGTGGCGGATGCGCCCGCACGCGGAACATGGCCGCTCCCGATATTCGTTGGCGCATCGTGGGTTCGGCGGCTGGCGAAGCGGTTGCCCGCCGGCGACCCGATCCATCTGCGTGTCGATGCGGGAAGGCTCTACGCGAATCGGTACTCGGAACCGTGCGGATGGACTCCGAGGGAGCAGCCGGCGCCTACGGAGCCACCCTCAATCGACGAGAACTTCTTGATTCTGGAGGCCGCTCGGATTCTCAAACCGTTGCGGGTCAGGAGATCTCATCTGGAAGAGTTGGCCGCAGAAGCGCGTGCCAGAGGGACGGCTTCGTGGTCCGTGGAAGAGAAGAAAGTGATAGCGACAGTTGCGAAGGCATGGGTGCTGCTGGCGCCGATGGGCGTGGAAACGGTCGACATTCGTCGATTGGTGGACAAGGCTGTACGCAACGCGTGGAAGTGACTGGGAGAGACATGAAGAAGAGGGTCATCGAAGTCGCGTTGCCGCTGGCGGCTGCAATTAGGGGATGATGGAACCGTGGAGACCTCGATGCAACGCTTCCTCAATCTGACGGTAAGGGGATTCCGCCGCCTCGCGAAGGTGGATCTCGAACTCCGGCCTCTGACAGTCTTGATCGGAGCAAATGGGGTGGGCAAGTCTTCGTTGCTGGACGCGCTCTCGATCCTGGCGAGTTCCGCGCGAGGCAACTTAAACGCCGCCGTCAGCGAAATGTCCAGCCTCGCCGCGATGATGACTTACGACCTCGCGAGCGAAGTCGGTTTCGGGATCTCCATGACGGTTCCAGGCAACGAGCCGCTCGACTATTCGCTGAGCCTTCGGCCGCAGGGCCCTGGGTACCTCATCGACAGGGAAACCCTCAGTCAGAAGCGAGAACCAGATCCTTACCCGTACAAGCACATCGATTCGCGCGCAGCGGATGTCAAGTACTACGCAGTAGATGAAGGCAAGCTGGTTCGCCCCAATTGGGAACACAATCCGCTGGAGTCCTCACTCTCTCAGGTTCCCAAGATGTTTCGTGAACCCGAGGAGTTCCGCCAGCGGCTGGCCTCCTCGACGTTCTACCACGTGCTCAACGTAGAACCGCGATCTCCGGTGCGCCTGCCGCAAGCCATGCGGCCCGCTCCTCTGCCGGGCAAGGACGGAGAGGACCTGGTTTCATGCCTCTACTCTCTTCGAGAAGCGGAGCCAGATCGGTTTGAAGCCGTCGAAGACTCGTTGAAAGCGGCATTCCCGGGCTTCAGGCGGCTCGACTTTCCGCCCGTCGCAGCCGGCACGCTCGCCATGACATGGCGCGACAACAGCTTCTCCAAGCCGTTGTACATGCACCAGCTTTCCGAAGGGATGCTGCGTTTCGTGTGGCTCGCGACGCTGCTGCAAAGCCCCGGGCTGACGGCTTTGACGTTGCTCGACGAGCCGGAAGTCAGCCTGCATCCGGAATTGCTGAGTCTGCTGGCCGGCCTCTTGAGAGAAGCCGCGCAGAGGACACAAATCGTGGTCGCAACCCATTCCGATCGGCTCATCCGCTTTCTCAAACCCGATGAAGTCGTGGTGATGGACGCGGCCGAGGATGGAACTGCCACTCTCACGTGGGCCGACAAACTGAATCTGGAGCAATGGTTGGAGGAATACACCCTCGATGAGCTCTGGCGCAATGGCCGCCTGGGGGCGCGCGGATGAAGATCGCGATTCTGATGGAAGGCGAAACCGAGAGAGTCTTTCTCCCCTACCTCCGCGAGTTCCTCAGCCCGAGACTGCAGGGTAAGATGCCCCGGCTGATTCCGAGCATATATGACGGCAGAATCCCCAAGCAGGAGAAGCTGAAGCGTCGTGTTGCGGCTCTGCTCGGAGGTGGAAATCCGGACGCCGACCACGTGATTGCGCTGACGGACGTCTATACCGGCTCGAACGATTTTCAGGACGCCGCGGATGCGAAGCGGAAAATGCGAAGCTGGGTCGGCCCGAACGAACGTTTCCATCCCCATGTCGCGCAGCACGATTTCGAGGCCTGGTTGCTTCCGTATTGGCCCGTAATTCAGCAACTGGCGAGGCACAACCGGACGGCCCCTTCTGGCAAGCCGGAATCCGTAAACCACAACCACCCGCCCTCCTATCACATCAAGGAGATCTTCAGGACCGGCCAGGGGCCGAGGCACTATACGAAGACTCGCGATGCAAAGCGGATTTTGCAGGGAAAAGACCTGAGTGCTGCGGCAGCGGCGTGTCCCGAACTGAGGGCGTTTCTGAATACAATTCTAGCATTGTCCGAAGGCGATCCCGTCTGATGGCCGGTCGAAAGTGATGTAGCGGGACGAGAATGAAAACAAAGCTCATCGAGGTCGCGTTGCCGCTGGAGGCGATCAATAAGGAGTCGGCGCGGGAGAAGTCGATCCGGCATGGACACCCGTCGACGTTGCATCTCTGGTGGGCGCGGCGGCCGCTGGCGGCGTGCCGGGCGGTGCTATTCGCTTCGCTGGTGGACGACCCGTCGAGCCTTCCCGAGCAGTTCCCGACCGAAGCCGACCAGGACAGGGAACGGCAGCGGCTCTTCCGGTTGATCGAGAAACTTGTGCTGTGGGAGAACTCGAACAACCGCGCAGTACTGGATGAGGCGCATGCGGAGATCTTGAAATCTACCGGCGGTAATCCGCCGCCAATCTACGATCCCTTCTGTGGTGGTGGGTCGATACCGCTCGAAGCGCAGCGGCTGGGTCTCGAAGCGCACGGCAGCGACCTGAACCCGGTCGCGGTCCTCATCACGAAGGCTCTCATCGAGATCCCGCCCAAGTTCGCCGGGCAGCCGCCCGTAAATCCGGCTGCTAAGAAGAAGCTGAGCGGCAAAGGTATGTGGATGGGCGCGAGCGGCCTGGCGAATGACGTTCGTTACTACGGACAGTGGATGCGAGACCGGGCGTTCGAGAGGATTGGCCATCTCTATCCCATGGTGAAGCTGCCGGCGGAACACGGTGGCGGTGACGGGACAGCCATCGCGTGGCTCTGGGCGAGGACAGTGGTTTGCCAGAATCCTGCCTGCGGGGCAAGGATGCCGCTGATGCGCTCATTTGCCCTCTCCACCAAGCCAGGGAAGAAGGTGTGGGTGGAACCGGTAATCGACCACGCGAAGAAGAGCGTGCGATTCCAGGTGGCTGAGGGCGACCCGTCGGAGGAAGGCACAAAACAACGCAACGGAAGCAGGTGTCTTTTCTGCAGCAATGTCATGAACGACGCGCAAGTGCGTTCCGTCGCCACTGAGCACGGTTTCGGCGAATTGCCGGTTGCAGTGGTCGCAGAGGGCGGTCGCGGTCGAGTTTATCTCAATGCGGAATGCTGTGATCAGCCGGCTGTTCCGAACGTCGATACGCCCTGGCTCAACCACCCCCTGCCATCCAATCCGCGATGGTTCTCCACACCGGGTTACGGTTTGCCCAATTTCCGCGATCTGTTCACACCCAGGCAACTTGTAGCACTAACGACATTCAGTGAATTGATAACAGAGGCGCGGGATCATTCTCTGCACGATGGGGCCTCGGTAGAATATGCAGACGCGGTCGCCACTTACTTGGCATTCGCCGTTGACAAAGCCGCCGACCGAAGTTCATCGCTCTGTACACTCGAGCGCAAGATGAATCGGCTTACCAACACCTTCAGTCGCCAGGCGCTTCCCATGGTTTGGGATTTTGCTGAGACCAATCCATTCGCCGAAGCGTCAGGGGACCTACGAGGGACCGTTGAATCGGTCAGCGAAGTGCTCGACAAATTGGTGCCGGGCAGGCGTGGCGCCGTTCGCCAACTGGACGCGACCGCCGCTGGTTCACACGTGCGCCTACCCATGTTCTGCACTGATCCCCCGTACTACGACAATATCGGGTACGCCGACCTGTCTGATTGTTTCTACGTTTGGCTTCGGCGAAATCTGAGTTCCATCTACCCGGATCTTTGCAGTACTTTGCTTGTCCCGAAGACACGTGAGTTGGTGGCTACACCTTACCGCTTCGATGGAAGCAAGAGACGGGCCCAGGAATTCTTCGAGGACGGATTCGGAAAGGCCTTTCAGCGGATGCGAACAGAGCAGCATCCCGACTTCCCAATGACAGTGTTTTACGCATTTAAGCAGTCCGAGTCAGACGAGCCAGAAGAGAACGGGACCCGCGGAGTGGCTTCGACGGGTTGGGAGACCATGCTCGAAGGACTGCTAAACGCCGATCTCACGATCACCGGAACGTGGCCTGTTCGCACCGAGTTGATTGCGGCCCTCAAAGCAACCGTTGGTGCCCTGGCCTCGTCTGTGGTTCTTGTTTGCCGCCCGCGTCCCGACACGGCGCCGATCACGACCCGCAAGGATTTCCTCGCCTCGTTGAAGAAGGATCTCCCGCACGCGCTACGCAACCTTCAGAAAGTGAACATCGCCCCTGTCGATCTGGCGCAAGCGGCCATCGGCCCGGGCATGGCGGTCTTCTCGCGGTATAAAAAGGTGCTCGAAACCGACGGATCGCCGATGCGAGTCCGAACGGCATTGGCGCTGATCAATCAGGGCCTCGACGAGGTGCTCTCCGAGTTGGAGAGCGAGTTCGACCCAGATACCCGCTGGGCTTTGGCCTGGTTCGAGCAGCACCAGTTCGATGAAGGCGCCTATGGCGAAGCCGAGGTGCTGGCCACTGCGAAGGCGCTTAGCATCTCGCACCTCGCGGAGGCGGGCATCCTCCACTCCCGCGCCGGCAAGGTCCGGCTGCGGCGGCGTGAGGAACTTCCCGAAGACTGGGACCCGTCTGCCGTTGGCCGCCTCACGGTCTGGGAAGTCACCCAACACCTGATCCGCAGCCTCGACCGGAAGGGCGAGAAGGAAACCGCGAATCTGAAGGCGAAGATCGGCGGGATGGCCGAGATCGCCCGCGACCTCGCCTACTGGCTCTACACGCTCTGCGAGCGCAAAGGCTGGGCGGAAGAGGCCGGTTACTACAACAGCCTGGTCGTGGCTTGGCCAGCGATCTCAAATGTACCGGAGTTGTTCCAGGTAAGATAGGGGGCAAGGGTATTCAGCATGGTCATCACGAATCAGGCAGGAGATTTGGGGACAGGGGCAGGAGCGAATGGCCGGGCGAGCGGCAAAGAACTCCTCATGTGGCATGAACCAGAGATTGCCCGCAGCGGCGAGGTGGCATGATTATGGCGGTCTGGAATTGGAGTGGTGCCCGGTGGTGGAAGTTCGACCTCCACACTCATACACCTGCCTCTCTTGACTGCGGCAAGGGGCCCGGCCAAGCTGAACTCAGACAGCGTACCCCCAGAGAGTGGCTCCTTGACTACATGAGAGCGGGGATTGATTGCCTCGCGGTCACAGACCACAACACGGGCGCGTGGATCGATCCACTCAAAACGGCGTTGACCGAGTTAGAGACCGAGCGGCCAGATGGGTTTCGGCCGTCCTATGTGTTCCCCGGCGTCGAGATCTCAGTTCACGGCGGGATCCATGTGCTGGCGATCTTCGACCCTTCGAAGACCACCTCGGACATTGACACATTGCTGGGGAGTACTGGGTTCCAGGGATCCAAGGGCAAGAGTGATTCCGTGACGACCAGGTCGTTCCCCGATGTAGTAGCTGAGATCCACAGGGCAGACGGGATAGCGATCCCGGCCCACGTTGACAACGAGAGTGGACTTTTCACGCTCCATGGAACGACCCTGGAACAGGCTCTTGACTGCCGGGGAATTATCGCCATGGAGGTCAGGGATCGGTCTTCGGCGAAGCCGGCGCAGTACCACGAGAAGCATCTCTCCTGGACGGAGGTGATCGGTTCAGACTCACACCACCCTTCTGGCACTGCCGGCCAGCGATCCCCCGGCAGCCATTTCACGTGGTTGAAAATGGCTCAACCCAGCCTGGAAGGGCTTCGGCTTGCACTTTTTGACGGGAAACTGTCGGTCCAGCGCTCGGATGATCTGGTTGGCGACCCCAACGCGCACGCGTCGCGCGTAATCGAGTCGATCAAGGTCTCCGATGCACGATACATGGGTCGATCAGGGCCGTTCTATGTAGGCCTCAACCCCTGGCTCAACGCAGTCATCGGCGGACGCGGGACCGGTAAATCGACTCTGCTGGAGTTCCTCCGCATTGCACTGCGCCGGGAAGGGGAGATCCCCGAGTCGCTAGCCGGCGACTTCGAGAAGTACCGGCGCGTCTCCAATACCCGCAACGACGACGGACTCCTCACCCCCGAGTCACGCTTCGTCGTGACGTATCGCAAGAACGGAATGCGATACCGGGTCCAGTGGAGCGAACGGGGAAGCCTCAACCCCATTGAGGTCGAAGACGACACCGGCAATTGGAGAGCCGAGCAGGGTGAGGTAGCGCAGAGGTTTCCCGCTCGCATCTATAGCCAGAAGCAGGTCTTCGAGCTGGCCAAAGCCCCGCTTGCACTCTTGAAGATTGTCGACGAAGCTCCCGGGGTTGATCGTCACCCCTGGGAGGAACGATGGCGAGAGGCGGAGACCCGCTTCCTGTCACTCCGGGCCCAAGCGCGTGAGATCGAGGCGGGATTGGCAGAGGAGCCTCGCCTTCTGGGGGAACTGGAGGACACGAAACGCAAGTTAGCGGTTTTCGAGGGAGTGGGGCACGCCGCCGTGCTCAAAGAATATCAGCGGCGCATACGCCAGCGGCGGGCGGTGGAAACCTGGCAGGAAGGATGGTCTCCCACAGCCGATCGCGTCCGCGGGCTTGCGGAAGAACTCGTACCGGATCCCTTAGACGCCGCTGTGTTCGAGGATGGCGATGACCCGGGCGCCGGTTTGGTCAAGAAGTCGACCGCTCCCACCAATGCACTCAGTCGGGTCCGCGACAGGCTAGAGGGGCTGGCACGGGAGGTGGACGATCTCGTGGCACAGTGGAACAAGAGTCGCGAAGAGTCCGACTGGAAGGGAGCAGTGGACGCCGCCCTCTCCGGTTATGAGGAACTGCGCCGCCGGCTCGCAGATGAAGGGGCCGGCGATCCTTCGACTTATGGGGAACTGGTCCAGCGCCGGCAGACGATCGAGGCCCGTCTCCAGGATTTCGAGAGCCGGAGGAAGCAGGTGGAATCGGTTCGCCGTGAATCCGATTCATGCCTCAAGAGCCTGCTGGCGTTGCGCGGCGAACTGACTGATCGCAGAACGAGGTTCATACGGGAAGTTCTGGCGGATAACAAGTACGTTCAGATTCAGGTGACTCCATACGGTGCTCGTGAGACGGTGGAAGGCGAGATCCGAACTCTCATCCAGCGAGAGGGCGGTGGTTTCGAGAAAGACATTGAGGGCCTCATAGGCGATCTTCCTGTGGGTTCCCCAGATGCGACCGCGTTCGAGCAGCGCCTTGGGGCACTCAAGACGAAGCTCCGGGAGATCGCCAAGGGAAGCTACAGCACCGGTGATTTGCGCGATCAGCGGTTTGCCAGTCACCTCGCGAAGCTTCCGCCGGAGGCTTTCGACCGGCTGGACGCCTGGTTCCCGGAGGACACCCTTCGCGTCGAGTATAGCACCGGGACAGATGACGCCCCTTTCCGTTCCATTCAAGAAGGATCGCCTGGGCAGAAGACCGCCGCGCTGCTGGCGTTCTTACTCTCGTACGGAGATGAGCCGATCGTTCTGGACCAACCGGAGGACGACCTTGACAATCACCTGATCTACGATTTAATTGTCGGCCAGCTTCGGAACATCAAGCATTACCGGCAGGTGATCGTGGTAACCCACAATGCGAACATCGTCGTCAATGGCGACGCGGAACTAGTCGTGGCCCTGGCTGCGCGAAACGGAGAGGCGCAGAAGGAGTGCGTTGGAAGCCTCCAGGAGAGGACGGTGAGGAACATCATCTGCGCGGTAATGGAAGGGGGACGCGAGGCCTTCGAGCAGCGCTACCGCCGTATCTCTTTGGAGGGCCGCAATGTTTGACAGTGCGGAGGAACTCTCGCGGAAAATCCGCCTCGGCGAGGATACGTCCCTTGAGTGTAAGGCTGTCATCTTCAGAGGCCACCGGGTTTCAGAACCGGCTCGCGACGACCTCGCCGACGAAATAGCGGCCATTGCCAACACCGCGGAAGGCGCCGTCGTCCTCGGGGTGGATGACAAGACCAAAGAGATTCTCGGGATCCCCGTGGCGAGACTCGACCTGCTCGAGCGTTTTGTCTTCGAGGTTTGCAGTGACAGCATCACTCCCCCCGTTCTCTTCCGATCGTACCGGATGGAATTGCCTGACAGCACAGGCAACTTACAGCCTATCTTGAAGTTGGAGATCCCTCGCAGTCTGTTTGTGCACAAGAGCCCAGGCGGCTACTTTCATCGCCAGGGAAGCTCCAAAAGGGAAATGCAGCCGGAGGTGCTGGCGCGGCTCTTTCAGCAGCGCAGCCAGGCACGACTGATTAGGTTCGATGAGCAGGCGGTCCCAGAAACCACGTTGGACGATCTTGACGGCGGCTTGCGGCGGCGGTTTCTCGGAGCGCACTCCACTGAAGAAGTCACGACATTGCGCAAGATGAAGCTCCTGACCAGGGAAGAGACTGGCAATGAGCGTGCGACGGTAGCTGGCATTCTCCTTTGCTCCCGCAGCCCGGAGCGCTGGCTGCCGGGCGCTTTTGTCGAGGCGGTCCGCTACCGTGGAGTGAAGCAGGATTCGAATTACCAAATCGATGCCAAGCGGATATGTGGACCGCTGGACCAGCAGATACGGGAAGCAGTGACCTTTGCTCATCGGAACATGAGCGTGTATGCAACAAAGCAACCAGGAAGAGTGGAGATCCCTCAATACAGCATCCGGGCAGTGTTTGAAGCCGTTGTGAACGCAGTAGCCCATCGCGACTATTCCATTCACGGGTCGAAAATCCGCCTGTTCCTTTTTGACGACCGGCTCGAGCTGTATTCGCCCGGACCTCTGCCCAACACGGTCACGATCGAGAGCATGGCGTTGCGCCAGTCCACACGAAACGAGCTGATCACAAGCCTGCTCGCCCGCTGCCCTGTTGAGGACCCCTCCGGGGAGGTAGGGCGTCAGTTCTACATGGAAAAGCGGGGCGACGGCGTGCCAATCATCTTGGAGGAAAGTAGAAGGGCGTCTGGCCGCGATCCTGCCTACCTTCTCATTGATGATGCGGAGTTGCTGTTGACGATAAATGCGGCGCCGGCGCCACAAGGTCAGGAAGAGAGAATCTGATTCGCGCTGAAGCCGTATCGAAGGAGATTCACGAAGGAGGTCAAGCTGGCGCTGATGGGCCGGCTGAGTCGTGGCAATCGGCGGCAGCCCAAGCCGTCATCGGCCCAGGGATCGCCCGCGACCTCGCCTATCGCCTCTACACGCTCTGCGAGCGCGAGGGCTGGGCGGAAGAGGCGGGCTACTACAACAGCTTGGTAGTGGCGTCGCCATCCATGGCATCGGAGGCGTTTGAATTGCGATAACCTCGGAGATGGAGACGGTCTGGCGATGCAGACTCAGCTAACGAAACAGGAAGCGATCGAAGAAATCACGCTTCGCCTCGTCGAGTTCTACCGTCCGGTGCGCATCTACCTGTTCGGTTCCGAGGCGCGGGGCGACGCGGGTCCCGACAGCGACCTGGATTTTCTGGTTGTCGTGCCGGACGATCTTAGCTCGGAGCGGCTCAATACGGCTTCGGTGTACTCATTCGTCTCCGGTACGGGATACGCAAAAGACATCGTCCCATGGCGAAAGACCGACTTCGAGGCGAGAGCCGCGCATGTCGCCGCGTCGCTGCCGGCTACAGTGGTGCGCGAGGGGAAAATTCTGTATGACGCAGGCTGACTTGCCGGCACAGGACAGCCGGGCCTGGATGGAGAGGGCGGCGATTGATCTCCGTGCGGCGCGCGCCTTGTTGGACGCCGGCCTTGCGAGTTCGGCGCTGTTTCACTGTCAGCAGGCGGCGGAGAAGAGCCTTAAGGCTCTCCTCGTGTGGCACGGAATTCCCTTCCGGCGGGTGCATGACCTCGAAGAGATCGGGGCTTTGTGCGTGTCGATCGAGCCTGCACTCGCCCCCATCGTAAAGCGCGCGGAACCGTTGACGGCGTATGCCTGGAAGCTCCGGTACCCGGGAGAGCCATACGAGCCAGCGGCGTCCGAGGGGGAGGAAGGCCTGGAAATCGCCCGGCTGGTGTTTAATGAGATTCGCCGGCGTTTGCCGGAAGCGGCGCAAGTTCCGGATTGACATGGCAATCGCGAATATGCTCCGAATCAAAGCTCGTAGAGCGGAAGACCATAGCCCATGGCGTGAGCCGTGCGTAAGCCGGGAGATTCACGAAGCCCAGGCACGGGGCGAAAGATCGCGGTGGCTCCCTCTTCCGCCCCCTGCGGGGGCTTTTCGCCTCATGCTGCATTCCCACGGCTCACGCCGTGGGCTACTTTCTTGCGCCCTTCGGGCTGGTTGCCCTCTGGCCGAACAAGTGCAAGTGGAGATTTCAAGCCGGTTGTCGCCAGCCGCGTTGAGTTTGGGAAGAAGGCAGACCGGGAGGTCCGCCCCACTGTGTTAGGCGAATCGAGCCATGGCCATCACCAATAGCGAACGAGTCGGTAAAGCTCTGGATCTCCTGAAGGACGGGTTGCGTCCATACGTCGAGCGCGAGTTGAAGGCAACCTATAAGGACCGGTGGGTCGAGACGGCCCGGCCGAGTTTCCCGGACTGGCAGCACACAGGCAAAGAAGGCAAAGGACTGAATTGGGACACGCAGGCCCTGCTGCAGGTGATGTGCGAGCTGTGGAACGACTGCTTCAAGAAGATCCTCGGGCCTTCGGAGCGAAGCCTGGCGTTCGAACTCCGCGACGTGCGGAACCGGTGGGCCCACCAGAAGACCTTCTCGACGGATGACGCCTACCGCGCCATCGACAGCGTTTCGCGATTGCTGGCGGCGGTTTCCGCGGAGCAGGTGGAGGCCGTCGAGCAGATGAAGGCCGAGATCCTGCGCGTCAAGTTCGACGAACAACTCAGGAGCCAGAAGCGGAAGGAATCGAGCATCGCGGTGGAAGGCAAGCCGGCGACGGGCTTGCGTCCGTGGCGGGAGATTGTGACGCCACACCCGGATGTGGCGTCCGGACGCTATCAGCAAGCCGAGTTCGCCGCCGATCTCT